>Ga0335075_10003898_pt1 | contig 23407 bp, 20 predicted proteins | sample Lox_Sample_24_FD_206723 | JGI IMG/M metagenome (GOLD analysis project Ga0335075, IMG submission 206723) | Soil microbial communities from Loxahatchee National Wildlife Refuge, Florida, United States - Lox_Sample_2.4 | ecosystem: Environmental > Terrestrial > Soil > Wetlands | place: USA...
ATTCTCAAGGTGGCAACCGAGATCGTGCGCCAGCAGAGCGGCTTCTTCCGCCACGGGGTGCAGCACCTGCGGCCATTGATCCTGCGCGAAGTGGCCGAAGCGGTGGAGCTGCACGAAAGCACGGTGAGCCGGGTGACGGCCAACAAATACATCGCGACGCCGCGCGGCATTTTCGAGCTGAAATATTTCTTCACCACCGCTCTTGCCGGATTCGGCGGGCAGACTCACAGCGCCGAAGCGGTGCGCAGCCGGATTCGTGAGTTGGTGGACGCGGAGCCACCGGCCGCGGTGCTCTCGGATGACGCGATTGCAAGTGCGCTGCGGAACGAAGGTGTGGACATCGCGCGGCGAACCGTGGCCAAATACCGCGAGGCCTTGCGCATCCCGGGCTCGGCGGAGCGCCGACGAGAGAAGGCGGCACCCGTGTGGGGCAAATCGGAGCTGGGCGCGTAGAGCGCGACCCGGAACGGCCGGCCGGTCATGCCGGGCGCGCTGCGAGGAGCGGGAGATGCAGATCACTGTTTCCGGCAAGCAGATCGAGCTATCGGACGCGCTGCGCACGCATGTGTCCGACGAGCTTGGCAACATCACGCGCAAGTATTTCGATCATGCGCTCGAGGCGCTGATCACCTTCGGCCGGGCGCGCAGTTTTTTCACCTGCGATATCAATTTGCACGCCGGCCGCGGCCTGGTGCTGCGGGCGGAGGGCGAGGCGCAGGATGCGCATGCCGCCTTCGAGGATGCGGCGGAGCACATCGCCAAGCGCCTGCGCCGCTATCGCCGGCGGCTCAATGAGCATGCGCGCGATCTCGCCAACCGGGAGCGGCCGGAAATGGCCCGTCAATATGTGCTCTCGCCCGAGGCGCCCGCCATGGCGGCTGCCAGCCGCAACACCGAAACCGGCCCCTTTGCCACGGTGATCGCCGAGGATCCGGCCGAGATCCGCCTGTTGTCGGTGAGCGATGCGGTGATGCGGCTCGATCTCACGGATCAGCAGACGATGATGTTCCGCAATACCGCGACGGGCGAACTCAACGTCGTGTATCGCCGGTCCGACGGCAATATCGGCTGGATCGAGCCGACCGCGAAACGCGACGGCGGCCGCTCGGCGGCGGCCGGGGATCGCTGAGTTGCACGTTGGGGTCTCGTACAGCGTTTCCTTGGTTCGAATCGCATGGACTGACCGGGTTGGCCACTGGCGCAGGCAACGGAGGGGATCGCCACGTCACGCCGCGCACCTCCAGCGCGCGGCGTTCCTCGCGATGACATTGAAGAAAGGGACTGTGAGTCCGGCAGTGCAGTATTGTGCAGAAAGGTTCGGCCGCCGGCTTGTACGCAACGCGCACTGTGCTTGACCGGCGCCCACATGGCGGCACGCTTCCCCCTCATCGCAGCCGCTCACCATCTGAGTTGATGACGATCGCCATGGATCAGCCCATTACGATTCGGGGTACCGGCGCCCCGATCCGTGCCGGTTTGCCGTCTCTTGAAGCCAACCCCTTGCTCACGCCATCATCGGAGGGCTGCCGGAACCGCCCGGCAGCCGGGCTGGCGGAGGGTTGCTCTTGAGTGCCGATCCTTATCAGGTGCTGGGTGTGGCGCGCGACGCGAGCCAGGACGAGATCCGCAAAGCCTACCGCAAGCTTGCCAAGAAGCTGCATCCGGATCTCAACCCGGGCAACAAGGACGCGGAGGAGCGGTTCAAGGAGGTCTCCGGCGCCTACGACATCCTCGGCGATGCCGAGAAGCGGGCCCGCTTCGATCGCGGTGAGATCGACGCCACGGGTGCCGAACGACCGCAGCAGAACTATTATCGCGATTTCGCGGACAGCGGCGGTGCGGCGCAAGAGGGCGCGCGCCGCTACGAGTCAGCCGAAGGGTACGCCGACTTCGCCGAGACCGACGACATCCTGGCCGAACTCTTCGGCCAGGCGCGCGGCCGAGGGGCGAAGAGTCGCATGCGCGGGCCGGACATTCCATTCCACCTGCATGTCGATTTTCTCGATGCGGTGAATGGGGCGACACGGCGTCTTTCCCTGCCCGACGGCTCGACACTCGACGTCGCCATTCCGCCCGGCATCCGCGACGGGCAGATTCTCCGCCTCAAGGGAAAGGGCCGCCCCGGCATCGGTGGCGGGCCTCCGGGCGATGCGCTGATCGAGATCGAAATCGTTCCTCATCCCGTCTTCACCCGCCAGGGAGACGACATTCGTCTCGACCTGCCGATCTCGCTCACCGAGGCGGTGCTGGGCGGCCGCGTCGATGTGCCGACCCCGACCGGGCCGGTGACCATGACGATCCCGAAAGGATCGAGCAGCGGCACCGTGCTGCGCATTCGCGGCAAGGGTGTCGCCAAACGTGACGGCACCCGTGGCGACGAGTACGTGACGGTGCGGATCGTGCTGCCGGCCAGGCCCGATCCGGCGCTGGAGAGCTTCATCGCCGGGTGGGAGGCGGGCCGGAGCTTCAATCCGCGCGAAAGGGAGAAAGCCTGAATGCTGGAGTACGAGGAGTTCTGCCTTCGCGCGCGGCTCAAAAGTGGCACCCTCGATGCCTGGATCGCGGCCGGCTGGCTGATTCCGGCGGAGAGCGAGTCACGGCGCGCATTTTCCGAGGCCGACCTCGCGCGGGCGCAATTGATTCAGGATCTGAGCAGGGATCTGGGTGTCAATGACGAGGGCATCGCCGTCATCCTCGACCTGATCGACCAGATCCACGGCCTGCGCCGCAGCCTGAAGAACCTCTCCGCGGCCTTGGCCTCTCTCCCCACCGACACCCGCGCGAATATCCAGAGGCAACTCGGCGCCGGAACGAAGTAGCCTCCCGCTCAGACGGCGAGGAAGCCGACCAGCCGCTTCGCCTCGGCAACGATCGGTTCGGCGATCCGTTTCGCGCGCTCCGCCCCCCTCCGCAGCACGCTGTCCACCTGCCTGGGGTCGGCGAGGAGTCGCGTTGTCTCTGCCGCGATCGGTCCGATCGAGGCGATCAGGAGGGCGGCAAGATCTTCCTTGAATGCGGCAAAGCCTTTGCCGCCGTGCTGGGCGAGCACGCCGGCTTCGTCGGAGTTCGCGAGTGCGGCATAGATCCCGACAAGATTTCGTGCCTCCGGCCGGCCTTCGAGCCCGGCGGGGTCACCGGGCAGCGGTTCCGGATCCGTGCGTGCGCGCCTGATCTTTTGCGCGATCGCATCGGCCGAATCGTTCAGGTTGATCCGGCTCTGATCCGAGGCATCGGATTTCGACATCTTCTTCGTGCCGTCCCTGAGGCTCATCACGCGGGTCGCCGGCCCCATGATGAGCGGTTCGATCACGGGAAAGAAATCCGCCTTGAAGTCATGGTTGAATTTCTGGGCAATGTCGTTGGCAAGCTCGAGATGCTGGCGCTGATCGTCGCCGACCGGCACGCGTGTTGCGTGATAGGCGAGAATGTCGGCTGCCATCAGGTTCGGATAGACGTAGAGGCCGGCCGATGCATTCTCCCTGTCCTTGCCGGCCTTGTCCTTGAACTGGGTCATCCGGTTGAGCCAGCCGAGCCGGGCGACGCAGTTGAATATCCATGCCAGCTCGGCGTGCTCCGAAACCAAGGATTGGAGAAACAGGATCTGCCGCACGGGGTCGATGCCGCAGGCAAGCAGCGATGCCGCGAGTTCGCGGGTCTGCGCGGCGAGCAGCCTTGGTTCCTGCCATTGCGTGATCGCGTGCAGATCGACCACGCAATAGATGCAGTCATGGTCTTGCTGCAGGGCAACCCAGTTGCGGATCGCACCGAGATAATTGCCGAGCGTCGGAATGCCGGAAGGTTGGATGCCGGAGAAGATCCGCTGCATTGCCTGCTGATCCGCCTGAATGCGGGCTCTTTGTGGCGAAGCGCTCATCGGGTCAACCCCGGCTCCGCGCCAGGCGCCGCCTTATTTCCCCGAGATCGAACGCGGCGAGCGCCTGGCCGAGGAGACCATAGGCGACGACGCCCGCGAGCAGGATCACTCCGAGCCGGAGCCAACCGAGCGCACCATGCGCCGCGGGCAGATGGTCCATGGCTTGCCAGAGCACGATGCCCATGCCGGCCGCCGCGGCGAACATGCGTGGAACCCGCCTGCGGAGGGTCCGGTCCGGGTGGAGGATCCGCCGCCGCATCAGGAGGATGGCGAGAGTGGTGGAATTGAAGATGGCGGAGACGCTCGCCGCCAGGGCAATGCCCGTCGCGCCAAGCGGGCCGATGAAAACCAGGATGCAGGCGATGTTGACGACGAGCGAAGCCACGCCGACGGCCACCGGTGTCGTTATATCGCCGCGCGCGAAGAAGCCGGGCGCGAGGACTTTCGTCAGCACCGTTCCCGGCACTCCCGCTGCATAGGCGGTCAGCGCCGCGGCGGTCGCCGTGACATCCGCGCCGCCGAAGGCGCCGCGCTCCAACAGCACGCGGATGATGGGCACCGCCGTGACCGCAAGGCCCACCGCCGCCGGCGCGGTCAAAGCGAAGCCGAATTCGATCGCCCGGTTGAGCGTGCGATGTCCGCTGAGCCGCGCCCCGGTGCGAACCTGCCGTGAAAGCGCGGGCAGGAGCGCGGTTCCTGCTGCCACTCCGATCACGCCGAGCGGAACCTGATCGACGCGCGCGGCGTAGTAGAGCACGGAAACGGAGCCCGGCTTGAGCAGGCTGGCGACGATCGTATCGACCGCGAGATTGATCTGGGTCACGCCGACGCCGATCACCCCCGGCCCGATCCGGCGCATCAGAAGCCGCACACCCGGTGTCAGGCGCGGCCATGACAGACGAAGCGGCATGCCCGCGCGGTGGGTCGCGATGGCGAGCCAGGCGAGTTGCGCGATGCCGGAGATCGTCACGCCGTAGGCCAGAGCATGGCCGGCCGTCGGCACATGGGGTGTGAGGAAAAGGAGGGCTGCGATCAGGCAAAGATTGAACAGGATGGGTGCCGCGGCCGCCGCCGAAAAGCGGCTCAGCCCGTTCAATATGCCGGCCAGTGCGGCGGCGAGGCAGATCAGCATGAGATAAGGGAAGGTGATGCGGGTGAGCCGGACGGCGAGCGCGAACTTCCCGGGAATGGCGACAAAGCCCGGTGCGAGCACCAGCAGCACGGCCGGCATGAGCAATATTCCGGCCAGCGTGAAGAGGCTGAGCCAGACGACCATCATGCTGATCACTTCTTCGGCAAAGCGGCGCGCGGCGCGCGTTCCCTCGGTTGCCAAGGTTCCTGTGAAGGCCGGCACGAAAGCGGCGTTGAATGCGCCTTCCCCGAATAAAAGGCGGAACAGGTCGGGTAGCCTCAGCGCGACGAAGAAGGCGTCCGCCACCATTCCCGCGCCGAGCCGATCGGCGATCAGGACATCGCGCAGGAAGCCGAACAGGCGGCTTGCAAACGTCCAGAGGCCGATCGTCAGGGCGCTTTTCAGCATGCTGCCATCAAGGTGCGGGGCGGGAGGGAACGCAAGCCCGAAGGCGGGACGTCAGGCCTGCTTCAGCGCGATCAGGCTCTGCCGGATCTTCCGGCCCCGATTCACCTTGTCCTCGATATAGCTGCCATCTCCCCAGCGCACGGCGCGCGCCATGGCCTGGGCATCCTCGAGGAAGCGGGCGAGCATTTCCAGGAGCGCCTCGCGGTTGTTGAGAAAAACGTCGCGCCACATGGTGGGATCGGACGCAGCGATGCGCGTGAAATCGCGAAAGCCGGAGGCTGCGAATTGCAGCACCTCCCGGCGCGTCTCATCGGCGAGATCATCGGCAGTGCCGCAGATCGTGAATGCGATGAGATGCGGCAGATGGCTCACGATCGCCAGCACGCGGTCGTGGTGGGCGGCGTCCATCTCCTCCACCATCGCCCCGGTGCGGCGCCAGAGTTCGGTAATTCGTGCGACAGCTTCCCGATCGGTGCCCGCCGGCGGCGTGAGCAGGCACCAGCGTCCCTCGAACAGCGCGGCGAAGCCCGAGTCGGGTCCCGAATATTCCGTGCCGGCGAGCGGATGGGCGGGCACGAAATGCACGCCTGCCGGCACGAGCGGCCCGACATCGCGGAGGACCGACTGCTTGGTCGAGCCGACATCGGAGAGAATGGCGCCGGGTGCGAGATGGGGGGCGATTGCCTCGGCAATGGAGGCGAACGCGCCGACCGGCGCGCAGAGGATGACGCCGTCCGCGCCTCTGACCGCCGTTGCGACATCGGCTTCGTAACGATCTGCGAGCTCGAGCGCGGCGGCGCGCGCGAGTGCGGCCGGCGCGGAATCGTTGATCACGAGTTCGTCAGCGATGTCGCCCCCCGCGCGCGCGACGCGGGCGAGGGAGCTGCCGATGAGCCCGATGCCGACCAGGGCGAGGCGGCGAAAAATTGTCTCAGGCATTGGCCGTCTCGCGCGCCATGAAGGCGGCGAGCGTATCGGCAACCGTCTGGCATTCCTCGGCCGTGCCGATCGTGATGCGCAGGCATTGCGGCAGACCGTAGCCCGCGGTGCCGCGGACGATGACGCCGCGGGCGCGCAACGCTGCATCGGCGCCGCGGGCCCGTGCCTCGGCGGAGAAATCGGCGAGCAGGAAATTGCCCTCGCTCGGCCAGACCTTGATCCCCGCCGCGCCGAGCAGGGAGGCGAGGCGGGCGCGCCATTCCCGGTTATGGGCGCGGCCCTGTTCCACCCAGCCGGGTTCGGCGAGCGCGGCAATGCCGGCCGCCTGCGCCGCGGCGTTGACGTTGAACGGTTCGCGGATTCGATTCAGCACGTCCACGATCGCCGGCGGCGCATAGGCCCAGCCGAGCCGCATCCCGCCCATGCCAAAGATCTTGCTGAAGGTGCGTGTCATCACGGTGTTGTTCGCGCTTCTGACCAGCGCGATGCCGGGCTCGTAATCGGGACGCTCGACATATTCGGCATATGCCGCGTCCAGCACCAGGAGCACGTCCTGCGGCAGGCCGGCGCGCAGGCGTGCCACTTCCGCGGCTGTCAGCATGCTCCCGGTCGGGTTGTTCGGGTTGGCGAGAAAGACGATCCGTGTCGCTGGCGAAACCAGCGCCAGCATCGCATCGATATCCGTTTTGAGATCGCGCTCGGCGGCCTTCAGGGTGCGCGCTCCGGCGTAGCGGGCGGCGATCGCGTAGATCGAGAAGCCGTGCGCACTCATGATGATTTCCGTGCCCGGGCCGCTATAGGCGAGCGTGAGGAGATAGATGAGATTGTCCGAGCCCGCGCCGCAGACGATCCGTTCCGGCTCCAGGCCGAAGCGCCGCCCGATCGCCTGGCGGAGTTCGCCGGCATGGCCGTCCGGATAGAGGTGCATCGTCGGAGCCAGCGCCACATAGGCCGCCATCGCCGCCGCCGGCGCGCCGAAAGGTCCTTCATTCGAGGAGAGCTTGATGGTCCGGTTGATGCCCGGAAGGTGCGATTCGCCGCCGATATAAGGCGAAATCTTCAGGATTCCCGGGCGCGGGTTCGGCCGGTCGCTCATCGCGACGCCTGACCTTCGGGGATCGCATAGGCGCCCAGTAAATGCGGCGGTTCCGCCACGAGGTCGAGTTCGGCAAGCCGCGGATCCTCGTCGGGCACGAAGCCGGCCACCTCGGCCAGCGCCCGGGCGAGGCCGGCCGCGCGGTCGCGCTCGATCAACACGGTTCCCGGAACGAATCCGGCGCCTTGCAGTGCGGCAACCAGCCGGGCACGGCTGAGTTCAGGCGGGAAGGCCAGGGCGAGCAGGCTGCGGTCGTTGGAAGAGGGATCGGGCGGAGACGTGGAAAGGACCAGTGCCGAGAGCGGCGGGCTGCCTTCCGGCCGCGGTGTCCAGAAAGGCAGGCGCGCGACGATGTGGGCGCGCGGAGATTCCCGCCCGCCGAGCGTCTGCCACCATCCGCCCGCCTGATCCCCCTCGGCCGGAAAGGGGAGGACGGCAACGGCGGCGCCGGCCGCGAGTTCGGCGATCGTGCGCGCCGGCGAACGGTGGGCCCGCAAGGGAGTGAGCGCCCCGAAATGCTCGCGGGCCAGCCCCGCGTACCCGCCCGCCCCGTCCGCCTCGCAGACGGCCACGGTGAAGGCGCCCTGCATCACGGTCATTCCAGCCAGCAGTTCGCGCCAGATCCGCACAATCGTCGCGCCGGGAAGCGGCCCGCGATGGTGCGCAAGGCGCCGGCGGATGATCTCGGCCTCGCGTCCCGGCCGCAGCGCCGTGCCGGTTTTCAGGCGCTGCTGCGCCAGGCGTGCCACGACCTCGGAGCGTTCGATCAGGAGCTGATGCAGTCCTTCATCGAGCCGATCGATCTCGCCGCGGAGCGCCTCCAGCCCCCATGCGCCGGGTTCGGTCGGGGGATCGTCGGCGGCGGGAACGGAAGCGGGCATGATCATTCCTTGGAACGCGGAAATGGATAGCCGAACCGGCCGAGGCTGCCTACTGCCCGGCTCTGCCGACTGCCCGGCGCGCGGGCTGTGGCCTTGCCCGCCCGGCTCGGTGCAGCCTAGAGAGAGCCCATGATCATCGCCGACAGCCGCAAGCGGGTGGACCATCAATCCGTGCGCTTCGAAGAGGGGCTCTCGCTCGACTGCGGGACGGAACTTCGCGAGCTGACGGTGGCCTATCGCACCTATGGCCAGTTGAATCGCGAACGAACCAACGCGGTGCTGGTCTGCCATGCCCTGACCGGCGATCAGTACGTGGCCGAAACCCACCCTTTGACCGGCAAGCCCGGCTGGTGGGACGCCGTGGTCGGGTCTGGCAAGCCGGTTGACACGGGGCGCTTCTTCGTGATCGCCGCCAACGTGCTGGGGGGCTGCATGGGTTCGACCGGGCCGCTCAGCATGCGGGATGACCAGTCCCGATCCGGGCTCCCGCTTCCCTGGGGGACGGATTTCCCCCCGGTGACGATCCGCGACATGGTGCGTGCGCAGAAGCGGCTGGTCGAGCATCTCGGGATCGCACGGCTTTTCGCCGTGCTTGGCGGCTCGATGGGCGGCATGCAGGTGCTGGAATGGGCCGCTCTCTATCCGGACTGCGTCTTCACCGCCGTGCCGATCGCGGCTGCCGCCTATCACAGCGCGCAGAACATTGCCTTTCACGAGGTCGGTCGGCAGGCCATCTTCGCCGACCCTGACTGGGAGGGCGGCCGCTACTGGGAGCAGGGCAAGGTTCCGGCCCGCGGTCTCGCGGTGGCGCGCATGGCCGCGCACATCACCTATCTCTCCGAGCAGGCTTTGACACGCAAGTTCGGCCGCCGCCTGCGTTCCGGGCCCTCGCTCAGCCTGTTCGACGATCTGTTCGAGGTGGAGAGCTATCTCCGCCATCAGGGCTCGACATTCGTCAATCGGTTCGATGCCAATTCCTATCTCAGCATCACCCGGGCGATGGATTTCTTCGATCTTGCCGCCGAGCACGGCGGCGATCTCGCGCAGGCCTTCGCGGGTTCGCGAACCCGCTTCTGCGTGATCTCGTTCAGCTCCGACTGGCTGTTCCCGACCGCCCAGTCCCGCGCCGTCGCCCGCGCGCTCAACCGGGCGGCGGCGAACGTGAGTTTCGTCGAAGTGGAAAGCGACAAGGGGCACGATGCCTTCCTGCTCGACGAGCCGGCGTTCCACCGCACGCTCTCCGGATTCCTTTCCGGATCCGCCGCGGCGGCCGGGCTCTGATGAACGCCGAACCGAACCTCACGGCGCCGAACGGCATCCGCTACGTCGCCAAAAACCTCAGGCTCGATCTGCATCTGATTGCCGGAATGATCGCGCCGGATTCCCGCGTGCTCGATATCGGCTGCGGTGACGGCACGCTGATCGCGCACCTGGCCCGGCAACGCGGCTGTGACGCGCGGGGCATCGAGATCGACATGGCGGAAGTGGCCGAGGCGGTGGCGCGCGGGCTGGCCGTGATGCACGGCGATGCCGATATCGACCTCGCGCACTATCCCGACCAGGCCTTCGATTACGTCGTGCTCTCGCGCACCTTGCAGGCCGTGGAACGGCCACGCGAAGTGCTGAGGCAGATGCTGCGCATCGGCGCCCACGCGGTGGTCAGCTTCCCGAACTTCGGGCATTGGCGCGTGCGCTGGCAGCTTTTCTCCCGCGGGCGGATGCCGGTGACGCCGACCTGGGACCGGCCGTGGTACGAGACGCCGAATATCCATCCCTGCACGATTCGCGATTTCTTCGCCCTCTGCGTCAGCGAAGGCTATCGCGTCGAATCGTGGCTGGCGGCCGACCAGGCGGGGATGAGCGCTCCCTGGCGACGCTCGCCGCGCCTGGCCAACCTGTTCGGCGAGCAGGGGGTCTTCGTGCTGCAAAGGAACGCGAACTTGACGAAGGACAGACCCGCGTGAACGCTGACCGGATGTTCGACCCCATTGCGGTACACGCCCGGCTCCTCACCCTGGACACGCACATCGATATTCCGTGGCCGGACCGCGGCGATGCGTTCGGGCCGAGCGAGCGACGGGTCGATCTGGCGAAAATGCAGGCCGGCGGGCTGAAGGCCGGCTGCTTCGCCGCCTATGTGCCGCAAGGACCGCGCAGCGCGGAGGCCGAACAGGCAGCCTTCGAGCGGGCGGAGGCGATGCTCGCCGCCATTGCCGCGATGGCCGGCCGCCGCAACGGCATCGAGGCGCGGCTGGCACAGCGCGCCGCCGAGATCGAGACGGTCGTGCGGGAGGGCGCGATCGCCATCGTGCCGGCGGTCGAGAACGGATACGCGATCGGCACGGAGCTCGGCCGCCTCGATGCGCTGGCCCGCCTTGGCGCGCGCTACCTGACGCTGACCCACAACGGGCACAATGCGCTCGGCGATGCCGCCGTGCCGCGCGCCGATCTCGGCGATACGAAGGCGCTGCATGGCGGGTTATCCGACTTCGGGCGCGCCGCGATCGCGCGCATGAATGCGCTCGGCATGCTGGTCGATGTCTCGCACGCCGCGAAGAGCACGATGCTCCAGGCGGTTGCCGCCTCCCGCGCACCGGTCGCGGCCACCCACTCCTCCATCCATGCGCTCTGCCCGCATCCGCGTAACCTCGATGATGAGCAGCTCGATGCGCTTGCCGAATCCGGCGGCGTGGTGCAGATCACGGGAGTGCCGGGCTTCCTGCGCCGCGATGCGAAGGATGCCGAGATCAGCATCATCGATTTCGCCGACCATATCGATTACGCGGTGCGACGGATCGGCATCGCCCATGTCGGCATTTCGTCCGATTTCGATGGCGGCGGCGGCTTCCGCGGCTGGCACGACGCCTCGGAAAGCCGCAATCTGACTTCCGAATTGCTCCGCCGCGGTTACGACGAGCAGGCGGTGGCGGCGCTCTGGGGCGGCAACTTCCTGCGCGTGATGCGCGAGAGCGAAGCGCGGGCGGCCGGGCAGGTGCCATGAACGCGCTCCGCACGGTGGCACTTCCCGACGGGACGGAAGTGCCCGCGCTCGGTCTCGGCACCTGGCACATGGGCGAGAGCGCGGGCGATGCGGCGAGCGAGGCCGCTGCACTGCGTGTCGGCATCGATCTCGGCCTGACGCTGATCGATACCGCCGAAATGTATGGATCAGGCGGCGCAGAGCGCGTGGTGGCGGAGGCCATCGCCGGCCGGCGCGACGAGGTATTCCTGGTTTCGAAGGTCCTGCCGAGCAACGCTTCGGCGCGCGGCACCAGGACGGCCTGCGAGCAGAGCCTCAAGCGCCTCCGCACCGACCGGATCGATCTTTATCTGCTGCACTGGATCGGCGGCGTTCCCTTCGAGGAGACGGTGGCCGGTTTCGAGGCGCTCCGTGCCGGCGGCAAGATTCGCCACTGGGGCGTTTCCAATTTCGATGTCCATGACATGGAAAAGCTGGCGAAGGTGCCATCCGGGAGCGCCGCCGCGACCAACCAGGTGCTCTACAATCTCGAGCGGCGGGGAATCGAGTACGATCTTCTGCCCTGGTGCGCCGCGCGCCGGATCCCCGTGATGGCCTATACCCCGCTCGGCCAGTCGGGGAGGATGCTCCGCTCGCCGGTGCTGGCGTCGGTTGCCGCGCGCCACGGCGTGACCCCGGCGGCGGTCGCGCTTGCCTTTCTTCTCGCTCGCCCGGGCGTCATCGTCATCCCGAAGGCGGCCCGGGTGGAGCATGTGCGCGCCGACGCCGCGGCCGCCTCGCTGCGCCTGGATGCGGAAGACATCGCCGGGATCGAGGCGGCGTTTCCGCCGCCCCGGCGCAAAGAGCCGCTTGGCATCCTCTGATACGTCCGGCCCCGTTCTGGAAATCTCCCGCCAATCCCCGTAACCTCCGGGCGCACCGAGGAGGGAAGGGCGGCGATGGCGCAATCGTTCGATCGGGGGGCCGAGGATCTCGGCAATATCGTGCATCTGGAGCACGTCAACACGCGCGTTCCGGACCAGGGCCTGGCCATCATCTTCTATATCTCGGGCCTTGGCCTGACGCGCGATCCGTTCCTGATGACCGGCGTGGACAATATGTGGGCGAATATCGGCCGCAGCCAGTTCCATCTGCCGACCGGCAGGCCGCAGCGGGTGCGCGGGGTGACCGGCCTGGTGCTGCCGGATCGCGCCGCGCTGCTCCGCCGCCTCGAGCGCGTGCGCGAGCCGCTCGCCGCCACCGAGTTCGACTTCCGCGAAGAAGAGACGCACGTGCTCGTCACCTCGCCGTGGGGCAACCGCATCCGCGTGCACGCACCCGACCGTTGTTTCGGGCCGATCACGCTCGGTCTTCCCTACGTCACCTTCGATGTGCCGCGGGGGACGGCCGAAGGCATTGCCCGATTCTATCGGGAGGTGTTCGCCACCCCGGCGGCGGTCGAGGAGGGCGCGGGCGGATTGACCGCGCGCGCGATGGTGGGAGCCAGCCAGTTCCTTTATTTCGAGGAGACGGATCGTACCCTGCCGCCGTTCGACGGCCATCATGTGCAAATCTACATCGCCAACTTCTCCGCGCCGTACCGCTGGCTGCTGGAACGGAACCTCATCACCCAGGAGGACGACCAGCACCAGTGGCGCTGCGAGCAGATCGTGGATCCGAGAGATCTGCGCCCGCTGTTCGAAGTCGAGCACGAGGTGCGCAGCATGCGCCACCCGTTCTTCAACCGCCAGCTCGTCAACCGGGATCCGGCGCAGACCAACCGTTCGTACGCGCCCGAGCACGAAAGCTGGCGCTGGGCGATGGCGGGGTAGGCCGGGCAGAACGCGGGCACGCGCTTCGGCAAGGGTTCGAGCTTCTTATCCGCTCATCCGCGGTCGATCGAGCGCCTCTTCCTCGCACATCACGCCGACCACTTGCTCCATCTCCAGGAGCGTCCATCGTTCGGTGGCCGGTTCGGATGAAGGCGCATCGGAAACCTCGCCGGCCGTGGGGTCGAATCCCGCGTAATGGCCGAGAAACAGTTGCATCACCCGCTCCACGCCGGCCTCGGTGATGCTTCGAAGGTCATTGGCGTAGTATCGGCCGCGCGTGTGCGGACCGGTGATGATCTCATAGGCGGGAAAATAGGCGACGTCCTCCAGCCGCCCTGCCAGCTCCTCGCAGGCGACCCGCAGCACGGCCTTCGAATAGGTGGTCGAGACCAGGACGCTCCGATCGAGCGCGCTCGCCACCAGCGGCACCGGGGAAACAGTGAGGACGATCCGCACGCCCGGATGGCGCTCGCGGATGAACAGGATCGCCTCCTCCGTATCGGCGATCACTTCCCCTACGCTCCGATTTTCGAAGAGATGGCGGTTCGGGTCGAAGGTGCCTCCCGCCGCCCCCGGGCAGAGTGGAAAGGCTGCGCCATCCTGCCGCGAAATCCAGCCCTCGGTCAGGCCGAGCGTGAAAACGAAGACGTCCATCTCGGCGACCGCGCGGCGCACCGCGGCGAAATGCTGTTCACGGTCGGCGCGATATTCCGCTTCGCTGGCGAAGCCGTTGGGCTGGATCTCCGGGCGGAACGGATCAATCAGCCGCCCGTCCGGGCGCGGCCAGAGATCCTCGGCCGGGCGAAACAGGCCGAAGGCACGGTGCAGGAGCTGCACGAGTTGCCGCGATGTATAGATGTTGCCGTAGCGGGCGGTGAAAATTCCGTAGCCGAAGCGCTCGGCGAGCGCCGGCGCAAAGAGCGGGTGCGCGCTCTCGGTGACCAGGAAACGGAAACCGTACCGTTGCAGATGGCGTGCGATATGCTGCGCGAAGCAGCTTCCCGCCGTGGCAATGCGATCCTCGCGCGTGATCCGGAATGCGGCGCGCACGACCGGGTCCACTTCCTCGGGAGGGACGGAAGCGACGGAGCGGCGCCAGAAGCAGTGATCCGGCAGATATCGATAGGGGTGGTCGGTCATCGCGCGGGCGCCTTGATCAGTTCCGCAAGCTGAGCCAGCACCAGGCTTCCGTAGCGCTGGTTCCCGTGCGTCGGGGTCCTGCTCCAGAACGGCTCGTCGAGAAACCCCACGCCGTCCTGGGCGGCGACGGGCGAGGGGACGAATGGCACCCCGCCGGCCTCGGCGCAGGCTTCGGCAACGATCCCCACGTAGAGCAGCCAGAGCTTGAGCCTGAGGGCCGAGGGTGCGACGCCGAGTTCGCGCACCTTGGCGGCGGCGATCCCTGGATAGGTCGCGATATGCGCTGCGCTGCCGATGGGCGGCGGTGAGCAGAAATGCCTGACCGGGAGCCCGGAAACCCGCCTCAGGCTGGAGAGGACCGGCACCATGAAGCGCTTTACCGCCTCGCCGAGCATCGCCCGCATCATATCGTAGGGGACGATCTCGGTGCCTGGTTCCATGGGCAAATCCGGGCGCTCGGGGAGCGCGAAATCGAACCGTCTCGGGTGATTGACCAGTCCGAACACGCTGTGCTCGTTGCCGAGCACGAACGAGGCGATCGAAGCGGGCGCCTGTTGCCCGATCAGCGCCTCGAGCGCGCGGCGGATCCGCGGATTGAGGATGACTTCGTTCCCCTGCGGGCTCAGCAATGGCTGGTATTCCGGGACCAGGAGCTGGAGGAAGGCCATCCGGAACCCGGGTCGAGCCGCCGCCTTGGCCGCCTGCTGCCATGCGTCGTTGATCGAGACGAGATGGCTGTGCCCGACCGCCAGAACGCCCGGCAGATCCGTGCGACCGACGATATCGCGTTCCAAGGCTTCCGGCACCAGGGCGATCTTTCCATTGCCGGCTCGTCGAGCCCGCATTGTTGGCGCGCCGGCCACGTCCCGGCGCCGGGACCGGGGTACAGCACCGCCGGCTCTCAACTATGAGGCGGGTGAATGCCGGCTTGCAACAACTCCTCCCCTGCGGGTGGAGCGCGCCTCTTCACGAACGGCGGAAGGTGCTGGCCAGCAGCGACAGAAGGCCGGGGCCGCGCGCCGCGCGGGCGACGATGCGGCCGTGCGGCTGCTCGGGTCGAGATTGCCCGGGGCGAGATTGCTGGGCGGGGGGGGCGCGATTGCCAAGAAGACGGACGATGCCGATGATCTCCTCCGCCCTCTTGGCGTTGCCGGGATCGTTGGCAACCGCCCTCTCCGCGGCGAGCTTCGCCTGCGGCCAATCCCTGAGCTCGAGGAAGAGATCGCCGACACCGGACCAGAATGCGGCGTCCCCGGCTCGCCGCTCCATCAGTTCGATCAGGCGGGCACGCGCGCCCTCGGCATCGCCGGCCGCGAAGAGGACGCGGGCGAGGGCGAGCCCGGCAGCGGAGTCGTGCGGCGCGACCGCGAGCCGGCCCTCCGCCGCGGCGCGGACGGCCGCTCCATCTTCAGTCTTGGCAAGCGCGCCCAGCGCTCGGGCAAAGTTCTCCCGGGTCGATCCGGGCGTGGCGAGCGCCTTCAGCAACGTCTTCGCTTCGCGCATTTTTCGGCTGGCGACGAGCAGCTCGGCCTCCCTGAGCTTCGGCGCGGGATCGTCCGGGCTGAGCGCGGCGGCCTTGCCGAGCGCCGCGAGCGCGCGCGGCATTTCGCCGAGCGTGGCAAAAAGATCGGCCAGTCCGCACCAGAAGGCTGGATCCGTGCCGCCGCGCCGCTCGAGCTCCGCCGCCGCGCGGCGCGCCTTGGCAAGCTCGCGGCGTCCGCCATGCTGGGATTGGAGCGCGATCAGCTCCATCCGCGCCGCCGTCTGCCAGGCGGACTCCGCATTGCCGTCCTGGCTCAACCCGAGCGCACGGGCGAACAGCTCTTCCGCGCGCGTCGGGTCCCCGGCGCGGCGATAACGGCTGGCGATCTGGCAAAGCCCTGGTGCGTCATCTCCGATGCGGCGGCGGACCCGGCGGAGGTGGATGGTTGCCTCCTTGGGCAGCCCGGCCCGGATCAGGCAGTCGGCCAGCAGAATCTGCGGGTCGAACTGATCCACACGGGCGAAAGCCAGCCGCCCGGCTGCCTTCGCGGCATCCGAGTGCAGTCCGACGGCACTGAACGCCGCCACCGCATCCTGCATCAGATCGAGCCGGGCACTCGCTTGTCCGCGCAGCGCCAGCAGGTGCGTAACGGCCTCTTCCTCCTCGCCTCGCTCCAGCAGCAGCACCGCAAGCTGCAGACGCGAAGCCACGTCGTCCGGCCGGTCCGCCACCGCGGCGTGGGCGAGCGCGAACGCCTCCGCCTTCATGCCGGCCTTGCGGAATATCAGGATCAGCCAGTCGAGACGGCGGATCCGTGCATGTTCCGGCGCCAGCCGCACGGCGAGCTGCAATGCTTCGTCGTGCTGTCCGTTGCGTTCGAGGGCGATCGCGAGTTCGGCCCGGAGATCGGGATAGCCCGGCAGCGCCGCGACCGCCTCGCGCCCGGCCTCGACATGCACCTGCCGCGCATCGAGCGCGTCATAGAGCAGCAGCACCCGCCGCCAGAGTGCCGCATCCGGGTCGATGATCTTGCGCGCCTCGCCGAGATGGATGGGCGCCTCGGCGAGGTGTTCGGCATTCGTCCGGTCTTCGGCCAGCGCCGCTGCCAGCGTGACGAGATATTCCGCCGTCGGCGCCTCCTCGGCCAGGGAGCGGAACACGCCGAGCGCCTTCTCTTTTTCCCCCGTGGCACTGAGCATTTGGCCGAGCTTCATGCGCCGGGCGATCTGTTGCTGCTCGGGCCAGATCAGGGAAAGGATCGCAGCCGCGCTTGCCACGTCGCCCATGTCGAAGCGGATCACCGCGTCCTCGAAGCGGAACGCCGGATGGCTCTGCACCTCGGGAGGTGCGCGGCCCATCATTTCGATCGTTGCGCCATCGCCGTGGATGCGGCGCCAGCAATCGATATAGCGCGCCCAGAGCCCGATCGGCGCCTCGGCCCCGAGATGAATGTCCGCGAGCGCCTGCTCGGCTTCCTCGCGCTCGTTGCAGTTGATCAGCGCCCCGACCTCGGCGATCTGCCAGACCACGGCGTTCGGCGCCAGCGTCCGCGCATTCCGCACGGCGTGCAGGATCAGCCGCGTCGCCGCCGGGCGCTTGCCCATGAGGCTCACGGCGCGGCTTTCCCAATAGACCAGCGTGTCTTTGCGCGTGCGCCTGACCATGCCGCGCAGCTCGGCCGCCTTGCGGGGGCTCGGGGCGGCCAAGCGCTCGAGGAAACGCGCGGCGATGTGCCCCTCGGCGATCGAACGGATGGAGGCATGACCGGTGAACGGCAGAACGAACCGCTCGACGGATCCGAGGGCCGCGATCTGCTCCGCGTGCTTCCGGTCGAGGGTCCAGAAATTGTCGTAAAGAACGTAATTCTCGGGGGCCAGATCCGCGGCGCGGATGCGCATGTCTCCGTTCCGGGTCGGCTCGTAGTAGCGGACGTAACGGGGGTCGAACCGGGCGACTTCCGCCGGATTGATCGAGATTTGCGGGCTGAAGGCGATGGCCGCGTCCACCCCGAGCAGGGCGCCGTATTTCAGTGCCGCATACCCGCCCATGCTCACACCATACGCGACGAGCCGTTCACCCTCCGTGCGGACAAGATCGGGGCCAATGGCAGCCACCGCCTGCCGCATGTCCTCTTCCGGAAACCAGTCCGGGCTGGCGGAGACGAAGCCGATCGCCCCGTATCCGTATTTGGCGAAGAATTCGTCGCCCCAGAAATTTCCGCCCTGCTTCCGGTACAGAAGATGCGCGAAGCTCGCGAAGCGGATCGGCGATTTCAGGCCGTTGCCGACGACCCGGAGTGTTTCGGATTCGTACAGGATCGCGGACGAGGGGCCGTTCGGCGGCAACTCAGCGCGGTTCCTTCCCATGGGCGAGAGCATCGGCCACCGCATCGGCAACGGCCGCCTGGGCTTCTCCCTTCTGCCGGCTGAGCCCTTCGATGACGCCAAGACGGTCCGCTTCCGGCCGGTTCTGGCTCATCTTCCACTTGCCCTCGAGCCGCGTGATTGCCAGCCGAAAGCCGACGATCCCCTTGAGCTGCGCGGCAATGAAATCCGCGGGCGCGTCGCTGACCGCCCATGGCGCCGGGAAGGCGGCCTCGTGCGTTGCGGTCAAGCGGGTCACCAGCGCGCGCAATTCCTCCCGATCGTCGAAGAAGACGAGGCGGCCATAGGCGTGCACGGCGACGTAGTTCCAGGTCGGCACGACCTTGCCGGTTTCGCGCTTCGTCGCGTACCAGTTGGGACTGACATAGGCGTCCGGTCCTGGAAAGATCGCGAGGCCTTCCACCTCCGCCGCCTTCGTGCGCCATTGCGGATTGGCCCGCGCGATGTGACCGAGCAGCGTTCCATGCGTGCCCGCCGCCGCATCGAGCAGCATTGGCACATGGCTCGCGATGAGCCCTTCCGGACCTTCGCTGACCAGGATGGCCAGGCGCGTTGCGCGGATTGCCTCCTGCAACACATCGGGGCGCTCCTCGCGGAACGCCGGGGGAACGTACACGTCGGTCTCTCCGCCTTACAGAACGAACCGAGAATGCCAGAGGAGCCGCGCCGGGCAAATGACAAAACCGCGCTTCGCCCATTCTCCCATTCGGGGTCAGCCGGGCGTGAACATCGGCAACGCCCCGCCGCCCTCCGTCGGCTTGAAGACCAGCCGCACGTTCATGCCGATGGAGAGCGCGGCGAAATCGCAATCGACGATGTTGGTGAGCATCGTCGGGCCCTCCTCCAGCGTGACATAGGCGATCGTGTACGGCACCGGCGCGCGCTGCATTACGCTGAAGGAATAGATGGTCCCCTTGCCCGAGGCGGCCTGCCATTCCAGGCGATCGCCGAAGCAGAAGGGGCAGAGTGCGCGCGGATAATGATGCGCCCGCCCGCAGGAGGTGCAACGCCTGAGCAGCAGCACTCCCTTTTTGGCCGCTTCCCAATACGGGCTCGTTTCCGGATTCGCCTCCGGTGCCGGCAGCTTGCGAACGCTCACCCCGATTACTCCCGCTCCATGATGAGGGTGGCGCTGCCGTGGCGCGAGCCGAGCACGCCGCCCGTGCCGTGCGCCAGCGCGAGCGCGCAGTTCCTGACCTGCACGGCGGTATGTGCCTCGCCGCGCAACTGGCGCACGGCCTCGATCACTTTCGTCATGCCGCCGCGATTGGCGGGATGATTGTTGCAGAGCCCGCCGCCGTCGGTATTGAAAGGAAGCTTTCCGACCCCGGCGATCAGGTTTCCGTCGGCGACGAACCGCCCGCCTTCGCCTTTCGCACAAAAGCCGAGATCCTCGATCTGCATCAGCACGGTGATCGTGAAGCTGTCATAGATCGAGGCGTACTGGATGTCTGCCGGTTTCACCCCCGCTTCCGCAAAGGCGCGCGGGCCGGACCAGCGTGCGCCGCTGAAGGTGAGATCGACATCCCCGCCAGACTGGCCCTTCGTCGCCTCGCCGGCGCCGATGATCTTCACCCGCGGGCGCTTGAGATCCTTCATGACCTCCGGTGCGACGACGACGAGCGCGCCGCCGCCATCGCTGATCACGCAGCAATCGAGCCGATGCAGCGGTGAGGCGACAACCGGCGAATCGATCACATCCTGCACGCTCACCACGTCGCGCAGCATCGCGTTCGGATTGTGCCGCGCGTGCTCAGAGGCGGCGACCTTGATCCAGGCAAGCTGTTCGCTTGTCGTGCCGTACTGATACATGTGGCGCATCGCGCACATCGCGTACATGTTCACCACTGTCGGGCCGTAGGGAAATTCGAATTGCAGATCCGGCTGGGCCGGATTTCCCTGACGCGGCGCCGTTCCGGTCGCCATGCCCTCGCTCCGCGGACGTCCGGCAAGCGTGATCAGGGCAACGCTGCACTTGCCGAGCGCGATCGCCTCCGCCGCGTGCGCGACGTGCAGCAGATAGGAAGAGCCGCCGGTATCGGTTGAATCGACGTGGCGGACCCGGAGATTGAGATAATCCACCATCGAAAGCGGCCCCATTCCCGGTGCGTCGCCGGCGCAGAAATAGCCGTCAACGTCGTTTTTGGTGAGGCCGGCATCTTCGAGCGCACCCTTGGCGCATTCGGCATGAAGCTGTGCGACCGACTTGTCGGGGGCATTGCGGGTCGGGTGCTCGAACGCGCCGGCAATACAGGCCTTTCCGTTGTTCGTCATTCGCGCGCTCCGATCCTGCGGTATCTAAAGGACGCTAGGTGCCCGGCGCGCGCAGTGTCAAGGCTGCGGGTTGACACCCCAACCGCCATCAGGGATGGCTCCTTGCCGTCAATCTGTTCGTTTCCCGGAGAAGCAGATGTCGGATCTCTCAGCGTTTCCGATTGCCGCGAGCTGGTCGATTACGATCGACTGAAACATGTTCCTCCCTGGCTGGAACGCGGCTTGGCGCGTCCCGCGGTTCAGCGCGGCCTCGAGATCCCACCCCGCCCGTGACGGCCTGCGGCGTCCGGACGATCATCGAGCGGCCCCGGGATCGAAGGTGAACAGCAATGCCACGCATGAGCACAGGCGAAGCGGTTGTCGAAAGCCTGATCAGCCACGGCATCACGACGGTGTTCGGCCTGCCGGGCGTGCACAACGATCCCTTCTTCGATGCGCTGCATCGCGCCGCGGATCGCATCCGCATGATCCACACGCGCCACGAGCAGGGAGCGGCCTATATGGCGCTCGGGGCTGCTCTGGCCAGCGGCAAACCGCAGGCGTTCGTAGTCGTGCCCGGCCCCGGCATGCTGAATGCGGCCGCCGCTCTCTTGACCGCCTATTCCATGGATGCGCCCGTGCTGGCGCTGATCGGCCAGATCCCCCAGGCGGCGATCGATCGCGGCTTCGGGCATCTGCACGAAATCCACGACCAGCTCGGCGTGCTCCGCCATTTCACGAAGCACGCGGCCCGCATCCGCCATCCTGGAGAAGCGGCCGAGCGCGTGGCGGAGGCGCTCTGCATCGCCTGCTCCGGCCGCCGGCGCCCCGTGGCGCTTGAATGTGCGATCGATGTCTGGGGCCGGTTCGGCGAGACGGAAATCCCGAAGCCGCGCCCGGCCGAGACACCGCCGCTCGATCACGACGCGCTGGCGAAGGCGGCCGAGATTCTCACCCGCGCGAAGAAGCCGCTGATCGTCGTCGGCGGCGGTGCGACGGAGGCGGGTGCGGAGGTCGCGGCGGTTGCCGAGGCGCTCGAGGCGCCCGTCGTCTCCTATCGCCGCGGCCGTGGCGTCATTCCGACTTCGCACCGGCTTGCCCTCTCGTTCCCGGAAGGGCACCGGCTGTGGCCGGAAGCAGACGCCGTGCTTGCCATCGGCACGCGGTTGTTCCCGTATCAGACCGTTTGGGGTCTCGATGAGAAGATCAGCATCGTGCGCATCGATATCGATGCCGAGGAGATCGAGCGCTACCGCCGGCCCGCGGTTGCGGTGGTGAGCGATGCCGCCCCGGCGCTTCGCGCCTTGCTGGCCTTGCTGCCCCCGGCATCGCGGCCGAGGCGCGATGCCGAGCTTGCTCCGCACCGCGCCTGGTTCGCCTCTGAACTTGCCAGGCGCGCACCCCAGATGGCCTTCCTCTCGGCGATCCGCGCCGCCCTCCCGGAGGATGGAATCTTCGTCGAAGAGGTGACCCAGCTTGGCTTCGTGGCCCGCCTCGCCTTTCCCGTGTTCGGGCCGAGACGGCATCTTTCGCCAGGCTATCAGGACAATCTCGGCTGGGGCTACGGCGCCGCACTCGGAGCAAAGGTCGCGAAGCCGGACAAGGCCGTGGTTTGCGTGATCGGCGATGGCGGTTTTCTTTATCAGGCGAACGAGCTTGCGACCGCCGTGCGCCACGACATCGCGGCGGTGGCGGTCGTGCTCGACGATGGTGCCTTCGGCAATGTGCGTCGCATCCAGGAGCAGCAATTCGGCAATCGCCTGATCGCCTGCGATCTCAGCAATCCGGATTTCGTGGCCTACGCGGCAAGCTTCGGTGCGGTGGGCCTCCGCGCGACGACACCCGGAGAACTCGAATCCGCACTTCGCGAGGCGCTGGCACGGAACAAGCCGGCGCTGATCCATGTGCCGGTCGGGCCGATGCCCGACATCTGGGACCTGATCCTCCGCCCGCGCGTGCGTGGATTCTAATTCCGGGGCCGCTCGTTACAAACAGCAAGAGCCTTAAAGCCGGCGCAACCATAGATCGAGGACGGCGGCGCGCCTCTCCTCGCGCACGGCATGGAAGGCGCGGGCCAGTGCCGGTTCCATCTCCTCGGGCCGCCTGACGGTGGCGGCAAACGCGCCGCCCGCGGCGGCAGCGATCGCGCCATAATCGGGCGGCGGATCGAAGGCGATGTCGAGATCGTTGGCCCGGCTGGCGTATCCGTCCGGATGGAGGGCGAGCATCGAGAGCTTCGGCGCCCGCCAGCCGCGGTTGTTGAGCACGAGCGTGAGAAACGGCGTCCTGTACTGGCGCGCCATCCAATGCACTGTCGAGGGGACCGAGAAAAGATAGCTGCCGTCTCCGGTGATCGCGACCACGGTCTTTTCCGGCGCGGCAAGCTTCGCTCCGATCGCGGCGCCGCCGTGCCAACCGAGCGATCCCCCGCCGCTCGCGAACACCGAGCCGGGAGGCCGCGGGCCCAGATGCTCGATGACCAGCGGATAGGACGTGATCGCCTCATTCAGCACGATCGTCTCGGCATCGAGATGCCGCCGCAGCGCGGCGATCGCGTATTCGGGCGTGATCGTGCCACCTGCCGGCTGCTCCCGCTCCGCCAGCCGCCGGGCGAGCGCCTCATGCCTGCGGCGAAGGCGGGCGCGCCGCGTCTCGATCCGCTGCTCGTCGATCCTTGCCTCAGCCAGGCGGCGGTTGATCGCGGCGAGCACGCTCGCCGCATCGGCGCGAAACACCGCGCGAGCCGGGATGTGCCACAGGGGAAAGCGCTCTTTGAGCGGATCGACATCGATATGATAGATGCACGCCTCTGGGCCGGGGCGGTTCACGGTCGGGATCCAGGGCACGTCACTCTCGAGCACCAGCACGAAATCCGCCTCGGCCAGGGCCTCGTTCTGCCTCGGCTCGCTCCATTGCACGCCGGCCCAGGCCGGGTCGTCGGTCGGAAAATTCATTGCCGACGGCACCGATTCGAGGACCCCGACGGCAAGCCGCCGGGCCAGTGCGACGAGCGGGCCGACCGCCGC
>Ga0335075_10003899_pt1 | contig 23404 bp, 20 predicted proteins | sample Lox_Sample_24_FD_206723 | JGI IMG/M metagenome (GOLD analysis project Ga0335075, IMG submission 206723) | Soil microbial communities from Loxahatchee National Wildlife Refuge, Florida, United States - Lox_Sample_2.4 | ecosystem: Environmental > Terrestrial > Soil > Wetlands | place: USA...
CCAACTCCGCCAGGTGATGGCCGGTTACTGCCACTGCTTCCAGCGAGCGCCACAGCAGGTCATACATGATCCGGCGCAGTTCGCCCTTGACGAGGTTGGTGCGCTTGGTCGATCCTTCGAGATCGATGGCGATAATCGACCGATAGAAGGGGCCGGCTGACTGCTCGCCGCCCGGAAACGCCGTCGTCGCGAGCCGGGTGCTCATGATTTCTCCTTCCCCCGTCGCGCGTGAACTCGCCTCCAGGATGGCTGACCAGGCACGCGAAGTGTCTCGCGGTGCGCAGACCCTGACTGCCATGGACGATTTCGCATGGGCGCAAGCGACGGCTTGCGCACGGACACACAGACCCCGTGTTGCTATCGCGTGCAACACAGGACGACCATAGACATAATTGGCTCGTAGGAGGTTGATCTCGGGGTGGGAGCCATCAAGCGTGAGGCAACACCGCCGGGCCCGATCGCCGATCTCTTCGACCGCCTCGATGATCTGCACTCGAAGGCGGGGCGCCCGTCGATGCGGGAGATCGCGATCCGCGCCGGGCGCGGCAATATCAGCTCTTCGACGGTACATAATGTCTTCCGCAGGTCGCGGGTGCCCCGCTGGACCTTCCTGGAGGAAGTAGTAAAGGCGCTGGGGGGTACACGGGAGCGAGAGGCATTCCTCGCCCTGTGGGAGGCGGCCTGGCGAGACGAGAATGAGGTCACGGCGGTACAAGGGGGGCCGCCCGACGTGGACCCGGCGCAGAGCGGGGCATTCCCAGGCGGCCGTAAGGCCTGGATGGACGCCATGCCTCGGGCATTGCACCGGATCTGGTCGAACGAGATCCCGTCGCGAAAACCCAACTTCACCGGCCGGGCCGCCGAACTGGACCAACTGCGATTCAACCTTTTCGGCGGGCGGCCGCCCCACGTGCAGGTCATCTCCGGCATGGGCGGAGTAGGAAAGACCGAAATAGCGACCGAATACATCCATCGCAATATCGATAAATATGAAATCATTTGGTGGATCCGGGCCGAGCACCAGGACCGGGTGCTGGATGCCCTGGTCAAGCTGGGCCAACGGCTAGAACTCAGACAGACGATCACGGACAGCGGACGCGACCGGACGGTCGCCGCCGTGCTCGAAGCACTGCAATCCGGAGCCTGGTCAAATTGGCTCCTGGTGTACGACAACGCCGTCGATCCGCTCGATCTGCAGAGGTACATGCCGGCCAGTCGGCCAGAGGGACACATCATCATTACCGCGCGTGAGCCGAACTGGCCCAGCTACATAATCGCGGACAGCATCAAGGTCTCGCCCTTCACCGACGCGGAGTCCGTCAGCTTCCTGCGGCGCACGGTGCACAGCCTGGCCGCGGAGAAAGGGCTGCCCGCGGCGGAGGATGCACAGCGGGTGAGCGAGGCCAGACGGCTCGGCACGACGCTCGGCCACCTGCCGATCGCCGTCGAGCACGCGGCCGCCTACCTGGTCGAGACCGGCCAAAGCGTGGAGCAGTACGTTTCCCGGTTCACGCAGAACGCTCACCAGTTGCTGAGTGAGCGGCCGGCGGATTCGGATCTCCCCGCCCCGGTCTCGGGAACCTGGGCGATGTCCATCACGCTGCTGACGTCCGATGCCGAGCACTTGTTCAACCTGTGCTCGTTCTTCTCGCCGGAGCCGATCGCCACCGAACTCCTGCTGCAGCCCAGCACAGGCGTCACCGACCCGCCCGGCCTGAGCGCTTTCCTCTGCTCTCCGCAGCGATTCCGCGCCGCGGCCACTCAACTCCACCGGCTGTCCCTCGCGCGAGTCGATGGTGCCCGGGACCTCATCCAGGTGCACCGGGTCGTCCAGGCCGTAACGCAGGGGCGACTCAGGCTGAATCGGCCCGACATGTTTCACGCGTATCTAGCCGCCGTCGACGCACTGCTCGCCAGCTCAAACTCCCGCAACCCGGATCACGCTAGCAGCGACCGGACATATGACCTCTCCTTGCAGCACCTTGAATCCGATTACCGGTTCCTGCATACGAAAGACCCGGCGCTACGCGACCTCATCATCGACCAGGTCCGGCGCTTGCACCTGCGTGGTGGCCATAACGAGGCGATGAAATTCGGCCAGGACGCGCTCGAGGTGTGGACGGAAGAGATCGGGCAAGACGACCCCCAGGTGCACGCCATATCCGTAGAGGTCGCCATCGCCATGTATATCGGCGGTCGCGCCGCCGACGCCCATGAGCTGATCCTGCGGATCCGGCCCTTGCTGCAGCGTTACACCGACGGCGCCGGGTTCAAGACGCTCCTGCTCTGTGAGAATATCTACGGCGCGGACCTGCGTGCGCGGAGCCAGTTTCAGGAGGCATTGGCCCTCGATCTGAGCATTCTAGATAAGTTCGAGCGGGTCTTCGGTATAGACCACGAGCGCACGCTGAATGTCAGGAGCAACATCGCCGTCGACTACCGGCATCTGGGCCAGTTCAGGGATGCTCTGGAAACCGACGAGCGCACACTCGAAGACCGCCGCCGCATCCTGGGTGACAACGATCTGAAGACCCTGTTCTCTTCGAACGCGGTGGCTCGCGACAAGCGCGGTCTTGGCCTTTACCAGGAATCGCTAGACATGGCGCGCCGGGTGGTCGGAGCGTTCGATGCGGTCGGCGGCCGGGAGAACACCCCCTGGCTGCACGCGTGCGAAGGGTTCGCGACCGCACTGCGCAAGGCCGGCCACCACTGGGACGCGTTGCAGGAGAGCGAGCACGTGCTCCAGCGGTGCCGTGATTACCTCGGTGTTGATCACATGTACACGCTCCGGGCGGCTACCAACCTGATCAATGACAGGCGCGCGGTCGGCGATCTCGCCGGTGCCGAAGAACTGGCGCGCGAGACACGTGATCTGTGCCGGGAATCCAGGGCTCCTGACGATCTCCTTTACACCGTTCTGGTGAACCTCGCGTCCGTGCTGCGCGGGCTGGAGCGCCCGGATAGGGCACTTGCCTACGATGATCAGGCTAGATGGGGGTTCATCAGGATCCACGGAGACCGGCACCCGTTCACGCTGGCAACCAATATCAACTACGCGTCCGACCTTTCCGCGTGCGGCAGGCTGGGCGACGCGATCGAGGTAGGGCGCGAGACGCTCGAGAAGTGCCGCATCTCCCTGGGCGGCGATCATCCGGACACGCTGATGGCTGCCGCCAACCTCGCCATGGATGAGGTGACCGCCGGAGACCGGGCCGGCGGGGAATCGCGGCTCGCCGACGTGCTGCGCACGTACGAGCGGACCCTCACCCTGGAGCATCCCGAGGTTCGCGCAGCGACCCAACGAACCCGGCTGACCGGGGAAATCGAGCCGTACGACCTCTAAACCAGTGCGCATGGCCTGCGGCCAGGGAAAACGTGATGGCTCCGTGGACGGTTTTGGACAACCACGGACGCCAAATTAATGGTTGTTACGAGCCGAGCCGGCGAAGGTCCGCGACGACCCGGTCGCGCACATGCGTGATCACCTGAAACAAGTCCTCGCAGTACGCAGATGGGTTCCTGAATCCGGCTCCGTTTCGGAACCGGTGCGGGTACAGGCCCCCGCCGCAGATCTGCATCACGTCACAGGCCAGGCATTGCGGCGACAGCGCCTGCGCGCCGAGCTGCCTGGCCACCGTCGTGGGGTGGTCAAGGGCCTCGTCGAAGCTGTTCGACCCGACATGCAGGCCCGTGTCGGCGGCGCCCGGATAGGTGGAGCTGAGCGAGTCGAGTTGCTTGATGGTGCCGTCGGTGTCGACCACGATGAGCGTGCTCGGCAGGAGCCCGAGCCCTTCTACCTCGCCTGGTCGGCCAAGCACGAGCTGGATAAGCTCGCTGAACAGGCGGATCCGCGTTTCCTGCCGCGGCGCGCTGTACCAGCGCTCGAAGATGCTGATCAGCCAGTTCGCGGTCCCGTCGCCCGGGGTGGGGGAACTCCAGTTCGCGTGCGGTAGCAGCAAGTCCAGGGCCGGGGGGCTGAACTTCAGCAGCGACTCGTACGTCGCGACCGGGTCATTCCTGACGTCGACCGTGCACAGAATGCCGCTGTAGCACTCACGGAATTCCGGCGACTGCAGCAAGCCCAGGCCGTCCGCGACCGCGTCAAAGCTGTTGCGGCCGTTGGCGTAACGCCGGTGCCGCCCGGTCGCCTCGGCGTCTCCATCCAGGCTGACTCCTACCCTGACGCCCAGGCTCTTGAGCGTGCTGAGCATGGGCTGATCGAGGAGAGTGCCGTTGGTCTGGGCGGTCACGTTCACCCGGGCGGGCACCTGGGCATTGAGCGAACCGACCAGGCTAGCCAGGAAGTCCGCTCCGGCGAGCAGCGGCTCGCCGCCATGAAGGATGACATCGACGCTCGTAAGGCCATGCTTCTCCGCGTGCTCGGCGATCCGCTCGACGGTCTTGCCGACCACCGGCTGACTCATGCGCTTGGGAAGCTGGCGCCAGGCCTGATCCGCCATTTCATATACATAGCAATATGTGCATGACAGATTGCAATGACTATGGACTTTCAGGATAAATTGCCTGAAAGGGACGGCTTCGTGTCCTGCGGCCCGCATCGCCGGCACATCGAGGTCGAGCATCGGCCAGGGAGCGGGACCGGCCGTTGTCTGCGAAGTCATGCGAACCAGGCCGCCAGTTCCAGCGGATCACTGTGAATCCCCTGGTCGGCGAGGCGCGCATGCATGTCAAACAGGATTGGCAGATGCATGGCGAACACCGGCCGCAATGACATATCCGGGAGCCGGTGGATCGTCAGCGCCAGGCCGATCCAGGCCTCGGGCTGCGAATCGCTGTCGATGGCCGTGCGGTATGCCGCGGCCGCGGCGCTCGCATTGCCGCCGGCCAGGAGACGATCGGCGGCACTGAGGTCGGGCCACCCGGACGCGCCGAGCCGTTGGTACCGGCGCGGGTCCTGGTAGCGCATGTTCAGCACGCGGCTTAGGGCAACCGAGTCGACCTTCCTGGTGTCGTCCTCGATGCGAGTATCCGGGAGGGCCTGATCGCCGAACGGCTCGCCGCGCCGGTAGGCGGCCGCCAGGCGGGCGACCCCGGAGGCGTCGAGCGCTGTGTGCCTGAGCTGCCAGGTCAGCCAGTTGTCGAGAGCGACCTCCCGTGCGATTTCGCGAGCCGCAGCGGGCAAGGGCTCGGCCTGCAGCGCCCGTCCCTGTTCCCCGAGCCGCGTTACGAAACGGGCACCCGTCGCAGTGAGCAAGCCCGAGCCAAGCAGGCTGCTCGCGGCGGGCTCGATCGTCAGCCGCCAGCGTTCGTACAGGACATCGGCGCGCAGGATGTCATCGGGCTCGGTCTCCACGCGTCGCTGGGCGTTCCAGAAGCAGACGATTCCCGCGAACGCATAGGTCCCCTGCAGCAGGCCGCCCAGGGGCCGGGGGTCCTCCCGCCACGGAGCGTAGGCCTTCTGGCCGCCTGGCTCGATGAGGGGCAACATATCCATCAGGCCGCTGAGCTTCGTGTGCTGAAACTCGTGAACCAGGGTTTCCGCCATGCTGACCGCCGACGGCGGCAAGGACGTCGCGATGGCCCCGAAGGCCGCCGGGGAGGTCGCGCTGTCCAGGTCCCCGCGCGCCGCGAGCGGAACGATGACGGGAACGCCGGCCGCGATCGCCTCCGCGGCCCAGCCGTGATGACGTACCAGCACCTCCCAGCCAGCTTGGATGCGGTGCCGCCAGTTCGTGACCTCGGCCGCCGTCATGGCGGGGAGCATGGGCAGCGCGAACCGGTCCAGATGCCGGTCGCAGAACTCCAAGAGCACCTGCCAGGCCCGCCCGTCGGCGACCGCCCGGATCAGCGGAGTCCCCCGCCAGTGCGCGACCTCGCCGCCCGAGCCGTCGTCGGGGATGAGGGCGGCGCTCGGCAGGTCGATACGCTCCCCGGCGCGAAGGCGCTCGCCGTCGCTGCGCAGCCGGATCCATTCGCACCGGTCGGTGACAAGCAGGCTGCCGAGGCCGGGAAGCAGCACACAGCCATCGCGGACGGGGACATCCAGTTCGAACGGGACGCCAATCCGCACCGCCGCCGCGGCCGCGGCATACGCCAGATAATCGAAATCCGGCAGCGATCCCTCGTCCAGGCATGCCAGGCAATCGTGCGTCCAGCTTCCTATGTGGGGCAATCCCACCAGCCAGGCCACGCCGCCAGGATCGACGGCCTGCAACTCGGTCAGGAGTCGGAAGCCCGCCCGGAAGGCGGTCGCGGCGGGACCGGCCTTGTCGGCTGCCTCGGCAACGAGGTGCAGCAGCATCAGGTGCTTGCTTAGCTGCGCATCGCGAAGGTTGCCGACGATCTCGGCGTCCCCGGCGCCGCTGGCCAGCGCCGCGAACGCGTCCGCGGACAATGAGTGGGTGGTGATCAAGGGCGGACCTTCCCGCCGAGCCAGGACCGGGTGCCGCCTAGATACGGGCGGAGAAGGAACTCAGCGGCACGCCGGTTTCCTTGAGGCGCTGAAGGTAGAGGTCGATCGAGCGGGCGAGGACCGAATCACCCAGCTCGGCGAGGCGCTCAAGCGGGAGATCGCGTAGGTCGGCAATAGCCGAGTTAAGCTCTTGCTTCTGCAAGCTCATGACATTTCTCCGACGGTCCTATTAAAAGCGGCAAGTACACGTAGTCACTCGAGTGTCCAACGTCCCGGCAGCAGCAGGCGCCACAGCATAGTAGCGACGTGAGTGTTCCCAGGCCGCGTACCGGCATGCCGGCTTGGACAACATTGGAGAGCCAACACGGCGCGTAAGCACTTGCGCAAGGCCACTCCCGTACAAAGATCGATCACGATCGGAAGTTGTCCAGCGGCGGACCCGCGGTTGGCGCAGACGTCCGTGGACGGTTTTGGACAACAGCGGACGGCCAATTAATGACTGTCTCAAATGAGGCAGCCAAGCCGTCTCGCCTGGCACAGCGCGACCGCGATGCCCCTGCTTGACTCGATGCGAAAGCAGGACACGCAGGGGATGTGCCGCATGACCGCACGAGCAGCCTGGCCTTCAGGAAGCCACGGAGCCAGCCACCAGGAGAACGAGTATCCCGGAGTGCCGGCGCCGCCGGCTCAGGCAGTGCCAGATCGGGGGCCTGCTCATGCGGTCATCGGCCACATGGCCGGCCTGCTGCGCGACACCCGCGCCGAGCGGCTGACCATCGGCGGCATACTCGCCGCCATCATGATCGGCTTCGCGCTGGAGGCAGGGCTCTCGGCCCAGGTGCTGCCGCCGAGCCTCGCCGGTGCCCTGTTGAACCTCGCCGTGCTGTGCGGACTGCTGCTGAGCTGGCTGATCGCCGTCCTCGTGCTGGCCTGGGCGAGCAGGCCGATGCTCAGCGCTCTCAGCGAACTCCGCTGGGTCACCGGGGCGCCGCTTGACCCGCGACCTCGCTGGCTGACGGTGCCGCCGCCGGGCGCCTACGCCGACGAATGGACGTGGACCCGCGCGCACCTGCTGCTCGCCGCGGCGCGCCTGGCCCGGTATCGCGTGCAGGTCGCGGAGACCTGGACCTGCATCACGGCCGGCTGCTTCCTGGTCTGGACCGTGATCGCGATCTTCGGCCGTTGATTCGCCGGCCGCCAGACCACGGAGCATTACATCGAGCCGGATTTGTCAGGCACCCTCGGATGCCGGATCGTTAGTAACGACGCGGCAATGACCGGCTTGTCACCCGATGAGGCGGTCCGACGGGTGATACAAACATGCAGGCGAGCGGAACTGCCCGGGCATTCTGGGATCAGCTGACCGCCGAAGAGCGACGCGTCCTGCGGGCTCTCGGCCGGCACAGAACATACCGGCCCGGTGCGACCATGTGCGTTGAGGGAGATCCAGCGACGCACGTGTTCATCCTGCTGAGCGGCTGGGTGAAGGTCCTGTCCGTGACCGACGACGGTCGCGAGACCGTCCTCGCGCTCCGGGGCGCCGGTGACATGGTCGGCGAGACGGCCGGCGAAACCGCGCGATACCGGAACGCCACGATACGGACCATCGCCGCCGTAAACGCCTTAATCGTGGGCTTCGACCAGTTCAGCTCGTTCCTTGACACCCACAGGGGAGGTAGCCACGCGTATCGGCGCGTGATGACCCTCCGCTGGAGCGATGCGGACGCCACTTTGCGCATGCGCGCCGCAACCAGCGGCGGCCAGCGGCTGGCCGGGCTGCTTCTCCGCCTCGCCGAACGGCTCGGGCACCAGGAGGACGGCCCTATCGGGCTCGCGCTGCCCCTGTCTCAGGAAGATCTGGCCAGCCTGGCCGGCACCTCGCGCGCCACGGTCGCGCGCGCGCTCAGCACCTGGCGCCAGCGCGGCCTTATCCGGACCGGCCAGCGCTGGATCACGCTCATCGACGTCCCCGGGCTCCGCAGGGCCGCAGGTCCGGCGGCGCCGCTACCAGAGAATCCGTGACCGGGGAATGCGCTGGCCGGCCGGAAGCTGACCGAACACACCCGCGATCACGATCGCCCGAGAAGCTGGCCGGCCATGACGACGCGCTGGATCTGGTTGGTGCCCTCGTAGATCTGGGTGATCGTGGACCAGCGGGCAGTTTCCGCAGATAGATGACACGCCAGATGGTGCGGTGTCAGCACGAATTCAGCACGCCGCGGGAACCGTCGCTGGTGGTGATAGCCACCGCCGCCCATGTCGTTAGCTTCGTCAAGATCGCGTCGCGGTGGCCCAAGGTCGATGACCGCGCGGGCGAAGATCTGGTCCAGCCATCTGCCAGGCAGGCGATCCCAGTCACATGCGACGCATGATCCGCCGGGGCTGCCCGGACCGCCTTGTCGACTAGGACTGCCGTAGGGCCAGGCAGGCCACGGTGCCCGTAATGACCCCTAGAGCCGCAGCGACTGTTGAGTACAACGCGTCCTCATCAATGCGACTGAGACCTGCAGATTGACTCCATAGCTCGGACAATTACACTCATCGTGTGGGTATCTATACAAACGGGAGGCATGTGACGAGATGCTGGTTCCATCAGAGATCGGCGGGGTACCGGTCTTAGTAGAAGTGTTACAAGCCCCTGGGACGGAGCAGACTTCACGAGCTGAAAGTACGGCTGAGCGACTTCAGGACATGTTCGCTCGTGCCCAGCATGTCATTGAGAAGATCACGATGTTGGCTGCAGAGAGCCAAGAGCGCATCGCGGCACGATCTCGTAGACCAGACCAGGTCGAACTTGAGTTCGGCCTAAAGTTTACCGCTCAGGGTCAGATTGTCGTGGCGAGCGCTGCGACTGAAGCTTCATTTAGCATGAAGATTACATATGGAGCACCTCAGCGCGGCACGGCGGACGGTGAGAACTGATGACCACGGCTGAGCCGTCATCCGCCGTGTCGTCGTTCCTCGGCAGGATTCTTGATTCTGGCCGACAATCAGTCGGCACCTGCTTCCAGGTTAATGATGGCACCTTGGTTACCGCGTATCATGTACTCGCCAGTGTAGGAGCAGACCGCCAAGGCGCAAGCGTTCAATTCGAATCTATGGACCATACCGATTCGGGTTATGCTACGGTTGAGCGTGTTGATCCAGAGCACGATCTCGCGGTTCTCCACGCGGAGAAATTCCTCAAGGCCAGCATTCCTCACCTGGCTCCTTCCGATGCACAAAAGCCTGGCATCTCATTTCACATGGTAGGATTCGCACAGCTGCCGGAAGCGTACGGCTTTAGACATTACGACTATACGGCCACCACGGGTATATGGGAAGGAGTCTCGCAGGCCGACGAGGGGATCATGCTGGGTCGCGGTCGTGCAGAAGGGGCCGCGCTCGGCATGAGTGGGTCTCCAATCCTGCGTATTCCCGACAACGCTGTAATTGGTGTTCTCAGCCAACGCTATAATAGCAATGACGGCTGGTCCCGCGGAACAATATGGGCCAGCAGAATCGAAGATCTCGTACCGCTCATCAGGGATCTATCAGAAATTCCATTTGAGAGACCTGCGCCCGTGCCGTCAGCGGCCGAATCATCATGGCTAGCCGAAACCATACTGGATCGCGGTAGGCTATCATCCGACACGTGCTTCGTTCTTTCCGAAGCATGGTCTGACCCCTGGGAGCAGGGGACAACAGCGCTCGGAGCAGGTGACGTCCTGGTTATCGTCGCGCCTTCGGGTGTTGGGGCTACAGCGTTCGCTGAGCACCTCTTAGCACGCACCCTCCCAGAGAGCTCGCTTCTAGCTCGGCTGGATCCGGGTGAGTGGGACAAACCGGCAGCGTTCGTATTGCCACGCCGGTCGCGGCGCGCGTATGTCCTCGACCTTCCTGATCCTGATCACGATCGGCCATCGGGTGACTTCGTCAGTGATCTCGGCCTGCTGGCCTCATGGTACAGAGAGATGATGTCACGGCTTGTTATCACCGTCGAGGAGCGGTTGTGGCGTGGCAGAGATGCGAATCCCGTCACCCATGTACGAGTGATTCGGCTGGACACTTCGCCCGATCCAAGGGAGCTTGTTGCTCGCTATATTGAAGTCCAAGAACCGGCCCTGCTGCCCGTGGCGCAGTCAGAAACGGTTTCACAGCATCTCCTCGGCATGAACGCCGTGCAGGCACTACAGGCTGTCGAACGAATACGAAGTGTCAAGGAAAGCCTTAGGCCAGATCAATCGATTAACGATCCCGATCTTACTGACAAGCTTCGAGAGCTTGCAGCAGACAAACTCGATGACCACCATGAAGAGCTTGACAGGCTTTTTGCGGACGTCAGGCAGGGTGTGCAGCCTATCGATCTCTCACGTTCGCGTCGGACTGAAGAAATACATCCACTGTCACTACATGACCGCTGTATGCTCATGGCATTGGCCTGTCAAGGCAGGACGCAGCTGACGCGTCTTGAGAAAGATACCCAGCAATTGATGGGTGCACTTGGGGGCGGAGCTAGCGACATAACCCCCCATGAGACTCTTGCTGGTCCGGGGCTTCGCGGTCGTGTGAACAACATCAAGGCCGATATCGGTCAGAACGAGATCGTCACACTCAAGCGCCCTAGCTTTGGGGATGCAGTAGTCCGTTACGTATGGGACTATTACACACCAGTCCGAGAACCCTTCACCAGCTGGCTGATCGGCCTGGCCGCAGAAGATGGCAGCCGCGCCAAGGAAATAGCAGGATTGATTTCAGCGCTTATCCGCCGTCATCAAGATGTTGAGTTCATCAAGAACGATCTAGTAAAAATTATGCGCGATCATTACGACCTCCTCGCGGTGGTGCTCTATGAGGGAGTTTTGGATCCACACATGCAACGGCGGTGCGAAAGGCTGCTCTATGACTGGGCGACCAGGACTGACTTGCAGCCAGTGGTCATCGACGTCTGCGCAAGGCTGCTTTCAACCCCAAATCTCGCGCTCGAGCGCCGGAACAGCGCGCTAACGCGACTACGGCGCGCTGCAGACACAGCAAGGGCAGCTAGTGTGACGCCAAGGGAGATTCTCAACGTATTTCGCTCGCTGACAGAAGACGAGAGGCTTCGGCTCTGGTTTCTGTCAATAGCGCGGAAGTGGTTCGTCGCAGATGTATCCTCAACTTCAGCGAGGATCGCTTTCACCGCCATGATCAACACCCTGGATGAGGAGATCCCATGGCTACTGACCGAGGAAGCCCAGGGTCCTGATATCGATCGAATGCTGGGCGAGTACCTCGCGGATCTAAGGACTGCCGATTTTTCTTCTGATGCAGTAGTGAGTCTCGTGGAGAAAGTGAGTGGCGACGACAATCTCTACTCCAGGACTATTGATCGCCTCACGTCGGTGGCCGCAGCACATGGTGCAATTCGCCCTGTTTTTGAGCTAGCTTCCAGACTAAGTGATGCAGGACGCGAGAACGGCCGTCACCCGCTCCGAGATATTGAAGCGCGGCTCAGGGTGGTGCCTATTGAACTAAACGTGCATGATGATCGTCCGTCCGCATGATCCCTTGGTACCGGTCAGTCCCACCCCATCCCCTGTTCAAGGAACCGCGACGGCTCCCATCGGCCACAAGTGGCGTCGATTTCACGGCAAACATCACTGCCCAGTACGGGCATGGGCGCAAGATCCACAATAACCGGGAAGAGCTCGTGTGTTTTCGAGTCATGGCTCTAGCACGTAAGATAGCCGTAAAGTGGGAGGCTGATGATAGGGCTGCGGCCCAGGATGAGATCAACGCCTACCTCGGCGAACCTCTCGATTGCCCACAGGGCTTCTACCGCAAGCTCATAGGGCATGCCGAGCTGCTTATGAGCCGAAAAGCGCACGAGAACGCCATTCGAGCAAGGGAAGACCGCGTACACCTTGAGCGGCTGCACTACCTAAAGGCCGCGCTTTATACTGATCCTAGCTTGCTGGTTGTTGAATATCTAGATCAAAATCGCGATCATATCAGCGATATTGCTGTCGGCAACATTGATAAATTTCGTTTGCTCGCAGATCGACTTAGAGAAGCGGAACAGTGGTGGTCTCCAATAATGACAGCATGGAACGAACTCGCCGCTAACACTAGCTCCAGGGAGGGAATTGAAGAGGCAATGAAGGTACTCAATGATTCGATCCGCAGACTTGATTCAAAGCTGGCCACGCGCCATGGCCTTACTGATCAAGCTCAAGACTAAGAAAGCATACGTCACCGCAAGTTGCAACCTCGCCCGCGTCTTTCCGCGCCTTCTACGGCGGCCGGTAGATCGCGCCGGTCTAGCTCAGACAAGAGAACGGGCCGTTCGACCCAGGCGGGTCGAACCGCCCTGTCGCCGGTGGGTTCAGTTGGTGGGCTTTCGGAGCGGGTGGCGGCGGCTTTCCTGGTATGCCGGTCGAGGGCGGTGCGGGCGCGGTCGAAGGAGGAGGGTATGAGGTGGCCGTAGATCTGGTGGGTGACCTCGATGCTTTTGTGGCCGACCCGGCGGGACACTTCGGTGATCGGGATGCCTTCCGCCAGGGCGGTGGAGGCGTAGAGGTGGCGAAGTGAGTGGGGGATGAACTCCGGCGGCAGCCGTGCTCTCGCGGCGGCTCGCTGGAAGTCTTCCTGGTAGCTGCGGCGGATGACCAGCTTGTATTTGCGGCCGGGGAACAGGTATCCATCGGGGGTGGTGCCATGCTCGGCGACGTGCTTGTCGATCCTCTCGCTGACGTATTCGGGCAGCGGGATGTCGCGGAACTCCCCGGCATTGCGGAACTTCAGTGGCCGTAGCTGCGCAAACGGGTTGACCTGCTCCTTCACCCGCAGGGTCTTGCCGTGGTTGATCCGGCAGCGCAGGTTGACGGCGAGGGCCGCGCCGATCCGCAGCCCGCAGCCGTGCTTGAGCCAGGCACTGGCGGCCCAGTCCGGCGGCAGCCCGGCCGCCACCGCTTCGATCTGGGTGTCTGCGGGGACGATGGAGTCGGCGGCGGCCACGACGCCGGGCAACTGGATGCCGGTGCAGGGGGATTCGGTGAGCTTCTTGTCGCGGACGGCTTCGGCGAGCACGGCGCTGATGACCAGGTGGGCGCAGCCGATCCGGCTGGCGCTGAGGCCTTTGCGGTGCATGCCGGCGATGAGGGCCTTGATGCCCTCGCGGCGGATGACGCCGATCGGCTTGCTGCCGATCGCGGGGTCGATGTGGGCGCGCAGCACCGATCGGCAAGTCGCGATGCTGCTGTCGGCGCCCAGGTCCTGGTCTAGCCAGGTTTCAGCGACGGCGCGGAACAACTCCTGCGCGGCCTTGGGGTCGACGAACACGCAGGCGCGCTTGTCGTGCTCAACCTTGAGCGCGAAGTTCTCGGCCTCGCGCCGGTCACCGCCGAAGGACTGCTCGCGCTGGCGCGGAGGCCGCTATCCTCCCCGGACGGCGCGCACGGGCGCGGTCCACCCCCGGCCGGGGTAATGTGCCGACTTCCGAATTGCTGGCCGCCGTGGACAACTGCTCGGGCCGAAAGACAGGGTCCGGCGCCCTGGGGGCCGCCGCTGCCGGTTGTCCTGGCGGGGGACCAGGAACCCGAGCAGCGCAAAGAGGAATGAGATGTGCGGGCATGACAGTGCGTTCACGAGGCGCTTGGTCCCGCGTGTCGCGCAGCCCGCTGACATCCAAGAAATCGGGTTTCAAGGCCTTGCAATCACCCTGGAGCCGTTTTTCACACCTGTGAGAGGCACACAGTCGCCGGCGGCGGCTCTGGCAGGCTCCCCGTAGACGGCCATTCCTTGCCCCGCTCCGGTGTGAACTGCGCCGCCCGCCTGCGCGACCGATGAACGTCAGCCAGCGACAGTACCGGCGTGAGGGCTGACTTGGGAGCCGACTCGCACACCCGCTCCTGCCTGGCCGCATGCCCTCACGCCACCGTATGAGCACCTCCGCGCACAAGGCAGGGTCATTACCCGTCACCGTACGGTTGCCCCGCCACAGGTTGGAGATCACGGGTTAACGCACCGGGCTGCACGTGCGCCGCGCCATCGATTATTGCTTTACGAGCTATGCACATATACAGTCCGGGAGTCCAGAGGAAGGGTTATTATCGCCACGTCCTGCGCATTCCCCCACCGCCACGGGATTCCACTCCTAAGCGGAATACGGAATAGAGTAGGGATTAGCTGGCGGAGCAGAATGGTGGCCGGTCCTGTAGGGATCATGTCTACCTGAACGATCGACCGGCTACGCGCTGAAGATGACGGCATGAACGACATCCCGGCCGACATCATCCCCGCCGGGACTCGGCTGTCCTTCGGCGGCGGCCTGTGGCAGGTAGCGGAGATCATAGCCACCGAGGCAGTGATGCGCGAGGCCCTGGGCGGCCTGTGGCAGGTCGGTATCAGCCGCCTTCTCGCAGACCCGGCGATCCGCCTGCTGGACGCCGCCTTTGCACCGCCTCCCGTTGCCGGGCCCGGCGCGAGCGGTTCACCCGCCGGTGCTTGGCGAGGCGAATGACGGCCTGACGGCTTGATCACCCGATCTTGCTGTCAGTCACGTTCCGCGCCGTGTGGCCAGATCACACGCACCGGCTTGCGGTGCTCTCGGGCGTAGGCCACTACGTCGGCGGTTCCGCCATAGGCCCGGGCGGGTTGGCCGTCCCACACGGCATACAGTTCATCGGCCTGGTCGATCATGGCTTTGCTGGCTTCCATGTGGGCCTGGGACGTTGACTCGGTGAACGGCATGCGGTGGAGGGCTGTGGCCAGGGCGAGCAGCCTGTCATATCCGGGGTGTGCGGCCGCCGGGAGTCCGGCGCGGTATTCGCTGGCGGGGATGGTGACTTCGAGCTTGCCGCCCAGATCGGTGACTGCGCGGGCGAAGATCTGGTCTGCGCCGTCGGCGAGGCAGGAGAGGCCAGTCACGTCCGGCGCGTGCTCAGCCAGGGCTGCCCGGATGGCGTTGTCGACCAGGCCCGCTGTGCGGCCGGGCAGGCCGCGGTGTCCGGAGATGGCGATTCGGTGCATGCGGGCCTTCACTGCAGGGCCGTCTGGAGTTGGCCGTCGAACTCGCGGACGTAGCTGGTCGCCGGTCCGGAGTACTCGCGGCGGAAACGCCGCGCTCGTTCGATAACGCGCTCGGATGAGTACGTGACGCCCACCCCGAGCGCTTCGCAAGCCAGCCGGAATGCCTCATCGACCCGGTCGCTGTCGCGCCGGGCTGTGCCGTCCTGGCAGGCGGCAGTGGCTACTTCGAGCATGACGACAGCTCTTTGCTTGGGGGCGGGCTGGGCGGCCGACAAAGACTGGGTGAACGCAGCGAGCGCGTCGGCCGGGCGGGTGAGCCGGACGGCGACCAGCGCCCGGTAGCCGGCGAGCTTGGCGTGATCGAACGGGAAGACCCACGGCCACGGCGGCGGTTCGGACCGCCAATCCTGGTCGATGGTCTTGGCGGCCCGGCTCAGGGCCCGGGTGGCAGCGTCACCATCGCGGCGCGCGGCGGCCAGGCTCAACGCCTCGATGGCGTCCAGCCATGCTCGTGGTGCCGGATGGGGGGTGGTGCCTATCTGCTGGCGGGCGTCTGTGCTCAAGGCAAGCCCGAGTTCGGGGTCGCCACCGTCGATCTCGAATGCCGCGAGGCTGCCGAGCATGTACCCGGCGAGCAGGTCTTGCCCGGCGCGGCGGGCGCGGTCGATCGCCATGCGATAGTAGGCCCGCGCCGTGCCGATGTCGTACATGTCGGCATGCAGCCAGGCGGCGAATCCTGCCGCCTCACTGGCTGCGGCGGCCACCTCGGCCGCATACGGCGTCTTGCCGACCCGGGCGATCAGGCGGTTTGCCATCTCCACATGCGCGACGACGCCTCGTACCAGTTCACGCGCGGATGTCGTGGCATCCAGACGGCGCTGTGCGCCTGTGATCGCCGTCAGCGTCGGTGCTGTCGTCTCGTCGACCGCTGCCCGCGTAGGCAGCGGAACGAGAGCCAGCGCCATGGCCTTGCCAAAGTCCCGGCGTTTCGTCGGATCGTCACCTCCCGGATCACCGAACCGGAGAAGGTGAACAGGTACCCCGATCCGGCGCGATATCTCCCGGACTTGGTCGACGGTGAGTGCCTGCTGCCTGCGCAGCACGTTCGAGACCCAGCTCTGGGAGTAGCCCACCGCCCACGCGAGTTGCGTTTGCGTCCAGCCATGCGCTCGCCGGATCTCGTCCAGCAGCGTCGCCAAGTCGCAGCTCGCGAGCGCGACGGCGACGGCAGGCGAGGACCAGAACTCTGGCGGCAGGTATCTTGTTTCTGTCTGGCCCACGAGGATAGGTTACGCCGCGACGCCGTCGACCACTTCTACCAGCGATGGTAATACCTCGTCGCCTACTGGTAACCGCGCATTCCGCGATCGTTGTCCAGGCTGCATTATCGATACGTGCGAGATGAGAAGCTACCCGGTGCTGGTATGGCGGTCGCGAATGTCCAGAGGATGTGGGATTACTATCTCGGCGGGAGCGAGAACTCCGAGGCTGACCGGGATGCGGCGCGCCTGATTCTCGGAGTCGCGTCGGATGTGCCACTGGCTGCGCTGGAAAACCGGGAGTTCCTCAAGCACGCAGTTACTTCCTGGTTGCAGAAGCTAGCATCTCTCAGTTCATCGACATCGGGCCCGGCCTGCCCACCCAAGGCAACATCCATCAGCTCGTCCGGCAGCATGACCCGCACGCACATCGCATACGTGGATAACGACCCTGTGGTTGTCGAACGTGCCTACCTGGCCGACACCCCCGGCGTGGCCCTCATCGCCGGAGACCTACGAGACCCGGCCAGCGTCCTTGGCCACCCTGAGCTGCGGGAAATCATCGACTTCTCCCGGCCTGCAGCACTATATATGACCTGGTACTTCATTTCATCCGGGACGAAGATGACCCGTACGGCAGCGCCGCGAAACTCTGTGACGCCTTGTGCCCGGGAAGCTATCTGGTGATCTCACATGTGACTGGTGACAACCGAGACCATGCCGCGCTTAGAACAGATCGCTGATATTTACGACCAGGCAACCGCACCTTTAGTGATGCGCACGAGAGAAGAAATAGGACAGTGCTTCTCCAGTTTCGATCTGGTCGAGCCCGGTCTCGTCTTCCTGACGCAGTGGCGCCCGGTGACCGAATATTACGCAGGCGGCGGAACCCGCTGGGCGTATGCCGGAGTGGGAAGAAAGCAAGCCGAGCGAAACGCTAAAGCCGTCAAAGACGCCCGTGTCCGGCGCCGGGGCGGCTACGGCGACGGAAAGGATGACCCGAGGTGAACAGTTCCTGCGGCCCTGCCGCTCACCGCGCCAGGCCAGGCGAGCTGTTGCGCCTAGTCGCGGACGGCCTCACAGACAGCGGTTTAGACGTTCGCCTGCCCGAGCGCGATGAGAGTTGCCGCCTGATCATCGCCTGTACCGGAGCGCGGTGCACGCTCGCGGTCAACGACTGGGGAGACGCCGAATGGGACTACTGCCCCGGGTCCGGAGACCGTGCAGACCCCAAGCAACTCGCCGACCTGGCCACGGCCCTGCTGACTGGCCACGTGGATGATTTCCCGCGCTTGGGACACGGGTACGACCATGATGGCATCACGCTCAAAGGCATCGTCGGGCTGGAACTGAAGGCCCGCGGCCTAGACGTGGACCTAGCCGTCTACCCGGACGAAGACTATTTCGACGCGCACGCAGAAATCGTGGTGACCAGCCCCGGCAACGAGAAAGACACGAAAGTCTTCGTGACCGACCACGGCGGCCTGACCTGGATGCGCGAGTACGGCGACGAGGCCACCACAAGCGTGTCGGAGCCGGACTTGTCCGGGCCGCTTACCGACCCGGCAGCCATCGCCGCCACCGTGGTAGACACAGTCACGCGGGCCATGTCATACCTGCATCCTGGAAAACCGGCGTGAACGAGTGAGCGGTTCAGGCGTGCAAGACGGAGCAGGTTTACTGTGAAGTTCTCCACCTACCAGCGGGCCGCAAGCGAGACGAGCCAGCTTCTCCTGGGCGGACCGCAGGGCGTTGTCGCGCCGATGCTCGGCCTCGCCAGTGAGACCGGCTCGATTCTGAATGTCTACAAGAAGTACCTGCGTGATGGTATCGATCTGGCCGCGAACCGGGAGTTCTTGCGCGAGGAACTGGGTGACCTGCTGTGGTACGCGGCAGCGGTCGCAACGGCGTGCGGGCTGGACCTAGAAGAGATCGCGGAGGCGAACCTGCGCCGTACCCGTGACCGCTACCCCCGCCAGCGTACCGAGGCTGAATGCGGGAACCTGCCGGTCTTCGACGCGGGATACCCGGTCCGTGAGCGGTTCCCGCGTCATCTGATCGTGGCCATCGCCGAGCGGACTCTGCCGTCAGGCCGCCGCACCGCTGCTCTGATGCTGGTCAGCGCTGAACCCGACGCCTTCCCGAACGGCCCAGTCCCTGTCGGCGGGAAGCTGGCCGGGTTTCAGGTGGGCACCGAGCTAGGTGATCCGCTGACCGACAACTCACGGCGGATGGATGCTTACCGGTTCCACGACGCGATCCACCTGGGGTTCATGGCGGTGCTCGGCTGGTCCCCGGTGATGCGGGCGCTGCTGCGGCTCAAGCGCAAGTCCAGCCCGGAAGCCGACGAATGCGAGGACGGCGCACGGGCCATCTTCGCCGAGGAGGGGCTGGCTGCGATGCTGTCCCGGCTGGCGTCTGGCCGTACCGGGTTCTCGAGCCAGACCAGCATCGACGGCGTGGTTATCGAGGTCGCTAAGGCCGCCGCGACCGGCTTGGAAGCCGAGGCGATTCCAGGCTGGCTGTGGCAGTCCGCGATCCACCAGGGGTTCAGCGCCATGCACCTGCTGAACCAGAACGGCGGCGGGTACCTAGTCGCGGACCTGGACATCCGCGAGCTGGCCTACCGGAAGCTGCTGGCGGCATGAGATCAGCGGTCCTGCCAGAGGATGGAACGAGGAGGCGCGGCTGATGCGCGATGAGGACTACGCCAAGCTTCTGGAAGACACCCGGCACGAGCTGCTCGCGGGCAGCGGCCCGGCGGGGGTGCTCGGGCTGACCCCCGTCACGCTGCGGCTGCTGGCCTCGCTGGTACCCAGCGGCCTCCACCGCGCCGTGGAGGGCATCTACGCGCCGAAGGCGGATGATGCCTGCCCCAAGCTGACGGTGCCTGTGCGGCCGTTCGATGCGCTAAGCGAGGCGACGTGCGGTGTGCTGGTGGTCGCCGCCGACGCGGAGAAAGAAAACCTGCTATGCGCGGCTCTGCCGTACATAAGCGGCACGCCGAAGGTGATCGTCGCCGGGTACGGGCATCTGGGCTTCCGCGACCCGGTATTCGACCAGGAGCAGGCGCAGCTCCTCGTGCCGTCGCTGGCCAACGGCTACCCCCACTCGCTGGCCCACCTATACCAGTGCCTGGCCAACGCCGCTCGGCTCGGCCTGGCCGGAGTGGTGGCCGAGTTCGGCATGTTCAAGGGCGGCACCACCATGTTCCTGTCGAAGGTGATCGAACGGCTCGGCGCGAACTGGCCAGTCATCGGGTTCGACACCTTCGGCGGGTTCCCGCCCCGCCGCTCGCCGCTCGACATGTACGACCACCCCGATTGCGTCTTCACAGACCTGCCCGCCGTCCGGCGCTATCTTGACGGGCGAGACATCGAGATCATCGCCGGGGACATTGCCGAAACGTGCGGTCGGCTGGAAAGGGAAGACCTCGTGCTCACCTTCATCGACACCGACAACTACACCCCCGCGAAGGCGGCCCTGGAAGTGGCGCGGGAGCGCACAGTGCCGGGTGGCGCGATTGTCTTCGACCACTTCACCGGCACCAGCCGGTATCGCTACACGCTCGGAGAGCGGATCGCCGGGCGCGTGCTGCTGGACGACCTCCGCTACTTCAACCTGCACGGAACCGGCGTCTTCTACCGCCAGGGGTCGGGCCGGTGAAACGCCCGCCCGTGCCTCGGCCGCGGATCTACGACCTGTATTGGTACTTCGCCTCCGAGCGCCAGCGCATGTTCACCCGCCGCGTCGCGGGCGAACCGGGGCCATGGACCGAGGACCCGATCCTGCGCGAGTTCAAGTTCTGCAACGTATTCCGCGCCGCCGACCGCGTCTCGCAGTACATGATCCGGGACGTGTGCTACCACGACGAGCCCTGCACGCCGGAGGATCGGCTGTTTCAGATCGTCGCCTTCCGCACCTTCAGCAAGACAGCCACCTGGCAAACGGTCCGCGACATCCTCGGCCGCTACCCGATGCTGGACGACCTGGCGGACGGCTCGTTGACCAGCGCGCTGGACCAGGCCCGGCAGCGTAACGGCGGCCTATACACCGGGGCCTTCATCTTGTGTGCCAGTGACGCCTACGGCCAGTCCGCCAAACACCGCAACCACGTCGAGCTGTTCCGGCACATGTTCCTGCACGACCAGCTTGGCACGAAGCTGCTGGAGGCGACGTCGCTGCGCGAGGTGTATGAGCTGCTGCACACCTACCCGCTGATGGGCGACTTCATGTCCTACCAGATCACCATCGACCTGAACTACTCCGCACTGATCGGATTCAGTGAGAACGAGTTCACCCAGGCCGGGCCGGGAGCGCTGCGCGGTATCAGGAAGTGTTTCGAGAACTTAGGCGACTACACGCCCGCCGAGATCGTGCTGTGGATGACCGATCGGCAAGACAAAGAGTTCGCCCGCCTAGGCCTGCCGTTCGGCGGACTGTGGGGACGGCCGCTGCACGCCATCGACTGCCAGGGCTTGTTCTGCGAAACCGACAAGTACTGCCGCGAAGCCGCCCCCGAGCTGGCCAGCGCCCGCAAGCGGATCAAGGCCCGGTTCACCCCGACCCCCGAGCCGATCCGGCTGTTCTTCCCGCCCAAGTGGCGCATCAACGAGAAGCTCCCCACCCAGCCGGTGCTCGCCCACGACCAGCCGACAAGACACGACCAGGTGGCCTTGTTCTGACGTGCCTCTCCTGCCAGCGTTGCCTAACCAATGCCGTGGTCAGCACCGCGCAGAACGCCGACCGCGGCCAGCCGCGTAGCACAACGGCAACAATCGCAACGAAACGATGCCAGTTCGACGGAAAGTTGTGTAAGAATCACGTCTCTTGGTGACGCGCCCTGCCGATATTCCCATGCCATCGACCGTTGCTGCTCGACCGCGTGATGTCCGCGGGTACCCCGTTCCTGCGATTAGCCCATGGTCGGACGGCAGGGCACTGTTCGCTCAGCAGAGTGCTTTCCGGACTCTCATCTGCCTTGCGGACACAGATGTACCGTCTGCGGTACGAAGATCCCGCCCGGTCCGGTTTATCGCGTGGTGGATGGCGGCTTGGTCGGAAATATAGAGCTGGCCTTATATACCGGAAAAAGATACTTCAACCTCGCGCCAGCCACCGAGGGGCCCGGACACCGTTCATGCATGATCTACAGCGCCGTAATACGTCCTCATCTCACCTCGCCCGGAGCACGCCGGAAGATCGAAACGAGAGTAGGACCCGAGACTTTGCCCAAGGGCGATCCCCGGGGCTCCACTGGAGCCGTCGTCGGGTTACGAGAGCTACTCCTACCAGCTAACTGCCCGTGGGCTGGAGATCTGCTGTGGTCAGCCTGTCGAACTCCTCGAATACAGCGAGGGCATAGAGCTCATCGACGAACTGACCGGCGAGATCGCCCGGGAGTCCGGCGGCGCTCAGCCAAGTCCGTCATACCTTCTCGATGATGAGGCTAGTGCGGAGAGAACCGCCAAGGCCATACTCATGGCCAGTTCCGCCTCACGTCCGGCCGACAACACTCGGCAGAACGAACAAACTAGCAAGAACCGTCGGAAAGCAGCCAAGGCGGCACGCCGCAGAAGTCGGTAGACCTGGCTGGGTTCCCATCTAGGCTGGCTCAACCCGTTTGGGCTGTTCGTAGTCAACTTGCCACGCAGCCGTCAGAGTTTGCATAGCGTTACCTTATGAGCCCAGAAGGCACGCGACGGAAAGACCCTGCCAAGATACCGCCGGGCGACCTAAGCAGCATCCGATTCACAGTAGGCGGCGAAGCTGCTCTAGTAGGCAGTGACATCGACGACCCCGGCACGATGGACTGGTACGGCTCGGCCTCCATATCAGAGTGGCCGTTTAATGGAGATGACGGAGATGATCTCAATCCCGAAAGGCGCAAGCAGAACAGCGTAGCCCTATCGACTGAAACCATCGGCGATGGAGGGCTGAAGGTGACGATTCTGCAGGCCAACGGGCTAGTGATTGATCTCTGGCGAGTTCAAGACATCTACGACGCGCTCGACGCCCGGAGCGAGGACTACGCCAACTTCATACCGATGTTCGGCCAACGCGGGCGTTATGGCGAACTCGAACTCGTTGAGGAACTCGAGAACTTACTAGAGCCTGGTGGCACCCAGGTCGTCATCGTCGATCGAGTGCGGCTTGCGCCAGCGTGGCGGGGCTGCGGCGGCGTCGGCCGGCTCCTGACCATCCGTCTGCTGCAATGGCTTTGTAGTGACCCTCAAGTCGTGGCACTCAAGCCATTCCCAATCGATCTTGACGAGGACCAGAAGCAGGATAAGGTCGTCTTCCGCAAAGCAATGACGACAGTGCGCCGAACATGGAAATCGGTCGGATTCCGGCCATTCCTCGACGACATCTGGGTTCTCGATCCGAGAACGGGGAGCTACGACCGAACGGTCAAGAAGCTGTCCAAGCAGCTCGGGCTCCCCCTCTGAGGTCACCGCTTGGGGCCGCGTGGGTCAGCACCGATTCAGCACGCGGCCTGAAACGACGGAAATGACGGGCATCAATCGGACAACCGGGATACGACAGCGAGCCGCCGGCTCAGGGGTCAGTCGGCCTGCTCACGACTCAACCAATCGGTATAGCAGCACGTCATACGGCATTTGTCAGCCCTTCAGGAGCTGGCGGGCCATGACGACGCGCTGGATCTGGTTGGTGCCCTCGTAGATCTGGGTGATCTTCGCGTCGCGCATCATCCGCTCCACCGGGTAATCGCTGACGTAGCCGTACCCGCCGAGCAGCTGCACCGCGTCCGTTGTCACGT
>Ga0335075_10003900_pt1 | contig 23400 bp, 21 predicted proteins | sample Lox_Sample_24_FD_206723 | JGI IMG/M metagenome (GOLD analysis project Ga0335075, IMG submission 206723) | Soil microbial communities from Loxahatchee National Wildlife Refuge, Florida, United States - Lox_Sample_2.4 | ecosystem: Environmental > Terrestrial > Soil > Wetlands | place: USA...
CGTTGGCGACGTAGAGCGGGTCGATGCCGAGCAGTTCGCACGCCCCGCTCACCATCGGGCGCACCGGAAGGCGGTCCTCTTCCAGCAGTACCCCCAGACCACAGGCCTGCGCCAGTTCGTTGCAGACTGTTCCCACGCCGCCGCGGGTCGCGTCGCGCAGCCAGCGCGTCGACGGCGCGGCCGACAACAGCACCTCCACCAGCGGGCTCACCGCGGCGGTGTCGGAGTGAATATCGGCCTCGATGGCCAAGTCTCCGCGAGCCAGCATCACGGCCATCCCGTGGTCGCCCATCGATCCCGACAACAGCACCTTGTCGCCGGGGCGTACCGATGTCGGCGACAGCTGACGGCCCACCGGGATCACGCCGACGCCGGTGGTCGTGATGAACAGACCATCGGCGGCGCCGTTGGGCACGACTTTCGTGTCACCAGTGACGATCTGCACACCGCACGCCGCGGCTGCCGCTGCCATGTCGGCGACGATCTCCTTCAGCTCGGCGATAGCGAAGCCTTCCTCGAGAACGAAAGCAGCCGAGATCCATTGCGGCACAGCACCGGCCACCGCGAGGTCATTAGTGGTCCCGTGCACCGCGAGTTCCCCGATCGAGCCACCCGGAAAACGTCTGGGCTGCACAACGAATGAATCGGTCGACATTGCGAGCCGCTCTCCGCCCGGCAAGTTGATCACCGCTCCGTCGCCGAGCGACTCCAGCAGCGGATTGCGGAACGCCTCCATGAAAACGGCGTCCACCAAGGCCGCCGAGGCCTTTCCACCGGCGCCGTGCGCAAGCGTCACGTGATCATCAAGCAGCCGGGGCCGACGTCTGCGGAAGGATTCGATCCGCTCGATCACTTCGCCCTCGCCGAAACGAGGACCCGAGGTCAAGTATTCGCTTGACGACTTACTCATAAGGCCTCCACTGGCCGGGTAGCCATCTGCTCGTGCACTGCCAGCCAGAGCTGATAGCCCAGCAGCGCTTGGGATTCCTGAATCCTGTGCACACTTTGAGAGCGAACCACGAAGCAGGCGTCGACATCTGGGCTTTTCGCGAACGCGCCGCCGTCGTATCCGGCGAAGCCGACGGTGTACATGTTGCGATGACGCGCCTCCTTGAAGGCGGCCATCAAGTTGGGCGAACTACCGCTGGTCGACATCGCGATCGCGATGTCGCCGGCCTTCCCGCGGGCGATCAACTGCCGGGCGAACACCAGCTCAAACCCGACGTCGTTGCCGAGCGCGGTCATGATGGCTTGATCGGCGGTCAACGACCAGGCCGGTAACGGCGTGCCGACCGGCGGCTGGGCGAACAGCCGGGCCAAAGTGCTGCAGTCGGTGCAGCTTCCGCCATTACCGAAGGTGAAGAGCCGTCCGCCGGTGCTGAAACGACGCGCCATCTCGGCGGCGGCGCTGCCGATCAGTTCGGTGTTGGCCTCCAGCGTCGAGCGCCGCAGCGCCAGGCTTTCGGCGGCCTTGGCCTGTGCCGAGGCGGCCAGGTCGACGAGTAGCGATTTGGGATCGTCTTCCTGCGCATCGATGAACGGATACAGGAAGTTCGTGGGCTCGTCAGCCATCGCATCCCACCTTGCTGATCGCCATGCCGGCATGCACCAGCACGAGCTCGCCGGCGACGACCGGGTCGACCAGCGTGGTCGCCACGCTTTCCACGCCGTCGGCGGTGCGCACGGTGGCCATGCCGTGGGCCGTAGCGGTGAGCACCTCGCCAAGACGACCCTCGTCGCTGCAGGTGACACAGACCTCGTCGGTGCACTCGGAGCTTTCTTTCAGCAGACCCGGGTGCTCGAAACAGACGTGGGTCAGCTCCCACAACAGGTGGTAGAACAACACGAAGCCGCCCGTCGCGGGCACTCTCGGGTCGGGGTCGTCCAGCCACAGGACATGTTCGGCCATGCCGGCTTCGGGTCGCTCGCCACTGCCGATCCAGACGGTCGTGACGCCCCACGCGCGGCTTCGGTGCATCACCGACCGCACTTCGGGGTCGTCGGCGCCGGAGACGGCGACGACGATGTCGCCGGGCCGCACCGACACCCGCACGACGTCGACCACATTCGGCCCGGTGATCGCGACGGCCGGCAGAGCCCGCTTGCCGACGATCACCGGATGAATGAACTCGACCGCGATATGCAGCGCATGCGGTTCCCAGCCCGGTGCGATGGACCACATCGTGGCGCCCGCCGCGAACCGTCTGGCCAAGGTGAAAGAAGTGGCGGCCAGATCGGCGGCCAAGTCAGCGCTCAGCCCGCGGTCGATCGCAGTGGTCGTCACATCGTTCCCCATTGATTCACACTAGCCCTCTTCCGTCTAGCCCTCTTCCTTCGTCCAGCGCGGTCAGTATGGAGACCGCGGCCTGACCAAGGGCCAACCCACCGTCGTTCGGCGGAACCACGTGGTGGGTCAACACCTCGAATCCGTTCTGCTGCAATAGCTGTCGGCACTCGCGTAGCAGCAGCACGTTCTGAAAGACCCCGCCGGTGAGACCCACCACCCGGACCTCCCCGGCGACGAGTCCGACCACCTCCGAAACCGCAACCGCGACCGCCTGGTGGAATCCGGCGGCCAGCGCCGCCGGTTCGAAACCGGCGCGCAGCGCCGACACCATTGCCCGAACCATGCCGGTCGGGTCGATCACCCCGTCAGCCCGCACGTCCATTCGCAACTGAGTCTGGGTCTTGCCGACCGGGTCGGCCAGCACCTCGAGTTCGATGGCCGCCTGGCCCTCGTAGTCGATGCGGTGCCGCACCCCGAGTAGGGAGGCGACGGCGTCGAACAGCCGGCCCATGCTCGAACAGGCCACACAACCCGCATTGTTGTCCAATTGCGAACGGATCAGGCGTAGTTCAGCGGGACTGGCCGCGGCGACCGGAGCCAGGTCCGAAGTCCAGTCGATGCCGGCCATCCACAACTGTGCGAGCGCCATCCGCCAGGGGTTGCGCACCGCGGCGTCGCCGCCGGGCAGCGGCACCGGCAACAGGTGCCCGACCCGGACGAACCGGTGACTGTCCGGCCCGACAGCCAGAATCTCGCCGCCCCAGATCGTTTGGTCGCATCCGTAGCCGGTGCCATCGAACGACACTCCGATGACCGGTTGGCCGAGCCGACCGTGTTCGGCCAGCAGCGACGCCACGTGGGCATGGTGGTGCTGGACGAGGTCCAACGGGCGGTCATCGACATGCCGCTCGGCCCAATTGCGGGTCTGGTACCCGGGGTGCAAATCCGCGGCCAATCGCACTGGCTGGTGCCGGATTTCGCTGAGCTGATCGACCGCTCGCTCGAACGCCCGGAGCGTCTCCAGCGTTTCCATGTCCCCGATATGTCCCGACATATAGGCGCATGAGCCGTCGGTGAGACAGAACGTGTTCTTCAGTTCCCCGCCGACGGCCAGCACCGCCGGGCCGTCTCGCCCGAGGTCGACGGGCAGCGGAGCGTAGCCGCGGGAGCGGCGGATCGGCAGTTCCCGACCGTCGATAACCCGAACCACCGAGTCGTCACACGGCACGTGAATCGGCCGGTTGTGGTCGAGCACCGCGTCGCACAGGGTCGAAAGACGCGATGCGGCATCGTCTTCGGTGAAGCAGATGGGCTCGTCGGAGCGATTGGCACTGGTCAGCACCAGCGCGTCGGCCACTTTGGAGTGGGCGCCGGGGACTGGCGCGAGCAGCAGGTGATGGACCGGCGAATACGGCAGCATCAGACCCAGCAGGGGGCTGCCGGGTGCGACGGCATCGGCGACCGGTGCGTCGGCGCGCCGGCGCAGCAGCACGATCGGGCGGGCGGGGCTGGAAAGGACGGCGGCCTCGGCGTCGTCGATGTGCGCATAGCGGCGCGCGATGTCGAGATCACCCACCAGCATCGCGAATGGCTTGGCGCCACGGGCCTTACGTCTCCGCAGCGCGCCCACCGCCGCCGCGTCGTCGACGACACAGCCCAGGTGATAGCCGCCGATGCCTTTGATCGCGACCACTTCCCCGGCGGCCAACGCCCGCTGGGTGGCCGCGAGGGCGGCGTCGGGTCCCTCGACCCGCTCGGACCCCGAACAGAACCACAGCGACGGCCCGCAGTCCGGGCAGGCGATCGGTTGGGCGTGGAAGCGGCGGTTAGCGGGGTCGTGGTACTCGGCCGCGCAACGCGCACACATCGCGAACGTGGACATGGTGGTGGTTGGCCGGTCGTAGGGCACGGCGCGGATGATGGTGAACCGCGGCCCGCAGTTGGTGCAGGTCACGAACGGGTGGCGGTAGCGGCGGTCGGCCGGATCGAACAATTCGGCGACGCAGTCGTCGCACACCGCGATATCGGGCGGAATCGGCGTGGTGGCTCCGTGAGCCGTCTGGCTCTCGACGATGCGAAAGCCGATGCCGTCGGCAGTGTCGATTTCGACGACGGATACCGCGCTGATTCTGGCAAGCGGCGGCGCCTCGCCACGCAGCCTACGCCCGAATTCGTCGATGCGGACGACGGGCCCCTGCACCTCGACGAACACCGCGCCGGAATCGTTGCCGACGAACCCGGCCAGCCCGAGTTCGCTGGCGATGCGGTGGACGAACGGACGAAAACCCACTCCCTGAACGACGCCGGTCACGGTAAAACGCTGGCGGACATCGTTGGATCGCAGCATGAGTGTGTCGGTCATGCCAGCCGCCAAACGGCCACTGGCATCAAGATGTTGGGCGGCTCGACGTCATTTCCGCTCCGGTCGGTACCCCACTCAGCACACGTCGCGATCACACCGTTCTGTTGTCACGGCACCCCGACGAAATCCATCGTAGGCGCGGACGGCACACACCGGTTAGCGATTCCGGCACGTCGGATGCCAGCCGGCTGTGACGGGTTAAACTCCCTGGTCAAGTGACTGTTCGGAGACTGCGACGAGGCTGTCGGCCTTCCGTTCGCAAGCCGAACCCTGACTGTAGCAAATCGTAGCCCAATCTGCTACAGTCCGGTGATGGCCCGAACCATCCCGCAGCGCGATCTTCGCAACGACAACGCCAAAGTGATCGAAGCTGTGGCCGCTGGCGAGACGTTTGTTGTCACGCGCAATGGCGAACCCGTAGCCGAACTTCGGCCGATACGGCCTGCCCGGCGCACCTTTATCAGCCGTGATGAAGTGGCGGAGCTGGCCGGCGCGGCGGTGCGCATCGACTACCGCCGCTTTCGTGACGACCTCGACCAGATGATCGACCAGGGCCGGTAAGTGGCGGCGGGACTTCTCGATACCTCGATCGTGATCGACTGGCACGATCCCGTGGTAGTCGCCGCATTGCCCGACGAAGTGGCGGTGTCGGCGATCACTGTCGCCGAGTTGGCTGCAGGTCCGCTGCTGGCGGCGACACCGCTCGAAGCGGCGAAACGCCAAGCCCGATTGCAGGAGGTCGAGTCGCGACTGGAACCGATTCCCTTCGACGGCGCTGCAGCCCGCAGTTATGGACTTATCGTCGCCGCCATCGTGCGGGAGGGTGCAAAGCCGCGAAGCAGACTCGCCGATTTGTTGATCGCAGCGACCGCTCATGCCAGCCGACTGGATCTCTACAGCCGAAATGCCGACGATTTTGCAGGACTGGACAACCTGGTCCGCGTCGTCGCCGTCTAGGGCAACCTAGGGGAGCTGAACGCCCAGTTCGACCTGGTGAGCTGACCGCTCGCTGCGTCAACTGCAGGCTTTGAGCACCAGCTCGCGAACCAGGGCCGCGTCGGCCTGGCCCTTGGTGGCCTTCATAACCGCGCCGACGATCGCGCCCGCCGCCTGTACTTTGCCGCCGCGGATCTTCTCCGCCACATCGGGATTAGCAGCCAACGCCTCGTCGACCGCGGCCTGAATCAGCGAATCGTCTCGCACCACCGCCAGTCCGCGCGCGGTCATCACTTGTTCGGGCTCGCCTTCCCCGGCGAGCACACCCTCGACAACTTGGCGGGCCAGCTTATTGGACAGCCTGCCGTCGTCGACCAACGCCACCACCGCCGCGACCTGGGCCGGTGTGATTGCCAATTCGTCGAGTTCTACACCGCCCTCGTTGGCCTTTTGGACCAGGAAGTTCCCCCACCAGGCGCGCGCCTTATCGCTGGAAGCGCCATGCTCGACGGTCGCGATCACCAGCTCGACGGCACCGGCATTGACCAGGTCCCGCATCACTTCGTCGGAAATGCCCCATTCCTGTTGAATTTTCTTGCGGGTCAGCCACGGAAGTTCGGGAACGGTCTGACGCAGTCGCTCGACGAGCTCGCGGCTGGGCGCAACCGGCTCCAAGTCGGGTTCGGGGAAATAGCGGTAGTCCTCGGCGGTCTCCTTGGTGCGGCCCGGGCTGGTGTAGCCGTCCTCGTGAAAGTGCCTGGTTTCCTGAGTGACCCGCCCTCCGGACTCCAAAACCGCACCCTGTCGCCGCATTTCGTAACTGACGGCGACCTCGACGCTTTTGAGCGAGTTGACATTCTTCGTCTCGGTGCGGGTACCGAACTCGGTGGTTCTGAGGGGCTTCAGCGACACATTGGCGTCACAACGCATCGAGCCCTGGTCCATCCGGACGTCGGAAACCCCCAACGAGCGCAACAGGTCTCGCAAGGCGGTCACATAGGCTCGGGCGACCTGCGGCGCTCTCTCACCGGTTCCCACGATGGGCTTGGTGACGATCTCGATCAGCGGCACACCCGCCCGGTTGTAGTCGATCAGCGACGTCGTCGCGCCATGAATCCGGCCGGTCTCGCTGCCCAGGTGGGTCAGCTTGCCGGTGTCTTCCTCCATGTGCGCGCGTTCGATGTCGACTCGCCAGCTGGTGCCGTCTTCCAGGGGGACGTCCAGATAGCCGTTGATGGCGATCGGCTCGTCATACTGCGAAATCTGGTAGTTCTTCGGCATGTCCGGGTAAAAGTAGTTCTTCCGGGCGAACCGGCACCACGACACGATCTCGCAGTTCAGCGCCAGCCCGATCCGGATCGCCGATTCGACCGCGGCCGCGTTGAGCACCGGCAGCGACCCCGGCAGGCCCAGGCACACCGGGCAGACCTGAGTGTTGGGCTCGGCGCCGAACGCGGTGGCACAGCCGCAGAACATCTTGGTGGCGGTGGACAGCTCGACGTGCACCTCCAAGCCGAGCACCGGCTCGTAGCGCGCGATGACGTCGTCATAGTCGAGCAGCTCGGCCCCGGGCGCTTTGGCAACGCTCGCAGCAAAAGTCATGCGTTCGATCCTAATTGGCCACCGGAGGCGCCGTAACGTCGCCGTCGCCGACTATGCGCACATCGGCCGTCAGCAGCATGTGGTCGAAGGCTGATCGGGACCCGATGGCTTTATCGCGAACGGCACCGAAGTCTTCCACGAGCTGCTGGGCGAGCCGTCGCAGCTTCACATTGCTTTCCTGAGATCGCCGCTTGAGCAGGTCGAACGCGGCCACCGGGTCAAGGCCGTAGACCAGCATGAGCATTTCCTTGGCCTGCTCGATCACGGCGCGGTTCTCGGTGATTTCGGCGACCTTGGCGGTGATGCGATCGTGGTCGTCTGCCCTGTCGGACGTCGGCGTGATGTCCACGTAGTAGCCGTGGGTGCCGATGACCACGTCCTCGTGGTCGGTGAGCTGATCCCCCACCACCACGACGTGATGCACGACGCCGCTGGTGTCGAGGATGCGACGGCGGGTGCTGAATGCGCGGTGGGTATGCAGCATCTCGTCGATGGTCGCGGCCACCTGGCGCCGGTCGTCGGGATGCTTGTGCGCCAACACCAACTCGGTGGTCGGTATCACCGTTCCGGGCTGGTAGCCGTGCATGCGCTGCACCTGCTCCGACCATTCCCAGCGCTGGTCGGCGAAGTAGAAACGGAACCACCCGACCCGCTGCGGCGCGCCGGATAATGCCTGTTCAACTTCGGCGGCTCGCCCGTTTAGTTCGGCGGACAATTAGCCACTCCTTCGGGAGATCACGCTGGCGGCGGCCTGCCCGGACCACGGCGCCATTGGCGCAGCGATCTTCGCCCGCGTGAGCCATCGGGCTGCCGTGAGTCGCCGGTGCGACGCGACCGTCTCTCGGAGGGTGTCGGCCGCGGTGCGACACAACTCACGGGCTCGACGCTGCTCATGCTGAGCGCGTTGGATGGTGGCGGCGACATCCGGCTTGATAAGTACCCGACGGGACACCGTTCTCGGTCCGCGAGGGCTGGCCAGTGTGGCGATTCGCCGCCCGTTGCGGGCTCGGTGTGCCTTCTGCCGACACGCCGAGGAGCAGTAGACCGCGTCGGACCGGCCATGGAAGCCGATGCCACACACGCCACAGGTCAAGAGTTTCGGCACAGCCGTTACGTTACGGTTAAGCGTTGCGTAACGGAGACGGTTTTCCGCAGGCCCTGCCAGCGGGTCTATCAGCTCAATTGCCGGCGGTTAGTGCGCTGACGTTGCGATGTTGCGTCTGGGGAACATATCGGCCAACGCAGCGGCCATCTCCAGGTAACCACGCCGGCTCTGCTTGCCCAAACACTCCAGGGCGATTTCTCGGCCCTCATGGACATGCCTATCGAACGGTAGAACCACCACACGAATCGGGGTAAAAAGCCTCGAAAGCTGCCGAAGTCGCTCGTTCACCGGACCGCTCGGCGTTCCCCGTTCGGTGTGGTTGATCGCCAGCACCGTCGACTCGATCTTTCGCTGATAACCATTTCTGGACAACCACTCAATTGTGGTTCGGGTCTTTTCAATTGCTTCGAGGGACGCATTGGTGACGATCACAAGCGCTCGCGACTCCCTCAAAACCGCTTCCGTCACAGCGGATTTGAGGGCTTTGCCGCAGTCCATTAACACCACGGAGTAGTGGTTCCGGAGTATCGAAAAGGCTTTCAGTACGTCGTCACGCCTTATTATCCAGTCACCGTCCGCATAGTTCGGAAGCGCCAGCAGCTCCAAGCCGGCACGGTTGCGGGAGGTATACGCTCGCACGTCCGGATAACGCGTCACCGACCAATCAGCAAGTAAATCGACCATGCTCAGCTCGTTCCGGTAGCCATGGCGGTCGGCGAGGTCTCCGGCGTCGAGATCCACCGCAATTACCCGGTCGGTGCGTGCGTCGGCGAAAGTTGAGCCAAGCGCCTCGACGACCGACGTTTTGCCGACACCACCCTTGAGGTTCAGGACGGCGATGGGAAATGCGCTGCCCAATTGCGTCTGGGCCCGATCACGCAGCTCGAGTTGGTGAATTTCGCTTCTGCTTGGACCCAGGTGGATTCCGGTCACTCGAGACAGCAGGCTTCGCCAGCTGAACTCGGGAGGAGCTTCGGCATATGGGTCTTCGAGGCTGTCGAGCGCGATCCTGCGCAACGGGCGCTGGCACCCTGCCGGTGGCGTCGCTACCTGCGCTGCCGGAACCGTGGTTGTCTCGGTCTGCGGCGGAGCGGGCCATGGCCGCTCACGATAGGGCGGGCCGTCCGGACGAGAGGGCCGCGGCGGGGCCGCCGAGGGCCGGTGGCGCGGCGGGCGGCTTTGCCGCGTCCCCTCGAGCGGTGCTCGCTGAATTAGGCCGCGACCAAAACCGCGGTTATTCATATTTCAAAAATACCCCCTGACAGAGCGTTGAAACCCGACGAAGTGCGCGGATTGACCAATCCTGGGCAGCAAGCGCGTGAATCCGAGGAGGCATAAACGTGAACTGCGGGCGCTGCTCGTCCGGTTAGCCGAAACGGTTACCCGAAGAAGGCGGCGGCGTCGTCGTAACGACTCTGCGGTACCAGCTTGAGCTGGCGCACGGCGTCGGCCAACGAAACCCGGCCGATGTTCTGACCTCGCAGCGACACCATCTGTCCGTATTCCCCGGCGTGCGCGGCGTCGGCGGCGTTGACCCCGAAACGGGTGGCCAGCACCCGGTCATAGGCGGTCGGCGTACCGCCGCGCTGGACGTGGCCGAGCACAGTCACCCGAACCTCCTTGTTGATGCGCTTCTCCACCTCGGCGGCCAATTGGTCGGCCACGCCGGTGAACCGCTCATGACCGAACTCGTCAAGCCCGCCCTCGCGCAGCGCCATCGAGCCCGCCGCCGGTTTGGCGCCTTCGGCGACCACGCAGATGAAATGCGAGTCGCCGCGCTGGAAGCGACGTTTGACCAGCCGGCACACCTCGTCGATATCGAACGGCTGCTCGGGAATCAGCGTCATGTGCGCCCCGGAGGCCATCCCCGCGTTGAGCGCGATCCAGCCGGCGTGCCGGCCCATCACCTCCACCAACATCACCCGCTCATGCGATTCGGCGGTGCTGTGCAACCGGTCGATGGCATCGGTGGCCACCATCAACGCCGTGTCATGGCCGAAAGTAGCGTCGGTGCAGTCGATGTCGTTGTCGATGGTCTTAGGTACGCCGACAACCGGAACGTTCTCCTCGGCGAGCCAGTGCGCGGCCGTCAGCGTGCCCTCACCGCCGATCGGGATGAGCACATCGATGCCGTTGTCGTCCAACGTCTGCTTGATCTGCTCTAACCCGGCCCGCAGCTTGTCGGGATGCACCCGGGCGGTGCCCAGCATGGTGCCGCCCTTGGTGAGCAGGCGGTCGTTGCGGTCGTCGTTGACCAGTTGCATGCGCCGGTTCTCCAACAAACCGCGGAACCCGTTCTGGAACCCGACCACCGACGACCCGTACCGCGCGTCGCAGGTACGCACCACCGCCCGGATCACGGCGTTGAGCCCCGGACAGTCCCCACCGCCGGTAAGAATTCCGATCCGCATACCCTCATCTTGCCCCGTGAGCGTCGCCGCCACAGGGTGCGGAGCTCAAATGGCCGACGGCAAAGGTCCCCGGGCGGCCTCGTAAGCAGCCGCCACCCGGTATATCCGGTCGTCAGCCAATGCCGGCGCCATGATTTGCAGCCCGACCGGCAGGTTGTCGTCCGGCGACAAGCCCGACGGCACCGACATTCCGCAGTGGCCCGCCAGGTTCAGCGGGAGCGTGCACAGGTCGAACAAATACATCGCCAGCGGATCGTTGACCTTCTCCCCCAACCGGAATGCCGTGGTCGGCGTGGTGGGCGAGATCAGCACGTCAACGGATTCATAGGCCGCGTCGAGATCGCGAGCGATCAACGTGCGCACCTTCTGCGCCTGGTTGTAATAGGCGTCGTAGTAACCGGCCGACAGCGCGTAGGTGCCGATCATGATGCGCCGCTTGACTTCCGGCCCGAACCCGGCGGCGCGGGTCAGCGCCATCACCTCCTCGGCGCTGTGGCTGCCGTCGTCGCCGACCCGCAGCCCGTAGCGCATGGCGTCGAAGCGGGCCAGGTTGCTCGACACTTCCGACGGCAAAATCAGGTAATAGGCCGCCAGCGCGTGATCGAAATGCGGACAGTCGACCTCGGACACGTCGGCTCCGATCGCGGTCAACTGCTCGACGGCACTGTTGAACGACGCCAGCACGCCCGGCTGATAACCGTCACCGCGCAGTTGCCGGACCACACCAACGCGCACACCCTTCAGGTCGCCTGCCGCGCCCGCCCTGGCGGCGTCGACGACGTCCGGCACTTCGGCGTCGATCGAGGTGGAGTCTTTCGGGTCGTGTCCGGCGATCACCTGGTGCAGCAGCGCGGTGTCGAGGACGCTGCGCGCACACGGACCGCCTTGATCCAACGACGAGGCGCAGGCCACCAGGCCGTAGCGCGACACCGTGCCGTAGGTGGGTTTGACCCCGACCGTCGCGGTCAGCGCGGCCGGCTGGCGGATAGAGCCGCCGGTGTCGGTCCCGATGGCCAGCGGAGCCTGGAATGCGGCCAGCGCGGCGGCACTCCCGCCGCCGGAGCCACCCGGCACCCGCTCGGTGTTCCACGGATTGCGGGTCGGGCCGTAGGCGGAGTTCTCGGTCGATGAGCCCATCGCGAACTCGTCCATGTTGGTCTTGCCCAGGATCGGGATACCGGCCGCCCGCAGCCGCGCGGTCACCGTGGCGTCGTAGGGGGAACGCCAGCCCTCGAGGATCTTGGACCCGCACGTGGTGGGCATGTCGAGGCTGGTGAACACGTCTTTGAGGGCCAACGGCACCCCGGCCAGCGGCGACGGCGGCGCCTGGCCGGCGGCCAGCGCCTGGTCGACGGCGGCCGCGGCCGACAGCGCCGCATCGGTCGCCACGTGCAAGAAGGCGCCGTATCGCTCATCGGTCGCCCCGATCTGGTCCAGGAAAGCCCGGGTGATCTCGGTGGACGACAGCTCCTTGGCGGCGATTTTGGCAGCCAGCGTCGCGGCGTCCAGCCGGACGATGTCGGTCACTGCGGTTCCCCGAGGATCTGCGGAACAGCGAAGCGACCGTCGACGGCTTCGGGCGCCTCGGCGAGCGCTTCCCGCTGAGTCAGGCACGGTGTGGTGTGGTCCGGGCGGGTGACGTTGACGTCTTTGAGCGGGTTGTCGGTCGCTTCGACGCCGGTGACATCGACGGCTTGGATCTGGCTGACGTGGGTCAGGATGGCGTCGAGTTGGCCGGCATAGCTGTCCAGCTCGGCGTCGGTCAACGCCAGGCGGGCCAGCCGAGCCAGATGGGCCACCTCGTCGCGGGAGATCTGGGACACGACCGAAAAGCCTAGCCGCCGCGAGTATGACGCTGGCGTGATGCTCGACGCCGAGCGCCACTCTGGCGTGACGCTCGGCGTCGAAATGCCGCGGGCGCGTCGCTGTGCGACAGTGTGCGCGTGGCTACCTATCTGCTGCGAGTCCAGCTCGCCGACCGGCCAGGCAGCCTCGGCTCACTGGCCGTGGCGCTGGGGTCGGTGGGCGCCGACATCCTGTCGCTGGACGTCGTGCAGCGCCAGTCCGGCTACGCGATCGACGATCTCGTGGTCGAGCTGCCCGCGCGGACGATGCCCGATGCCCTGATCACGGCGGCCGAGGCGCTCAACGGGGTGCGGGTGGACAGCTTGCGACCGCACACGGGGCTGCTGGACGCGCACCGGGAGCTGGCGCTGATCGACCACGTCGCCGCGGCCGGCGACACGATGGCCAAGCTCAAGGTGCTGGTCGACGAGGCGCCACAGGTGCTGCGGGTGAGCTGGTGTGCGGTGCTGCGCAGTTCCGACGACGGCATCCAGCCGGTAGTGGGCAGCCCGGGCGCACCGGAAACCCGACTCAACGCCGCGCCGTGGATGCCTATCCACCGAGCCACTGCCCTGGACGCCACCGACGACTGGGTACCGCAGGTCTGGCGCGAGCTGGGCACCACGCTGGTCGCCGCTCCGCTGGGCGGCCCCGACACGGCGATCATGCTGGGCCGGCTCGGCGGTCCGGCGTTCCGGCCGTCCGAGGTGGCGCGACTGGGCTATCTAGCCGGGATCGTTAGTACCCTGCTGCATTAAACCCCCCGCTAAACGGGGTATTGGTCAGACGTGAGCGTGCTATCCGATGCCCAGATCGCTGCGATGTCCCCTGCCGAGCGGCGCCGACTGATACATCGACTCGAGCGACCGCTGTCCGAGCTGGTGCCGGTCGCTGTGGTGCATCGGATCCGGTGGGGATGGCTGGGGATCATGACCGGCGGGACGCTGGTGCTGATCCCCTGGGTCGTCTACCTCGCGTTCGCGCTGCCCGACGACTACCTGGTGCACGACTGGACGGCGACCTGGGTTGGCTTCGACCTGCTGCTGCTTTGTCTGATGGCGGCGACCGTCGTTTTCGGCATGTTGCGCCGACAGGTGATGCTGCTGACCGCCTTCGCGACCGGCATGTTGCTGATCTGCGATGCATGGTTCGACCTGATGACCGCCGGACCCAAGGACTTCCGGGTGTCAGAACTGACCGCGGCGCTGGGCGACCTGCCGCTTGCCGCCGTGCTCATCACTGGCACGCTGCGACTGTTCCGGTTCACTGCGATCCGGATGTGGCTGTTGGAGCCGCACACCCCGCTGTGGCGGCTGCCGCTGCTGCCGTGATCATTCGGACGGCCCCCGGGCCAACAACTTCCGGAATCCGTCCTCGTCGAGGATGGGTACGCCAAGCTCGACCGCCTTGTCGTATTTCGATCCCGGGGAATCGCCGGCGACGACATAGTCGGTCTTTTTCGACACCGACCCGGCGGCTTTGCCGCCACGCGCCACAATGGCCTCCTTGGCGTCGTCGCGGGAGAAGCCGGTCAACGAGCCGGTCACCACGATCGTCAATCCCTGCAGAGTGCGGGGCACGCTCGCGTCACGCTCGTCGGCCATCCGCACACCGGCCGCGCGCCACTTGTCGACGATGGCCCGATGCCAGTCGGCGGTGAACCATTCGGTCACCGCCGCCGCGATGGTGGGCCCGACACCCTCGACCGCGGCCAGCTGCTCAGTGGACGCGGATTCGATCGCCTCGAGATCGCCGAACTCGGTCGCCAGGGCGCGAGCGGCGGTCGGCCCGACATGGCGAATCGACAGCGCCACCAGCACCCGCCACAGCGGCTGGTTCTTGGCCTTGTCCAGGTTGACCAGCAGCCGATTGCCGTTGGCCGACACCGCGCCGCTTTTGGTGGTGAACAACTCGGTGCGCAAAAGGTCGTCCTCGGTGAGGGTGAACAGGTCGCCCTCGTCGGCGATCACGCCGGCCTGCAACAACGCAATCGCGGCTTCGTAGCCCAGCCCTTCGATGTCGAGCGCGCCGCGGCCGGCGACGTGAAATACCCGCTCACGCAATTGCGCCGGGCAGGACTGCGCGTTGGGGCAACGAATGTCAGCGTCGCCCTCCTTTGCCGGAGCCAGCGGGGTACCGCATTCGGGACACATTGTGGGCATGACGAACTCGCGTTCGGAGCCGTCGCGCAGGTCCACGATGGGGCCCAGCACTTCGGGGATCACGTCGCCGGCCTTCCGGATCACCACGGTGTCGCCGATCAGCACACCCTTGCGTTTGACCTCGCCGGCGTTGTGCAGGGTGGCCAGGCCGACGGTCGATCCGGCAACCTTCACCGGCGTCATGAACGCGAACGGCGTCACCCGTCCGGTCCGGCCGACATTGACCCGGATGTCGAGCAACTCGGTCTGCACCTCCTGGGGCGGGTACTTGTAGGCGATCGCCCACCGCGGCGCCCGCGAGGTGGACCCCAATCTGCGCTGCAGCGACACATCGTCGACTTTGACCACCACACCGTCGATTTCGTGGTCGACGTCATGGCGGTGCTCGCCCCAGTAGGCGATGCGCTCCAGGGCGCCGGCCGCGTTTTCCACCCGGGCGGTGTGTTCGGAGACGGGTAGACCCCAGGCGCGCAGCGCCAAATATGCGTCGTGCAAGGTGGCCGGTCGATATCCCTCGATATGCCCCAGCCCGTGGCAGATCATCCGCAGCTTGCGCCGAGCGGTGACGGCCGGGTCCTTCTGCCGCAGCGATCCCGCCGCGCTGTTGCGCGGGTTGGCGAACGGCGTCTTGCCGTCTTCGACCAGCGCGGCGTTGAGCGCCTCGAAATCGGCGAGCCGGAAGAACACCTCACCACGCACCTCGAGGACATCGGGCACCGGATATTTGTCGCCGGCGGTAAGCCGCTCGGGGACGTCGTCGATCGTGCGGGCGTTGAGCGTTACGTCCTCGCCGGTGCGGCCGTCACCGCGGGTTGCGGCCCGGACCAGCCGTCCGTCGCGGTAGACCAAAGCCAAGGCGACACCGTCGATTTTGAGCTCGCACAGAAACGGCACGTCGTCGCCGACCTCCGCGTGGATGCGCGCCGCCCAAACGTCGAACTCCTCGGTGCTGAACACGTTGTCCAGGCTCAGCATCCGCTCCAGATGGTCGGCCGAGGCGAAGTCGGTGGCGAAGCCGGCACCGCCGACCAGCTGGGTCGGCGAATCCGGGGTGCGCAGCTCGGGATGTTCATCCTCCAGCGCGGCTAGCCGGCGCAGCAGCTGGTCGAAATCCGCGTCGGAGATGATCGGCGCGTCGCGCACGTAGTAGCGGAACTGGTGTTCGCGCACCTCGTCGGCCAGTTCACGCCAAAGCCGCCGGACCTCCGGCGCGACCGGATCAGCCTCTGCTGAACTCACCTTTTCCACGCTATCGGAGGACGCCGACAGCGCCGCGCTAGTCGCGGTAGAGGTCCGGGAACGTCGACTTGAGCGCGCTCAGCTTGGGCAGGTCGTTGGCAACGATGTAAGGGTTGTTCGGATGCAAGTCGAGGAAGTCCTGGTGGTAGGCCTCCGCCGGGAAGAATGGGGTTTGCTGCGACACGCTAGTGACGATCGGCGCAGGAAAGGCGGCTGCCTTGTTTAGCTGCGCGATGTAGGCATCCGCAATGTTCCGTTGGGTCTCGTCCTGGGCGAAGATCACCGAACGATATTGAGAACCCACGTCGGGCCCTTGACGATTGAGTTCGGTCGGATCCTGCACGACGGCGAAAAAGACCCGCAGTAGCTGGCCGTAGGTAACCTGCGCCGGGTCGTAGGTGATGCGCACCGACTCGGCGTGCCCAGTGGTCCCGGTGCTGACGGCGTCGTAATTAGCGGTCGCCGCGTCTCCTCCCGCGTATCCGGATTGGGCTGCTGCCACCCCTTTGACGTGCTGGTAAACGCCCTGCACACCCCAGAAGCAACCACCGGCGAGGACCGCGGTCTCAGCCTTGGGGCGTCCCGTCGCCGGCTCGTCGACCGTTGGTGCCGGAATTGCGCTCGACGTCGTCCCGCTCGCGGACGGCAGCACGGGGCACCGGACGAGGAAAACCGCCCCGGCGAGTCCCACCGCTGCCAGCCCGGCCGTGAGGATTGCTCGCCAGCGAAAAGTCGCGGCTTTCGCACCAGTCTCCGCATTCGGTTGCATGCCATCGTCCTCTCCGCGACAGACCCCCCACCGTATAGCAACTGCGTGAACCGCGTCGCAGTTGGCTTTGGGCCGTGATTGAAACGCGTTGCCAGACAAGCAGAGGACGCCGACAGCGCCGCGCTAGATGGCGTCGGGATCGTCAGCGAACGCCTCGGCGGCACGGCGGGCCAGCCCGATCGCGGTGCGAGCCCACTGCGGCGTGGCCGCCGCCAGGCCGCACGCCGGGGTGACGCCGATGCGATCGCGCAGCGCCGAGCGCCCGAAGCCCAGCCGGTCGGCTACTGCCACGACGGCGGCGGCGACCTCCTCGGCCGACGGACGCCGTGCCGGCGTGCTGGACGATACGGCGCCGAGCATGATGGCGCGGCCCGACTCGACGAATTCCGCGATGGCGTCCAGATCGGCGGCCTCAAGCGTCCCCACATCGACGGATACGGCTGCAATATTGCTGCGCTGCAACACTTTCCATGGCAACGCCTTGCCGCAGCTGTGCACTGACACCTCGGCGCCGCAAGCGGCCGCGCAGGTGTCGAGCATCGTGATGGCCAGCGTCTCGTCGATCGGGGCCACCGGGCTCAGCGCGGTCACCCCGGTCAGCCGCCCGGCTACCGCCGCCGGCAGCGACGGCTCGTCGAATTGCACCACAACGGGTGTGTCGAGCCGACGGGAAACCGAGGCGCGGTGCGCGGCGGCCCCTTCGGCCAGTGAGGCGGCGATGTCGTGCACGGCACCCAGATCGGTAATCGCCCGATGGCCGTTGGCAAGTTCCAACTCGGCGGCCAGGGTGATCGGCCCGGGCGCCTGGACCTTGACCGGTCGACCGCTCCCCCGCAAGCCCGCGATCTCCCAAGCTTCTTCCAGCGCGTCGATGTCTTCGTCGAGCAGGCTGACCGCCCGGCGGGTCACCGCACCGGGCCGGGCCGCTATCCGGTAGCCGCGGGGCACCGTGTCGATCGCCACGTCGATCAGCAGCGCACCGCCGCGCCCGATAATGTCGGCGCCCACTCCCCTGGCCGGCAGCTCGACGATGTGGGCCATCGCCGCGCCCAACTCACCGACGACGACCTCGGCCGCTTGCCGCGCAGCCGTGCCGGGCCATGATCCAGTGCCGCTGGCGGTTGCGAAAACGCTCACCGGCCAACCGTATTCGATCGAGTTACCGGCGCACCGTGCCAGGGCCCGCCGACACGATTACGCTCGGATCAACGAAAGATGGAAAATGACGTCACGATCGCTGGTGTTGTATGGTGCGGCCCTGCTGGCCGCGGCCTGCACCCGCGTGACGGACGGCACCGCGCTACCGGCTTTTGGCGCCGGACCCAATCTTTCCGGGGTCGACGTCGACCGCGTCCTGCTCGATCCGTCCCGCATGCGCGCGATCACCGGCGCCGACGAGCACCTCACGATCATCCCATCGATGGACGGCAAGTCCCCGGTCGACGTTGACACGCTCGCTAGGACGGCGCCGCCGCAATGCCGGTTCGTCTACGAGGACACCGCCACCTTCGGACCCGACATCGAAGAGTTCCACAAGACCACGTTCCAGTACCCGCCCCGCGGCGGCCTGATCTCCGAGGGCGCTGCCGCCTACCGCGATGGCAGTACTGCACATCACGCGTTCGATGCCCTGGTGGCGACCGTCCGGGACTGCGCGAACACCTCGGCTGGGGCGGGGTTCGTCGGCCCCTGGATCGCCGACGAGCGGTCGCTGCAGACTCGCCCCGGCGACTGCGGACGCGATTACGAAGTCAAGTCGGTGGTGCTGATGGAGGTCACCTTCTGCGGGTTTCCGGAGTCGGTGTCGACGATCGTGATCACCAACATCGCTGCCAACGTGCCCGGCTAACCCACTCGGCGCGCCGAGCGTGCACGTTCGGCGAAAGATCAGGCGATGGTGGCGCTGCCGATCACCTCGTCGCCGTCCGCGTCGGGGTGGTACAGCACCAGCGTCTGCCCCGGCGCGACACCGCGCAGCGGGGTGCGCAGTCGCACCACAAGCTGGTCGGCCGCCAGCTCGGCAACCGCATCGACGGCCTCGCCGTGCGCACGGACCTGCACAGCGCACTCGACGGCCCCGGTCGGCGGCTTCCCCGCGGTGAAAACCGCCCGCAGCCCGGTCAGCTGCCAGACATCCAGCTCTGCCGCCGAGCCGACCCGCACGGTGCCGCTGTCGGCGTCGATCGCGGTGACGTAGCGTGGCTGGCCGTCCGGGCCGGGGCCCGCGATGCCCAGCCCCTTGCGCTGGCCGATGGTGAAACCGTGCACCCCGTCATGGCTGGCCAGCACGGTCCCCCGCCGGTCGACGACCGAGCCGCGGCGCACCCCGAGCCGGGCGCCCAGGAAAGCGCGGGTATCGCCGGACGGGATGAAGCAGATGTCATGGCTGTCCGGCTTGTCCGCGACCGCGAGGCCGCGGCGGGCCGCCTCGGCGCGGATCTGCGACTTGGGCGTGTCCCCGATCGGGAACGCGGCATGACGCAGTTGACCGCAGGTCAGCACCGCCAGCACATACGACTGGTCCTTGTCCCGGTCGACGGCCCGACGCAGCCGCCCGTCAGACAACCGGGCGTAGTGCCCGGTGGCTACCGCATCGAAACCCAACGCCAGCGCCCGTGCCGCCAGCGCCGAGAACTTGATCCGCTCGTTGCACCGCACACACGGATTCGGGGTCTCACCGCGGGCGTAGGAAGACACGAAATCGTCGATCACGTCCTCTTTGAACCTATCCGCGTAATCCCATACATAGAAAGGGATTCCGAGCACATCAGCGACCCGCCGAGCATCGCCGGCGTCCTCCTTGGAGCAGCAGCCCCGCGAGCCGCTGCGCAAGGTGCCCGGGGCCTGCGACAGCGCCAGATGCACGCCGACCACGTCGTGCCCGGCATCGACCATGCGGGCGGCGGCGACCGACGAATCGACGCCGCCGCTCATCGCGGCGAGGACCTTCATCGTGTCGCCCCCGCGGCGGCCAGCGCGGCTTGCCGGGCGCGGGCCACCGCACCCGGCAGCACCCGCAGTGCAGCCTCGACATCCGCCTCGACGCTGGTGTGCCCCAACGACAATCGCAGCGACCCCCGGGCGCTGGCGGCGTCGGCGCCCATCGCCAGCAACACGTGCGACGGCTGCGGGACTCCGGCGGTACACGCCGACCCGGTTGAGCATTCGATTCCGTTGGCGTCCAACAACATCAGCAGCGCATCCCCCTCGCACCCATCGAAGGTGAAGTGCGCATTACCCGGCAGCCGTCGAGACCCGCTGGCGCCATTGAGGCGGGTGTCCTCGACGCCGGCCAGCACACCGTCGATCAGGCGGTCGCGCAGCAGCCGCAGCCGCGCGCTGTTGGTCTCCAGCCCGTCCACGGCAAGCTGCATCGCTGTCGCCATGCCGACGGCACCGGCGACGTCGGGAGTGCCGGAACGAATGTCGCGTTCCTGACCACCGCCATGCGACAGCGACACGCAGCCGACGTCGCGGCGCAGCAGCAGCGCGCCCACGCCGGGCGGGCCGCCGAACTTGTGGGCGGCCACGCTCATCGCGGACAGCGGGCTGGTGGCGAAGACGACCGGCAGCTGTCCCACCGCCTGAACCGCGTCGCTGTGCATCGGGACGTCAAATTCGGCAGCGACGGCGGCGAGTTCGTCGATCGGCATGATGGTGCCGACCTCGTTGTTGGCCCACATCACCGACACCAGCGCGACATCGTCGTGGCGCTGCAGCGCGTCACGAAGCGCGGCACCGGACACCGACCCGTCCGCGGCGGTAGGTAACCAGCTCACCTCGGCGTCTTCATGCTCGACGAGCCAGTTCACCGCATCCAGCACGGCGTGGTGTTCCACCGCGGTGGTGACGATGCGCCGGTGGCGCGGCTCGGCGTCGCGGCGCGCCCAGTAGATCCCCTTGACGGCGAGGTTGTCGCTCTCGGTGCCGCCGGCGGTGAAGATCACCTCGGAGGGACGCGCACCCAGCTTGGCACCGATCAACTCGCGAGATTCCTCCATTCGGCGACGGGCGGCCCGGCCGGTGGTGTGTAGCGAGGAGGCGTTGCCCACGGTGCTCAGCACGGCCGTCATCGCCTCGATGGCTGCGGGGTACATCGGGGAGGTGGCGGCGTGATCCAGGTAGACCATGACCCGCCCAGAATACCGACGCCCAGCGACGATGCGGCCCGCGGAACGGCCCGAGGAGCAGCTGGGCAATCGAGCATGGCCTGCTAAAGGTCAGGAGGCCAGCACGGGCCGCCGCTGCGCATGGCCTGGTTGCGTCGCCACCGCCGTGCGTATTGCGGCCTGGCAGCGACGGGCCAGCTCTCGCCGGTCGGCACCCGGCAGCTGCAGTGATTCGACGTAGACCCGCGCCACCGTGCGGCGGGCGACCAGCAACCGACCAATCGAACGCAACAAGGTGTCGTCACCGATATAGGCCGGAACGGTGGAGACCCTGCCGTCCTGGTGGTGGTAGCGCAGCCGTAGCGGCTGGACCGGTCGGCCGGTGTCTACGGCGGACTGGAACATCGCCGGATAAAACGGCCCACTTGCCAGCCCGCACCAGGTGGTGCCCTCTGGGAACGCCACCACCGTCTGACCGGCGCGCAGCCGAGTGGCGACGGTGTCCACGACCCCCGGCAGCCGGCGTAGGCTGGCCCGTTCGATCGGGATGACCTTGATGATGCAGGCCATCATTCGCACGACCAGGTTGGCGGCCACGTCGGCGCGGCCGACAAACGACGCGGGCGCCGTTCGCCACCGGCTTGCCGGAAGCACGGCCGCGATTGTCACGACATCGAGCCAGGACACGTGGTCGCTGACCACCAACACACCCGGTAAATTGCGAATCGGTCCGCCCGACACCGTGATCCGGACCCCGAGACACCTCAACAACAGTCGGCAGTAAATGCGCCTGGCCTGTGACCGGCCCGGCAGCGGAACCGCGACCACCAGCAGCGCCGGCGCGAACAGCAGCCCCAGGCTGACCCGCAAGGCGACCCGCAGCGCCACGATCAACCGCCGGGACGCTTCCGAGCCGCCGGCTCGCAGACAACCGACATCGCAGGATGCCCGCGGCAACCAGGCGTGCTCGGGAGCCTGCGGGGCACTCATCAGGCGACCCGGCCCGCCGCCTCGGCGGCGGCCGATACCGACCGGAGCCGGCGCAGATAGCGGGTGTCGGCCTGACGCTTGTCCAGCAGTGCGGGGAAATCACCCACGCCGAAGTCGACGTCGTGGGCCGGCTCACCGCAGATCCGGGCGCCCAGCCGCAGGTAGCCGCGCATCAGCGGCGGGATCACCGGCCGCGCCGGAGCAGGGATTTCGTCAAGCGGGTGCCCGTCGATGATCATCGGTCGGTGCGGATGCACGCGGTAATACGCCGGGGCGGGGTGGCGGCGCAGCACGAAGTCGCGCACGCCGCGAATCTGGGTGCCCGGTGGTTCGCCGTCCGCGGCTTCCCCTGTGATCGGGACCGAAACGCAGCCGGTGACATAGTCGTAGCCGCAGCGGTCGAGGTAAGCCAGGATGCCTGCCCACATCAGCAGCACGACGGCTCCGTTGCGATGATCTTTGCGAACCACCGCGCGTCCCATCTCCACCAGCGACGGCCGCAGCGAATCCAGCGCCCGGATGTCGAATTCTGTTGCGGTATAAAGTCCCCCGGCGGCGACGGCACCGGTCGGCGAAAGCATCCGGTAGCAGCCCACCAGCTCGCCCGAGTTGTCCTCGCGGACCAGCAAGTGGTCGCAGTGCTCGTCGAAACGGTCGACGTCGAGGCCGGCGTCCTGACCGGTAACGGCAAAGCCCGGCTCGTTGCTGAATACGTCGTAGCGGAGCCGCTGCGCGGACTCGATCTGCATGGGATCGGTGGACAGCAGCAGCGAATACCGCGGCTCGGTGGGCGAACCTGTCTCCGATCCGGGTTTGTCAGCGGGTATGAGGACCGAGTCAATGCTCATGCGCGCCGCTCTCCCCCGCAAGCGGGAGGTGCCCCCACCTCATCGCTACTGTGTATATCGTCGTCGACTCGGCTCATGTCCTCACAGTTAGCCTTGTTTATTCAGCTAACTGGCATCGGCCCCGTAACGTGTCCGTGCACGGCAGATGACGATGTTGCAGCGAACATCGGGCATCCGCGCAGGTCGAGCGCAGCGACGTTGCCTGGATCACAATATTCGTTCAGTATTTTGCCGTGGCGTACAGCAGCAGTCGCGGCGAGACGTTTGATCCCGATGCGCTGCGCGCCAAATACGCGCAGGAACGCCAGCGGCGCCTACGCGCCGACGGGATCTCGCAGTACGTGCAAGTCACCGGTGCATTCAGCCGCTTTGGCGATGACCCGTGGGCCGATCCTGACTTCAGCCGCGACCCGCTCAACGACGCGGTCGACGTCGCAGTCGTCGGTGCCGGCTTCGGGGGGTTGCTCATCGGGGCCCGGTGCAAGCAACTCGGCGTCGACAATGTCCGGTTGATCGATAAGGCCGCCGATGTGGGCGGGACCTGGTATTGGAATCGCTATCCCGGAATCGCCTGCGACGTTGAGTCTTACGTCTATATGCCGTTGCTGGAGGAACTCGGCTACGTCCCGACCGAGAAGTACGCGAAGGGTGCCGAAATCCTGGCTCACTGCCGCCGCATCGCCGAGCACTACGACTTGTACCGTCACGCATGTCTGCAAACCGAGGTACGCGAAA
>Ga0335075_10003901_pt1 | contig 23397 bp, 20 predicted proteins | sample Lox_Sample_24_FD_206723 | JGI IMG/M metagenome (GOLD analysis project Ga0335075, IMG submission 206723) | Soil microbial communities from Loxahatchee National Wildlife Refuge, Florida, United States - Lox_Sample_2.4 | ecosystem: Environmental > Terrestrial > Soil > Wetlands | place: USA...
ATCCCGTGTCCCTCGCGGAAGACGGTGGCCGTGACCTGGAACGACTCACCGACGACGGCCTTGGCGGGATATTCGCCGCTGGCCACGGCTGGCTGGACGTCGACTATCGGAATCCGACCGATCACGAGGCCAAGCTACCCGCCCTGGCTCGGCTCAAGCGATCGGCCCGGGCTGCGCGTCGCGCCGGTGCCCGGCCCGCTCCGGGCGCCCGTCAGCGCTTTCGGCAGCAGCCCGTTACCCGCTTACCACCACGTCGTCACCGGAGGTCAGCCCGGTTCGCTAGGGTTGCGGCGTACCTGGTCGCCGGGCGTGTGCCCGAGGTGACCAGAATGCCCGGTCATCGCACGTCAGAGCCTGGAGCGTCATTCGCGTGAGAGCTATCCGCCGGTTCACGATCCGGCCGCAGCTGCCTGAGCCGCTTGCGCCGCTGCGCGGGCTGATGCTGAACCTGCGCTGGTCGTGGCATGCCGAGACGCTCGACCTTTTCGCGGCGATCGACCCGGACGGGTGGGAGCGTGCCGGGCACGAGCCTGCGGCGCTCCTGGCCGAGGTCCCGCTGGACCGCCTCGCCGGCCTCGCCGCCGATCAGCGGTTCCTGCGGCGGCTCGGCGACGCAGTGGATGAGCTGGCCGAGTACACCACGGGCCCGCGCTGGTACCAGACAGACCGGAACCTGGCCGGGGCGCCAGCGGCGGTGGCCTACTTCTCGCCCGAGTACGGCATCACCGCCGCGCTGCCGCAGTACTCGGGCGGCCTCGGCATCCTCGCGGGCGATCACCTCAAGGCCAGCAGCGATCTCGGGGTGCCGCTCATCGGCGTGGGCCTGCTGTACCGGCACGGGTACTTCACGCAGTCGCTCTCGGCCGAGGGCTGGCAGACCGAGCGCTACCTGTCGTGGGACCCGGCCGGCCTTCCGCTGACGTTGCTCCGTGATGATCAGGGAAACCCGGTCCGGGTCGGCGTGGCCCTGGCAGGCGGCGCGGCCATGGCGGCTCAGGTCTGGATCGCGCAGATCGGCAGGGTCCCGCTGCTGCTGCTCGATTCCTACGTCGAGGAGAACGAGCCGGCCCTGCGCGAGGTCACCGACCGGCTCTACGGCGGCGGCAGCGAGCACAGGCTCCGGCAGGAACTGCTGCTCGGCATCGGCGGGGTACGGGCGGTCAGGGCGTTCTGCGCGATCACCTCGCATCCCGAGCCCGAGGTCTTCCACACCAACGAGGGCCACGCGGGGTTCCTCGGCCTTGAGCGCATCCGCGAGTACGTCGCGGAGGGCCTGAGCTTCGACGAGGCCCTCGTGATGTGCCGGGCGGGCACGGTGTTCACCACGCACACGCCCGTGCCCGCCGGGATCGACAGGTTCGGCAAGGATCTCGTGGCGGCCCAGTTCAGCGATGGCGCCGAACCGTCGCTGCCCGCCGACCGGCTGCTGGCCCTCGGCGCCGAGACCTTTCCCGGCGGGGATCCGGACGTGTTCAACATGGCCGTGATGGGCATGCGGCTGGCGCAGCGGGTCAACGGCGTCAGTGCCCTGCACGGCCGGGTGAGCCGGCAGATGTTCACCGGCCTCTGGCCCGGGTTCGACACGGCGGAGGTCCCGATCGGGTCGATCACCAACGGGGTGCACGGGCCGACCTGGGTGGCAGCCGAGGTCATGGGCCCGGCCCAGGGTGGCTCCGCCCAGGACCTCGCCGAGGACGGGGCTGCCTGGGAGCGCGCCGCCGCCGACCCGGCGCGGATATTCGCCGTCCGCAGGCTGCTGCGCGCCAAGCTGGTGGCGGAGACCCGGCGGCGGCTCCGTGCCTCGTGGATCCAGCGCGGCGCCTCGGCGGCGGAGCTGACCTGGATCGATGACGTGCTCGACGAGAACGTCCTCACGATCGGCTTTGCCCGCCGCGTCCCCTCCTATAAGCGGCTCACGATGATGCTGCACGATCCGGAACGGCTCACCGCGCTGCTGCTCGACCCGGATCAGCCGGTGCAGATCGTGATCGCCGGCAAGGCTCATCCGGCCGACGACGGCGGGAAGCTGATGATCCAGCAGATGGTGCGCTTTGCGGACGACCCCCGGGTCAGGCACCGCATCGTCTTCCTGCCCGACTACGACATGGCGCTCGCCGAGGCGATGACGGCCGGCTGCGACGTCTGGCTGAACAACCCGCTGCGCCCGCTGGAGGCCTGCGGCACGTCCGGGATGAAGGCGGCGCTGAACGGGGCGCTGAACCTGTCGATCCTGGACGGCTGGTGGGACGAGTGGTTCGACGGGCAGAACGGGTGGGCCATCCCGTCGGCAGACGGGGTCGCGGACCCCGAGCGCCGGGACGAGCTCGAGGCGTCCGCCCTTTATGACCTGCTCGGCCAGTCCGTGGCGCCGCTGTTCTACGACCGGGGGCCGGACGGCCTGCCGCATCGCTGGCTGGAGATGCTGGCGCACACGCTGCGTACGCTCGGGCCGAAGGCCCAGGCGACCAGGATGGTGCGCGAGTACGTCACCGAGATGTACCTGCCCGCCGCACGGTCCTCGGCAGCGCTCGCCGGCGGGGAGCCCGGCTATGCGGGCGCACGGGAGCTGGCAGCGTGGAAGGAGCGGGTCACCAAGGCCTGGCCCGGCGTGGCCATCGAGCACGTCGAGGCCGACGACGGCGTGCAGAGCCCAGGGGCGACGCTGGTGGTGCGGGCGAGTGTCGCGCTCGGCGAGCTGTCTGACCAGGACGTGACCGTGCAGGTGGTCTACGGCCGGGCCGGGGACGACGACGAGATCATCGACCCGTCGTTCGCCAACCTGGAGCTGGAGGGCAGGCCAGCAGCCGGCGCGGCCGCGCGGTACGCGGGTGAGGCCGCGCTCGGCCGGCCCGGGCCCTTCGGCTACACGGTCCGGGTGCTCCCGCGGCATCCCCTGCTGGCCTCACCGGCGGAGATGGGCCTGATCACCTTGCCGACCGCTCCGGCGGGGATGACAAACGGCGATCTGCGCTGATCGGCCTTGCCACGACGTAACGTATCTGGCGAGTTACACGCCGCGAGTAAACCGCTCGGCTCACCCTAGCGTCCTGCTAAGAAGGACATCATAGGCTGCCGCGGAAATTTCTCCCTGTGCCAGGCAGAACGCCAGCAAAACCCTGGCCGACGTGACATCCTGTGATAGAACGCTGGCGGTTAGTAATGGCCAACGGCCGTTACTGTCCGTCATCATGTCATTACCCCCAAGCGCGAGAGGACCATCCGTCGTGAGAACCCAGATCAAGCCGGAGAATCGCCTGCTGACCCCGGCCGAGGTTGCCGCGATGCTTCGGGTAGACCCGAAGACCGTCACCCGTTGGGCCAGGGGCGGCAAGCTGTCGTCGATCCGGACGCCCGGCGGGCACCGGCGCTACAGCGAGTCCGAGGTGCGCGGATTCCTGAACGGCTGGCAGCATGTGTCCGTGCCGCGGTCGTCAGGCGAGTAGCCGTCCGCTCCTGCAGCCTCTTCGGGAGCACTCCGGCCTTGCCCGCGGCGGCGGGGGATACGACGTAGCCGGGGGCGGGCATGAGTCCCGGGCGGCGGAGGCCGCCTCCCGCGCGAACCGTATGTGACTGACATGTCGGGTCCCGGCGCCGCCGGCGGCACCCTCCCGGTGCCGCCGGCGGCGCGCTCGAGTCTTTGCAGGGAGACCGCCGCGGACCGCCGGCTACGTGCCGTAGCGGCACTCCCCGGCCCGATCGGCGGCCACCCGGATTCCCAGCTGCACAGCGATCGCCGCCAGCAGTTCGCGCGCCTGCTCCGGGCTCATCTCCCTGACCCGCTGCAGCATCAGCTCATGACTTGCGTCGGCGTGCCGGCTTGCCAGCGCCGTTGCCGCGTCCGGCCGCCCCGCCCCGGTCAGCTGGGCCGGGCTCACCCCGGCCACGGCAGCCATCCGGGCCACCGTCTGGGCGGGCCCGTGCACAGGCGCGTACACGCCGGGGCTGACGACCTGGTAGCCGCTGGCGATCTGCCGCCAGCGGCCCTCGCTGATCCCCGCGCGCCGGGCGCCCTCCCTCGCCGAGAGCCCCGCGCTGCGGAGCGCACTGGTCAGCAAGGCTCCCCACGGCGGCGGGGGCGGGCGTTCGGCCATGGGTCAACCTTCGCACGACCTTCGCGTAACTGTCTAATCAATCAGCCGGTCTGAAGTACTTCAGGCGACGCTTTTACCTGTACATTCGACCCAGAAGCCGGGCGGGCACCGGGTGGGGAGACTTCGCGGTGGCACGTTGACCCTTCGCACCCCCGGCTACTAAGGTTGCACGGGGATCTGCGGCGTGTCGCCGGGATGCCCAGCGAGGGGGGACGGCACATGGGAGTCATGCTCTCCCTGGACCGGCACCGGCCCGCCAGGGGCCGCCGCCGGGCCCAGCACGCGCGGCGTCACGACCGGCGCACAGGTATTCAGGCGGCAGACATGCGCCGTTACAGCGTGCCTGCCAGCATCGGGTTACTCGGCAGGCTCACCCGCGCGGTGCTGGCGCGGCGGGACAAGACGGCACGGAGCGTCCCCACGGACGACGTGCCCGGCGGCCGTGCGTGGTCGCGGTACCCGGGAATGTGCGTCGGCTGCCTGCTGGGGGAGTGCCGCGACGAGGCCGGCCAGCAGGCCTGCGCGGCGGGAGCGTGCGAATGTGAGTGTCATTCCGGCGCTGTGACCCCCGGCAGCGGCCCCGGCGCCGGCAGGGCGCCCGCAGCCTGACCCGGTGCGCGATACTGGCGGGATGGCTGACTTCGTACAGGTCGAGACCGATGATGCGGTGGCCACCATCCGCCTGGCCCGCCCCCCCATGAACGCGCTGAACGCGCAGGTCCAGGATGAGATCGCCGCGGCAGCCGAGCAGGTGACCGCCGCTGAGTCCGTCCGCGGCGTCGTCATCTACGGCGGTGAAAAGGTCTTCGCCGCAGGGGCCGACATCAAGGAGATGGCCGAGGCGAGCTACGCACGGATGGCTGCGGACTCCAGGCGGCTGCAGGCCGCGTTCACCGCCGTGGCGAAGATCCCCAAGCCGGTGGTGGCGGCGATCACCGGCTATGCGCTGGGCGGCGGGCTGGAGCTTGCCCTGTGCGCGGATTTCCGGGTGATGGGCGAGACCGCGCGCGTCGGGCAGCCGGAGATCCTGCTTGGCATCATCCCCGGGGCGGGCGGCACGCAGCGGCTGCCCCGCCTGGTCGGCCCGGCGCGGGCGAAGGACATCGTGTTCACCGGCCGGTTCGTCGGCGCAGCGGAAGCGCTGGGGATGGGCCTCGCCGACCAGGTGGTCCCCGACGCCGAGGTCTACAGCGCCGCGCGTTCCCTAGCCGCCCGCTTCGCCACCGGGCCGGCGCTCGCGCTGCGAGCGGCCAAGCAGGCCATCGATGATGGCCTGGACGTTGACCTGCCCACCGGGCTGGAGATCGAGCGGCTGCATTTCGCCGGGCTGTTCGCTACCGAGGACCAGCGGACGGGGATGCGCAGCTTCGTGGAAAATGGACCTGGGAAGGCGACCTTTGCCGGGAGGTGAGCGCTCCCGGCAGGATGGGCAGTGCATGTGCCAGGTAATCCTCTGCGGCGAGCAGGTGCGGCAGTGAGCGAGCTCGACAGCAGCCCGGGCGAGCCATCGCTCGACATGGTCACCGCGGCGCTCCGCGCGGACAGCGCGGATGTCGCCCTCTACGCTCGCGTGCTCACCAAGTCGCTCAGCGAGGCGCTGCCAGCCGAGTGGGTTACCGTGGACTGGGAACGGAGCATGTCCGACCGGATGCATGGCCGTCCCGGTCAGGTGTCGAAGATCACCATCAGGCTGGGGGATCGGGTGATGACGCTGGGCATCCGGCGCGGGGCGCCGGTCGCTGAGGTCTGCAGCGAGGTGCGCGGCGTGGTGCTGTCGCGCCAGCAGGTGCAGCTCGGCGTCTGGGCGGAGGAACTTGCCAGGGCGCTCGTCGCGCACGCGGAGCAGAACGCGGAGGCAGCGAGGGCGCTGCGCCGACTGGTCGCCGGAAGCTAGGGCACGGCACGAACCAAGGGCGGTCATGACAGCTCAGGACGGGATGCCGGGACGGCTCGGCCCGTACCGCCTGCTGCAGCGGCTCGGCGAGGGCGGCATGGGCGTCGTGTACCTCGCCGCCGATCCGGGGCAGCGCCGCGTGGCGGTCAAGGCGCTGCGGCCCGCGATAGCCGCGGATCCGAACGCGCGCAGGCGGCTGGCCCGTGAGGTCGAGACGATGCGCCGGGTGCGCAGCCCGTTCGTCGCCGAGGTCATCGACGCGGACGTGACCAGTGACCCGCCGTACATCGTGACCAGGTACGTGGAAGGCCGGACGCTCGAGGAGGTGGTGGGCCAGGGCGGCCCGCTCACCGGGGCGCAGCTGGCCCGCCTCGCCTCTGGCCTGGCCCTCGCCCTGTCGGCGGTGCACGCGGCTGGCGTCGTGCACCGTGACCTCAAGCCGGGCAACGTGATGATCGCCGGCGGCGAGCCCGTTGTGATCGACTTCGGGATCGCCCAGATCCCGGACTCCACCCGGCTGACCCAGACCGGCATGTTCATGGGCACGCCCGGCTACCTGGCGCCCGAGGTGATCGAGGGCAAGCCGAGCGGCCCCGCGTCGGATGTCCACTCGTGGGGGGCCACCGTGGCGTTCGCGGCCACCGGCCGCCCGCCGTTCGGCACCGGCGCGTTCGAAACCATCTTCTACCGGATCATCAACGGGCAGCCGGACCTGGCCGGCTTCCCGGCCCCGCTGCTGTCGCTCGTGAGCCAGGCGCTGTCCCGGGACCCCGCGCAGCGGCCAGGCACCGCAGACCTGTGCCTGCGCGCCGCCTCCCTCGACCCTTCATCCCTGGTGCCGGCGGTGGCCGCGGCGGGCGCCGCCCCGTTCGCCACGCCGGGAACCGTCGCCGACCGGCCGGTGCGCGCACGGACCGCGGTCGCGGGTGCCCCGGCGGCAAGCGCGGGGGCGCTCGCGGGAGTCGGCGCGGCCCGCGGGGCTCCGGACGGCTACGGCGACGTGCTGCCGCCGGTACGGTACGCGCCGCCGGGACCGCCCTCGGCCCCGCCCGCCGGGCAGGCAAACGGGGCACAGCCGGCCGCCGCCAGCCGGTCGCCGGCCGGGCCGCTCCTCGTCGCCACGTCCGTGGCCGCGCTGATCGCGCTGAGCGTGATTCTCCCGGTCGCCGGGGCCGCGGCCGCGCTGGCCGCGCTGATCCTGCTGCGGGCCGGGGACCGGGCCGCCGAGCGCGTGAGCCGCCGGCGGTCACGCCGCGGCTCGCGGGCCAGCGACCCGCTGCTGGCGGCCGCCTTCTTCCCGCCGGCCCTGGCCTGGTCGGTGGTCAGGTCGGTGCTGCTGCTGCCGCTGGCGCTGATCGCCGCGGGGATCGTCGCCGTCGTCGCCATCGTCGCCGGGCCGAACGACTCTCTCCCGGTGGCGTGCGCTTACGCGATCGGCGCGCTGGTCGCCTTCTACGGCATCGGCCCCGGATCGGCGGGGGCACGCCGGCCGATCCGGAGCTTCTTCGATCTCGTGGCGGGCACGCCGATGCGGACGGCGGCGGCGGTTCTTGTGGTGGGGGGCGTCTTTATCTTCGGGTTCGCGGTGGTGGCGTCGCACGCGCCATCCTTCTGGCCTTTCGCCAACCTGGCCACACGGCTGGAGCATTTCAACGTCGTGCACCTCCTGGTGCACCGCATCAGGGCCCGGGTGCTCAGGGCCGCCGGGCGCCTGCACGGCTGACCGGGCCCGGTCAGCCGTGCGCCGCCGCCACCGGCTGCGCGTCCGCCGGCGCCAGTGCCGGCTCCGCCGGAGGCAGCGGGCGGACAAGCCCGAGGGCGACGACCTCGTTGGCCAGCCGCACCCTGCGGTTCGCGCCTTCCGGGATGCGGAACTTCTGGTACAGGCGGAGCAGGTGCTGCTTGACCGCGGCCTCGGTGACGACCAGGTCGGCGGCGATCTCACGCGCCGTGGCCGGCGCGACGAACGCCTCGTCGGACAGGGCCGGGCGGCACAGCGACGTCACCACGTCGAGTTCCCGCCGGGTGAGCTCGGGCGCCGCGGGCCGCCGCAGCTCGACGTCCGGGGCGAGCTCCTCGGCCGGCAGCCCGAATACCCGGCAGCGGGCTGCCCCGAAGCTGAGCACGTCGCCGTCGTCCAGCACCCGGCGCGCCACCAGGCGGCCGTTCACCCGGGTCCCGTTGCGTGATAAGCCGAGATCGGCGACGTAGGCGTAGGGCCCGCGACGGACGATCTCGGCATGCAGCCGGGATACGCTCGAATCGGACAGGTGGACGTCGACGGACTTGCCGCGCCCGATGGTGGTCACATCCTCACGCAGCGGCATCACGAGCCCGCTGTCCTCGACCTGGATGTAGGGGCCATCCATGACGCGTTCCTCCTGCCTCTCGGGGCGGCTACGGATATCTCACTGTCCAGATACCCTTTTCGGTGGGTGTTGTACCGTCTCCAGCCCGCCGATTGAGCAGTGAAGCAGGCACCAGGGGTCTTGGACGGCTTTGCTGCCGCGTGCAGGGCCCGCAAGTACACTGCCGAGCTAGCCGTCGGAGAGGAACGCACATGCCGGGCAAACGGTCCAGCGGGCCGGTGCGATGAGGCACTCGGCGCCCCCCGCGTCCCGGCTGCGCCGGCAGCGCAGGGCGGCCGCCGTGCGGCCGGCGGCCACCGCGGCCCGGCACGAATCCGGCAGGCCGGCGGGCGCATCCGGGCGCCAGCGGCTGCAGCACGTTCCGTACGTGATCGCGCTCTGCTGCCTGGCGCTGGCCCTGGCGTGGATGCGGCAGAGCGGACAGGATGTCAGAGGGGGTACGTTGGCGGTGGCCGGGATCATGTTCGCAGCCGCCCTGGCCAGGCTTGCGCTGCCGGAGCGCCGGGCGGGGATGCTCGCTTCGCGGCGGCGGCTGGCTGACGTGGCGGTGCTGGCGGCACTCGGTACCGGCTTGCTGATAGCAGGGCTGCTGCTGCCCGCGCAGCCCTGAACCCCCGCGGGCGAAGGCGCCCGGATCATGAAGGGAAAGTAGGGCATGTCCAAGATCAAGGTAGTGAATCCCGTCGTCGAGATCGACGGCGACGAGATGACCAGGATCATCTGGCACTTCATCAAGGACCAGCTGATCCTGCCCTACCTGGATATCCAGCTTGAGTACTACGACCTGTCCATCCAGAACCGGGATGCCACCGACGACCAGGTCACCATCGACGCGGCGAACGCCATCAAGCGCTACGGGGTGGGCGTGAAATGCGCCACGATCACCCCGGACGAGGCCAGGGTCGCCGAGTTCGGCCTGAAGCGGATGTGGCGGTCGCCCAACGGCACGATCCGCAACATCCTCGGCGGGGTCGTGTTCCGCGAGCCGATCGTGGTGCCCACCATCCCGCGGTTCGTCCCGGGCTGGACCAAGCCGATCATCATCGGCCGCCACGCGCACGGCGATCAGTACCGGGCCACGGACTTCGTGGTTCCCGGGCCCGGCACGGTGAACATCTCCTATCTGCCGGACGACCCGGCTGCCGAGCGCACCGAGCTGGAGGTGGCACGGTTCGTCGGCGGCGGCATCGCGATGGGCATGTACAACTTCGACGACTCGATCCGCGACTTCGGCCGGGCCACCATGCGCTACGCGCTCGACCGCGGCTACCCGCTGTTCCTCTCCACGAAGAACACGATCCTCAAGGCCTACGATGGCCGGTTCAAGGACATCTTCGCCGAGATCTTCGAATCCGAGTTCAAGTCCGAGTTCGAGGCGGCGGGCATCACCTACGAGCACCGGCTGATCGACGACATGGTTGCCCAGGTCATCAAAGGTGACGGCGGCATCGTCTGGGCGTGCAAGAACTACGACGGCGACGTGGAGTCCGACATCGTGGCCCAGGGGTTCGGCTCGCTCGGGCTGATGACCAGCGTGCTGATGACCCCAGACGGCAGGACGGTGGAGGCGGAGGCCGCGCACGGCACCGTCACCAGGCATTACCGGCAGCACCAGCAGGGCAGGCCCACCTCCACGAACCCGATCGCCTCGATCTTCGCCTGGACCAGGGGCCTCGCTCACCGCGGCAAGCTCGACGGCACCGGCGAGGTCACGGCGTTCGCCGAGACCCTCGAGCAGGTGTGCGTGGACACCGTCGTGGAGGGCAAGATGACGAAAGACCTCGCGCTGCTCGTGAGTCCCGGGACGCCTTTCCTGACCACCGAGGAGTTCCTCGCGGCGCTGGACGATAGCCTGCGCAAGGCGATGGCTTAAGTCCCTGAAGGCAACAGTGAGAGCAGGAGAGATGACCCGCAGAGGCAAGGGCAAGGTGACCGTCGTCGGGGCCGGGTTCTACGGCTCGACGACGGCGCAGCGGCTCGCCGAGTACGACATCTTCGACGAGGTCGTGCTGACCGACATCGTGGAGGGCAAGCCCGAGGGGCTCGCGCTGGACATGAACCAGTCGCGCCCGATCGAGGGGTTCGAGACGAAGGTCACCGGGCAGACCACCGGGCCGGCCGGGGAAGGCTACGAGGCGATCGCCGGGTCGGGCGTCGTGGTGATCACCGCCGGCCTGCCGCGCAAGCCGGGCATGAGCCGGATGGACCTGATCGGCGTCAATGCCAAGATCGTGCGCAGCGTGACCGAGCAGGTGGTCAAGCACGCGCCGGACGCCGTGCTGATCGTGGTCTCGAACCCACTTGACGAGATGACCGCGCTCGCGGCGAAGGTCTCCGGGTTCCCCGCCCACCGTGTGATGGGCCAGGCGGGCATGCTGGACACCGCCAGGTTCAGCTATTTCGTGGCCGAGCGCCTCGGCACCCCGGTCCATTCGGTGCGCACGCTCACCCTCGGCTCCCACGGCGACACCATGGTGCCGGTCCCATCCGCGTGCTCGGTCGACGGCAAGCCGCTGACCGACCTGCTGGGCCCGGAGGACATCGGCGCGCTGGTGCAGCGGACCCGTGACGGCGGCGCCGAGATCGTCGGCCTGCTGAAGACCGGGTCGGCATACTACGCGCCGTCGGCCGCCGCGGCCAACATGGTGGCGGCGGTGGCCACGGACTCCGGCACTGTCATGCCGGTCTGCGCGTGGGTGGACGGCCAGTACGGCATCTCCGGCGTGTACCTGGGCATCGAGGCCGAGATCGGCCAGACCGGCGTGCGCCGGATCGTGGAGCGCGACCTGACCGAGTCCGAGCTCGCCGCGCTGCGCGTGGCGGCGGACGCCGTCCGGGCCAAGCAGGCCGACGTCGCCACCTTGTAAAAGGGCCCGGTCAGGCAGGTGCGAGCCGGCGCAGCGCGAGCCCGGCCAGCAGCGCGGCGCCGTCGGCCAGCACCGCGTCCTCGAACACGGCGGCGTCCGAGTGGTTGAACGGGGCCGTTGCCGGGTCGGCGTGCGGCGGGCAGGCGCCCAGCATGATGAAGGCGCCCGGCACCTCCTCCAGCACGTAGGAGAAATCCTCGGAGCCGGTGATCGGGAACGGCGTCCGCACGAAGCGCTCGCTGCCGAAAAGCTCGGTGACGGCCTGCTCGGCGAAGGCGACCTCGGCCGCGTTGTTGACCGTCACCGGGTAGCTGTCAACGAACTCGGCCGTTGCCGACAGGCCGTGCGCCGACGCGATGTCCCGCACCAGGACCTCGGCGGCGTCCATGACCGCGGTCCTGGTGTCGGCCGAGAACGTGCGCACGGTGGCCTCGAACCGCGCCTGGTCGGGTATCACGTTGCTCGCGGTGCCCGCGTGGAAGCTGCCGACCGTGATCACGACCGGGTCGAACACGTCGAACCGCCGGGTGACCATCGTCTGCAGGGCGGTGACCATCTCGCACGCTGCCGGGACCGGATCGCTGGCCCGGTGTGGCTGCGACCCGTGGCCGCCGCGGCCTTTGACCGTCACCTCCATCGTGTCGGCCGACGCCATCATCGTCCCGTCGCGGCTGGTGAACAGGCCGAGCGGCAGCAGGCTCGACGCGACGTGCAGCGCGAACGCCGCGGCAGGGCGCTCCCCGGCCGCGTCGAGAACGCCTTCGGAGATCATCAGCCTGGCCCCGCCGAAGGACTCCTCGCCCGGCTGGAACATAAAGATCACGTTTCCGGCGAGCTCGTCCCGCCGCGCGGACAGCAGCCGCGCCGCCCCGGCCAGCATCGCGGTGTGCAGGTCGTGGCCGCACGCGTGCATGGCCCCGGGGACCCGCGAAGCGTGCGGCAGGCCGGTGGACTCGGTGACCGGGAGCGCGTCCATGTCCCCGCGCAGCAGGACGGTCGGGCCCGGCCGGCCGCCGCGGAGCACCGCGGTCACCGCGCTGAGCGACTCACCCAGGGTGACCTCGAGCGGCAGCCCGTCCAGGGCCGCCAGCACCTTCTCCTGCGTCCGGGGCAGGTCGAGCCCGATCTCGGGCTGCGCGTGGATCGCCCGCCGCAGCTCGGTGAGCTCGGGCAAGATCGCTGCCGCCTCCTGGGTCACCTCAGCCAATGCCGTTGCCTCCTTACGTTGCTCGGTCCAGCGTGCCACGATCATGAGGCAGCGGGTAGCCGGCGGCTAGACTGTGCGGACACCAGACGCCACCGTGCCTACCAGGGCCAGTAGCCGAGGCCAGGGATCCAGACGTGAACACCGTGGGCTGGGACATTCTGATCGTCCTGGTCATTGTCCTCATCGGGGGGTTTTTCGCGGCCGCTGAGATGGCCCTGGTCTCACTGCGTGAAGGCCAGGTGCGGTCGCTCGCCAGGCGCGGCAAGCGTGGCCAGCGGGCGGCCAGGCTGGCGCAGAACCCCAACAGGTTCCTGTCCGCGGTGCAGATCGGCGTCACGCTGGCAACCCTGCTGACCGGCGCGTTCGGCGCCGCGACGCTGGCCAGCTACTTCAAGTCATGGCTGGTGCGCGACCACGTGTCGCGCGGGCTCGCCTACGTGATCGCGATCGCGGTGGTCACGCTGGCGATCTCGTACCTCACGCTGGTCTTCGGCGAGCTGGCGCCCAAGCGGCTCGCGCTGCAGCGCTCCGAGCGGGTGTCGCTGTTCGCCGCGCCGATCCTGGACCGGATCGCGACCGTGGCCACGCCCGTGGTCTGGCTGCTGTCCAAGTCCGTGAACTTCGTGGTGTCCGTGCTCGGCGGCGACCCGGGCGTGAGCCGGGGGGTCATGACCGAGCAGGAGCTCCGGGACGTGGTCGCCGGGTACCAGGCGCTGAGCGCCGACCAGCGGCAGATCCTGGGCGAGGTGTTCGACGCGGGCAAGCGCCAGGTCCGCGAGGTGCTGGTGCCGCGGACCGAGGTGGAGTTCCTGCCCGCCAGCATGCCGATCGCCGAGGCCGCGGAGGTCGTCGTCGCGGCGCCGCACACCAGGTTCCCGGTCTACCAGGAGTCCTACGACGACGTGATCGGCTTTGTGCACGCCAGGGACCTGCTCGGGCCGGACGCCGGCAAGGGCGCCGCGCGGGTCGGCGAGGTCTGCCGGCCGGTGAAGTTCCTGCCGATCAGCAAGACCGTCCTGTCCGCCATGTCCGAAATGCGGCAGGAGAACGCGCACCTGGCCATCGTGCTCGACGAGTACGGCGGCACGGCGGGCATCGTGACGCTCGAGGACCTCGTGGAGGAGCTGATCGGCGAGATCAAGGACGAGTACGACGTCGACGAGGGCCAGCCCAGGCAGCTGCGCGGCGGCGAGCTCGAGGTCGACGGCCTGCTGAACCTCGACGAGTTCGCCGAGCTGACCGGCGTCGACCTGCCGGAGGGCCCGTACGAGACGGTCGCCGGCTACCTGCTCGCCGCGCTCGGCCACCTTCCGGGGGAGGGGGAGTCGGTGGAGGTCTCCGGCCGCCGGCTGGCCGTGACCCAGCTGGACGGGCGGCGCATCGCCCGGGTGCGGGTGGGCCAGGCCGCGGGCGTCGCGGGCGACGCGCGGCAGGAACAGCCGGGCTCCCGGGCCGACTAGACTGGCCGGCGTGCGCTCACCGGAGGGGGACGTGCCGGCGGGTGGTGACGCGGGCGCGCCGGACACCGTTCTCGTTGTCGACTTCGGGGCCCAGTACGCGCAGCTGATCGCGCGCAGGGTCCGCGAGTGCCACGTGTACTCGGAGATCGTGCCGGCCACGATGCCGGTCGCGGAGATGCTGGCCAGGCGCCCGCGCGCGATCATCCTGTCCGGCGGTCCCGCGTCGGTCTACGCACCGGGAGCCCCGCCGGCGCAGGAAGGCCTTTTCGAGGCCGGGGTCCCGCTGCTCGGGATCTGCTACGGCTTCCAGCTCATGATGTCCGGCCTCGGCGGCGTCGTGCGGGAGACCAGCGGCCGCGAGTACGGGGCGACCGCCCTCGAGGTGCTCGGCTCCGGCGGCGCCCTGCTCGGCAGCCTGCCCGCAAGCCAGCAGGTGTGGATGTCGCACGGCGACAGCTGCGCGACGGCGCCGCCGGGGTTCGCGGTGACCGCCCGGACGGCCGGCACGCCGGTCGCCGCGGCCGAGGACGAGGCCAGGGGGCTCTACGGCGTCCAGTTCCACCCCGAGGTGCTGCACACCGCGCATGGCATGGAGATGCTCCGGCGCTTCCTGCAGGCCGCGGGGTGCAGGCCGGCGTGGACCATGCGCGGGGTGATCGAGGAGCAGACGGAGCGCATCGCCGCGCAGGTCGGCGACGGCTACGCGATCTGCGGGCTCTCCGGCGGCGTGGACTCCGCGGTCGCCGCCGCCCTCGTCCAGCAGGCCATCGGCCACCGGCTGACCTGCGTGTTCGTCGACCACGGGCTCCTGCGGACGGGCGAGGCCGAGCAGGTGCAGCGCGACTTCGTGGCCGCGACCGGGGTGGACCTGACCGTGGTCGATGCCACGGCGGAGTTCCTGGCGGCGCTGGCCGGCGTCACCGACCCCGAGGAGAAGCGCAAGATCATTGGCCGGGAGTTCATCCGCGCGTTCGAGCAGGCGGCGCTGGAGATCACCAGTGCGGAAAGCGGCGGCGGGCAGCGGCCCGCCTTCCTGGTCCAGGGCACGCTCTACCCCGACGTGGTGGAGTCGGGCGGCGGCTCGGCGACGGCGAGCATCAAGTCGCACCACAACGTGGGCGGTCTTCCCGAGGATCTGGCCTTCGAGCTCGTCGAGCCGCTGCGGACGCTGTTCAAGGACGAGGTCCGCGAGGTGGGGCGCGAGCTGGGGCTGCCACCCCAGATCGTCTGGCGGCAGCCGTTCCCCGGCCCCGGCCTGGCGATCAGGATCGTCGGCGAGGTGACCAGCGAGCGGCTGAGGATCGTGCGCGCGGCCGACGCGATCGCCCGGGCCGAGCTTTCCGCGGCCGGCCTGGACCGGCAGATCTGGCAGTGCCCGGTGGTGCTGCTCGCCGACGTGCGCTCCGTCGGCGTCCAGGGCGACGGCCGCAGCTACGGCTACCCGGTCGTGCTCCGCCCGGTGACCAGCGAGGACGCGATGACCGCGGACTGGGCCCGGCTGCCGGACCAGGTGCTGGCGACGATCTCCACGAGGATCACCAACGAGGTGCCGGAGATCAACCGCGTGGTGCTCGACGTGACCAGCAAGCCGCCCGCGACCATCGAATGGGAATGAACCCTTAGAAAGATCTTGAACGTCACGCCCCCCACCCACCTCCCCGGCCCCCTCCAATCCACCACCTCCCCGGCCCCTCCCCGGCCCCTCCAATCCACCCACCTCCCCGGCCCACTCCAAGCCGCGCAGGCTGGCCGGGAACTGTCGGCCCCCGTGCCACCGTGGCAGTCATGAACGATTGGAGGCGGAAGGGTCGCCCCCCATCCGCGCGTTCCATGATCGTGGTAGATAGCGCGCGCATTTGCGCGTTAGCCACCACGATCATGGTCTCGATGCTTCCGGCGCAGCCGGAAAGTGGGTTATGGGCCATCCCTTAAGCGCGAGGGCTAGGCGGCGCCGCGAGAACCAGGAGTGCCGGGTCCTGGCCTGTGTCAGGTGACCACGGAGCGCGCCTGCGGCGCGTTCAGGTACATCTTGTCAGCCATAACCTGGCGGAGAACGGCCATGGCGTCCCACACGTCGGTGAACCGGGTGAAGATCGGGACCGGGCCCAGCCGCAGCCGGTCCGGCGTCCGGTAGTCGCCGATCACCCCGCCGGCGATCAGCGTCTGGCTGATCCGCCAGGCCTCGGGGTGGGCGAGCGTGACGTGCGCGCCGCGCCTGGCATCCTCGCGCGGCGACGCGACCGTGATCCCGGTGCCTTCCAGCCACGCGTCGGCCAGGCCGATCAGGTAGCCGGTCAGCGCAACCGCCTTCGCCCGCAGCGGGCCGATCCCCGCCTCGGCGAGCAGCCGCACGCCCTCCTGGACCGCGACCGTCCCGATGACCTGGGGCGTCCCGGTCAGGTACTGGCCGATGCCGGCGACCGGCTGGTAGCCCTGGCCCATGCCGAACTGGTCGCGCCGGCCGAACCAGCCCCACACCGGCTGGCGGAGCCCCGGCTGCAGGTCCCGGCGCACGTACAGGAAGGCGGGTGCGCCCGGGCCGGCGTTCAGGTACTTGTAAGTGCAGCCGACGGCCAGGTCGGCGCCGCACGCGTCGAGCCGCACCGGGACCGCGCCGGCCGAGTGACAGAGGTCCCACAGCACGAGCGCGCCCGCGTCGTGCACGATGCGGGTGATCTCGGCCATGTCGGCGAGCGCCCCGCTGCGGTAGGCCACGTGCGACAGGCTGACCAGCGCGGTCCGCTCGTCGGCGGCGGCCGCGACGGCGCCGGCGTCGATGCCCCGGTCCATGTCGGTGCGGATGATCCGCAGCTCGCAGCCGCGCTGCGCGGCGATCCCCTCGAGGACGTAGCGGTCGGTCGGGAAGTTGTCGTCGTCGGTGACGATCACGCTGCGGCCCGGCCGCGCGTCCAGGGCCGCCCAGGCCAGCTTGTACAGGTTGACTGTGGTCGAGTCGCACACCGCGACCTGTCCCGGGGCCGCCCCGATGAGGTGCTCGCCGAGCGTATCGCCGACCTGCAGCGGCAGGTCGATCCAGCGGGCCCAGGACCGGACCAGGCCGGCCCCCCACTCGTCGCCGACCACCTCGGCGATGCGTGCCCTGGTGGCGCGCGGCAGCGGGCCGAGCGAGTTCCCGTCCAGGTAGATCAGGGGCTCGCCGTCGCGTTCAAAACGATCCCTGAATCCGGCCAGCGGATCGTCGGCGTCGAGGGCCTCGGCATAGGGCCGGCCCTCCGGAAACGCGGTCACAGCCCAAACCTAGCGCCGCGTGAGGTTGCGTTCGCCGTTGCATGATCGTGGTGGCTTGATGCCGCATTCGTCATGAATTAACCACGCTCATCAAAGTGCCAGATCCGGCCGGGCCGGAAACCGGATTACGGTCAGGTTCTGCTGGCCGTTACCGGCACGGACGCGGGCCGGGCACGGTGTGCTCACGACGAGCCAGGTTCGCGGACGCCGCGAGTCGGCGCCGGGCCGGGGCCTGCGCTACCTGCGGGCCCTCCGGTGCCTCGCCCGGATCCGCAGCACGATCACGGCTGCGGCGGCGAGGGCCGCCGCGACCGGGAGCGCGCGCTTCAGCACCGGGGCGCCCGCGACGCTGAGCAGGTCGATCGCGTCGTCGTCCGAGTCGCGGAAGGCGTTGCTCGCCGGGGCCGACGAGGCGGGCTCGCGAGCGGGAGCCGGCGGGACCGTCGCGGAGGGGACCGTCGCGGGATGCTGCGCGGCGGCCTTGGGAGCAGCGGCGCCGGCGACGCCGTTGCCGCTGACCGCGGATTCGCTCAGCGCCAGCCCGCGGTCGGCGAGCTTCTGCCGGATCTCCTCCACCGACGCGGGGCCGATGTTGTCGATGGCGAGCAGCTGCTCCCTGGTCCGGGATGCCAGGTCTCCGACCGTCTGGATGCCCTCGCGGCGCAGGCCGTTGTAGGAGCGGACGGTGAGGTTGAGGGTCTCGATGGGCTGGTCGGCCGCTGGCCCGGCTGCCGCTGGCCCGGCTGCCGCCGGCTCGGCCGGCGCCTGCGCGGGCCCGGCGCCGGGCGGCGCCGCCTCGGCCTCGGCCGGCTGCGCGGCCTGGGCGGGCGCCGGCGGCGCGGGCTCGGCGCCCGGCGCTGCGGGCTCGGCGCCCGGCGCCGCGGGCTCGGCGGCGAGCATGTCTGCGAGATTGGACGCGAAGATCCCGATCAGCTTGGTGCCGACCTCGGACATCACGCCCCGGCCGAACTGCGCGGGCCGCCCGGTCACGTTCAGCGTCGTGTGCACCACCACGTGGGTCTCGTCGCCGCGGCCCTCGAGCATCGAGCGCACCGTGGCCGACGCGGTGCCCGCGCCCCTGGTCTCCTTGCCCGCCGCCTCGAGGGTGATGACGTGCGCGCTCGGGTCGCGCTCGGTGAAGTGGGCCGTTCCCGCGTACGTCATCACGATCGGGCCGACCTTGACCTTGATCCGGCCCTTGATGTCGTCGCCCTCGACCGAGTCGAGGGTGGCGCCCGGCATGCAGGGCGCCACCCGCTTCACATCGAGCAGCACTTCCCACGCCCGGTCCTCGGGGACCGGGACGGTGAACGAGTGCTCCAGTTCCATCTCTCAGACTCCTGCCGCCGCTGCCAGTGCCCGACCGGTGAGCACCCGCGCCAGGTGACGCCGGTAGTCGGGAGCGCCGTGCAGGTCGGCTGGCGGCTCGGTGCCCTCATCCGCGTGGGCGGCCGCGGACCGCAGGGCATCCCTGCTGGCCTCGGCTCCCGTCGCGGCGGCTTCGGCCGCCCTTGCCCGCACTGGCACTGGCCCCATGTTAGTCAGGCCGACCCTCGCGTCGGCCACCTGGCCGTTCGAGCGCCGCACCAGCGCGGCGACGCCGACGATCGCCCAGGCCTGCGCGGTCCGGTGAAACTTCTCGTAGCGGTAGCCCCAGCCGTCCAGCTTGGGCACCCGGATGCCGGTCAGGATCTCGGCCGGCTCCAGCGACGTGGTGAGGTAGTCGGCGAAGAAGTCCGCCGCGCCGATCTCCCGCTCCCCGGACGGCCCACGGGCGATGAACGTTGCGTCCAGGGCCAGCGCCACCGCGGGCAGGTCGCCCGCTGGGTCGCCGTGCGCCAGCGAGCCGCCGATCGTGCCGCGGTGCCGGACCGCCGGGTCGGCGACCGTGGCCGCCGCCTCGGCGATCAGCCCGCAGTGCCCGGTGACCAGCGGGTCGTGGACCAGCTGGTAGTGCGTGGTCCGGGCGCCGATCAGCAGCGAGTCACCCTCGTCGCGGACGCCGCGCAGCTCGTCGAGGCCGCCGATGTCGACCAGCAGTTCCGGGTTGGCCAGCCGCAGCCGCAGCAGCGGCAGCAGGCTCTGCCCTCCCGCGATCACCTTGGCGTCGTCGCCCCCGCTGCCCAGCGCCGCCGTGGCCTCGTCCAGCGACGACGGCCGGACGTAGTCGAACTTCGACGGGATCATGCCGTGCCTCCGCTCTGCTGTGCCTCGCTGCCGGCGCCGGGCGCCGCCTGGATCGCCCGCCATACCCGCTCGGGGGTGCACGGCATCGTGATATCGGTGATGCCGAACGGGCGGAGCGCGTCGACGATCGCGTTCACCACCGCGGGGGTCGAGGCGATCGTGCCCGCCTCGCCCACGCCCTTGACCCCGAGCCGGTTGTCCGACGGGCTCTCGGTCCGGCTGGTGACGTAGGACGGCAGGTCCGCCGCGGACGGCACCAGGTAGTCGGCCAGCGTGGTGGTCACCAGGTTGCCGTCGTCGTCGTAGACCGCCTCCTCGTACAGGGCCTGCGCGATGCCCTGCGCGATGCCGCCGTGCACCTGGCCCTCGACGATCAGCGGGTTGACGACCTTGCCGACGTCGTCGACCGCGACGTAGGAGCGGATCGAGACCATGCCGGTTTCGGTGTCCACCTCGGTCGCGCACAGGTGGGTTCCGTGCGGGAACGAGAAGTTGTCCGGGTCGTAGGTGTGGTCGGAGTCCAGTGAGGGCTCGACGCCGTCCGGCAGGTTGTGCGCGGCGAAGGTGGCCAGCGCGATTTCGCCGATCGTGACGGCCTTCTCCGGGTCGCCGCGGACCGAGAACCGGCCCGGCGTCCACTCCAGGTCGTCGGCCGCGGCCTCGATCATGCCCGCGGCGATCACCCTGGCCTTCTCGACCACCTTGTCGCAGGCGCCGACCAGGGCCATGCCGCCGACGGCCAGCGACCGCGAGCCGTAGGTGTCCATGCCCCTCGGCGCGACCTGGGTGTCGCCGTGCAGCACCCGGATGTCCTCGAACGGCACGCCGAGCTGGTCGGCCACGATCTGGCTCCACGCGGTCTCGTGTCCCTGCCCGTGCGCGCTGGACCCGGTGACCACCTCGACCTTGCCGGTCGGCAGCATCCGGATCGAGGCGCTCTCCCAGCCGCCCGCTCCGTACGACAGGGACCCCAGCACCCGGGACGGCGCGAGCCCGCACATCTCGGTAAACGTCGAGATGCCGATGCCGAGCCGGACCGGGTCGTTCCTGGCGTTGCGTTCCGCCTGCTCCTGGCGCAGCTCGTCGTACCGGAACAGCTCCTTGGCCTTGGCGGTGGCGGCCTCGTAGTTGCCGGAGTCGTAGGTCAGCCCGGCGATCGTGGTGAACGGGAACTCCTCGTGCTTGATCCAGTTCCGCTCCCGCAGCTCGAGCGGGTCCATGCCGAGCTCGGTCGCGAGCTCGTCCATGATCCGCTCGATCGCGAACGTCGCCTCGGGCCGGCCGGCGCCGCGGTAGGCGTCGGTCGGCATCTTCGTCGTGAAGACGCCGGTGCACTTGAACGCGAGGGCGTCCATCTTGTAGATGGCGTTGTACATGAACGCCCCGAGCAGCGGGATGCCGGGCGTGACCAGCATCAGGTAGGCGCCCATGTCGGCCAGCAGGTCCACGTCGAGGCCGCGGATCCGGCCGTCGGCGTCGGCGGCGATCCTGATCCGCTGCCACTGGTCCCGGCCGTGGTGCACGGTCATGTTGCCCTCGCTGCGGGACTCGGTCCACTTCACCGGCCGGCCCAGCTTGCGGGTGACCAGCACCGCGAGCACTTCCTCGGCGGTGACCTGCAGCTTCGATCCGAAGCCGCCGCCCACGTCGGGCGCGATCACCCGGATGTCCTGCTCGCTGATGCCGGTGACCAGCGCCAGCATGACCCGCAGCACGTGCGGGATCTGGGTGGCCGACCACAAGGTGACCTCATCGCCGGTGCTGGCGGCCACCACCGCGCGCGGCTCCATCGCGCACGGGATCAGCCGCTGCTGCCGGTAGGTACGCTCCAGCACCACAGGGGCGCCCGAGAACGCGGCGTCGATGTCGCCGTTGCCGAACGTCCACTCGAAGCTCTTGTTCCCCGCCTCGTGCACCTTTGGCGAGCCCTCGTCGAGCGCGGTCCTGATGTCGAGCACCGGCGGCAGCGGCTCGTAGTCGACCTCGATGGCCTCGACCGCGTCAGCGGCCTCGTACCGGTTCCTGGCGACGACGACGGCCACCGCCTCGCCCACGTAGCGGACCTCGTCGACCGCCATCGGCGGGTGGGCCGGGATCACGATGTCGGGGGTGACCGGCCAGGCGCACGGCAGGCTGCCCTGGTCGTCCCCGAAGTCGGCGCCGGAGAAAGCGGCGATCACGCCCGGCCGGCTGCGCGCCGCGCTGACGTCCACCCTGGTGATCTTGGCGTGTGCGTGCGGGCTGCGCAGGAACGCCATGTGCAGCATGCCGGGCAGCGTGATGTTGTCGGTCCAGTTGGTCTGGCCGGTGACGAGCCGGGCGTCCTCCTTGCGCAGGCGGGCCCGGCCGAGCTCGGCGGGATGGGCGACGGTCGGCGCTGTCATGCGTTCACTCCTGCCTCGGCCGCGCGCTGGACGGCGCGGACGATGTTCTCGTAGCCGGTGCAGCGGCAGAGGTTGCCCTCGAGGCCCTCGCGTATCTCTTGCTCGGTCGGGTGCGGGTTGTCCCGGAGCAGGTCGGCGGCTGCCATGATCATCCCCGGCGTGCAGTAGCCGCACTGCAGCGCGTGCTGCTCGTGGAAGGCGCGCTGCAGCGGGTGCCACTCCCCACCCGCCTCCCCTGCCCCCTTCTTGGCCAGGCCTTCGATCGTGGTGATTTCGGCGCCGTCCGCCTGGACGGCGAGCACGGCGCAGCTCTTCACCGACTCCCCGTTCAGCAGCACGGTGCAGGCACCGCAGTTGGAGGTGTCACACCCAACCGGCGTACCGGTCTTGCCCACGACCTCACGCAGGTAGTGAACGAGCAGCATTCGTGGTTCGACATCGTCGACGTAACTCGCGCCGTCGACGCTGACAGCAATTCGCGTCATGCACGGGCTCCTTGGGGATTGCGGGAGACAGCGGTTTGGGCCTGATGCCCAACCTAGAGCCGCCAAGGTCACTGCACCAGTCCCAGCCGCCGGACGGCCCGCGGAGGTCAGCCGAAATGGCCCTGGACGTAGTCAGCCGCCCGCGGGTCAGCGGGATCGTTGAACACCTGCTCGGTCGGTCCCGACTCCAGGATGTAGCCAGGGGTGTTCTCCGCCGCGAGGAAGAAGGCGCAGTTGATCGAGACCCGCTGGGCCTGCTGCATGTTGTGGGTCACGATCACGATCGTCACCTGGTCGGCCAGTACCCTGATCGTCTCCTCGATCCGCCGGGTCGACGCGGGTCGAGGGCCGAGCACGGCTCATCCATCAGCAGCACCGAGGGTGAGACCGCCAGCGACCTGGCGACGCACAGCCGCTGCTGCTGCCCTCCGGAGAGCGCGCCGCCGGGGAGAGCGCAGCCGCCGTTGCACCTCGTTCCACAGGCCTGCCCGCCGCAGGCTGGCCTGCACGACGTCGTCCTTTGTTGCGAACCTTGATGCCGGCCAGCGTGGGGCCGCTGGCCACGCTGGGGTCAGTTAACTAAATGGAGAACGCCCCCCCGTCAATCCGGGCTCGAGACGGATTTGCCACAATATACGCATCCTTTGTCCGCTTCCATTCTTAGCGGTTACCGGCGGATAAGGCGCAACCTGAACAGCAGCTGAAGGCACGGCCACGCGATGCCATCGGCCAGGTGATGCAGCCGCCGGTGCGGCCAGGCCGCCGGCAAGGCCCCTTGAGCGGCCGCGGCCGGGCCTGCTGCGCTCCCCGTTCGCGCTGGCTTAGTGCAAAAGTTAGGCCAGGGAACTATAAGATTGCCGTTCCGAGCGGCCGCCGGCTCGGCACGAAGGTTAAGTTCCAGGACTATTTCTGCCAAACGCGCCGCGGGGCAGCGGACCCTTTCGGCCGCGCGCGCGTCCTTTGAGGCCGCTGGCGGGCGGCGATAAAACGACAGCTTCTGCTATGTTGGTGAAAGTCATTAAAAAATGCCAACGGTGTTCAGTAGCCACTCTGATACCAGGAGTTCATCGAGTGTCTGCCAGCGCGTCGAAAACGGGCACGGACGTCCTTAAGCCGCGACGGCTAACGTCCCTGCCATGAGCAGCGGCCGGGCTGCCCGTGACAGCGCCAGCGATGCCCGCCACCGGTGGGCCGCCCGGCCCGC
>Ga0335075_10003902_pt1 | contig 23397 bp, 33 predicted proteins | sample Lox_Sample_24_FD_206723 | JGI IMG/M metagenome (GOLD analysis project Ga0335075, IMG submission 206723) | Soil microbial communities from Loxahatchee National Wildlife Refuge, Florida, United States - Lox_Sample_2.4 | ecosystem: Environmental > Terrestrial > Soil > Wetlands | place: USA...
CGTCAAGGACGGATACTAAGATTTAAAGAAATAAAAGAGCATTTGGCCAAAAGTTGATTAGGTGTTGTAGTTAGTGGTCTGGTTCTTAATATTGTATTTCCTTATTCTTTAGGAATAAGAAATACTTATGGGTTACAATTGATTTTTTTTTGCGGCGGATTAATTGACTTTTTTATTAACATAATCAAGGTATTAGTCAGTAAAAAGAGCGAAGTTGGCGAACCAAGTTAGAACAACACTAATAATTCTGATCAAAATTTCTTAAAAATTAGTTATTTTATCAAGAATGAGATACTGGAAGTAGGTCTGACTAATATGATCTCAATTTAATAAATTATTGATTAGTCTTTCCACGTACTCTTTACGGTTGGCGCCGTAATCAAGAAAATAAGCATGTTCTCATACATCAATAGCAATAAGAGGGCACAAATGTAATGACCATGGACTATCTTGATTAGCAGTATTAATAATCGAAAGATCATTATTTTTTCCCAACACTAGTCAGGCCCAACCACTCCCTCGAATTTTTAAGGCGCTTTCTAATAGTCTTTTCTTTAAGTTACCTAAATTACCAAATTCTATATTTATGGTCGCTAATAGTTCGCTGCTAATTTTCTTTTCCGAATGATCATCTTTAATAAGGTGGGCAAAAAAAAAGTTATGATTAACTAATCCTCCTCCGAAGAAACGAACATCTTCTTTTATTTCTACCGGCAATTTTCCTAGATTTTTCATCAATTCTTCTAATGAATTAAATTGCTTTTCAATTTCAGTTCCACGCAATGTTTCAAACAACTTTACTTCGTAATTTTTATGAAGTATTTCATAATGATAGTACATTGTTTTGAAGTAAACATATGGTTCTAAGTCATTAAGTTCATACGATAATTTAATTCTTTTGTATTTATAACTATAAGCACTCATATAGAATAATTTAACTAAGTAATTTATACAAAAAACTAAAAAAGTGAATTATGCCAACTTTATGATTTATATAAATTAAAATTTATTAATTTAGAAAATAGCGAAAGTGAAAAAAATAGAATCTCAGTCCAATTGGAGGAAAAGACCAATCAAGCGAACGCTTTACGGATAGAAAATAACAATAAAGATAATCGATTACAAATAGTTCAACAAGAACTGACAAGAACCCAAACCGAAAGAGATGAAAGAATAACCGCTACTGATTTACAAGAATTACTTTCTGAAATAGAAAGCAAAGTTAGGGAAATTTCTACTTTAAGGGGACAATTGGGACAATCACGAGAAAGCCTATTTCATTTGCTAAAATAGACTTAAGTCTAATATTTTCCTTTTTTAGTTTTTTTTGGGTTTTAAGCTGTTTTTCCAGTTCAGTTGTATCTCGTTCTTGATGATGTGTTTTCTTAACTGTTTTTACCATGATACTTCTGTCTTTTGTTATATACTTGATTTTAGTTGTTATGACTACTTTATCTTTACCTTTACTTTAACTTCTAAAATATACAATAACAATAAGTTATGAAAACAAATAAAGAAAAAAACCATGGTAAATGAGGAAAATAAGAAACTGTTAGAAGAAATCAATAATATTAACAAAAGCAACAAAGAAAAAGAGGAAAATCTTAAATGACAAATTTGAAGAATTGCTGGTCAGACTGATACTTTTTGATACAAGCAATTAAATAAGAAGTGATTTGAAGAAGGCAAGTTAAGAACGGCAAAAGACATTAATAATCCTAATCCATCACTAAGAGAATACGAAAGAGTTTATTTTGACAACATCACCATCGAAGAAATGTTAGAACAGTTCTGTGACCATTCCAAAGAATTAGCCTCTACCTGTGCTAATTATATTTCTGAATGAAGTCAAAGAGGTTATCGACTTACTGAACAAAAGAGAGAGTATGAAGAGAAAATAAAAAATTTAAAAGAGTATAGTGAGTATTTAGAAAGGGATCGACTAGATGCTTGAAAAGCTGAAGATACTCATGTTGAACTTGCCAATGATATTGTTAGAATGGCGATGGAACAAAATGAAGAGCAGGTAAAGGTTTTGAAAGAAGAACTTGGCAACAACAAAACCTTATTGACTGATTTCACTAAAAGACTTACTGAGGAGAAAACAGAAAACCAAAAGTTATCAGGGCAATTGGAAGAAAGGGAACAAGCCTTGGAAAATCTTAGCAAAGAGTTAGTAGAGGAAAAACAAAAAAATCTAAACTTTTATTTAAACAAGCCTTTACCTAAACTACCAAGCAAATTCAAGATCTTTAAGGAAAATATAAAGGTTAAGTCTCAACAGTTAGTAGAAAAGTTTAGGTTTAAAAAACAAGTGCCAGAACAAAAATTCATTGCTAGAATAGAGGTGAAAATTGGTGGTTGTTAATAACCATGAAAAATCTAACCCACACTCTTTTAGAATTAGAAGACTGGTGTAGAGATAGTTCGGTATGTGATTTTTGTTTTGGTCTCAATAAAGCATCTTATCAAATAAGAACTCGCAATCAAGCGAACAATAAGATATTATCGAACGATTTTATTTGTGAGAGTTGTAAGGGTAGGTTTGAGAACGATGAACTACCAAAATGTGAAAGGTGTGGGAGATTACGAATTCAATCTGACATTGAATACCTTACTAACAAAGTTATTTGTCGTTGTATTAAACGAAAAGAAAATACCGAAGAAAAAGAATTACCATCCTTACCCCAACAAAGAGAAAGTATGTCGGCTTTTTACGAAAGGCAAATAAACTCCTTACAAGAACAATTAAATGAGGCAGAATGAACCATAGAAATGGAGAGGGAAGAAGTGGTTAAGTTTCAAGAGAAATCCGAAGAGTGAAGCAAAAGACAAAAGCAAGAGTTATTAGATAAAATTAAGGAATTAGAGGGAGAAGTAGAGAAATTAAAAAAACTAACTCCACAAGAATTAGTAGATGAGATAAGTAGATTAAAAGAGAAAGTTAAACAATTAGAGGAAAAAAATGGTCAATTAGTAGCTCAAATCGAAGTCAAAAAACCACTTTCTTGACTGAGACTAAGAAAGTAATAATTACCACAAAAAAATAAGAAAGAATAAAGTGGAAAATGGTTCGATTACTAACAAAGATATTATTGGTTGAATAGTCACTATAGTAATTAGTTTGGCAGGTAGTTTGGTTCCCTTATTAATCTTTTATCTCAATTATCGAATTTATAAAAAGAAAGAAGAAGAAGAAAAAAATAAAACAAACAAAAAAATAGAAAATTTAGAGGAAATGTTATATAAAAATAGAAAATCAAAAATTAAAACAAGAAATTAAAAATTTACAAAAAGAAATTCAGAGGTTAAAGAAAGAATTAAAAGGAAGAAATTAATTCTCCTTGGCGAGAATATGCTTATGGTAATTTTGAACCAATACCTTATGATTTATGATTTCATTTTTAGAGAAGATTGGGGATAAAACAAGATAAATTCTTCCACTTTCACCCGCATTTTGACAAGATATTAGAAGAGTTAAGCATAGTTAAAGAACATTTATTTAAGTATATTTTCTTACAATTTAGTTAGAGTAAGAAAATACTGAAAAGCAAATAATAGTTATTGCTTGGGTGGTTGTTCAATCTGAGTAGTAAATAATTCTTCTTCGTTTTCTTCAACCTTAGTAGCGTAATTAGCAGTAATTTGCTTGTAATCAAACTTAGTATTATCTCCAAACTCACAATTAGTAATTAAGTATCCTTCTTTTACTATATTAAGAGGAGCATTAAGAGTTAAGTTAGAAATATTGAGGTTCATTTTAGCAATATTTTCTTCTAAGAGTTGTTGAGTAATCGTAATTTGTTTTTTTTCTGCTAATTGTTGCTGTAATCTTCATTCATTTTCATAGAGTTCTTCAAAGTTAGTGAGAATAATACCGATTACTTGGTTAAAATTTTTTCCTAGTTTAGTTTCTAATTGCTGACGAAGAGTAAAAACTTGTTTGCAAAGTTCTCATTCTTCATCTTCTCGATATTTTTTTGCTTCCTGATAAGACTTATGGATAGTAATTAATTCTTCGAGAGATTGTTTTTCATTTTCCGTGAAGAGCAAATAAGGAACTATTTTAGTTTTTTGTTCTTTAATTAGTCTTTCAGATTCAAGAATTTGTTCTTCTAAAAAAGAAATGCGTTTAATTAAAGTTTCTTTTTCTTCTTCCAGTTGTTTTAATCTCTCTTGAAGTTTTTGGAGTCTTTGTTCTTTAATTTGATTAATTAGAGTTTCATTTTCAGTGGTTAGTTGAGTGATTTCAGTTTGAATTTGAAGCAAGTTTTTTTGTTTTTCTTCTAATTGCTCTTGGAGATTAGTAAGTTTCTCTTCTAGTTCTTTTTTTTCTCTTCTTTGAAAAATATTTAGTTGTTTAATTCTTTCCTGGAAATAATTTAGTTCTTTTTCTTCATTATTTAGATTATTTTTTGAATCTTTAATTTGTTGTTCTTTGGTTTTGATCAGTTCTTCATTATTGTCAATGGTAATAATTAACTGGTAAGCATTTAGCAAAATCTTCCTTAGTAATTAGTGAGTATTCTAATCAAGGAGTTAGATGTTCTTTGTTTTTTAATAGTTTTTGGAGGTGACTAATTTCTTTTTCTTGGTTAATTAATTGAGTTAAAAAAGGAAATTTTTCTTGAAAACTTTCTTGAAACTTTTGCTCCGCTTCTTTTCAAGTTTTTAAGAGTGAAATATAATTATCTCACTCAGGCTCACCATAAACTTTTAATTCTTGGTCTAAACTACTAACTAAAGCCGTTGGTCGTTTATCAGCAGAACAATAAAATCTAGTTAAAGAATCTGGTAAATATTCTAAACCACTATTTAGATCAGTATTTGAAATAAATAGTTCTTTTAATTTACCTAAATCTTGTAAAGGTGCTAAACTACCCCTGAAACGATTATAAATTCCTTGTGCTATTTTTTCTGCTTCTCAATTGCCAATTCATAACCCTTTTAAGTTAATAAAAGCACTAAAAATAGTTAAATCACTAACTAGGAAGTTATTATCGCTGATTTTTAATTCCTCTAATTGTTCTGGATTAAGTTGTGATGAAAAATCTAACTTAGTAAGATAGTTATTATCACAATCTAAAACAATAAGATTAGGTAAAGGAGGTAAGATTAATTCGGTTAGTTGATTATTTCAACATCATAACCCTTCTAAATTAATAAAATCAGAGCAATCTAAAACACCTGCTAAATTTTGATAAGTTAGATCTAAATTAGTTATTTCTTCTCTTTTTTTACCGTAGTCTTTATGATTTAAACTACTTCCCTCTCGTTTTTTCCTTAGGCAAGTTCCATTCTTGGGATAATTTTTATCCAATCATTCTTGGGCCTGAACCATAATGAATAGTTTTACCAATCTTTAATTACTGCTTGCTAAGGAATAGGTAAAAAGGGGGTAAAATAAGTTATAAAGCGGACATTAGTTTTTTGTAGCGTAATAATAACGAACTAGAAGAAGTTATTATTCGGAATTGCCCAGACTTAAAACTAGTTTCTTTAGCTCACAACAAATTAACCAAGTTAGTGATTGACAATTGTCCAAACGTCCAAGAAATTTACACTCATAATAATCTATTAACTAAGTGAGAGGTTCCCTTAGAAGAGATGAAAAAGATTAACTTGCGAGTTATTTCTTATAGTGATAATCCCTTATCTTTAGAAGAAGAAGCAAGATTAGATGCTTTAGATTTACCAGATCGAGTAATAAAGAGCAGAGTGGATGGTGATGCCCAAGAATGATTGGATAATAAGTATCCTCTTGAAATTAGAGCCAGTATTGAAAAACTGGATATTAGTGAGCTAGGATTGCAGGGTGATTTAAATTTAGAAGGGTTTACTAATTTAAAAAGGTTATACTGCTCAGATAATGAGTTAGAAGATTTGGAAATTAGTGACTGCCTCAACTTGGAATATTTAGATTGTTCAAACAACAAAATTTTTTCCCTAATTCTTAATAAAAATAAGGAATTGCAAGAAGTTAATGCTAGTCACAACAAAATTTTTTCAACGGATTTTGGAGGTTTAATTAATTTACAAACCCTAATTCTCACTGCTAATAAAATCGATGATTTAGAATTAGATAGTTTAACTAATTTACTTCATTTAAATGTTGGTTTAAATAACATTGGTGGCAACCTTGATTTGTCAAATAATTTAAAGTTAAGACAGTTGCTTTGTTATAAAAATCCCATCCTATTTTTAGGAGTTAAGCATTTACAAGATTTAGAATATTTGCTTTGTCATAAGTGTAAATTAGGTTATTTAAATTGTGAAAATTTGAAAAAGTTAGAAGAGTTAAATTGTGCCGGCTCTCCTTTTATTGAAGAATTAATTGTCAATGGTTGTGAATCTTTGGAAAATTTAGACTGTGCAGAAAATTCTATTGAGGAATTAAACATTAGTAGTCTTCCTAAACTAAAAACTCTTTCTTGCAAAGAAAATGTTCTTGAAAAATTAGTAATTAGTAATTGTGGACAATTAGAGTTTTTAGATTTCAGTGTTCAACACAGCGGAGGAGAACGCTACAACGATACTATTACCGAACTAAGTATTGACAGCAACAGTTGTGCTAATTTAAAAGAACTTTATTACTCTAATGATGCTAAGAACGTTCCTGACTGAAAAACTTTTCCTAAACTAGAAATCTTAGCTATTGGCGAAGAAGTAATAGCCAAAGACGAAGATGGGAATGATGAATATTCCTACAAGGTTGAAGAAACTAATATTTTAGGGGTTCGCAATACCAAGAAAATTGAAAAAATTATTGATAGTCCTAATGAATATTCTCTTGATGAATTAACAAAATTAGAAGAATGGGAATTGAAAGGAATATCAGACCAATTGCGTCAAGAATTGACTAAATTAGTAGCCAAAAAACTCAAAGAAAAATTAACGGTAGAAGAAATTGCCAAAGCCCAAAATTTAATAGTTAATAAGGGGAATCACCCCAATTTTGTTTTAATTGCTTATTTACAATCACTTAATCAACAACTTTTAGATCAAGAAACAAAAGAACGGGTTGCTAAATTATTAACTGAGTTGGAAGCAGAAGGTCTTCCTCCTTTAGAAGAAGATAAAGAGGACGAGGAAGATGAACAAGAAGAAATACCAACTCCCAAAGATGATGACAAAGACGAAGTTATTCTCTCTTTACGAGAGCAAATCACCCAATTACAACAAGAATTAGCTGAACTTAAAGCTAACCGAGCTAATCTTTCAGAAACTGAATACCAAACTAAAAAATCTGCTTTGGAAAGCAAATTAGAACAATTAATCCAACAAGAACAAGAACAACAACAAACTAATAATAATCCACCGACTAATTACTGACCTTATTTACTTGTCTTAGGAACAGCAATAATATTAACAGCAGTTATTATTAGTTATTTACTCAGCAGAAGAAAGAAAAAAATTAGTTAACAATTTAGAACAGATACCAAAATAGTCGTATCTATGTTTTTAAATACATAAAATGAATATATGATAAGAGTGGAACCTGAAAGAGAATTTCACTGAAAAGAAGATTATTTAATGAGTTCAGGTCAAATAATTACCATAGAAATGAAATTGATTAAGTTACCAAAAATAAATAAGAAAGAATTTCCGCAAGATTATAAATTTAGTTGATCAGCCTTTAATCGGGATAATCCGGAGGAAAAATTACGTTTTGATAATCATGATCGCAAAGAACCTCATTATCATGATAACGAGCAAGAACAATTTTTTACTTGAATAAGTTTAGATAAATCCTTGGAGTTATTTTACCAAAAAATTATTACTAAATTTGGTAAATTTGAAGAACTAATTTACAAACATTATTAAAAATATGAAAAACATGACAAAAAAAACCTTTACTTTTAAGTATGATCCTAATTGTAGCATCGAAAGAATGTTCACTAATTTTAAGCAAGCGGTAGCAGGAGAATTAAAGTCAGTTGAACCCAATATAATTAAATCTAACAATCCGGAAGTTCTGCTCACTAGTATTAATAAAAACCGATGGGACATTTTTAACACTTTGGTCGAAAAAAAGCCTAATTCCTTAACCGAGTTATCCCAGTTACTAAACAAAGATTATGGTAACGTGTGAAGAGATGCTCGTGTTTTAGAAGGAATGGGTATTATTGAATTAAAAAAAATTGGTAAAGAAATCAAACCAATTGCTCTGTATGACCGAATAGTATTTGATTTACCAGTTAAGGAAGTTTCTCATTCTAAACCAACTACTAGAACTTCTTTATTTGCCAAGCCTAAATAATTATGGCAAAAAAACTCCCCACAAAATAATTAAATATGGCAACTAAACCAAAAACAACAGCAAAAAAAATAACCCTCGTTAGTAAAAAAACTCTGACTGATCGTATTAGTGAACAAATAGGAAAAAGAAATAACCTTACTAAAAGCCAAATTGAAGCTGTTCTTACTGAATATTTAGAACAAACTAAACAAGCACTAGTAAAAGGTGAAGAAATAAGATTACCAGGTTATTTTTCACTCAAAACCACTATCACCAAAGCTAGAATGGGAATGAATTTACAAACCAAGAAAAAAATGACTCTGCCCGCGAAACGGGTTCCCAAAGTTAAATTTAGTGAAGATCTAAAAAAAGAAATTAGTAAGAAGAAATAAACCTTTAAAAAAAAAAAAACCTTTTTATTAGATACTTTTTTGCTAAAAACTGCTGTTTGTTTTTTCATTTTTATTATAAAAATAATTCATATAGGATTCAAACCTATATACTGGAATAAATTGTCTATGGAGAAAACTGATACGAAACTGATAAGAACTAGTAATTTATAAATCGATTACTCGATTACTAGTATTCGCAAAAAAAGTAGCAGTAATTGTTCAGTGCTGATCTGAACAACTTAGCAAAATAAATACAAAAATAAATAAAAATATGCCAAAAATTAATCCATATTTAATACCAAAAGAAAACATCTACAAAACTGAAGAAGTGCGATATTTAAATACTGAAATTCCTACTTATGAGGAATTCATGAAAACTTATAAAGTTGATAAAGCAACCGAGGCTACTTATCGAGACGAAATAAATGCTCGTGAGAGAGGTTATGGACCTTGTCAAAATTCTGATTGTGATTGCTATTGTTCTTCCTATGAATGTATTTGTAATAATTACAACAATTATGGTCACGGAGGACATAGTAAAAGGTATATAAAAGTTGATAAGAAGACTAGTATAAGGGGTTTTCAACACTTAATTCATACTGGTAATGATTGATCGGATAGAAATGGTGGTCCGAGTACCGCAAGAGGTGAATTATGAGATGGAGATGTATCTATTCGTGTCAATGATGAAGTCGGTTTGCATAGTGTTAGAAGTTCAGCTGGAGTAAATGCTGGATTAGGTGGTGTGATAGCTAGCGGAGGTGCTGATTACTCACTTACTAGAATTTCTGATGGTGGTAGAAATGAAATTAACTTTTTAAATGGTCAGATTGGAGGTGAAATCGGAGCAGGTCCCGGAGGTGTTACGGCTGGATATACATTAGGTGGAGACATAGCAAATGTTCGAGCAGGAGGTTTTCGAGCAAACGCTGGAGTTGATTTAGGTAGTGGTGTGGCAATTGGTGCTGGTGGTATTGAAGCCAAAGTAGGAGGTGTTGGTTTTAGTCTTGGTAAAAAAATGGGTATAAGCACACCAGTTGGAGGAATATCATTTGATTTAGAAGAAGGCTGCAGTAATCAATAATGTTATGTGCCAAATGCCATAAAGAAGTTTCTCGAGAAAAAAGATTTTATAGAATAGTAGCGAAAGGACTTTTACCAATCGGAAGCAGATATTTGAAAGAAAAGATTGTTTGTAAAAAATGTGCTATTAAAATGGATCGAGAGAATCAAACTTTTTGATTGATTGGTTTCTCTTTGTGATTTTTGGGCATAATTATTGGCACTATCATTATTGTAGTTAGAACTAATTAATGTATGATATTGCCAAAAAAAGATTATTAACTAGTGAGAAAGTAGAAAGGGTAGATAAAATTTTTAGTGAGGAAGTCCAGTTTTAGACTTCCTTACTCTAATAATTGAGGTTTATAATACTTGAATTATTAGCAAAATCAATAATTTTTTTGGTTTAGCACTTTTTCATTCTTTTACCAAAAAAAATAAGAAAATTTTTCACTCAAATTTTTCTATATTATAGTTCTATATTCTAATTTAGAATATAGATCCATATTCAGAAAATTGCCTTCCCCCAGCCTAAAAGAACAACCCTAAAACAAAACATATCCTTGTTATAAGAAAACTAAAAAAATTGAAAAAGTTAAAGTATTCTGATGAAATTTATTAACTATTAAAAATGAAAAAAAAGATTACTAAAAAAGTTCTCGTAAAAACTCCTTCTGTTACCAAAACAGCCTTAAAAGAAGCTTATCAACTAGTGAAAAATGATTTATTTAATAATCTCTTAAAGATGAAAAATAAAGAAAGACTAACTTTGCGAGGAATTGGTACTTTTGTGAAAAAGAAATCCCAAAGATATTGTGGTTGAGATAAGAATACTTATTTAAATTACCGAGTTTCTTTTCGCACTAGTGATACCTTAAAAAGAGCATTAGAAAAAAGTTTATAGATTATGGTTCTCAAAGAAAAAAATGTTGATAACTCGCTTCTTAATACTAACTATGAATGAGGATTTAAGTGAGAAAAAAAGCATGTCATACTAATGATAGCAATTGTTGTTTGTGTTATCTTGCTTTTTAAACCGCAATGATTGCAAAGTCTAACAACTTTTTCCTTATACAGTGATTATCTCTTCACAAGTTAGTGAAGTTATTACTCCTTTTTTTATTCCAATTTTTAAGGTAAATAACAATTCGTTGTGAATCACCGGTTTTTCTTTATTTTGCTGGTAGATATTGCTATCTATGTTTAAGAGGCATGCCATAATCCTTAGCGTTTAATAATTGATATTTGAGATAATAACCGGTTTCTTTAAATTTGGTGAATATTTGCTTTCATGTTTCTCCTTTATTATGAGTTAATAACCCTCTTTTATCTTTTAAACCCTCTCTGAACCCAATAGCACTAAAACTTTGACAAGGTGAACCATCAACCAATAAATCAACCTTACCTCTATACTTTTTACCCTTTGACATCAAAGACATCATTATATCAGCGATTATCATCAATATCATAATTAGCGAAATAAGACTGTTTAACAAATCTATCATTATCACAAGCAAATAAGATATGATGATTAATGTTTAATTTCTTTAAAGATTGTTCAAATGCTCCGATACCACTAAATACAGTTCCTATTTTTAGCATTGTCTTATAAACTAATTTTAGGTGGCGTTTCTTGGCACTTTTTACAAAAAGGATTTTCAGTTTGGAAGTATCCACACATTACTCTTATTTGTTCCTCAGGTATGTAATGTTTATTACACTTTTTGCACTTAATTTTTGGTTTTCTTTTAGGATATCCAGCAACTCACATATTACTTTGCTCTACTGTAATCCTCCACGATTTTTTAAAAAACACAAATAGCAAACCTGTCATCCATTTCCTAAAGCTCTTATTGTCATTCCGTTGAGTATTGAAGTCTTTCCTTTGCCATCTCCATAGTAAAAATGAACATACCCTTTGTTTCATATTTATTCATTTTTTTACAACGCACTTAAAAGACGCTACTTTTAAACAAGAATTCTATGTTAGAAAAGGTAATTACTGAATTTTTTTTAATAAATGGATTATCACTATCATCGGGTTCCTTACCAATCTCTTTTTCTACTTCATTGGATAAATTATCAATTTCTCATAACAAAATCATAACCTCTCCGGTCTTGTTGAAAAATTCGGGAAAGTAATTGATCATTTGAATCTTTGTTCTTTCCTCAGCCTTTAATATCTAGCAGATATCTCAATTAAGTTTCCCATAAAAATGGTTGAAAACTAAAAAATTATTTGATCAGTTTCTGGAATAACACAATTAAGAAAAAAATAATTTTATCTAATTTGATAGTTATATTTTTCGTTTAATTCTTCGTTAGAAATAATTTTATTTGTGCTAACTTCTTCTAACTTTATTGCCTGATTAATATGGAAATTTCCCGAACTAACCCTTTTTAATTTTACCACAGTAGCAATAGTATTTAGTCTTTGAGCAATGTCTTTAACCAAACTACGAATGTAAGTGCCTTTACTACATTCAACTCGCAAACTTATTAAATTTTTTTCTGGAATGTATTCTAATAATTCAATCTTTTTGATTGTTACCTGGCGAGGAGGAACCTCTACTGTTTTTCCCTGGCGAGCATATTCACATAATTTTTTGCCTTTTATTTTTATTGCTGAATAAAGAGGGGGGGTTTGTCAGTAAATGTAGTCACAAAAAGAATCAATAATTTCTTGAATTTCCTCTCTTTTAAATATTTTTTTTTCCTCTCTCTTAATTATTTTCCCAGTTATATCACCACTATCTGTTTCAATAAATAATCCCACTTCCGTTTGGTAGGATTTGAATTGACTAATTAATATGTCACTTAGTTTAGTGGTTTTACCCAACATAACTACTAACAAACCGGTAGCCAAGGGATCAAGGGTTCCGGCGTGACCAACCTTTTTTATGTTTAGATGCTTGCGAACAATTTCAACCACTTTATGAGAGGTAATTCCGGTTGGTTTATCAATTAATAGTAATCCTTCCATACTATAAATTTAATCAGTTATTTAACTTGACTATAATAAGAAACAAAATAAGTAAATACAATTAAAGTTAAAAATTAATAATAAAGGATCTGTAGTTCAACTGGCAGAACACTCCGCTGATAATGGAGAGGTAGGTGGTTCAAGTCCACCCGGATCCACCATTTCTAAGTTTTTTTTGCTTTAACTTCTTTCCTTCTTCCTACCAAAATATCAAATTAGAAGAATAAAGAAATATTTTATAAAACTCTAAAATTATTTCATATGCCTAGCGCTCAAGAACATCTTAATCAAATAACAAATAAAGAAAGAGTTTTTTATTTAGATATCAGTAATCGTGCCTTATTTGGGGACATGAATTTAGGAGAATTTAAAAACTTGAAAGGTCTTAATTCTTCGAATAACAAGTTCACTAATTTAATTTTTTTAAATTCTTTACCTAATAAAAACAAGTTAGAAAATATTAATTTTTTTGGTAACGAAATAAATGAAGTAGATTTCGCTTTCTTATTCAACAACTTTCCTAATTTAAAAGTTGTCAACTTATCTAATAATCCACTTTCTGGCAAGAGTTTGGAAAAGTTGAATCGCCAGCAATTTTCTCAATTAGTTCAGTTCGTTGAAACTGGGAAAGTCAAAATTAATTCTTGGAGAGGAACCTTTTTAGTGGATTTATTAAAGTATACTGAAAAACTAATCACTACTAACAATATTTCCTCTCAGAGTAGACAAATTTCTTCTACAGAACGCTCTTGTTCTGAACTAATTAAAGAGAAAAATGATAATTTTTCTTTTCTGATCAGTTTGACTTTTCTGTCGCTTTTTCTATGGTCAATTAAAAATAAAAAAAATAAAAAGCGGAAATAGATTTTTTAATTTTTAATTAAAACTAACTCTTGTCCTTTTTAAAAAATAGTAAAATATTTCATTATGAAAACTTGCAAAGCAAATTCGTGTTATGACAATACTACTATTTGATCTTGAGAAAATTATTGCTCTTACCACGAAAAATGCTTAAGTAAATTACGAGAATATAAAAATATTGACAACATTCAAGAATTAGAAACTTTTTCAACTTGATTTAATGGTAATTGTGGTTATGTAATTAACTATTCAGGTTCTTATAACATTTGAATAGTTGTTTACGAACCTAAACAATGAAATAAAGATATATCTGAAAATTTATCAGTTATAAGATATAAAGACAGTTATAGTGATTTATCTAGTGCTCGAGATAAGGCTCAAGAATTAAAGGATAAGCTACAAAATGATGGTTGATCTGATACTCCGATATTAGAGATTTATCCTTACACTGATAGTTATGTTAGTTTTAACAACGTAATTACTAGTCCTTATGTAGTAGACAATCAAGTAGGAACTTGTACTAAAAATGCTAATATTCCTCTAGTTTATTTTAGTTATAGTTCATCAAAACCTAGCGATTTAGACAAACATTTTAAACCTTTGGATATTGTTTGAGCTCAATGTGTAAACAGATGATTTGGTAATGAATTTTATCACGTAGGTGTTTTTTTAGGAAATGATACAGTTTTTCATTTTTCGGGAGATAATAATTCAGTTGAAAAAACTACTTGAGAAGGGTTTTTAAAAAGTACTTTTTTCAATGGTATTACTGGAAAAATATTGAGATATCATCCAATTATCCCTTTTAAAAATTACAAAAACATAATTAGACAAGCAGTTTGAGCCAAAGATAAGAGTTTTTGGGCAAAGAACTATAACTTAAATAATAGGAACTGTGAACATTTGGCTAATAGATGTGTTTACAGTATCAATTTGTCAGAACATATGGAGATGAAAAAACCTAGCAGAGGTCAAACACAAAAACAATTAGATGGAAGCCCAAACTTATCATCAGAAATAACTCAAGTTAATAGTGAACTTGATAATTCGGTCAGTTATAGACCACAAAATAAGATAAATGAAATAAAAAATCACAAAGTGAATCATTTGCAAGGAATAGATATGGAGTGTTCGATCGAGGTTAATCCTAGATATAATTATTGGTATAATCCAGAGACTACCAACTAAAATCATTCCGTAAAATTAAATTATAAATAAAACATGACAAGAGAAGAACAATTAAAACAAAAGGCAAAAATATTAAAAAATCCTGAAAGATATAATGTAATTTTCTCAGCAAATCAGTCAGGATTTTCAGACGAGGATTATCGTGAGATTAAACGAGTTGTAATTGAAAGAGTTATTAAGCAACCTAACATTAATGATTGAAAAATTGAAAACATACTCACGATGAATGGTGTTTATGGAAGACAGGAAGATACTGTTTTAATTCATAAACTAGCTCGGTTAAAGTATGATGATGATGGTATCCTAGTTCAAGATTTAGGAAAAATTCATTACAAAAAAGCATTCGATGATGAGGAGTGAGCCGAAATTGAACAAATTTTGAGTGAGATAAGTGACGAGCAACAAAACCCACAAGTTGAACAGCTACCTAAAAAGTCTTGATGAGAAAGAGGAAGAGAAATAATATTTTTTCGTGGCTTCAACAATAAGCATTAGTTTCTTGATATGTTTTCTTTTTTTTATTATAAATAAAACCAAAAGGAAAAAACGAGGTTCAAAAAAATCTAGTTAACAAATTATAAAATTGATAAAAGTTAATATCTTATTAATGAAAAAAGTAAAATAGAGGATTATATGAAAGACTAGATTGAAATTCTTTCCAAACAAGATTGTAGAGTGATGTAATTTAAGTTGTGTTCGGAGGAGTTCCTACAAAACAAGGATTTGAAAGATTGGCTACTCATGGTTGAATTTTATTCTGTTTTTCAGCAATTTTACCTCTTTTTATTCTCTTATACTTGAATATTTTTTAAAATCAGTAAAAGAAGATTTTCTATAAAAGGTTTAGTGTTTTTTTCTCTTTTGCCTTTTTTTGGAGTTTTTTATCTATAAAAAAATTTAATAATAGGAAAATGTTTGGGGTTGGATTTGAAAAAGACCTTTTTTTAGGAAATATCTATCTGAGTATACTTTTCTTTATTTACTTGTTTAATTGTATCGCTAAAAACCAAATCAAAGAAGTTTCAAATGGAAAAATTCTTGCTCGTTTTTGTTCTCTTTTTTCTTGCATTTATTAGTTCTAATTTTTTTTAAGTGGTTATTTTATTAATTTCTCATAAAATTATTTATTAATGTATGCCTGAGGAGAAAAATAAACTATCTAATATTCGTAATATTGGCATCGTAGCTCACATTGATGCGGGAAAAACTACTACTACTGAAAGTATACTTTATCTAACTGGAGAGACTCGGAAAGTTGGAAAAGTTCATGAAGGAGATACGGTAACTGATTTTGATCCACAAGAAAGAAAAAGAGGGATTACCATTTACTCGGCCGCAGTAGAGTTTTTTTGAGAAAGGTTACAAAAAAAATATCGAGTTAATCTTATTGATACTCCTGGTCACGTTGACTTCACGGCTGAAGTGGAAAGATCTTTGCGGGTTCTAGATGGAGCAGTGGTAGTTTTAGATGGAAGCAAGGGAGTTCAAGCTCAAACTGAAACTGTTTGAAAACAGGCTAATAAGTATAAAATCCCTCGCTTAATTTTTGTTAATAAAATGGATAATGCTGATAATGAGGAAAAATTCGATGAGTGCTTAGTAAGCATTAGAGAAAGGCTTGGTGCGATTCCTTTGCCTATTCAGTTTCCTATTGGAGTTGGGAAAGATTTAAAGGGAGTAGTTGATATTATAGAACAGAAAGCCTATTATTTTCAAGTTGGTGACAAAGATGAAAATTATCAAATTAAGGAAATTCCGCAAGGGTTATTAGAAAAGGCTAAAAAGTACCGACAACATTTAATAGAGAAAATAATTGAATTTGACGAAGATTTAGCAATGAAATACTTAGAAGGTCAAAATTTGCAAGTCAAAGAAATAAGAAAAATGTTACGTCAAGCAACTTTAACTGGTAACTTTTTTCCTTTGTTTTGTGGTTCGGCTTATAGGAATGTAGGAGTAAAAATGGTTTTAGATGGAGTAGTTGATTATTTACCTTCTCCTCTAGACATAAATGAAATACCAGTTTTTTCTCCGCAGAGCAAAAAACAAGAAGAATTGGTTAATTGTAGTAGTCAAGTGGGGTGTTTGGCATTGGCTTTTAAGGTAGTAATCGATGAGTATAATAATCGATGAACTTTTCTTCGCGTTTATGCAGGAAAGTTGTCAGCCAATTCTTATGTGTGAAATGCTAATATTAACAAGAAAGTTCGGATTAGTCGGCTAGTGAAAATGCATGCAGATAAAAAGGAAGAAATCAAAGAGGTAGAGGCAGGAGACATTGCGGCAGCAGTCGGGCTCGAAAATACGGTTACTGGGAATACTCTTTGTGGAGAAGATAAAATTTTTCTATTAGAAGCAATTGATTTTCCAGAGACAGTGATTTCCCAGGCTATTGAGCCAAAAACTAATGAAGATAAGGAAAAGTTGCGAAACGGATTAGAAAAGTTAAAAATTCAAGATCCTAGTTTTAAGTATTGAATAGATCGAGAAACTGGGCAGATGATTATTGCAGGAATGGGTGAGTTGCATTTAGAGATTTTGGTGGAAAGATTAAGGAGCGAGTGTAAAGTAAATATTGAAACTAAGCAACAAAAAGTAGCCTACCGTGAGACTATTAAGAATGCAGTTAGTGTTAAATATTTACATAAAAAGCAGACTGGTGGTGCAGGTGAAAGAGCCGAAGTTCATTTAGATTTTGAGCCTAATCCAGGAAAGGGTTTTGAATTTGTTGACGCTATTCGGGGTGAGGATATTCCGAAACAATTTCGTCCGGCAGTAAAAGATGGTCTGGAAAATGTTTTTTCCCGCGGGATTCTTTTGGGGTACCCAATAGTTGATGTAAAAGTTACTCTTCGTGGCGGAGGTTGGCACCCCGTCGATTCTTCTTATCAAGCTTTTGAGAGAGCTGGTTATGATGCTTTCAAGGAAAATTCCAAAGAGTTTAAGTTAGCTTTGTTAGAACCAATCATGCAAGTTGAGGTAAGTACGCCTAGCGATTATTATGGTAATGTTTTAGGAGATTTAAATCGACGCCGAGGGGAAATTGAGAGAGAGGAAGAAATTAGGCAAGTTAAAAATTTGTATGTAAAAGTTCCTTTAGCGGAAATGTTTGGTTATTCTACCCAGTTACGTTCTCTTACCCAAGGTCGTGCTAGTTATTCAATGCATTTCTCTCATTATCAAGAAGTTCCCGCAAGTATATTGCAGAAGATAATGAAAGAGGAAAAATTAAGTTAATAATATTAATATATAAAACATGGCTAAAAAACTTTTCTACTGATGTTAGCATCAAAAAAAGGGTACTCTTCCTTGTCAAACTTGTGTTCAACAAACCGAAAAAATGAGTTTAGGGACTTTGGGAACTGCAATTGTAGTTTTGACACTCACGGGTTTTGGTGCAGGGAATTGAGCGTGGGAAAAGTGATGAAATGCTTGTCAAGATAAAAATTCTCCCCATTTTGACCGTTATTGGCAAAGAGATTATCGAAAAGAAAAGTGTATAAAATTATAAAATATAAAAAAAACTAATTTATGGCAGAAAACAATACAAGCGAAAATAAGAAACCTCATATCAATATCGGAACTTTAGGTCATGTTGATGATGGAAAAACTACTTTGGCCGCCGCGATTACTAAATTTTTGGCTAAGACCGGCTTAGCCAAGTTTATCGACTACGGAGCTATTGATAAAGCTCCCGAAGAAAAGGCCCGAGGAATAACTATTAGTTCTTCCCACATTGAATTTGAAACTAAAAAACGTCATTATAGCCTTATTGATTGTCCGGGCCATGCTGATTATATTAAAAACATGATTACTGGGACCGTACAAATGGATGGAGGAGCCATTTTACTTGTTAATGCTGCTAAGGGTTCACAAGAGCAAACCAAGGAACATTTGCGCTTAGCCCGCCAAGTTGGTATCCAATATTTAGTAGTTTTTATCAACAAGATTGACCTAGTAGACGATGCTGAGTCATTAGAGTTGGCCGAAATGGATATTCGAGAGAACTTAGCTAAATTTGGTTTTGATGGCGAAAAAACTCCGGTAGTTAAAGGGTCTGCTGGGGCAGCCTTAGGTACTTTATCGCCAGAAGCGTTAAAAAAGTTAGGCGCAGAAAGAGTTTTAGAAATAGGAGAGAAGGCCATTCAAGAGCTATTAGACGCTGTTGATAATTATATTCCTACTCCGCCCCGGGATGCTTCGGCTCCGTTTCTCATGCCGATTGCTGGCAGTAACAGTATTAAGGGACGTGGGACAGTTGTTACTGGTAAAGTTTTCCGCGGAACTTTAAAAAAGCAGCAAGAAGTAGAAATTGTTGGTTTGGGAGAAACTATTAAAGTTAAGGCGGCCAGTATGGAAATGCATCACAAAAATTATGATGAAATTTTCCCTGGCTACGATGTTGGTATACTTTTGCCAGGCATTGACCGGGACAAGACTGTAGCAACAGGAAAAGCATTGGCTCAACCAGGAACTATCAAAGCTCATAAAAAGTTTGAGGCTACCGCTTATTTTCTTACCAAAGATGAGGGCGGCCGTAGTACTCCTTTTGGTAGTGATTACCAACCACAATTCTTTATTTGGACAGCTCATGTCACCGGTAGTATTAAATTACCAGCCGGAAAAGAAGTAGTTGAGTTAGGTAAAGAGCAAAACTTTACGGTTGAGTTAGGGAGTGCGGTGGCTATGGAGAATAACATTAGTTTCATTATTCGCGAAGGACAGAAAACTGTCGGAGGAGGAAGAATCACCAAAATTATTGAATAATAATAATTACACACACAGCAGAAAAGATGTCTCTTCTGCAAAAAGATCTTATGGTAGTCAACGGTTTTGCCGAAACTGTGTCTTGTAAAAAATTCTTGCTCTTTGCTTTCCGAAAACTTTGGAAATTTTAACTAGTTCAAACAGGTAAATTTCACTTAATAATGTTGTGCTAAGAGGATGGTATTGGAGTTTGTGAAGTGTTACTAGTTTATCAGGTCAGAGAATATAATGGAAAGCAAGGTAATTACCCAAGTCAAAAAGAACTTTCGTGATTATAAGATCATTGAAAAATTTGTTGCGGGGATAGTTTTGACTGGTAATGAAATAAAATCGCTTCGTAGTTATCAGGCTTCGATTAGTGAGGCTTATATTTTTTCCCAACAGCAAGAGTTGTATATTACAAATATGCATATTGCCACTTATAAGTATTCTTACGCTATTAATTTAGCACAGAGTCTTGATACTAAAAGGCGAAGAAAGTTATTACTTAAGAGAAAAGAGATTAGTAGAATAATTCGTCAGTCAAAGGCCAAAAATTATACCATTATTCCACTGCAGCTTTTTTTCAATGATAGAGGATGAGCAAAATTGGAAATTGCTCTTGCCCAACGTTTGAAAAAATACCAAGTTAAGGAGAAAATTAAAGAAAGGGAACTAAAAATAAGAATTGATAAGGAGGATTTTTAATTGAAAGTTTAAATAATAATTATTAAAAACATTTATGAATAACGATAACACCTGAGAAACCATCAAAGCCAAGAAAACTGAACTGCTCGAAAAAGAGTTACAAATTTTCATCAACAAGTTAGAGAAAATTCGCAGTAATCGGATTTCTTCGGAGTTAATTGGAGGTTTGATAGTGGAATATCAGGGAGAGAAAAAAATGATAAAGGCATTGGCTAGTTTAAGGGTTTCACCTAGCCACGAACTAATTGTTCGTGCTTTTGAATCAAAATTAGTTCCGCTAATTAATAAAGTGGTCTTGGATAGCCAGTTAGGATATAAGATAGAAAGAAGTACCAAAGAGGAAGTTTATTTTACTTTATTACCAATGACTACAGAAATCCGTGAAAGGCTTGTTAGAAGCGTAAAGATGATAGCGGAAGAAGGAAAGAAGTTCTTCCGACTTATCCACCAGGATATAAAAAAATCCTTAAAGGAAGAAAAAAGCTTGTCTCAAGATCAAAAACATAATTATGAAAAGCAAGGTGATAAACTGGTCAGGGATTATCAGGATAAACTTGTCTCAGCGGAAGAAAAAAAAATTCGTGAGTTAAATAGTTAGGATAGAAAATTTAAAAGATGGGTTAGCAGAAAAGTTAGCACAATGAGTAAATTACTACAAAAATATATTATGATGGTAAATAAAATTTCGTTAGAACAGTTTTTGAGTGAAAAATATCCTTCTGAGTCAAGATCTGAAGTGAGGGAAGTAAAAATTCGGCCTAGAAGCTTTGATGAGGCTATTGAACCGAAAGGATTTTTAGACTTACGAGATTTTACTAATTTAGAGTATTTGCTTCTTGAAAGTGTTCCAGAAATAAAGGGCTGGAACCTTACCGATAACACTAAACTTCAAAAAGTTACATTTTCTAACTCTTCTTTTTTTTGTCTCGGCTTTCACGGACAACTCTTTTGTTGATTTTCCTGGTGGTCAATACAAGCATACCGGTCAAGGAATGTATACTCTTACACTTACTTTTCTTAATAATCCAGAATTAGTTAAAGAGAGTATCGAGGGAGCAGGAACAAAGTTAGGTCGTGTTATTTTCGATTTGCCTACTAGGAAAGAGAAGGAATTGGAAGAAGAAAATAAAAAATTGAGGCAAGAACTTAATGAACGTATTTCTCCCGAGGAACTTGCTGAACTCTTGCAAACTCAGATAGAATTACAAAAACAATTAGAAGCAAAAGAGGAAGAAAATAAACTTCTAAGAGAACAGTTAGAAGCAATTTTACAAAGAAGTGAACAAGAGCAGCAGGAGCAACAGTTAGTAGCTAGAATTGGAGTTTTGCTGTAAAACGATCATTAAAAAAAGAAACAAAACAGTATAAAATAATATATATATATATATATATTTACAGAACTTTTTTTAATACTTTGTATTAATTTCTTTTTTCTCTGTTTCATTTTTGTCTATATAAAAAAAGGCAAAATGCTAGAAAAAAAAGAAACAATTCCGAAAGGAGGAAATAACTTAGGAGTTTTGGTGGCTAACTCCCTTTTTAATCAGCAACCAAAGATAAAAAAAGAGTGTTCAGGATGTGGAGATAAATTTTTTTGCTTAACTTCCCAGAATTATGATTACTGTCTAGCTTGTGCGATTAATGGCAATCGTTATGCTCAAAATAAATGTGCCGAGTGTGGCGATGGATCGGGAATAATTAAGTTTGCTAATCAAACAGTCCGAAGATGTAAAATTTGCTCGCTAACTTCCCTAATTCAAAGTAAAGATTGATCACCATGAATAAGCGAGGTTTAAAAAAGCAAATTGAGCGGAAGTTAGAGCAATTAGGCGAGTTATTGGATGAAGTGGATGAAATTAGAAATATTGATTCCGATGATCCAGAAACTTGAGATAGTGATACTCTTTATAATGCTCTCGAGGTTTTAAAGGAAATTCTCCAACTTTTAGAAGATAAAAAAGCCCTTGATAAAAAAGATGAGTTTGGTGAACCCTTAATTTTAGAGCAAGGAATTTGTTCACTAGTGGATGAATACCAATTAGAAGAAGAAATTAGCGAAGATGAATAAGCAAAAAGTAAGAGAGGAGAATTTTTCGGCTAATTCTAGTCCGCCTTTACAAAAATTGATCACTCGAATTCTGAAGAAAGAAAAGAAGAAAGTTTATAAAAAGAACGAGTTTTATGGGAACACCTATTTGAAATTGCAAACAGTTAACGAAGAATCGAAAGAAAAAAATATTTTTGTTTATCATAACATAGTAGGAAATAAAATAGTCAACGATATTTCCAAAAATGCTCGAATTGATAATTGATACCTTTTCTTTTGTCAGAAAAAAGGCAAAAGATGAATTTTACATAATTGACAAGAACTAATTCAAGAAAGACCAATTTTTAAAAATCATGACTAACTGAGAAACTTTATTTTTAACCATTTTAGTAATGGAAAACCTATTCTTTGGTGGATTAATGACTATTTGACTAACTCGTCATTGTCAACAATGCCAAAAGGTCAAATGTTTAGAACGAATATTTAATCAACTCTGCTCTAAATGTCAACCCCAACCCAAGAAAAAGGAAGCAAAACCCGAAATGTTTTAACTATCATGAAGCAAGAACTAAAAAATAGGCAACTCAAAAAAGAACTACAACTGCACTGCTCAATTTGTCAAACTGTTTACCAATTATTAGAAACTCAATTAGGAAATAATGATCAATGCACAGATAATTGTAGAAAGAAATGACAAGAAATTTTAACCGATTATCACAGTAAGGAATTAATAGCTGATTTAGATCGACAAGACAACGACTAATTATCATGGGAATTTTAAACAAGTATCTTAATTGACTAAAAAACAAGAATTTATCTTTAACCACCATTGCTCTTTACGAAAGAGTAATCAAAAAATACGGAGAAAGTTTATTTAGCACCAAATCTATTCAAGGTTTATTCGAAAAGAATTTAACTAAATTTCAACCTAGTTATCTTACCTTACAAACCGAAATATTTAAAAGTTATACTGGTTGATTAAAACTAAGAATTGATTGAGAAAAGATCACTCGGATTGTTCCTACTCATCAGAAAAAATTTTTTAACACGATTAGCATCGAAGAATTAGAACTCTTAAAAAAAGCGAGAATTGAGAAGAACTTCCTTATTTACCAAAGAAACAGTTTAATTTTAGATTTACTGTTTTATTCGGGAATAAGAGTCAATGAGT
>Ga0335075_10003904_pt1 | contig 23387 bp, 22 predicted proteins | sample Lox_Sample_24_FD_206723 | JGI IMG/M metagenome (GOLD analysis project Ga0335075, IMG submission 206723) | Soil microbial communities from Loxahatchee National Wildlife Refuge, Florida, United States - Lox_Sample_2.4 | ecosystem: Environmental > Terrestrial > Soil > Wetlands | place: USA...
CAGCAGCATGAAAATTATCGGCCTCGCAGTTGCCGTCATCGGCCTTGCCGCCCTGACCGCGGGCATCGTCGCTGGCGGTAAGACACTCGGCTCGACGCCGGACGGTATCGATACCCCGATTGAGATCGAGGACATTCCACTCGATGCCCTCGATGAGGACGTTGAGACTGGCGCCGCGCCGAGCGATGAAACAGTGACGGTGGCCGCTGCGCCAGCGCCGGCGCCAAGCATTGAAGAGCCCGCCAAGCCGGAGACCATGCTGGTCGAGCCGCCTGTGCCTGAACCCGTAGTCATTGAGCCTGCGAAACCCGACCCTGCGAGCGTTCCATCAGAACTGACCGCCTCGGTTGAACTGGAGAATGTTACGCCGAAATTGACCGCCCCGCCGCGGCCCGTTTCGCCGAGCATCATTGCGCCGCCCGATGTTGATCCGCAGTCCCTGGAGCGGATTGGCCCCCGTCAGCCGCTAAGTGACCTTGCGCTCGCCGTGCCGCCGAAACCTGAGATGCCCGACGAATGGGAGGGGACGTCGTTGCATCGGCCGGTTGTCAACGAATCCGGGCGCTTCCAGTCGATGGGCTACACGATCGCGATTGCGGGCATTGAAAGCATCCCTGCCGACACAATGTGCGACTACGAGGGAAAAAGCTGGAACTGCGGCGTGCGCGCCCGCACGGCGTTTCGATCGTTCATGCGAGGTCGCTCGCCGATCTGCGCTGTGCCGCCAGAAGCCGACCGCGAGGTCGTCATGGCAAACTGCCGGATGGGCAAGCAGGACATCGGCGCGTGGCTCGCGGCGAATGGCTGGGCACGCGCGGCGGCGGGCAGCCCTTACGCCGAAGCTGCAGAAAAGGCGAAGGCCGAGAAGAAGGGCATCTTCGGTCCGCCGCCGGAAGCGCTGCCACAGATGGGAACTTCGTCCGTGACGGTCGCGCCGGCCGACTTCGTCAGTCCGCTCGATCCGTCAGAAAATGTCGTCTCGCCGGCCACCGGGGTCGAAGCACCGGCCGAGCCGATTACACCAGTTCTCCAGCCAGAGCCTTCCGAATGAGCTCGCGCGTCTCGTCGATTCCGTAGAGCGCTGCGAACGAACCGAAGCGCGGCCCGCGTTCCTGACCGATCAGCACCTGGTAGATCATCTGGAAGAAGGCAACAGACACGCCCGGGCCGCCCTCCGGACTTTGCTTGGTGTGATCCTGGTAGCGCTCGATGCGCCGCGCGACATTGAGCGCGGCGTTCTGGATCGCTTCACCGTCTGAACCCTTCGGCAAGGCGCCGAGCGCTTCCGACAGTTTCTCCAGCGCGTCGCGTTCGACATCGTCGGCAGGCCGGAAGATTTTCGTCGGCTTCACGAAATCGTCGAAGTAGCGGATCGCGTAGGCGGTCAGGCGATCGAGTTCCGGATAGCTCTCGGGTGTCACTCCTGGAGCATGGCGCGAGATGAAGCCCCACAACACGCTCTTGTTCTGAGCGTTCGATGCGCTGACAAGATTGAGCAGCAGCGCGAACGAGACCGGCAGTTCGATCGGCGGCGGATTGCCGTCATGGATGTGCCAGACGGGATTGCCAAGGCGCTCCTTCCACTCCTGCCGCGGATACGCTGCGAGGAAAGAGTAGTACTCGTCGACCGCCTTGGGGATGACGTCGAAGTAGAGCTTCTTCGCCTGCCGCGGGCGCTGGTACATGTAGAGCGCGAGGCTCTCGGTGGGCGCATAGGTCAGCCACTCGTCGATGGTCAGGCCATTGCCCTTCGACTTGGAAATTTTCTGGCCGATTTCGTCGAGGAACAGCTCGTAGACAAAATGCTCCGGCGCGCGGCCGCCGAGGATCTCGCAGATGCGGTCATATACGGATGCGTTCGTCTGGTGGTCCTTGCCGAACATCTCGAAGTCGACATTGAGCGCGGCCCAGCGCATGCCGAAGTCGGGCTTCCACTGCATCTTCACCTTGCCGCCGGTGACGGGCAGGGTGGTTTCGACGCCATCCTCATCGTCGAAGGTGATCGTGCCGGCCTTCGCGTCGACCTTCTTCATCGGCACGTAGAGCACGCGGCCGCTCTTCGGCGAGATCGGCAGGAAGGGGCTGTAGGTCGCCTGCCGCTCGGGGCCGAGCGTCGGCAACATCACCTTCATGATGTCGTCATAACGCTCCGCCGCGCGCAGCAGCACGGCGTCGAAGCGGCCGGACTTGTAATACTCCGTCGCGCTGGCGAATTCGTAGTCGAAGCCGAACGTGTCGAGGAAGCGGCGCAACATCGCATTGTTGTGATGGCCGAAACTTTCGTAATCGCCGCCGAACGGGTTCGGCACGACGGTCAGCGGCATCTGCAGATACGGCTCGAGGAAGGCGCGGTCCGGCACATTTTCCGGAATCTTGCGCATGCCGTCCATGTCGTCGGAGAAGCAGAGCAGCTTCGTCTTGACGGTGTCCTTGGTCAGCACGCGGAAGGCATGCCGCACCATCGTCGTGCGCGCCACCTCGCCGAACGTGCCGATATGCGGCAGGCCGGACGGCCCATAACCGGTCTCGAACAGCACCGTCTCCGGGTAGCCGGACTTGGCGTAGCGCTTGACGATTTTCTGCGCTTCCTCGAAGGGCCACGCCTTGCTTTCGGCAGCCGCGGCGAGAACCTCCGGGCTGAGATCGATCATATTCGATCGCGTCATGGTAAATTCCTGGCTCAGCCGGTCACTTGCCGGCTATTTTCGGGGATTGCCATAGGCGGCAGGGCGAAAAGCGTCAACGATTGCGGGCAATTTCGTTGCGGTCCGGCGGACATATCCTTAAGTACGGCCACCACCAACTGGAGCATCCCATGCCGTCCGCCCACGAAGCGCTGATCCACCTTATGGTCATCACCTCGGCCTCCGACCGGGACATGGCGCATCTGGAACTGGATCGCATAGGGAGCGTGGCAAAAAACTGGCCGATCTTCATCGACTTCGACGCCGACAGGCTGGTTGAGGTCGCGCAGGACTGCCAGCTAATGCTTCAGGAGGAAGACGGCATGGACAATGTCATGATGCAGGCGGCGCGAGCCATCCCGGCGCATCTTCACGACACGGCATATGCCGCGGCGGTCGAGGTTGCGGCGGTCGATATGGAGATGCGGCTGGAGGAGGTGCGGGTGCTGGCGCTGCTGCGCAAATATTTGTCGGTCGATCCGCTGGCGGCCGCGGCGATCGAGCGCGCCACCAAGGCGCGCCACAAGATGCTCACTTAGGCTTAGTAAAAGCTCACCGGGAAATAGCGCAGGTACAATTCGGCAAAAATGCCCTTCGCGTTGAGCTGCTGCAGCGCATAATCGAAGGCCGGCGCGAGAACCGCGTTCGATTTTCCTGCAGCGATCGCCAGTCCCGCCCCCAGATATTCTGGCGCGAGATAGGGGCCGCCGGAGAAGCGGCAGCAATCGCCGGCTTCTGATCCCGCCAGCCAGAAGCCAAGGCGCATGCCGTCGCCGAACACGGCGGCGAGCTTGCGGTCTTTCATATCCGTCATCATCCAGTCCTGGCGTGTGTAGACGACGACATTCACCTCAGGAAAATATTCGCGCAGCATCGACTCGTGCGCCGACCCGTCGATCACGCCGACCCGTTGATCCTTCAGCTTGGCTGCAAGCGGTTCCGTCAGCGCGGTCGCCTTCGGTGTGATGAACCGCGCTGGAAATTGCAGGTATGGCCGCGAGAAAGCGTATTGCGCGCGTGCGGCTTCGCTGATCGATAGGCCGGCGATGATCGCCTCGCCTTCGCCGCGCCCCATGGCCGGCTCGAGTTCGTTCCACGGCAGGGCCTGAATCTGGCAGCGGTCGGAGATCGCAAGCTCTTCACACAGCGCTCGCGCGAGATCGATGTGAAAGCCGGTCAGCCGGCCGGTCCGGTCGAGGAAATTGAACGGCGGGAAATCGACGGTTGTCAGAAAGCGCACACGCTGGATATCGCTGAGTTCCGGTTTCGGCAGCCGTTCTTTCGAATCCCAGAAATAGGGAATGGCGGGTTCGGCCGCGAATAACGGCAGCGCCCCCGCTAGCAGCGTCAGCGCGACGATGAGAAGCCGGGAAAGAGCCATTGATTTTGCGCGATCCATTCACTCGATCTGATCCCGGCATACGACAATGGCGGTCCTTTGTCATACCCGTTCAAGGCGAGGACCGCGATCGGTGCTTCAACGTAAGATTTAGAGAAGGGTTGAAAAATTCAACTACTGGCTGTTTGTCAGGATGCTGTTCCTGCGACATTCTTAAAATTGCAAGTATCTCCAAAAAGATGCCTGCGGGGGCAGTACAAAAAAATCTCGATCCAGCAGTCGTTCTGAAATTCTGAGTATTTAATCTGCTTTGTGCGGCTTGACCGCTCGGAGCCTGATCTCGTTTGTCCGGTTGCAAGCTCGATGAACATCAGGGCGTCGGAGACTTTCGGCCTGCAGCGCGAAGGCGCTGCCGAGACGATTCCGGCGCTTGACGGCCAGATCGGACGGGTGGACGGGCCGGGCGACGCGGCGCCGGCAGCGCGGGACTGGTCTCCAGTCCTCGACCGGCTGAAACTCTCCGAGCAAAGGCGGCGCAGGATCGCGGCGCTGGCGAAACTCCACGGTACGAGCTTTCGGACGGAACTGCTTGCAGCGGACTTCATCGACGAACGTCACGTCAATGGCGCCTTGGCGGACGAACTCGGTATCGCGCAGCTTGATCGCATCGACGCGGCGAGCCTCGTCATGCGCGACGCCGATTGCCTCGCCCTTCTCGGGCGGCAGGGCGGATCGCATCCGGCGATGATTCGTGGTCTCGATGGTGACACGGCGCTTGTCATTTCCCCGGATCGCGCCGGCCCACGCGGCTTGGCGCGACTCCTCGCGCGGGCGCCGCATCTCAGGAAGCGCATCCGCGCGGCGTCCGCAATCGAGATACGTCGGGCGCTCCTCGAAAGAGCGCGCGATGTGCTCGCGCTGCGAGCCGTCCACGGCCTTGCGAGCCGATTTCCTGATCTGTCAGCGCGGATTGTTGCCTCCTTCTGGCAAGGGCTTGTCGTCGGGGTCGGGATCGTCGGACTGCCTGGCGGCCTGTGGCTCGTGCCGAACGTCACGATTGCCGCATTGCATGCGTGCTTCTCGTTCTTCTTCCTGGCCTGCGTGAGCTTGCGCTTCGCGGCACTAAAGGACGCTGCGCCGCTCACGCGGACGCCGATCCGCGCGTTCCAGCCGGCTGATCTGCCGACCTATTCGGTCCTCGTCGCGCTCTATAAGGAGGCGGAAATCGTTCCGGAGCTTCTGGTTGCGCTCGGCAAGTTGCAATGGCCGCGCAGCAAATTGGAGATCAAACTGGTTTGCGAGGCGGATGACCACCAGACGCTGGCGGCGATCAGAACGCAGCCGCTGAAGCCGTTTGTCGAAATCATCGAGGTGCCGCCAAGTCTGCCGCGCACCAAGCCGAAGGCGTTGACTTATGCTTTGCCGGCTACATGCGGCGAATTCGTCGTGCTCTATGACGCGGAAGACCGGCCACATCCCGAGCAACTGCTTGAGGCATGGCAAACGTTCCGCAGCACTGGACCAAACCTGGCCTGCCTGCAGGCGCCGCTCGACATAGCAAACAGCCATGCCGGGTCGATCTCGCGCATGTTCGCATTCGAATATTCCGCGCTGTTCCGGGGAATGCTGCCTTTCCTCGCCAGGAATGACCTGCTTTTGCCCCTGGGCGGCACGTCGAACCACTTCCGCGGCATTATGTAGGAAATGCACCAAGCCTTTGACATGGCCTGAGACTCAGGAATAAATGCCTTCGTTGGCGGCGTCCTTCAACCATTGGAGAGCGCCATGACTGGCAGGCACAAAAGACCCGCAACCGTTTCCGCGACCGCGTTCCTTAAGGACGCTGAAGCGATGCACAAGACGCTCAATGGCTACTGCATGAAGGTCCGCGTCGGGTCCGAACACTACACCGCGATCAACAAGCTCCACATGCATCTCATTGAGACTATCAAAGTCGTGACCGGCAAGGACGCGCCTTGGATAAGCCGGACCAATAGCGGGCCAAGCTCAGGGGAAGCGCGACGCCCATAGCCAGACGGTCTTTTGCGCCTCGTCTATCTCGTAGAGCACATAGACGCGCGGGAAGCGGACAAGCGGCGGGGAGTTGTAAACCCATAACCTGTTGACCGCGTGGTTTGCGTGAGGGACGCCCAGTGCGGAGGGATTGTAATCTAGCGCGCTTTCAATGCTCGCTAGCAAGTCCCACATGTCGTCAACATCGAAACGCTCAGCTTCGAGACAGTTCAGCCATTCTCTCTCGAAGAGTTCCGACATCTTTAAATGCCAGTTTTTGGCTATGGGATTGCGGTTGCGCAGTTTCAATTTGCTTGCCCGCCTCTGCGGCCCATGCCTTGGCGTCTAGCGATACGTCATTGGGAACCAAATGGATCGCGTTGTAGTAAGGAATGACGTCTCCGAACTCCACCATATCCCAAACCATGTCATGCGAGAACTCGCTAATGGTTTTGGCGGAGTTGGAGTTGCAGACGAATTCAATGATTTCATCGAGAATCCGCTTCTCGTGCTCGGCTAGATAGTTTGTGTCCGGCCTCTCTTGCCGAAGCACGAACTCTTTCTTGTAGTAGCCGTAGTATTCGACGCGGTTAACATCAATCACGCGATCACGAGCCAGGTCATCAATGACAGCCAGCGCGGAGTCACAAGTCGGGCCGAAGGGTCGCTTGCGATACTCAGCACCCGTGATCGCTTTGCCCGAAACGATGAACGAAAGCATGTCAGAATAGTAGAGAACCTTGTGCAGCTTTACCGCGCCAAGGCGCGACGGCTCGCACGAGTTCATAACGTGCAAGACAGCCGCGCGAAGTTTTTCTCTGTCGAACCTGACACCGCCAGAAGCCATGTCTTAAATGTAGCGCATGCGTGTGATACATTCAAGTATCTGAAATCAAAAGAGTTTTTGGAAAACAGGGAGTCATTTCAAGCACTTGGCTAATGGTTAAGAAAGTGTCCACAAATACTCGCCCCGGATTTTCTCTTTCGACCGCGATACAATTCCGCCGTCCCGCATCTGCCGGAGCGCCTTCCCCATGCGCCTCACAACGTCATTCATCATGCGTCGGTCGCGCCCGTCCTTGCCCTCGATTTGAATGAGACGTTCGGCAAGCTCCCGCGACGTTGACGGGCCATGCTCTTTCAACGACTGGCGGAGGAAGCTGCGAAGCTCGCCACGGTAAAAGAGAACGATGCGCGGCGCGCGGCTCGCCTTCGTCATCAAGTCGCCTTCGTATCCGAGCGTTTCAAGAATGCGCTCCAAGCTCTCTAGGTCATTCGAGAGCACTGCAATTTGCTCGCGCAGATCGCCTAGGTTGGCGAGCATTTCGCCGCGCTTGCGGAGCAGTCCGGCAATCGTGTTTGCGTAGCCTTCGGTCATTTCGCTTTCCTGTTCCAATAGCCAGCCCACACGCTGCTTTTCGGATGCGCGAGGGCGGCGTTGATGACGGTCAGATACTGCTCGCCGTTGCTCATGCGGCGGTTGTCTTCGCGCCACGCCATTTCCGACGCGTAGGCGTGAAGGTACTTGCCGCTGATCCTGTGATGCGTGCCGATCTCCGCACGGCGAAGGCGCGAGAAAAAGCTCTCAGCCTGGTTCGTACAGGCTTCCCCATCCGAGTAGGCTTCTTGATGGTTGATGCGCTTCGTCAGGAAGCGCGTGTGCAAAGCGTCCCAATGCGTGGCTTCATCCGCGTAAACAATGGCGTCGGAACGGACGTTGGCGAAGATCGCCGCCACGCCCTGAGCTTCGGTCTTGAACACGAAGGGAAGCGTGCGACCGTTGCGCTCGCGCATGACCACAACGACGCGGCGCTTGCCGGTCTGGTTTTCCAGACGACGGCGGTCAACGCGGTCCACCTTGTAGTTGGCAGGCTTCACGTAACCGCCGAAGTAACCACCGTCCACCTCGACGTGACCGCCAAGCTTGTCGGCGGTCCGCTCAGCTGCGAGGGCTTCGCGAATTTTGTGCGCCATGACGTAGGCCGTCCGGTACTGGACGCCAAGGTCACGGCTTAGTTGCAGCGCGGCGTATCCCTTCGCGCCGTTGACGAAGATGGCGATGGCGAGCAGGTAGTCGCGAACGGCCAGCTTGCGGCTGGCGAAGATTGTGCCAGACGTGAGAGAGAACTGCTTTTCGCACGCCTTGCACTTGTAGATCAGGCGCTTCGTGAAGGTGTAGCAGTCGCCGCATGAGCAGTGAGGGCAAACCGGCTTGCCGCCCGTCGCGGCCCAGCGGATATGGCGGAACGTCTCACGCGCTTCTTCGTCGGACAGGCGAGCAACCTTGGCTATCGTCAAGGTCTTCGCCGCCGAACTGAGAAGGAAGTGCTGAGCCATCACTAAGCCAACGCTTTTCGTTGACCTCAGTGATAATGGCGGATATGGCTGACGTCAACAAAAAACGTTGGTGTTGACGAAAAATAGTTAGGCGCATATAAACCGTTGAATGACGCCTCAGCAATGCCGGGCGGCCCGTGGTTGGCTGGACATATCGCAGTCTGAGTTGGCGGACGCTTCACACGTCTCGCTATCGACCGTTCGCGACTTCGAAAAAGGTCGCCGGGTGCCTATCGGCAACAACCTGAATGCCATGCGCGCGGCAATGGAAAAGCAGGGGATTACCTTTACGGAACAAGGCATAACCGGGCCAGCCAGCGGCAGCCCGGTTTGACGGATTCGGCAGGTTCTGTTACAGAACCTGTAACTCTCGGTGGAGACGGGGGGAGTCGAACCCCAGGGGGAGACGCTGCAAATCGTTCCCTGGCACCGGCCTTAACCGTCCCCTGAAAGCCCCCGCCCGCATTCGCGCGGGACGGGTTGAAGATGACCTCCGGGCTATCTTCTCATGTACCACCTCCCTGCTGAGCATCACGGCTCGGCACATTGGGAACAACAGCCGCCGGCCCGTCCCCCACGGACAAAAGGTCGGCGGCTGATTCTTTTTCAGGGAGGCTGAACCGGCCAGCCTCATCCTTGTTGATCTCTTTCAGGTCGCGCCACATGCGAGAGGCGGTCGTATTGATCGGCTGGCCGATCTTCATCTTGTGGTGCGCTAGCAGGTACTCCCTGATCTCGTTCGGCGTCCGGCCCGGCAAGCCGCGCTGGCGGGCGTCCATAAGCGCTTCGAAGACCATCTGCCTCACGGTCATCACGCCCTTTTTCGTGACTGCCGGTTTAGGCGGCGACGGCTTCGATTCAGCGACCTTGCCAGACGTATTCCGTTCTGCGCCGGTCAGGCGGTTGAATACCCTCTCGGCGATCTCCAATTCGCGAAGCTCCGCCGTCAGAGCGTCAAGCTCCGCTTTTAGCCTCTCAATGTGGCGGTCAACCTCGCCACGCCTGATCTTGATAACGTTCGCGTCCATGTCGGCGATATGCTCTTAACCATCTCAGAAGTCAAGCCGCCTGAGAGGGTTATCACCGGTCTCTGTGATGCATCACAATTTTCCGCCTTTGTTCTCACCCGGCGGTCAGGTGCATTTCCTACATAATGCCGCACTTCCGCCGAACGGCCCTCGAAGACGTTGGCGCCTGGGACCCATACAACGTCACCGAGGATGCCGATCTCGGCATGCGCCTCGCGAGGTTCGGCTATCGGACGGGAACGATTACGCGATCGACACTGGAAGATGCACCAACGGATTTCAGAACCTGGCTGCCGCAGCGGACGCGCTGGTTCAAAGGCTGGTGCCAGACGTGGCTCGTCCATATGCGCCAGCCGCGCAGACTTTACGCGGAACTTGGGCCGGCATCGTTCCTGATCGCGCAGATACTGTTCCTCGGCATGGTCGTTTCATCGCTTGCGCACCCATTGCTTCTGTTCGGCGCGCTTTATGTGAGCACAAAGCTGGCCGTGGGCGCGACGATCAGCACCGGCCAATCATTGCTGCTTCTGGTCGATGTCGCCAATGTGGTGTGCGGCTATGTCTCGTTTCTCCTGCTCGGGCGACAGACGCTTTCACACGGCGCACGCAGGAAATTCTGGAAGATCGTCATTTGGACGCCGGTCTACTGGATGATGATGTCGATCGCGGCCTGGCGGGCGGTGTGGCAACTCTGGCGCAATCCGCATCTGTGGGAGAAGACGCCGCACCCGAAGTCGGCGCCCCTCCTTCATTCCGCCTGACTCAGGCTTTCAGAAACTTCGGACCCTCGCCGATGATCTTCTTGTCCTCGGTTCCGATGACCGTGAGGTCGCGGCCCTCGTAAGGGACCCGCAGCAGCACGCGACGGATGACCGCGATCCGCGCGCGTCTTTTGTCATTCGCCCGCACGATGATCCACGGCGCATGTTTCGAATGCGTGCGCTCGAACATCAGGTCGCGGTTTCTGGTGTAGTCATCCCACTTCGACATGCCGGCGATGTCGATGGGCGAGAACTTCCAGTTCTTCAGCGGGCTGTGGCGGCGATCGTGAAACCGCTTGATCTGCATCTCCTGTCCGATGTCCAGCCAGAACTTGAAGAAGAAAATCCCCTCATTGACGATGAGCTGCTCGAAGGCAGGCGTTTCGGCCAGGAATTTCTCGTGCTGTTCGGGCGTGCAGAAACCCATCACCGACTCGACGCCGGCGCGGTTGTACCAGGAGCGGTCGAAGGTCACCAATTCGCCGCCGGTCGGGAAATGACTCACATAGCGCTGGAAGTACCATTGCCCGCGCTCGGTGTCGGTCGGTTTGGGCAGCGCGACGTTGCGGGCGTTGCGCGGGTTCATGTTCTCGCGGACGGCGTTGATCGCGCCGCCCTTGCCGGCGGCATCCCGCCCCTCGAACAGGATGAGCACGCGCTGGCCGGCTGACTGGAGCCAGGCCTGCAGCTTCACAAGCTCGATCTGCAGGGCCTCCAGCGTGTCTTCGTATTCATCCTCGTCCAGTTTCTTCTCGTATGGATAGCCGTCCGACGTCAGCGCGTTTTCGTCGACCCATTTGGGCAGGTTCGCATCATCGATATCGAATGTGCGCTTCTTGCCGGCAACCGTGATCTTGACGGTTGGCGCGCGGTCTTCCTCGGGCTTTTTCATCACTGACTGACCTTCCCTGATGGTCCCAGCATGCTATTGGGAGGGACAAAAGCGGTCCAGCCGGAACTTCGGGCTGGACGCAGGATCGCGGCGATTTCGGGCGGTTTGGCATGAGCGAGATCACAACCGACAGGCGCGCCCGCCGCTGGCGTTCCGTGATCGCCGAGCGCGTTTTCCGGGCCCGGTGGACGCTTCTCGCATCGCTCGTCGCGATTGTGACCGTCACGATATCGGGCGGCGCGCCGGTTTGGCTCGCCGGCGCGGCAATCGTTGTGGTCTTGGCCGCTGCCGCGCTCGCGCCGCGGCGGCCAATAGCCCAAGCGCGGATTGGCGAAGGCGCGGCCGGCCGCGATGCCGGCTTTGGCCAGCTCGCCGCGCCGGAGCTCGCGGCGGCTGTTCCGGATCCGCTGATTGTGTTCGACCGGCAAGGATACGCGCTTTTTGCCAACGAGGCCGCCACGGCCAGCTTCGGCCAGCTTCGCCGCGGATTGGCCCTGCGCATGAAGTTTCGCGCGCCGGAGATGCAGGATCTGCTCGAAGAGGTCCTTTCGGATTTGCGGCCTGCCGCGATCGATTATGCCGAGCGCGTTCCGATCGAGCGCATCTATCGCGTGTCGGCGACACCGATCGGCCATGGCACTGGTCTTTTCGTGCTGATCTTCAAGGATCAGAGCGAGGCGCGCCGCATCGACCGTATGCGCGCCGATTTCATCGCCAATGCCAGCCACGAGCTGCGGACGCCGCTGGCGTCGATCGCCGGCTTCATCGAAACACTGCGTGGCCCGGCGAAAAACGATGCCAATGCGCGCGAACAGTTCCTGAAGATCATGCAAGACCAGACCGGGCGCATGGCTCGCCTGATCGACGATCTTCTGTCGCTGTCGCGGCTCGAAATGAAGCCGCTGCTGTCGTCCGGCACGACGGTCGAGCTCAAGCAGACGGTGAACAGCGTCATCGACTCGCTGTCGCCGCTGGCCAATGATTCCGCCATCGAGATCGTGCGCGAGTTTCCAAACGAAGAAATCGCCGTGCCTGGCAGCTACGACGAACTGTTTCAGGTTTTCGAAAACCTCCTCGAGAATGCCTGCAAATACGGTCAGGCGGGGGGCAAGGTGGTCGTCCGGATTGCGGCCTCTTCCGAAACCAGGGAAGCGACGGTGTCGTTTCGGGATTTCGGACCGGGTATCGCCGAAGAACATATCCCTCGCATCACCGAGCGCTTTTACCGCGTCGATGTCGATACGAGCCGCGCGCAGAAGGGCACCGGCCTTGGCCTGTCGATCGTCAAGCATATATTGACCCGGCACGGCGCGCGGCTGTCGATCAAGTCCGAGCTGGGCGACGGGGCGGAATTCTCCGTCCATCTGCCGCTCGGGCGCGCTGAAGTGGCGGGAAAGCCGGTGTGAGCATCAGCCTTTCTTTTTTCCGTCATCGGAATAGGTCTAAACTCGGGGAAAGCGCCGACGAGTCGGCGCAACCGGGAGGATACCGGAGCAATGCAGACGCAGACGCAGCATATCGTCAGTGCTTATGACGAAGAGCTGAAGCAGATCACAAACCGTATCGCGGCGATGGGCGGGCAGGCCGAGCGCATGGTCGACCGCGCCGTTGCCGCCCTCGTTGGGGCCGATCCGGGTATGGCGCAAAAGGTCATCGAGGAGGATGCCCAGCTCGACGCCGGCCAGCGCGAGATTGACGAGCGGTCGATCATCCTGATCGCCAAGCGCCAGCCGATGGCCGACGATCTGCGGGAGATCATCGGCGCGATACGAATAGCGTCCGACCTCGAGCGGGTCGGCGATCTCGGCAAGAGCATTGCCAAGCGCGTCGCGGTGGTGATTGAAGGACGGCAGCCGCCGAGCCTTTTCCGCGGCCTCCAGGCGCTTGCCGAGCTGGCGCTCACGCAGCTCAAGGAAGTCCTCGACGTCTATGCTTCGCGATCGGTGGAGCGCATCGGCTTCGTGCGCGACCGCGACGAGGAAATCGACGCAATGTACACCTCGCTCTTTCGCGAGCTGCTCACCTACATGATGGAAGATCCGCGCAACATCACGCCCTGCACGCATCTGCTGTTCTGCGCCAAGAACATCGAGCGCATCGGCGATCACGCCACCAACATCGCCGAAACAGTCTATTACATCGTCACCGGTCAGCAGATGCCGCCGGAGCGGCCGAAGGTGGACAAGAGCCACAATGTGACGCTGGCGTCTGTGCGAACACCGGCATCCTAGCTTTCAGACACGTACAAAACGAAATCGGCCCGCCGAAGCGGGCCGATTTCGTTTTGCCACGGATGTAAGGTTTAGCGGCTGCGCCGCCGCTCCGACGCCGGCTGGAAGGCGATGCGGGAGTGATAGGTGCAATAGGGCCCGGTCTCGGCGGAATCATTGCCGCAGAAGTGGAAGTCCTCCGACAGCGGATCGCCATTCGGCCATTTGCAGGTCTTCTCATTGAGCTGGATGAGCTGCAGCCGGCGCGAGATCGGCACGACGATGTCTTCGATCGGGCGCACGACCTGGCGAGCCACCGGTGCCACGTCGAACTGCGCCTTCAGCGCGGTAGCGCCGATCGAAACCGTCATCGGGCGCGAGACCGTGCGCGTAACCGACTTCATCACGCCAGCCGACGTGTTTGCCTTCTTCTGGCGCACAGGCGCTGCCGTCGAACGGCCACGGCTCGAAAGCTTCAGCCGGTGAACCTTACCGATCACGGCATTGCGGCTTACGCCGCCGAGCTGCGCTGCAATCTGGCTTGCGCTCAGACCGTCAGCCCATAGTTTGCGGAGAAGCTCTACCCGCTCGTCAGTCCACATGATATCTGCTCCTCGTCACCGCGCGGGAATCGGAATCCATCAGCCACCCGGTCCAACCGGGGCGACACCACATCTACGCAGATGGATTTGTCCGCCGCACGAAATCTAGTTCGTTGCCTTCAAAATACGCACCGCTTGACTCCGTGACAAGAGTCAGTTGTGTCGCAAGAATCGCTTTTCCGTTCTTTTCCCCAACTTGCCCGCGACAAGCCGGCGAAACACATCTTCTGGCCTCATCATCGGGGTCGACGCTATGAGACCTTTTCGTTGACTTCATGGCCGAAAAACCGGATATAGACCGGGAAAGGCCGCCTTCCCGGGCGGCTTTTTGGTTTTCTCGCGGCCGCTGAATATGGTTCGGGAAACCGTTCCAAAGGACTGGTTCGATAGAGGATATAATGAGCGGTTCGGCGCTTTACGAGACCTTTGCGCGCGCGCCTCTCGCCTTCGAAAAGGGCGAGGGCTCCTGGCTGACGACGGTCGACGGCGAGCGATATCTGGATTTTGCTGCTGGCATCGCCGTGAACTCGCTCGGCTACAGCCATCCGCACCTCGTCGCGGCGCTGACCGAGCAGGCGGCGAAGCTCTGGCATGTCTCGAACCTGTATGAGATTCCGGGACAGCGGCAACTTGCCGACCGCCTCGTCGAAGCGACATTCGCCGACAAGGTGTTTTTTACGAACTCTGGCGCCGAGGCGCTCGAGTGCGCGATCAAGACTGCGCGCCGCTATCAGTATGTGAACGGTCATCCGGAGCGTTTTCGCACGATCACCTTCGAAGGCGCTTTCCACGGCCGCACGCTGGCGACGATCGCCGCCGGCGGACAGCAGAAATATCTGGAAGGTTTTGGCCCGAAGGTCGAAGGTTTTGACCAGGTCGCATTCGGCGACGTGGCGGCTGCCGAGAAGCTGATCGGCCCGGAGACGGCAGCGATCCTGATCGAGCCGCTGCAGGGCGAGGGCGGTATCCGTACCGCCACGACACAGATGCTGAAGAAACTGCGCGAGCTTTGCGACAAGCATGGCCTGCTGCTGATCTTCGACGAGGTTCAGTGCGGCATCGGCCGTACCGGCAAGCTCTTCGCGCATGAGTGGTCTGGCGTGACGCCCGACCTGATGGCGATCGCCAAGGGTATCGGCGGCGGTTTCCCCATGGGCGCGTGCCTTGCGACCGATGAAGCGGCCACCGGCATGACGGCCGGTGTCCACGGCACGACTTTTGGCGGCAATCCGCTCGCCATGGCCGTCGGCAATGCCGTGCTGGACGTCGTTCTGGAGCCCGGCTTCCTCGATGAGGTCGCGCGCAAGGCGCTGCTGCTCAAGCAGGGTCTCGCCTCCGTCGCGGATGAGTTTCCCGACGTGATCGAAGGCATCCGCGGCGAAGGCCTGATGCTCGGTCTGAAATGTAAGATGCCCAACACCAAGGTCGGCGCCGCGCTTCGCGAGCAGAAGCTTCTCTCGGTCACGGCCGGCGACAATGTCGTGCGGCTCCTGCCGCCGCTGACTGTCACCGATGAGGAAATCCGCATCGGCCTCGATCGCATCCGCGCCGGCGTCAAAAGCCTCGCGACCGCAACCGTCGCCTGAGCGTGTCATCAATGGGGACACCGAGACATTTCACCGACCTGTCCACCGTTCCGGCTTCGGAGCTGCGCGCCATCCTGAATGATGCGGTGGCTCGCAAGGAGAAGCTGAAGGCAGGCGAGAGGAGCAAGCCGTTCGACGGCAAGGTTCTCGCCATGATCTTCGACAAGCCGTCGACCCGCACGCGAGTCTCTTTCGACGTCGCCATGCGCCAGCTCGGCGGCGAGACGATCATGCTGACCGGCACCGAGATGCAGCTTGGCCGCAGCGAAACCATCGCCGACACGGCGAAGGTCCTGTCGCGTTATGTCGACGCGATCATGATCCGCACGACCGCGCACGCGCGGCTGCTGGAGCTGACCGAGAATGCGACCGTGCCCGTCATCAACGGGCTGACCGACGACACCCATCCCTGCCAGTTGATGGCGGACGTGATGACATTCGAGGAGCATCGCGGCAGTGTGAAGGACAAGACCTTCGCCTGGACCGGCGACGGCAACAACGTGCTGCATTCGCTGCTGGAGGCTTCGGCGCGCTTCGGTTTCAACCTGCGGGTCGCCGTGCCGGAAGGCAGCGAGCCGGGCGAAAAGTACACGGACTGGTCGATGCGCAATGGCGGCCGCATCGAATTCTCGAAGACGGCCGAGCAGGCAGTCGACGCAGCGGACTGCGTGATGACCGATACCTGGGTCTCGATGGGCCAGGAGCATCGCGCCCGCGGCCACAACGTTTTTGTCCCTTACCAGGTGAACGCCGCGCTGATGAAGCATGCCAAGAAAGACGCGCTGTTCATGCACTGCCTGCCGGCGCATCGCGGCGAGGAAGTGACGGACGAGGTCATCGACGGGCCGCACTCCGTGGTGTTCGACGAGGCTGAAAACCGGCTGCACGCCCAGAAGGCCGTGCTCGCCTGGTGCCTCGGAGCTTGATTGCAGGCTGACCGATACCTATCTCGGGTCCATCACCCTCAGATTTGGTGTCGGAACGCGTGCTTTCCTCCGGGCGGCGCCCGTGCCGACCGGAGTTTTGTCATGATGGAAACCGTTCAATTGTCGGAACAGGCTAAGAAGCTCGGCGAATTCGGCTTTGCCGGCGATGATCATGTGGTGCCCTTCGAGGTTGCGCCACTGGATATTCGCGGCCGCGCGGTGCAGCTCGGGTCAATGCTCGATCAGATCCTGTCGCGCCATGATTATCCGGCGCCCGTCGCCCGACTGCTGGCCGAGGTGTCGGTGCTGACCGTGCTTTTGGGCACGGCGTTGAAGTTCGAAGGCAAGTTCATCCTGCAGACGAAGTCCGACGGACCGGTCGACATGCTGGTCGCCGACTTCTCGACGCCGGACTCGCTGCGCGCCTATGCGCGCTTCGACGCCGGTCGGCTCCAGACCGCGGTGGAGGCAGGCAAGGACAAACCCGAAGAATTGCTCGGCAAGGGCGTCCTCGCGCTGACAATAGACCAGGGCGCGTACACCCAGCGTTATCAGGGCATTGTCGAGCTCGACGGCAAGTCGCTCGAGCATGTCGCGCGCGCCTATTTCCGCCAGTCGGAGCAGATCCCGACCGACGTGCGGCTCTCGGTGGCGAAACAGGTCGTGCCCGGCGATGGGAACGGCCGCGAGCGTTGGCGTGCGGGCGGTCTCCTCGTGCAGTTCCTGCCCGCGGCGCCTGAGCGGCTGCGGCTGCCGGACCTTCCGGGTGGGGATGGCGACGCCGGTTCGGACTTCGATCCGACCGACAATGCCTGGCAGGAGGCGCTGCTGCTGATGAAGACGGTGGAGCCGGCGGAACTGGTTGACCCCACGGTCGGCACCGAGCGGCTGCTTTACCGGCTTTTCCACGAGCACGGGGTGCGCGTCTTCGACGGTGTGTCTGTCGTCGACAACTGCTCCTGCTCGCATGACAAGATCCGCGGCATATTGAGTGGTTTCTCCGCCGAGGAGATCGTTGAGAGCACTGAGAACGGGCGCATCCGCGTCAATTGTGAGTTCTGCTCGAAGGAGTACACCTTCGATCCTGCGGAATTCAACACGGTCAACTGACTGCAAAACGCCGCCTTCCGGGCGGCGTTTTCGTTTCAGTTCACAGTGCGCCGGTTGCCTGGCATGTCGAGCGAGAAGGCCGGAATGTCGATGTCGAATGTTTCGCCGCGTGAATTCCGCATCGTATAGCGCCCGACCATGATGCCCGACGGCGTCGAAAGCGGGCACCCGGACGTGTACTGGAAGCTGTCGCCCGGATCGAGCTCCGGTTGCTCGCCAACGACGCCCGGTCCGCGCACTTCCTCCACGCGACCGCGCCCATCGGTGATGTGCCAGTAACGCGAAACCAGCTTCACGTGGTCGTCGGACTGGTTGGCGATTGTGATGCGGTAGGCCCAGACATAGCGGCTCTCGGACGGATCCGAACGGTCGTCGAGGAAGAACGGTTCGACGTTCACCTCGATATTGTGCGTCACGGAACGGTACATGGCTTCGTCCACTCGGGTAACAAATCTTCTATCATTGTCTCCCTTTTGGCGCGATTGTGAACGCCGAAAAATCGGGGCGATGATCAACAAATGCTGACGATGGACGAGTTTTCCGCCCTGGCGCTGTCCTTTCCGGGCGCTGTGCAAGGGCGGCACATCGAGGTCGACGACTTCCGCGTCGAGGGCAAGATTTTCGCCACGCTGAGGCAGGTGGATCAGCGCGCGGTGCTGAAATTTTCTCCCGATGAGCAGAAACTGTTCATGGAAACTGCCCCCGGCATGTTCGAGCCCGTGCACGGCTCGTGGGGCCAGAAAGGCTGGACGCGCGTGGTTCTGGCCAAGGCGGACGCCGAAACCGTGCGCCACGCCATGACCTATGCGTGGCGCTCGGTCGCGCCCAAAAAGCTGCAGGCGCGGCTGAAAGCCTAGGCCGCCGTCTTCAGCGCCTGGTCGATGTCCCCAATCAGGTCGTCGGGGTCCTCCAGACCGATCGAGATACGCAACGTGCCCGGATTGATGCCGAGCGCGAGCCGCGCCTCTTCGGTGAGGTTCTTGTGCGTCGTTGTCGCCGGATGGGTGATCAAGCTCTTCGCGTCGCCGAGATTGTTCGAGATGCGTGTGATCTTCAGCGCGTTCGAGAAATTGAAAGCGGATTTCTTGCCGCCCTTCAATTCGAAACAGATCAGCGTCGAGCCACCCGTCATCTGGCGGGCGATGATGTCAGCCTGCGGATGATCGTTGCGGCCGGGGTAGATCACCTTCGCGACGCTCGGCTGGCAGGCGAGGTGACCGGCGATGCGCGCCGCGCTCTCCGTCTGCTGCTTCACCCGGATCGGCAATGTTTCCAGCCCCTTGAGCAGGGTCCATGCATTGAACGGCGAGAGACTTGGGCCGGTGTGCCGGAAATAGTCATGCAAATTTTCGTCGATCCACTTCTTGTCCGACAGCACGACCCCGCCGAGGCAGCGGCCTTGTCCGTCGATATGCTTGGTCGCCGAATAGACGACGATATGCGCACCGAGCTCCAGCGGCTTCTGCTGCAGCGGTGTCGCGAAAACGTTGTCCACGACAAGCCGCGCGTTGATCGAGTTGGCGAGCTTGGCGACGGCGGCGATGTCGATCACCTCCAGCGTCGGGTTGGTCGGGCTTTCGAGGAAGAAGAGCTTGGTGTTCGGCTTTATCGCCTTCTCCCACTCGTCGATCTTCGTGCCGTCGACCAGCGTGCTCTGGATGCCGTATTTCGGCATCAGCGTCTCGACCACCCAACGGCAGGAACCGAATAGAGCGCGGGCAGCCACGACGTGATCGCCGGCCTTCACCGAGCAGAGCAGCGCAGCGGACACCGCGGCCATGCCGGAGGAGGTCGCCCGGGCGTCCTCCGCGCCCTCCAGCGCGCACATGCGCTTCTCGAACATGTCGACGGTCGGGTTGGCGTAACGCGAATAGATGAAACCCGGCTCTTCGCCCTTGAAGCGGGCTTCGGCGGCCTCGGCCGTGTCGTAGACGAAACCCTGGGTGAGGTACATCGCTTCCGACGTCTCGCCAAACTGCGAGCGGAGCGTGCCGCCATGCACCAGTTGCGTGGCCGGCTTCCAGCTGTTCTTCGTCATTTTCCGTCACCCCAAAACAAAAAACCGGCCGCGAAAGTCGCAACCGGTCCAATGGCTTGAAGGCCCTCGGTCCTTTAGCGACTTGTTTTACGTGGCTGCAAGCCGACCGGCCAAATCACCACGGGATAAGCTTCCTTTAAGGCCGGTCGCGGCTTGCGTCAATCGGGGGGCCATCGCTAAACCTCCCGCCACGAGTTTTCTTGCGAGCAACGCGTGCGCCAGTCGGGAATCCTGCCGGACCGGGAGATCAAAGGGCTCTTCGACAGCGGAGCGCTCGCCGCGCCGCGGCCGCTCGATGCCGACCAGATCCAGCCGGCGAGCCTCGATCTCAGGCTCGGCGAGAAAGCCTACCGCGTCCGCGCGAGTTTTTTGCCGGGACCGAACACTGAGGTCGCTGCAAAACTCGAAAAGCTGAAGCTGCATGAGATCGACCTGACCAACGGCGCGGTGCTCGAAGTCGGCTGCGTCTACATCGTCCCACTGCTGGAACGGCCAAAGCTTCCCGAGACGATCTCGGCATCGGCGAACCCGAAAAGCTCGACCGGCCGCCTCGACATTTTTACCCGCGTGATGGCCGATCGCGGCCAGGAGTTCGACAAGATCCCGGCTGGTTACGACGGGCCGCTCTACATCGAGGTATCCCCGCGCACCTTTCCGATCATCGTGCGCACTGGCTCGCGGCTCTCGCAGATACGCTTTCGCACCGGCAGCGCGCTGCTCTCGGAGCAGGAGCTGCACGAGCTGCACAAAAACGAGACGCTGGTCGCTTCCGAGCAGCCGAACATTTCCGGTGCCGGCATCGCCATGTCGATCGACCTGTCGGGTGATGCGAACGGGCTGGTCGGCTATCGCGGCAAGCATCACACCGCAGTGGTCGATGTGGACAAGCGCGCCGCGCAGGAGGTTTACGATTTCTGGGAGCCGATCTACCGGCGCGGTTCCGGCGAACTCATCCTCGACCCGGACGAGTTCTACATCCTCGTCTCGCGCGAAGCTGTTCATGTGCCGCCGCTCTTTGCGGCGGAGATGACGCCGTTCGATCCGCTGGTCGGCGAGTTCCGTGTCCATTATGCCGGCTTCTTCGATCCCGGTTTCGGGCATTCGGCGGCCGGCGGCACCGGCAGCCGTGCGGTGCTGGAAGTCCGCAGCCACGAAGTGCCGTTCATCCTCGAACACGGGCAGATCGTCGGGCGGCTTGTCTACGAGCACATGCTGTCGCGGCCCTCGGCGCTCTACGGCACCGACCTCGGCTCAAACTATCAGGGCCAGGCGCTGAAACTGTCGAAGCACTTTCGCGTCTGACGGCGCTCCTGTTCCGATCTAGCTGTCAAGTATGGCGCGAACTTTCGCGGACAGCTCGTCGACGCTGAATGGCTTGGTCAGCAGGCTCGTTCCTGGATCGAGGATGCCGTTGTGAACGATAGCGTTGCGCGTGTAGCCGGTCGTGTAGAGGACCTTCAGGTCGGGATAGATCCGCCGCGCCAGATCGGCGAGTTCGCGCCCCGACATGTCGGGCATCACCACGTCGGTGAAGAGCAGTGAGACTTTGAGCCCGCCTTCGAGCTTGCGAAGCGCCTCGATGGGCGTCGTTGCTTCGATGACGCTGTAACCGAGTTCCTTAAGCGCCTCGATCGAGACGGCCCGGACACGATCATCGTCTTCAACCACCAGTACGACTTCGCTCGGCAGGCCGCGCAGCGCCGCGGCAGGTTGTTCGCTTTTTGCGGCTGCCGCAACCGTCTCGCCATAGTAACGCGGCAGGTAGATCTTGACCGTCGTGCCGACGCCGATTTCGGAGTAGATTTTCACGTGGCCGCCCGACTGCCGGACGAAGCCATAGACCTGGCTAAGGCCAAGACCGGTGCCCTTGCCGACTCCCTTCGTCGTAAAGAATGGGTCGAAAGCCTTGGCGATTACGTCTTGCGCCATCCCCATGCCGGTGTCCGCGACCGCGATCATCACGTATTGGCCTGACGGGATAGCATATTCCTTGGAATAAACGTCGTCGATAAAGGCATTCGACGTCTCGATGGTAAGTTTGCCTCCGCCTGCCATCGCGTCGCGCGCGTTGACCGACAGGTTAAGGAGCGCGTTCTCGAGTTGGGTCGGATCGGCTTTGACCTGCCATGCGCCGGCAGTAAGCACCGTTTCGACCGCTATCGTTTCGCCAAGCGTGCGTGCAAGAAGTTCCGTCATTCCGGAGACCAGCCGGCTTGGGCTGAGCGGTTCAGGTGCGAGCGGCTGCTGGCGGGAAAAGGCCAGAAGGCGCTGCGTCAGTGCCGCGGCCCGCTGCGCGCCGTCGATAGCACCTTCGACAAAACGGCCGACATCTGTTTCGCCCTTTGCGAGCTTGCGCTGCAGAATATTGAGGCCGCCAATGATGACCGCGAGCATGTTGTTGAAGTCATGCGCGATGCCGCCGGTCAACTGGCCGACGGCTTCCATCTTCTGAACCTGGCGAAGCTGGTCTTCGGCTTTGGAGCGCTCGGCGACCTCTTCGATAACGCGCTGTTCGAGCGTCGCGTTGAGAACCTGCAGGGCCGCTTCCGCACGGCGTCGCTCGCCAACCTCGCGCTCGGTCGCCTGGAAAAGCCGCCCATTGTCGATGGCCGTCGCTGCCTGCCCGGCGATGCCCATCAGCAGCTCTTCGTGTTCTTCCAGGAATTTGCTGGGTTGGCCGTGCCCGAAGAAGAGTCCGCCGATTACCTCGCCAGAGCGAGAAACGACGGGCACTGCCAGATAGGAGCGGACCGGGAGATGCCCTTCCGGCATGCCGCGATACGGCTCGCTCTTGCCGTAGCGCGGGTCTTTCAGAATGTCATCGGAGCGCACCACACCTTCACCGTCGAAGGTTGGCGCGAACACTGCCGTGTTACGTGGCATCGGGAATTTGTCGAAGTGCGAACGGTCGACGCCCGAGAGGGCGTAGAGCATGTAGCTTTCGCCCTTGTCGTTGACGACGTTGTAGAAAAAAGCTCCGAACTCAGCGCCGACCAATTCGGTGCACGCGTCGGTGACCCGTTGAATGACTTTATCCACGTCGAGCTCAGCGGCGACGGCCGCGCCTGTGCGGTTGAGCACTTCAAGCTTGCGGGTCTCCTTGCGGATCGCGGTTTCGATGCGCTTCTGCTCCGTGACATCGTGTCCCTGAATGAACACGCCGGTGACGGCACCGCCTTCGCCGACGATCGGCTGGTAGATGAAGTCGAGATAACGCTCGTCAAGCAGGTCGCCGGGTCCGTAGCGAAGGTCGACGCGGGCGCCGCGGCCGACATAGGGCTCGCCGGTCGAATAGACCTGATCGAGCAGCCGCACAAAGCCCTGTTCAACCACCTCGGGAAGCGCATCCGCAACGCCCATGCCTAGCACCTCGCGCTGGCCGACGAGCTGCCGGTAGGCCTGGTTGAGCATGGTGAAGGTATGCTGGGGACCAGACGTCGCGGCGATAAAGCCGGGCGCCTGCTCGAACATCCGCCTCAAGCTCTCGCGTTCGGCTTCAAGTTCGCGCTCGATCTTTACCTTCTCGGTGATCTCAACCACGATCGCCATGACGCCGGCCGGCTTGCCGTCGTCGCCAAGCAGCGGCGAATAGTCGAGGTCTAGGTAGGCGTCTTCTGGCTTGCCGTGGCGGGACAGCGTCAGCACGATCTCGCGGTACGCGAGCGTGTCGCCGGCCAGTCCGACCTTCATGATGTTGTCGTTGAAGTCCGCGACTTCGGGCCAGCCTTCGCGCACCTTCGAACCGAACAGCTTCGGATGGCGCTGCCCGGCAAATTGGGAATAGCCATCATTGTAGATCATGATGCCGTCTTCGCCCCACAGCGTGACGATCGGCACCGGTGACCTCAAGATCAATGCGAG
>Ga0335075_10003905_pt1 | contig 23387 bp, 22 predicted proteins | sample Lox_Sample_24_FD_206723 | JGI IMG/M metagenome (GOLD analysis project Ga0335075, IMG submission 206723) | Soil microbial communities from Loxahatchee National Wildlife Refuge, Florida, United States - Lox_Sample_2.4 | ecosystem: Environmental > Terrestrial > Soil > Wetlands | place: USA...
GGACCTGAGCCCGCCTTCGTGCCCATCACAACCCCGCCACCCGAGGATCCTGCCCACCGCTCGCCGTCCGCCCCGCCCGCACGAAGATCGACACCCCGGTCTCGACTGGCAGCTGACTACCCGAACGAATACGTGGAGGGCGGGTAGTCAGCTGCCACGAAGAGCGCGCAGGGATGAGGAAAAGCCTGTGCGGGCGGGGCGAACGGCCGCTCGAGCTGGTCCGCAACCGGGTCCGCCGGCGCACGGGATTGCGGACCAGGCCGCGGTCCGGTTCAAGTCACGCGTCATCCGGCTCCTCAGCGGTGTCTCTATCGCTGTGGTCCGGCTCATCGGGTGGCGGCGGCCATTGTCGGCCTTCCTGCTCGAGCAGCGCGTCGACGATGTCGTGCAGGACCAGCGACACCTCCTCGAGGGCCTGCCGCTCGTCTAGCACGGAGTGCTCAGCCATCGTGCGACCGAGCTCATCGACGGCTCGGTCGAACCGCACCCATAGCTCGGCTGGCCCCGGTCGGTTGCCGCCGGGCCTGAGCTCGTAAGACAGCGCGCCGCCGGGCAGCCCGGACTGGCGCTGCCACCACGCGCCCGGCTCGTGTTCGCCGAGCTCGTCCAGGGCTGCCGCCTTGCGCGCGGCCGCCTCGGCGATGTCTTTGATGCGCACAATGAACCCCGGATCCGGTGGGGCCATCGCACTCGACCTCAGCGCCCTGCGCCATTCCGTCTCGGCCACCCCGAGCCATCCACTGCGCGAGACGTGCTCCACTGCCTCGGCCGACCAATGCGGCGACTTGCCCGGAGGCACGATCGTGTCCATATGCCGCCGCGCTTCGCCCGCCGGCCGGCTTACCTCGGGCGCGTCGGGATCGTAGAGGTCCTCGCCGGCGAGCATTCGATCGAGCTCCGAGCGGCGCACCAGCAACTTCCGCTTACCCGGGCGCATCGCCCGCAGCGTCCCGTTCGAAACCCAGGAGCGGATCGTTGCTGGACTCATCCGCAGCTCCTCGGCGATCTCCGCCAGGGTCAGCCATGGATCTTCTGGGGTCTCTGCCTCGAGATCAGCCACCTTCAGCCTCAAATCAACAGTAGCGCGATTAACGCTGATAAGATACCTAACGGTCGGGTCGGCAATTACACAAAGACTCGACAGCATGCAGACGCCCTTGGGAGAGCTGACGTTGTCGTTCAGGCAGCCGATTTACATGGACCTTGGAAACACTCGGACGAGCCGGTGCGAGGATGGGGCAGTCTGAACACTGGTTGCGGGACTCCCGCGAGGGTCGTTTCTCACCGCTGCTCGGCCCCAACGACATCGCGCGCATGCTCGGCGTATCGCGCGCCTGGGTCTACGACGCTGCGCGCACTGGCCGGATCCCGTCGGTGAGGCTGGGCAGTCAGGACGGGCCGCTCCGTTTCGTCGCTGAGGACATCGAGGGCTGGCTGGCCGAGTCACGCGCCCGATGGATGCCCGGCCAAAGCGTTCAGGGATCGGGCGGCGCGGCGGACGAACGGCGCGAACAGGCCGAGGATCATGCGGGCGGGGCCGACGCCCTGGTCCGTGGTCGGCGGTCGCCGGTCTAACGACGGCCGGCCCCTGCCTGTGCGATGGCCTTCTCGGTCGCGATCGCGCCGGCCGCCAGCACGTGTCGCTCCAGATGGCCGTAGTAGCGCTCGGTGGTGCTGATGTCCGCGTGACCCAGCTGCCGCTGCACATACATGAGCGAATTGCCGGCGGCGAGCCACGCGGCCGCAGCCGTGTGCCGCAGCGCGTGCAGTGGCATGTCGCGCAGCGCGGCGTCCTGGAGCGCCTGCTTGTGCCAGTCGCGCGAGACGGTTGTGCGGTCCATGGCCTCGCCGACTCCGGCGCTCTCCCACCGGCCCTGGCTGCGCTTGGCGCCGCGCACGGGCATGACGAACACGAGCGCATTGTCGGCGAGCCCGGTGTTGAACTCGCGGCGGTGCGCGACCTGGGCGCGCAGAACGAGGCTGGTCCGGGGGCCGATCTCCACAGATCGGAAGCGGTTCGACTTAGTGGAGCCGATCGCGGCCTTCTTGCGCGAGCGGTAGACGACGATCACGCCGCCGGTGTCGTCGAGCTCTAGGTCGCCGAGGTGCAATGCCAGGGCCTCCGAGATCCGGACCCCGCTGCCGATCAGGACCTCGGCGAGCGGACGGTAGACGTCCGAGCACGAGTCAAGGTAGATCGGGATCTCGCGAAGGCGCAGATACTCGCGTTCGATGTGGGCGGCGGGGAGGCGCTCGACACGCAGCGCCGGGTTGGCGACGATCAGACCGTCCTCGACGGCGTCGTTGAGGCAGACCACGAGGGTGACCAAGGCGTTGTTGACCGTTTTGGCCGCGAGCTCTCCGGCCTCGACCGCCTCGGCTTGCTCGGCAACGAAGGCGCGGATGTTCTCGACCGACAGCGCTCCGAGGCGCTTGTCAGCGAAGGCAGGGAGGAGGCGCTTGCGGCCGTTGATCTCATAGCCGGACCAGGTGCCGTCCTCGAGGTACGGACGGCGGCGAGCGATCCAGCGCTCCCAGTAACGCCCAAAGGTTTCAGTGGTGTGGACGACCTCGCGGCGCTCGACCTGTTCGACGAGCCGACGGCGCGCGTCCGTGGCGGCGCGCTGGCTGGTGAAACCGCGCTTGGAGGTCTGGCTGCCGTCGCTGCGGCGCACGACGAACCGCCAGCGGATCCCGGCGTGCGTGACGTAGGAGTAGACGCCCGCCCCGCCCCGCGCCGCATCCGAACGCCGGGCGGCGGGGGAGACCTCGCGCAGCCCCTCGTCGTACCCGCGAGCCGCCTCCTCAGAGGAGAAACGCTTGGCGCGCCGGGCGCCCGAACCGTCCCGCCAGCGGACCTCCCAACCACTGCGGTCTTGCCGGACGCTCACCGCCCGACTCCGTCGCCGCCGGCGTACGTCCATCCTGTTGCCACATGGACGTACAAAAGGGACGTTGTTGCCACGTGGCAACAATACGTCCACCGGCGGACGGCCACAAGCACTGCCCTCAGGTACGAAAAAAGCCCCGCGGAGCGGGGCTTTCTCAGTGCGCCCGAGAGGACTCGAACCTCCACGGACCCTACGGTCCACAAGGCCCTCAACCTTGCGCGTCTACCAATTCCGCCACAGGCGCCAGAGGCGGCGAGTATAACCCCGAGCCGGGATTCGCACGGGCATCGGAGCGGGGGCGATCGAGGGGAGAGCGACGCGCCCCAGGTGAGGTGCCGGCGCGGACGCCCCGTCGCCGTGGCGGCGCGATTTGAGTCCGTCCTCGAGCCGCGCTACAGTGGCGAACACATGTTCGTCTCAGTCCTCATCGCCGAGCCAAACCAGCAAGGAGCGAACCCGTGGACCTGACTAAGCGCCAGCAGGAGATCTTCGACTTCATCAAGCGGTACTCGGCGAAGTACGGCTATCCCCCGACCGTGCGCGACATCGGCAAGGCGGTCGGACTGGCGTCGTCCTCGACCGTCCACGCGCACCTGGCGAACCTGGAGCGGATCGGATTGCTCAGACGAGATCCGTCCAAGCCGCGCGCAATCGAGCTGCTGGACCGGGCGGCCGCGGGCGTGCGCAGTCTGGTGCGGCCGGGCCTCCCGCTCGTCGGCCAGGTGGCGGCGGGCCAGCCGATCTTCGCTGAGGAGAACATCGAGGACTACGTGCAGACGCCGGCGGTGGCAGGCGGCGAGGAGGGCGACTATCTGCTGCGCGTGCGGGGCGAGTCGATGAAGGACGCCGGCATCCTGGAGGGCGATCTGGTGGTCGTGCGCCCGCAGGACACCGCGGCGGACGGGGATATCGTCGTGGCGCTGGTTGGGGAGGAGGCCACGGTCAAGCGCTTCTTCCAGGAGGCGGACCACGTGCGCCTGCAGCCCGAGAACGAGGCGATGGAGCCGATCCGCAGCCGTGACGTGCGGGTGATGGGAAGGGTGGTCGGACTCATGCGGAGCATCACGTGAGTGCTGGCACCCTCATCGCGGCACCGTCGCGTCTGGAGCGACCGGGCGAGGGCGCGACCCTGGACGATCTGCTGGTCACGCTGTTGGAGGGGATCGAGGCCCACCGCACGATGGAGTGTCCGGTGTGCGCGGGGGAGATGAGGCCGGCGTATGGCGCGCACGCCCGTGCCATCGGGGGAAAGTGCGCTGACTGCGGATCGGCCGTGCAATAGCACTTCGGTGGGCCGGACGGCCTCCGGTGGGCGGACGGCCTCCGGTGGGCGGACGGCCCCGCCCCGGAACTCGGGCTATGCTTGCCCGTGGAGGCCGAGCAGTCGCGGAGGTGAGACGCCTTCGAGGAAAGTCCGGACATCACAGGGCAAGGGTGGTCGGTAACGCCGACCCGGGGAAACCCGCGGGAAAGTGCCACAGAAACGACACCGCCTAAGCCTGGGGCCGCTGCAGAGCTCCAGGCCGGTAAGGGTGAAATGGTGCGGTAAGAGCGCACCGGCGTCGCGGTGACGCGGCGGCCGAGGTAAACCCCACTCGATGCTAGGCCAAGCAGGACCGTTCGTAGGTGGCCCGCCAAGGTCCGGGTAGGCCGCGCAGATGGATGACTGTTCTCGACAGAATCCGGCTTATAGGTCTCCTAAGGAAAGGCCCCGCCCCGGCGGGGCCTTTCTAGTGCTTGCGGCGGTCGCAGGATGAGCTGACCGGTTTATCGCGCAGCATCCAGGGTCCTCCGATCGATCTACTCCAATTGGAGGATTGGAAAGCCGTCGGCCACTCCGTACGATCCCGCGACGGGTTCGGGGGCGGGTGGCGCAGCTATGCAGACCGTGAGTGAGGACCGCGCTCGCCCCGCCAATGACCGGCTGCCCGCGAAAGCCGGGATGAGCGTGGGCTGAACATGGACGGGGGGCGAGATCGCGCGCTCGACTGGATCGAGCACTGCGCCGGCGTCGGATGGTGGACGCTGCGCCTGCCGGCGATGGCTTGGACCTGGTCGGACGGCATGTATCGCGTGCATGGCGTCGACGCGGGCTCCCACAGTCTGCGACTCGGCGCGCAGGCCATCCTCGAGCGAGTCCTGCCGACCGACCGGGAGCGGGTCAGCGGCAGCCTGGCGGTGCTGGATGAAGTCGACCACGTCGACCACGTCCATCACGGCGAGATAGGGCTCGAGTATTGGGTGCCCTCGGGTCGCACCGTTCCCCGGCGCGTGCGGTTGTGCGGCGGGACTGAGCCGGTATCGGGCAGCGACCGGATTGTGTGGGTGGGCTTTGCTCAGGACGTCACCGACGCGTATCTCGCTGCGCGCGCTCTCTCAGTGCTCGAGGCCGCCGAAGACGCCCTCGCGCACTGGCGCTCGTTCGCGCCGAGCTTGGAGCATCTCCTCCGGAGCGTCGCGCTCGCTCTGGATTCACCGCGGGCCGTGGCATGGACCCGCGGTTCGAGCGGGCGGCTCGAGGTGCGCGTGAAGTGGAGCGCGGCCGGTGCCCACTCCGACGCGGGCCAAAGCTCGCCCGAGTCGGCGGTCACGGCGCAGCACAGATCCCTTGCCCGGATAGTTTGGACCAGCGGCGGTGCAGTTGCCACGAACGTCGGCTTCGGTGTCCCGGCGACGTGGCACGGCAATACGGTCGCGGCGCTGACCTTCGAGTCAAGCGGTCCCACGTTTCTCGACGAGGCGCTCGCGCGTGCGCTTCGCTGGCTCGGGTCCGCGCTGGGGCGCCGGCTGACCGGCGACAGGCCCGAGGTCGGGGAAACCAGACTGTCGGACCGCGAGCGCGAGGTGCTACAGCTGGCGGCGGACGGCTATGACGGACCGGCCATCGCCCAGCACCTGTTCGTCAGCCCGGCCACGGTGAAGACGCACTTCATTCACGTCTACGAGAAGCTCGGGGTCAACGACCGCGCTGCCGCGGTCGCGCGAGCGCTGCGCCAGGGCCTCATTGCGTGAGGGGGGGAAAGCTGCGGCCGGCATCATCCGGCCGCCTTCGGGCGGGCGGCGACGTCCTCAAGCGCGGCATCGTCGAGCCGGTGAACTTTCCATTCGTCGAGTCGCGCCGCGCCGAGCCTGGCGTAGAAGTCGAGCGCCGGCCGGTTCCAGTCGAGGACCGACCACTGAAGGCGGGTGTAGCCCCGGTCCAGAGTGAGCCTGGCCAGGTGAGAGATGAGCGCACCGCCGATACCCGCGCGGCGCTGGGCCGGCGGGACGTAGAGATCCTCGAGCCAGATTCCGGGCCGGCACTCCCAGGTCGAGAACGTGAGGTGAAACAGAGCGAAGCCGCCGGGGTGCCACGGCGCGCCGTCGTCCTCGCGGGTCTCGGCGATGACCGCCTCGGCCGTGGGTTCAGGGCCGAACAGCGCGTCTGCGAGTAGCGCCGGCGTCCCCCGCACCATCTCGCGGGAACGCCCGTATTCGGCCAACTCGACGATCCAGCCGAAGATCAGGTCGACGTCCTCGGGCTGGGCGTCTCTGATGCGCAGCCGGGTGCTCAAGGCGGGCTGACAATAGTCGGTCGCCGGCCGCGCGCCCGTGTCGAGGCGAGTGAGCGCGGTCCTCCGGCGATGGCGACGGCGGTGGCGGTGGCGCGCAAACCGCGGTTCGGAGAAGATGTCCGCGCCGATGTCGCTTGTCCCAAAGACGATCAGCGCACCCGTGGGACGGATCGGAGCCGCCGCCCAGAACGCGCTCGAGGTCGCCCGCTTCGGAGGCCTCACCACCGAGGATGAGCCGTCTCCCTACGAGGTGGCCCACGAACAGCGGGTGTTCCGCCTGCGCCGCTACTTCCCGGCCGCCGGCTCCACGCCCGCCAGCGGCTCCCCGCCGGCCGGCGAGGCGGTCAAAGCTCGCGCGGTGCAGATCCTCCTCGTCCCGCCCCTGATGCTGGCGGCCGAGATCTACGACGTATCGCCCGCCTCGAGCGCGGTCAGCCTGCTGCACCACGCCGGCGTCGATCCGTGGGTGATCGACTTCGGCGCCCCCGAGCGCGAGCGTGGCGGCCTCGAGCGGACGCTGGCCGATCATGTGCTCGCGGTATCCGATGCCGTCGATTGCGTCCGCGAGCTGACCGGACGCGATGTTCACCTGGCCGGCTACTCCCAGGGGGGCATGTTCTGCTACCAGGCCGCCGCATACCGCCGCAACGACGGCCTGGCCTCGCTGATCACCTTTGGGAGCCCGGTCGACACTCGGCTGGGCATGCCGCTGGGGATACCCGAGCAGATCGCGGTCGAGCTCGCCGAGGTGATCGCGTTCGCGTTCCGCGGTGGGGGCCTCCCGCCCTGGTTCAGCCGCTACGGCTTTCGCCTGCTCGACCCTGTCAAGTCCGTGCGCAACCAGCTCGAGTTCCTGCTCCAGCTCCACGACCGGGAGGCGCTGCTCCCGCGCGAGCGCCAGCGGCGGTTTCTGGAGGGGGAGGGATGGGTGGCGTGGCCCGGGCCGGCGCTGGCCGAGTTCGTGAACCAATTCGTGGCGTCGAACCGGATGCTCGAGGGCGGCTTCGTGATTGCCGACCGGCTGCTCAGCCTGGCCGACCTGGCTCTGCCGATCCTGACCGTGGTGGGGACGGTGGACGAAATCGCGCCGGCGGCCGGCGTGCGGGCGGTCCGCCAGGCGGCGCCGCGGGCCGACGTCTACGAGCTGTCGCTGCACGCCGGCCATTTCGGGCTCGTGGTCGGCTCCGGGGCCCGCGAGGTGACCTGGCCGACCGTGGCGGCCTGGGCCCACTGGCAGTCGGGCGAGGGCGAGGCGCCCGAGAACCTCGTCCAGGTGCCCGACGACGGCGCGCCGGACCTGGCGCCCCACGTGCGAAACCGTGTCGGCTACGGCGTCGAGCTCGCCGCCGGGGTGGGAGCGGGCATGGCCCGCACCGCCATCGGCACGACCGAGCGCGCGGTCCGGGGCGTGCGCGAGCTGACCCGCGAGGCGGCGGCGCAGCTCCCGCGCCTGGCGCGTCTGGAGCAGATCCAACCGAGCACGCGCATCTCGCTCGGTTTGCTCGTGGAGGAGCGCCGGCGCCGGACGCCCGAGGATGAGTTCTTCCTGTTCGAGGACCGCGCCTACGACGCTCGAGAGGTGGGCGAGCGGATCGACAACGTGGTCCGGGGACTGATCTCCATCGGCGTGCGCCAGGGCGAGCATGTCGGCGTCCTGATGGGACCTCGACCGAGCGCGCTGGCGCTGGTCGTGGCGATCAGCCGGGTTGGCGCGGTGGCGGTACTGATGCGCCCGGACGGCGACCTCGAGCGCGAGGCGAAGCTCGGCCAGGTCGGGCGGATCATCGCTGACCCCGAGCGGGCGCAGCTGGCGGCCGGCCTGGGCGCCGTGCACACCTTCGTGCTGGGCGGGGTTGGCGGGGGTCCCCGAGATTTTGAGACCCCGGCCGTGATCGACATGGAGGCGATCGACCCGGGCGCGGTCAAGCTCCCGCGCTGGTATCGCCCCAACCCGGGGCGCGCGGGCGACCTCGCCTTCATCCTGTTCAGCGGCGAGGGCGAGAACACGCGCGCGAACCGGATCACCAATCGCCGCTGGGCCCAGTCGGCGTTCGGCACCGCCTCCTCGGCGGCGCTGACCCCGGCCGACACGCTGTACAGCGTGACGCCCCTTTCCCATCCCTCGGGGCTGATGGTGAGCATCGGCGGCGCGATCGTCGGCGGGGCGCGGCTGGCCATGGCGCGCGGGTTCGAGGTCTCGACCTTCTGGGAGGAGATCCGGCGCTACGGGGTGACCGTGGCCACGTACACGTGGACGCTGCTCGACGAGATGGTCGACGCGCCGCCGCAACCAGCCGAGCGCCACCATCCTCTGCGGCTGTTCATCGGCTCGGGGATGCCGCGCGGCCTGTGGCGGCGCGTCGAGCAGCGCTTCAAGCCCGCGCGAGTCGTCGAGTTTTACGCCTCGACCGAGGCCGGGGCCATCCTGGTGCATCTCGGTCGAGGCAAGATCGGCGCGATGGGGCGTCCGCTCCCGGGCAGCGCCGAGGTGCGGATCGCGCGGTACGACCTCGACGCGCAGGGGCTCTCACTCGACCGGGATGGGTTCGCCGAGCGCTGCGAGACTGACGAGGTGGGGATGCTTATGGCCCGGGTGAGCCCGACTGAGCCGCTCAGCATCACGCCGCTCCGTTCGCTGTTCGCGCGCGACGACGCCTGGGTCGCCACCGGTGATCTGTTCCGGCGCGACGCCGACGGCGACTACTGGCGTGTCGACGGGGTGGCCGACGTGATCCACACTTCCGAAGGTCCCGTATTCACGACGGCGATTCGCGATGCGCTGGGGGACATCCCGGCCGTCGATCTCGCGCTCGCGTACGGAGTTGGCTTACAGGAGGGTCATCCCGAGATCGCCGTGGCCGCGGTCACCTTGCGTCGCGGCCGCTCGCTCACGCCGCCGGAGCTGAGTCAAGGGCTCGCCGTGCTCCCGACCGAGGGGCGCCCCGGGGTGGTGCACGTTGTCGAGCGCATCCCGGTCACCACCTGGTTCAGGCCGATGACCCAGGAGTTGCGCGAGGCCGGGCTACCGGTGCCGGGCGCGGGCGTGCAGGCGTGGTACCTGGACGCTTCGGGCGAGACCTACCGGCCGCTGACCGTGGCGGCCAGGCGGCGACTGACGGGGACGGGCGACGCGGCGCGGCGCGCTAAGCCGAAGCCGGAAGCGTCCGGCCGGAGTAGAGCTTGATCACACGGATCGTGCCGGCCGGGGCGGCGTTGATGCAGAGCTCGCACAGCACGCACTCGTCGAGGTTCTCCTCGACGATCTCGACGCCGTGCTCGGTGGCGCGGAAGATGTCGACGGGGCAGACCTCCTCAAGCTTGGCGGCCATGCCCGGGTCGCTAGCGACGGGGTCGTCGACCTCGATCGCGATGAACAGGGCTAGGCTCATACGGTTGCTCCGATCCGGTCCTTGACGATCCGGGGGATCTCCGAGATCTCCTCGGCCACCACGATCCCGGCGTCGGCCAGGCGCGCGATCTTCTCGGTGGCGGTGTCCTCCTTGCCCTCGACGATCGTGCCAGCGTGGCCGAAGCTCATGCCGGGCATCTCGTCCATGAAACGGCCGGCCATGAAGGCGACGATCGGCAGGCGCGAGTCGTTCTCGGTCACCCAGCGCGCGAGCTCGGCCTCCATCCGCCCGCCCGGCTCGGTGTAGATCACGATCGCCTCGGTGTCGGAGTCGGCCTCGAACAGGGGCATGAGCTCGGCGTAGGTCGAGCCGATGATCGCGTCGCCGCCGATCGAGACGGCGGTCGACTGGCCGAGCCCGGCGGCGGTGAGCGTGGAGGACATCTCGGTGGTCATTCCGCCGGAGCGGGAGATCACGCCGACCGACCCCGGAGAGTAGGACTTGGCGGCGTCCTTGGCCGGTCCGCCGATGCCGCCCATCTTCATCACGTCGGGGACGATGATCCCGAGGCAGTTCGGGCCGATGATGCGGGCGCCATGCTCGGCGGCGAGCTCGACCATCTGCGCGACGTCGCCGCGGGGGATACGCTCGGTCACGATGACGACCAGCTTGACGCCGTTCTCGATCGCCTCGAACACCGCATCCTTGGTGAAGGCGGGGGGGACGGTAACGACCGAGCCGTCGATCGGCGAGCCGTGGTGTTCGACCGCCTGGCCCACGGTGTCGAACACCGGCACGCCGTGGACGTCGCGGCCGAGCCTGCCCGGCGTGACGCCGCCGACGATCTTGGCGCCCCTGCCGTAGTCGAGGCACTCGCGGGTCAGGTTCACGGCCTCGCGGCCGGTGATCCCCTGCACGATGAAGGTCGTGCTCTCGTCGATCAGGATGGACACTTAGGCTGCGGCTCCTTGGATTTTCTCGACCGCGCGGCGGGCGGCCTCGTGCAGCGAGACGCTGCGATCCGCGTACTCCACGCCGTAGCGCTCGAGGATCTGGAAGCCCTCTTCCTCCCAGGCACCGGGGATCCGGAAGATCGCGATCTTCTCGGCCGGGTCGTAGCCGAGCTCGACGCAGGCCTTGATCACGCCGCGGGCGACGATGTCCACCCGGGTGTTGGAGACGATCGACATCATCACCGCGATCTTGTCCACGCCCGGCTTCTGGAGCACGAGCTTGGCCAGACCGCACGCCTTGCGCACCGACGGGTTGCCGCCGATCTCGCAGTAGTTCGCCGGGTCGCCGCCGTGGGCGCGCACCGCGTCGAACAGCGTCAGCGACCCGCCACCGGCGCCGATCACCAGGCCGAGGTTGCCGTCGAACTCGGTCACGTTCCCGGCCACGCCGCGGTGATCCTGGGAGTCGACCTGCTCGCCGGCGAGCTCAAACGGCGTCGGCTCGCGCGCCAGCCGGGTCTCCTCATAGCCCACGCCGAGCTCGTGCAGCAGCCGCTGCTGGCGGGGGCGAGCCTCGTTCTCCATGTCCATATGCGCGTCGAGCGCGATGAACTTGCCCTCCTCGGTCTCCCCCAGCGGGTTGATCTCGGCCAGAGTCATGTCGTACTGCAGGAACAGCCGGGCCAGCCGGGCCATGATCGGCGTCAGCCGGTTCAGGGCACTGCCGCTGATCCCCAGCGAGGCGATCAGCTGCTTGGCCTCCCAGTCAGAGAACGGCCGGTTCGTCGAGAAGTGCCGGCGGGCGACGTGATCGGGGTGCTCCTCGGCCACCTGCTCGATGTCGATCCCGCCCATGTCGGAGAACAGCATCACCGGCCGTTTCCGAATTCCGTCCCAGACCACGCCGGCGTAGTACTCGTGCTTGACCGCGGCGCGCTCGTCGACGAGGACGCCCCGCGGCATGTGGCCGCCGATCTCGAGGTCGAGGATGTGCTCGGCGTGGTGGGCCGCCTCCTCGGGCGTGTCGGCGAACTTGACCCCACCGGCTTTCATCCGGCCGCCGCTCAGGACCTGGGACTTGATCACGACCGGGCCGCCGATCTGCTCGGCGGTCCGGCGGGCCTCATCCGCCGTCTTGGCAAAGCCGTGCTTGGTGACGGGGATCCCGGCCTTGGCGACGATCGCTCGCGACTCGTACTCGAAGAAGCGCATCGGGGCGCCGGAGGGTAGCGGAGCGAAGCGGACGAGGTCGCGCTGGACCTACGGTGGCGTAGCTTTCCGCAGCGTTTCGGGTGGCTAAGTCAGCACTCGCGGCCGCTTCTGCGGCGAGTGCTGAGAAAGTCGCGCCATACGCGACTGAACCTGCATTCACCGGTGTGGGGTGGCGCGAGTGTCGAGAAAGTACGGCTCGGATGGGGCCGGGCCGGGTCGTGGCGCCGAAACTCCACCTAGCAAATAAAGCCGATTGGTCTGGTAATCTCGATGAGGTAAGTGCGATACTTCCGTCTCATTTAAGGGTTCTAGCCCTCGACGCCGGCCGGCCTGCACTCCGCCGGCGCCCTTAAACCTTGAAAACCCGTCCCATCTAAGGGGTTGTAAATGACAACACGAGCACGCCGACTCACCTCGCGCCGGCCTGGCCGGCGCACCGCGCGCGCGGCTGCGCTCGCGCTTCTGTCGATTTGCGTTGCCGGCCTCGCCGCCGGCTGCGGCGGTTCCTCGGACGTGACGAGCTCGAGCAGCGGCAGCGGCGGAGCGACCACGAGCAATGCGGCGGCGACCAGCGGTTCCGGCAGCGTCAACCTCAATCTGGTCGCCTATTCCACGCCCAAGAAGGCCTTCGACGCGCTGACCGCGGCGTTTGCCCAGACCCCCGCCGGCAAGGGCGTCGGCTTCAGCGAGTCGTTCGGAGCCTCGGGCTCGCAGAGCCGCGCGGTTGATACTGGCCAGCCGGCGGACGTCGTCGAGTTCTCGACCACGCCGGACATGACCCGTCTGGTCAAGGACGGGATTGTGGCCAAGACGTGGAACGCCAACCCGTACCAGGGCTTCTCGAGCGACTCGGTCGTCGTCTTCGTGGTGCGCAAGGGCAACCCGAAGCACATCACCGGTTGGGATGACCTGATCAAGCCGGGCGTCGACGTGATCACGCCGAACCCGTCGACCTCCGGCAGCGCGCGCTGGAACATCCTGGCCGGCTATGGCGCGGAGCTCAAGGAGGGCAAAACGCCGGCGCAGGCGCTTGCCTACCTGAACACGCTCCTGACCAAGAACGTCAGCGTGCAGGACTCGAGCGCGAGCGCCGCACTCCAGACGTTCACCGGCGGCAAGGGCGACGTGCTGCTCGACTACGAGTCCGACGCGCTGGCGGCCAAGAAGGCGGGCGACGCGATCGACATCGTCTATCCGCCGCAGACGATCCTGATCCAGACGCCGATTGCGGTCACCGCCAAGAGCTCGCACGCCACCCAGGCTCAGGCGTTCGTCAACTGGCAGTGGTCGGCGGCCGGCCAGACGATCTGGGCCGAGAAGGGCTACCGGCCGGTGCTGGCGTCGGTGGCGTCCAAGTTCGCCAGCAAGTTCCCGACGCCGCCGCAGCTGTTCACGATCGACTACCTGGGCGGCTGGACCAAGGTCAGCAAGGCGTTCTTCGCCCCGTCCACCGGCTCGGTCACCAAGATCGAGGAGGCCGCGGGGGTGCCGACTGCCAGCTGAGCTTCAGCCGGCTCCGGCCACGTCGGCCGGAACCGCATCTCTGCACCCAGCACCGGGCGCGGCCCGGGCGCGCCCTCACGTACGCGCGGGCCGCAGCGGGCTTGGGCTCGGGGTGTGCATGCTCTACCTGAGCATCTTCGTGCTGATCCCGCTGGCCGCGGTGATCGTCAAGGCGTTCTCGTCGGGTTTCGGGTCGCTGTGGAGCTCGATCGACAACACCCTGGCGCTCCGCGCGCTGGCCATCACGCTCGGTGCCTCGCTGATCGTTGCCGCCGTCGGAGCGGTGATGGGCACGCTCGTCGCCTGGGTGCTGGTCCGCGATGACTTTCCGGGCAAGCGCTTCATCAATGCGCTGATCGATCTGCCGTTCGCGCTGCCGACGATCGTGGCGGGACTGACGCTGATCGCGCTTTACGGGCCCGACAGCCCGGTTGGGATCCACCTGGCCTACACGCGCGGCGTGGTGGTCGTGGCGCTGCTGTTCGTGACGCTGCCGTTCGTGGCGCGGTCGGTACAGCCGGTCCTGATCGAGCTCGATCGCGAGGTGGAGGAGGCGGCGGCCTCGCTGGGCGCCTCCAATGCCACCACGTTTCGCCGGGTGATCCTGCCGGCCCTGAGACCGGCGATCCTCTCGGGCGCGGCGCTCGCGTTCGCCCGGTCCGTGGGTGAGTTCGGCTCGCTGGCGCTGATCGCCGGCAAGGTCCAGATCGCCTCGATCGTGATCTACGCCGACATCGAGAGCGGCTCGGAGCAGGCCGCGGCCGCGCTGTCGGCCGTGCTGATGCTGCTCTCGCTGCTGGTTCTGTTCTCGATTCGACGCCTGGGAGGCCGCGTTGGTCGTTAGCCGCCGCGCCGCCTGGTCGCTGCGCGCGATCGCGCTGGTCTACCTCGGGCTGCTTCTGCTGCTTCCGGTCGGCGTCGTCTTCTGGCGCACCTTCGAGCACGGCTTCAGCACCGCCTGGGCGTACATGACCACTCCGGCGGCGATCAGCGCGCTGTGGCTGACGATCCTGATCGCGGCGATCGCGGTCCCGCTGAACACGATCTTCGGCGTGGGGGCGGCGCTCGTGCTGACGCGCAGCAACTCGCGGGGGAAGGCGATCCTCGACGCGCTGATCGACCTGCCGTTCGTCGTCTCGCCGGTGATCGTCGGGCTTGCCCTGCTGCTCGTGTACGGCCAGGGGGGATGGTTCGGCAGCGTGTTCTTGAACAACGGGATCAGGATCATCTATGCGGTCCCCGGGATGGTGATCGCGACCGTGTTCGTGTCGCTGCCGTTCGTGGTGCGCGAGGTCACCCCTGTGCTGCGCGAGGTCGGCGAGGAGCAGGAGCAGGCGGCCGCCACCCTCGGCGCCTCCTCGTGGCAGACGTTCTGGCGGGTGACGCTGCCGAACATCCGGTGGGGCGTGGCTTACGGAGTGGTGCTGACGACGGCGCGAGCGCTCGGGGAAATCGGAGCGGTGCTAGTCGTTTCCTCCAACGTGGCCGGCTCGACGCTCACCCTGCCACTGCTCGTCTACCAGCGCGACTCGGAGATCGGCGGCCAGGTAACGACGAGTGTTTACGCGGCAGCGACCGAGCTGGCCGTACTCTCGATCGCCGTGCTGCTCGTGATGACACTGTTCGGACGCAGAAAGGACGCACGATGAGGATCGAGGCCGACGCGATCTCGAAGCGATTCGGCGACTTCGTCGCGCTCGACGATGTGTCGATCGATGTGGCCGAGGGCGGGCTGACCGCGCTGCTCGGGCCGAGCGGCTCGGGCAAGTCGACCCTGTTGCGGATCATCGCCGGCCTGGAGGAGCCCGACGACGGGGCGATCCGGATCGCGGGCCAGGACGTGACGCGAGCCCGTCCCCAGGACCGCGGTATCGGGTTCGTGTTCCAGCACTACGCCGCGTTCGCGCACATGACCGTATACGACAACGTCGCGTTCGGCCTGAAGATTCGCAAGCGCAAGGCGTCCGAGGTGCAGGCGAAGGTGGAGGAGCTCCTGGCGCTCGTCGGGCTCACGCAATGGGCGAAGCAGCGGCCGCACCAGCTCTCGGGCGGACAGCGGCAGCGGATGGCGCTCGCCCGCGCGCTCGCGGTGGAGCCGCAGGTGTTGCTGCTCGACGAGCCGTTCGGTGCGCTCGACGCCAACGTTCGCGCGGAGCTGCGGCGCTGGCTGCGCCGGCTGCACGACGAGCAGGGGGTGACCACGGTGCTCGTGACCCACGATCAGGAGGAGGCGATGGAGGTCGCCGACACGATCGCGGTCATGAACAAGGGCCGGATCGAGCAGGTGGGCGCCCCGCGCGATGTCTACGACAAGCCGGCCAGCCCATTCGTGATGGGGTTCCTCGGGCCGGTCAGCACTGTCGACGGCAAGCTCGTGCGCCCGCACGACGTGAGCATCTCACTGACCGCCGACCCGGGCCTGATCGAGGCGATGGTCAAGCGCGTGGTCCACCTTGGGTTCGAGGTCCGGGTCGAGCTCGAGCTCAAGGGCGGCGAGGCGGCCCGGGTCCAGCTGACCCGGTCCCAGGCCGAGCAGCTCGAGATCAACCAGGGGGACATCGTCTACGTCCGCCCGCCGATGCAAGCGGCCGTGTCCGGCGACGCGGCCGAGGCCGCGGTCGCGGGAGAAGAGGCGGCGTTAACCGGCTAGAGGCGCCAGCCTCTAGCCGCAGCATCCGATTATCGGCTAGAGGCGCCAGCCTCTAGCCGCAGCATCCGATTATCGGCTAGAGGCGTCAGCCTCTAGCCGCAGCATCGATTTATCGCGTGACCCAGGCCTCTGGGTCCTCGGCCAGCCGATCGATGTCGGTCGGAAGCTTGCCGCTCGCCACGTCGGCGACCGTGACGTGCTCGAGCACCCGGCGCAGGTTGGCCCGCACGGCGATCCACACCCGCGGCAGCGCCTCGGACGCGCCCAGGTAGGAGGTCTCCTCCGGGGGCCCGCCCCGGACGCTGGCCAGCGGACCCTCGACCTCCCGGATCACGTCGGCGATCGTGATCTCCTCGGCTGGCTTGGCCAGGCGAAAGCCGCCCTCGGCGCCACGATGGCTTCGCACGATGCCGGCGTGCCGCAGGTCCCCGAGGATGTTCTCGAGGAAGTTGAGGGGAATCTCCTGCGCGATGGCGATCCGTTCGGCCTTGACCGGCTTCTCGTCATCGGTAGCGGCCAGCTCGACCACCGCGCGTACCGCATAGTCCGCTTTGGCCGAGATCCGCATGTCCCTGAGACTCTATGCCGCCACGCGGTCGAACCCGTAGGCCTCGGCCAGTTCGGGGTCTTTCTGGGCGAGCATTTCGGCTAGCGTGACCATCACCTTGCACTGCTTCCAGGTTGCGTCGTCCTGCATTTTGCCGTCGATCATGTGGACGCCGCGCCCGTCAGGGATGGCCTCGAGCACCTTCTTGGCGAACCGGACCTCCTCGGGATCCGGGCTGAACACCTTCTTGGCGATCTCGATCTGGACCGGGTGAAGCGACCAGGCGCCAACGCAACCAAGCAGGAACGCCGCGCGGAACTGCGTCTCGCAGCCCTGCACGTCGCGGATGTCGCCATAGGGGCCGTAGAACGGAAGGATGCCGGCGGAGGTGCACGCATCGACCATGCGCGCGATCGAGTAGTGCCACGGGTCCTGCTGGGCGGTGTCTCGCGGTCCGTCGGGGTTGTGTGGGTTGGGGTCGTTGATCACGCGGTAACCGGGATGCCCGCCGCCCACCCGGGTTGTCTTCATCCGCCGGGAGGCGGCCAGGTCGGCCGGGCCGAAGCTCATGCCCTGCATGCGGGGGCTGGCAGTCGCGATCTCCTCGAGGTTGACCACGCCGAGGCCGGTCTCGAGGATCGCGTGGATCAGGATCGGGCGCTCGAGCCCGGCGCGCGCCTCGAGCTGGGCCAGCAGCCGATCGACATAGTGAATGTCCCAGGCGCCTTCGACCTTGGGGATCATCATCACGTCGAGCTTGTGGCCGATTTCGCTTATCAGCGTCGTGATGTCGTCGAGCACCCACGGCGACTCGAGGCTGTTGACCCGGGTCCAGAGCTGCGTGTCGCCGAGCTCCATCTCCTTGCCCACACGTACCAGCCCGTCCCGCGCGGCCTCCTTGCGGTCGACCGGCACGGCGTCCTCCAGGTTGCCGAGCAGGATGTCGACCGTGGGCGCGATGTCGGGCACCTTGGCCACCATCTTCTCGTTCGAGAAGTCGAGGAAGTGGATCATCCGGGAGGGTTTGAACGGGATCTCGAGCACCGGCGTCGGCGCGCCGATGGCCAGTGGTTTTCCGAAGTCACGGGGGTTTCGCATGGCCGGAACGTTAGATGGGGGGCGCAAACAGTGTCGCGCCTTGGCATTCTCTTGAAATGACCGAAACAGACACTGAGCAGGCGGCGACCCGGATCGACACCGACCAGGCGGCGCGCGAAGCCAGCGGCGCGCACCCCTACGGTCGCTACCTGGAGGAGTTCGAGGTGGGCGCGGTGTACAAGCACTGGCCGGCCAAGACCGTCACCGAGGGCGACGACCACCTCTTCTGCCTGCTGACCATGAACCACCATCCGCTGCACATCAACGACGTGTACGCCCGGCAGTCGCAGCAGGGCCGCAACGTCGTCGTGGGTCCGCTCGTCTACTCGCTGGCGCTCGGGATGAGCGTCTCCGACGTGAGCGGCAAGGCGATCGCCAACCTGGCCACCGAGGAGCTGAAGCACCCCGCGCCGGTGTTCCATGGCGACACCCTCTTCTGCGAGTCCGAGGTGCTCGAGGTCAAGCCCTCGCAGTCCAAACCGGACCGCGGAACTGTGAGAGTGCACACACGTGTGCTCAACCAGGATGGCGTCCTGGTGGCCGAGTTCAAGCGTCTGGTCCTCGTTCCAAGGAAACAGAACGGGGTATCGGGCAATGGTGGGGGCTCGGCTGAGGCCAACGTGGAGTAGTACGTAACCGTACGGATTTAGGCCACGAGCCGGTCATATTCGTTCCCGCCCGGGTAGGCTTGGCGGCCCACCCTGACTTTAGGAGTTGCTGAAACCTCATGGCCCATACCGCACCGACGCACCAAGCGAACTCCAACAACGCCCGCTTACAGGAGTGGGTGGACGAGGTCGCGGCGCTGACCCAGCCCGACGACATCCACTGGTGCGACGGGTCAGACGAGGAGTACGAGCAGTTCGCCGAGACGCTGGTGGCGGCGGGCACATTCGAGAAGCTGTCGGATGCCAAGCGACCGAACTCTTACCTGGCGCTTTCGGACCCGGCCGATGTGGCGCGCGTCGAGGACCGAACGTTCATCTGCTCCGAGCGCGAGGAGGACGCCGGCCCGACCAACAACTGGACCGATCCGGAGGAGATGCGCCAGGCGCTGACGGAGCTGTTCCAGGGCTCGATGCGCGGACGGACGATGTACGTGGTCCCGTTCTCGATGGGACCGATCGGCTCGCCGATCTCCTACATCGGCGTCCAGCTGACCGACTCGGCCTACGTCGCGGCCTCGATGCGGATCATGACCCGGATGGGCCAGGAGGCACTGGACGAACTCGGTGAGGAGGGCGACTTCGTGCCCTGTCTGCACTCGCTCGGGGCGCCGCTGGCGGACGGCGAGCAGGACGTGCCCTGGCCGTGCAACGCCGAGAACAAGTACATCGTCCACTTCCCCGAGACCCGCGAGATCTGGTCTTTCGGCTCGGGCTACGGTGGCAACGCGCTGCTGGGCAAGAAGTGCTTCGCGCTGCGGATCGCGTCGGTCATGGCGCGCGACGAGGGCTGGCTGGCCGAGCACATGCTGATACTGAAGATGACCTCGCCCGAGGGGGTCTCGAAGTACATAGCGGGCGCGTTCCCGAGCGCCTGCGGCAAGACCAACCTGTCGATGATGATCCCGACGCTGCCGGGCTGGAGGGTCGAGACGATCGGCGACGACATCGCGTGGATGAAGTTCGGCAAGGACGGCCGGCTGTACGCCGTCAACCCCGAGGCAGGCTTTTTCGGCGTCGCCCCCGGCACGAGCAAGAAGACCAACCCGAACGCGCTGAAGATGCTGGGGCAGGATGTGGTGTTCACCAACTGCGCCAAGACCGACGACGGCGACATCTGGTGGGAGGGGATGGAGGAGCCGCCGGCCCACCTGACCGACTGGCGCGGCGACGACTGGACGCCGGGCTCGGACAAGCCGGCTGCCCACCCGAACGCGCGGTTCACGGTGCGGATCGCCCAGTGCCCGTCGATCGACCCGCGATGGGACTCGCCGGGCGGCGTGCCCATCGACGCGATGCTGTTCGGCGGCCGGCGCGCCACCGTGGTCCCGCTCGTCTCCGAGGCACGCGACTGGGAGCACGGCGTGTTCCTGGGCTCGACCATGTCCTCGGAGAAGACCGCCGCGGCCACCGGGAACGTCGGCGAGCTCCGGTTTGACCCGATGGCGATGCTGCCCTTCTGCGGGTACAACATGGCCGACTATTTCCAGCACTGGCTGGACACCGGCCGGCGCGACGGGGCGCAGCTGCCTCGGATCTTCTACGTCAACTGGTTCCGCAAGGACGATGACGGCAAGTTCCTGTGGCCCGGCTTCGGCGAGAACTGCCGCCCGCTGGCCTGGATCTTCCGACGCCTGGAAGGGAAGGCGGAGGCGAACGACACCGCGATCGGGCTCGTGCCGCCGGTCGGCGAGGGCGGGATCGACACGACCGGGCTCGAAATCGAGCGCGAGGCCGTCGAGAAGCTGCTCGAGGTGGACCCCGAGGCGTGGCTCGAGCAGCTCCCGCAGATGCACGAGCATTACGGCAAGTTCGGCGACAGGCTCCCCGACGAGCTCAAGGCGCAGCTGGCCGAGCTCGAGCGGCGGTTGCGCGCGTAGCGGCTCTTCGTCGCCTCTCATCAGCGCCGCGTAGTCTCAGCAGCGTGGCGCTCCCGTTCATCCCCTCAGACGCCGGCATGCTCGCGTTGCAGGCGGCGACGGTCGCTGGGCCGCGGTCGATCGCGCGACCGGCCTGGATGGAGCGTTTCCGCGGCCGCGGCTGGGCGTTTGTGCCGATCGGCTCGATCGTGGTGGTGATCTTCGCGATCCGGTACGTGTCGGACACGGCCACCGGGCTGACCTGGCTCGCGCTGATTGCCGTGCCGATCCTCGCCGCCGTGGCGCTGGGCTGGGCGATGCGGGGAGCGAGACCGTGGGCGGCCGTGCTCGCGGTGCCGTTGTTCGTGGCCGCCTGGGCGATCAAGACCTCGCTCGTCGGCGAGGCGTCGGGCGCCCTGCTATCGGCCCTCAGCTGCGTGACCCTCGGCGTGCTGCTGGCCGCGGTGACCCCGCCGTCGTGGCTGAAGGCCGGGATCGTGCTGATGGCGGCCGCCGATACGTGGCTGGTGCTCTCGGACCTGCTGCAGGCCCCGAACGCGACGCTGGTGGCAGCCCAGCCGCCGGCCGGGCTGCCTCAGCTTCAAAGCGAGCTGTTCGGGACCATCTCGATGGGCTACGGCGATCTGTTCGTGGCCGCGCTGCTGGGCGCCGTACTCGCCGCGCGGTGGCGGCGGCAGTGGCAGGCGGCGCTGCTCACGCTGGCCATCGCGGCGGTGTTCGACCTGCTGTTCCTGGTCATCGCGGAACTCCCGGCGACCGTGCCGGTGGCGCTGGCGCTGATCGTGATGGAGGTCTACGAACGGGTCAATGCTGGGAGTCGCCGCCGCCTGTCGATGCGGGCGGACGCGCTTCCTCGGCAAGCGAGGTGATGGCCAGAGCGCCGCGGGCGGCGTCCTCCAGAACCTCGGTGGCCTCGTCGGCCGAGCGGGCGTAGAGCTCGACCAGGAGGTGGACGACGATCCGGTCATCGTCGTGCTTGTGGAAGCGGACGTGGGTGAAGAACTCCCGCGTGCCGTGATCGCCGAAGGCGGCGTAGGAGAGGGCGTCGCCGGCCTCGGGCCCCGAGCAGGTCTCGACATCGTCGGCGTCGACCGTGACCGTGCACGAGGCCACCCAGGGTGTGCCGGCGATCATTCGCTCCCAGCGGTCCTCGATCGGCTCGACGCGGCCGTTGTGGAAGCCAAGGTGGGGCTGGTCGTGCATGCACTCCAGGCACTGGACGACGGCCTCCTGCATCTCGTCCACCACTTCGCCCCGCTCACCGGTCTCGGGGTCGATCCGGTGGATCCCCTCGTAGTGCACCTGCACCTCGAGGTTCTGGGACCAGCACCGGTAGCAACGGAGCCAGCTTCGAACAGAGGTTGAGCCCTCCATCGCCCTGATTCTACGATCCCCGTGTGAGCTTGCACGGAGACGCCCGCTGATGCGGTTCCGATCAAGGCCAGTCGGCGCGATCATGGCGGGAGGTGCGGGTCTGCGGATCGGCGGACAGAAGGCGACGGTCGAGCTCGACGGCAAGCCGCTCATCTGCTATCCGCTTGATGCCGTCGGCCAGGTGCTGAGCAAGGTGGCAATCCTTGCCAAGGCCGGCACAAAGCTGCCCTCCGTGTCCGGGGTGGCGGTGTGGATCGAGCCCGAGAGTCCGCGCCATCCCGTGATCGGGATCACCCAGGCACTCGCCCTGGCCGGGGGCCGTCCGGTGCTGGTGTGCGCCGGCGATCTGCCGTTCGTCACCCCCGAGCTGATCCGCCGTCTCGTCAAGGCCGATCCGGGGCGAGCCCCGGCAGTGGTCGCGTGTGCGGAAGGCCGGATGCAGCCGCTGCTCGGGTGCTACCAGCCTCGCGCGCTCGAGCTGCTCTCATCCGCTGCCCGAGCGGCGAACGGCCGGCTCATGGAGATCGTCGCGGGGATCGAGCCGGTACTGCTAGAGGTCGAGGATCCCGACGAGCTGTTCGACATCGACACGCCCGACGATCTGCTTCAGGCCGCGGCGATGCTCGACCGCCGGCGAATTAGCCAAATGTGAAGTCGTACGCCGTGACGCCCGGAGGCAGCTGTACGGTGAAGGCGAACTGCTGCGCCGTCGGGAACGAGATCAGCGAGTAGAGCCGCTCGCCGGTGACCGTGAGCACGCCGTTCTTGACATCCGCGCCGGCGTGGGCGTTGGGTAGCGGCTGGCCGTCGAGCAGCACGTGCCCCTGGCGGGGCACGTTCCCGGCCGAGGTCAGGACCAGGTAGACCTTGGCCGCCTGAACCGCCCCGGAGATCGAGGCGCCCGAGGCGGCCGGCGTGATCGACTCCGATGACGCGTCCCAGGCGCCTCCGAGCGCGAACTGGTTGACGTTGAGGCCCGACGGGGCGTGGTAGCTGTGGACGCCGTTCTGGAAGGAGGGGGTGAAGCCCATCTCGCGCTGGGTGTTCAGGTAGGTCTCGGGCGTGCCCAGTCCCGCCGAGGGCATGATCGCCGTCGCGGTCATCGGCGGTGGCAGGGAGGTGGCCCCGGCGTCGGCCAGAAGCGCGCGCACGGCGGCCTCGCTCTCCTTGTAGTCGCCCTCTCCGAACTGGTAGTGGCGCACCTGCCCCTTGGCGTCGATCAGGTACTCGGCCGGCCAGTACTCGTTCTGCCAGGCGTCCCAGGTGCCGTACTTGTTGTCCTGCACGACCGGATACTTGATCCCGTCCGACGCGATCGCCTGGCGGACGTTGCTGGCCTCCTGCTCGAAGGTGAACTCGGGGGTTTCGACCCCGATGACGTCGAGCCCGTACTTGTGGTACTGGGCGTAGAGCCCCTTCACATAGGGCAGCGTGCGCAGGCAGTTGATGCAGGTATAGGTCCAGAAGTCGATCAGGACAACGTGCCCGCGCAGCTCCTTGAGGGTCAGCGGGCGGTCACCGGGTGTGTTGAACCAGTCCTGGGTGTCGGCGAACTCGGGGGCGGTGCCGAGATCGGGCAGCGAGGGGGTCTTGACGCCCGGAATCGCCACCTCGCGCTCGGCTTCGGTCGAGACTGGCGTGACCGAAGCCGCCCTCTGCGCGGTGACGAAGCGCGAGGTGGGCCGCAGTGAGGCGAGGCGCTTCTGGACC
>Ga0335075_10003906_pt1 | contig 23386 bp, 20 predicted proteins | sample Lox_Sample_24_FD_206723 | JGI IMG/M metagenome (GOLD analysis project Ga0335075, IMG submission 206723) | Soil microbial communities from Loxahatchee National Wildlife Refuge, Florida, United States - Lox_Sample_2.4 | ecosystem: Environmental > Terrestrial > Soil > Wetlands | place: USA...
TCCCTTTTATGTCCTATTTGCCCTAGTTCCGAGGGGACTTTCTCGCCCTATGTGCCCGGCGACCGTCTCAGTCGGTGGCTGCGATGTCCCGCCAGTCCCACGGTCCCCAGTGACCCCATGATCCGAAGTGTCAACCCGGACCTGTCGCATTGTCGGATCGCTGACAACTGGCTACCGGAAGATCCTCGGCAGAATTTCTGGGGGCGGTGTCGGATCGGGACAACGGCGTTCGTAGCAGGGGTGAGACGCCGGCCAGGGCGCCGAGGAGAAGGGCGTAACGATCCCCATCCCTACTACCTGACCAGGACAGGAACGATGACCGATTCGACGGCAACTGGCGGAACCAGACTGTTCCGATTCGGGGTGGTTGCCCCGCTCACAACTGACCTGCCGACGTGGCGAGACCGGGTGCGCCGCATCGCCGACAGCGGCTACTCCACGCTGCTGATGCCCGACGTCCCGGAATGGCAGCCAGCGCCTGGCCCGACGCTGGCCGTCGCGGCCTCCCTTGCCGACCTGCGGGTGGGCACCTGGGTGTATGCCTCCCCGCTACGCCCGCCATGGATGATGGCGTGGGAGGCGCACTCGCTGTCGGTGCTCACCGACGGTCGCTTCGAGATGGGCATGGGCACCGGGAGGCCTGGCATTGAAGACGAACTCCGCAAACGAGGGCTGCCCGTCCTATCATCGGGCGAACGGCTGGCCCAAGTGCGTGAGACCGTGACGGCGCTGCGAGATCTCGACGGCCCCGACTTGCACACGCCGGTGGCGATGGCCGTGCGCGGTCCGAAGGCCCTGGCGCTGGCGGCCGACCTCGCAGATACGGTCAACCTCGCAGTGGCGCCGCACGAGTCTCGGGTCGAAGTCGCGCGGCTGGCATGCGACTTCCGCGCCATCCGGGACGTTGAACTCGCGCAGCATGTGCCGGTGATCGGCAACAATGTCGCGCCCTTCATGGCGCCCCCCGACACTGACCCTGCCGCGCTTCACGCGGCGGACTCGCTGGCCGCACTTCCGGATGACCCCGCAGCGGCCGCCGAGGAGATCCACCGGCGACGGGAGGAGATCGGCTTCTCCTACTTCGTCTTCGGCGCAGACTTCGCCGACACGCTCGCTCCGGTCGTAGCTGAGCTGGCCGGACATTAGGCCAGTGAGCCATCTTTCGCCGTCGCTGGCTACGAGCCTGCCATTTGCTCCCAGGGCGTAACGTCCAATCGCTGTGCGTAAAGCTGCTCGTAGAACGGCCGATGGTGGGCGGCGAACCGGGCCAGGTCGGGGGAGTTCTCGACGGTGTGCGGGTACATGCGCTCGCGCCGCTCGAAGCCGGAACTGGCGCTGACGTCCATGTGCCAGCGTGCGTACCGGCGCCACTCCGGCCGTTCACCGGGCTCCCAGGTGAGCGCCTGCGGGATGAAGGGCAACCCGACGGTCGCGCAGTACGCCGCCATCGTCGCCTCGGGGCGTGTCACGAGATCATCGGAGTCAATGACAACCGAGGCGTCTCCCCCGGCATCGCGAATAGCGGCTTGTAGCTCGCACAGTCCCTCCAGCCCGAACGATGGCAGCCTGGGGGACAGCGCGTAGCTCGACGCTGCGATCTCCTCCGGACGGCGGATGAGGAAGGCATGCCGGGACTCAGCGAGGAAGCGCCGGTCGGCGAGCACCTCCCGGAAGTAGGGGTGGTGGTCCTTCAAGAACACGCTCATGCCGTGCGTCTCATCACGCAGCCAGGCGAGGAGCGACAGGGGCGAATCGAACGCCCGCGCTCCGGCCTCAGTCTCGCCAAAGTCCCTTAGTTTGCAGAACGGTTCGTGAAGCACGGTCATATCGCCGCGCTCAACCATCGAGCGATAGAAGGCCGTCGATCGCGTGCGCGGTGCACTCCACAATGCGAACACTGCCATGGGCGAGACATACCCCTTAAGCGGCCGGCGTCCCGGGGCTGGCCTTCCTGGGCGGGGTCCAGCGCCGCCGCGGCGTGGACCAGCCAGGTTCGGAACTGGCAGCGCTCGGCCTCCGTCAGGTCCGCCATCATGCGCTCCTCGATCGCGATTGCGCGGCGGTGCGCCTCGGCCAGCACCTCCGCGCCGCGCGGGGTGAGGTAGACCCGGCGCCGCCGCTTGTCACGCGGGTCGGCAGGCCGTTCGATGAGCCCCGCGGCTTCCAGCGCGACCAGCATCTCGTGGGTGGCCTGCGGACGGTACATGCTGTCGGAGGCAAGGTCGGCTCCGGAGGAGCCCGGTTCGACCTCGACCAGCCGCAGCACTCCGAACCCGGCCGCGGTGATGCCCAGCGGACGCAGCGCGTCCTCCAGCGCCAGCCACAGTGCATGCTGCGCCTGCCGGAGGAGGTACCCCAGTCGGCCACCTGGCCCCCGGAACCCCTCGCCGATAGCCGTTGGCATCGCACGGATGCTAGCAGAGCCGGAGGGTTGCGGCGCCGGTGAGGCCAGGCGTAGCGTAATCATCAGGAACCTGATAATCAGGATCGTGATGACCACGAGGAGGGGCCCATGGGCCGGTTCCGCATCTCCACGCACGGCAGGCTCCAGGACTGGATCGCCGACGACAAGGGGTATTTCACCGCCGAGGGCCTGGACTACGAGATCAACCTCAAGGTCCTCGAAAACGCCGACCAGGACATCGTCAGCGCCGGAGACACCGATATCCGGGTGGGCGCCTATGAGCTGTACCAATCCGGCGGCGGCGGCAAGAAGGACATGAGCTGCGCGTGCCACTGGGCGGTAAACGAGGCCGCCACCCAGGGGGCGGGCCGGATGTGGGGGCATGCGTACTCGATCCTGCCCAGCGGCATCTACGTCCGCGACGATTCGCCCATCAGCGGCCCGCAGGACCTGGCCGGGGTAGAGGTGGCGGTCGGCTACCACTCGGGCAGCCACTTCTCGACTATCCAGGCGCTGGAGGCCTTCATCGACCCCGGGCAGGTAAAGCTGGCCTTCATCGGCATGCCGTACGACCGGGTGGACGCGCTGCTGGCCGGCGAGGTGCCTGCCGCCGCGGCCTGGTCCGCCCCGGCCTACATCCTGGAGCAGCTCGGCTGCCGCAAGATCGCCGACACGACGTTCATGGCCGGGTTCATGTTCGGCGCTGGCACCGACCCAGAGGACGTGGAGAAGTACTTCACCGCCCTCAAGCGCGCCCAGATGGACCTGGACCTGGAGCCGGAACGCTACAAGGAGTACTACGCGAGGGAGATCCCGTCCCGGTACGCCGGGCGCGTGGACGTGCGCCGTTTCGGCCCGGGGGAGCGGATTGCGTTCCTGCCCTACAGCGAGGACATGTACCAGCAGTCGCAGCGATGGATGCAGCAGCGCGGCCTGTTTGGCCAGCGGGCATCGATCCCCGCCTACGAGTCCGCTATCCAGGTCTGACCAGGCGCTTGCTTACCCGAACATGTCCGCCACGACGCGGGTCTTCTCCTCGTAGGACACGTCCCGCAGATGCTGAGTCAGCCCCCACCGGTACCCGAAGGGGTCGACGATCTGGCCGTCGCGTTCGCCGAAGGGGGTGTCCTGGAGCGGCCGGTGCTCCGTCGCCCCGCGGCGAGCGCTTTGCGCCAGACCGCCTCGACGTCCTCGAAATCCAAGTAGAACGCGACCGCTGACGTAACCTCGGCGGGCGGCCGGACCGCGCCGTGCTCGGGAAACTCGTCCGCCAGGATCAGGCGCGATCCGCTCACGTCCAGCTCAACGTCGATCAGCCGTCCGTCGCGCAGGGGCGGTTACGCCAGGCCTTCTTCTGGTGCTTCCGGTCCTTCCGGGAACTCCTCGCCTTCTTCGAGGAACTCCTCGGCGATCTTCGCCATCGAGAAGTCGCCAGGCTGGATCCCGTCCGCGGCGCCGGGCGGGCTGAGGGGGTTGATCTTCACGTACTTCGGCAGCGCTGGCTCTGACCAGACTTCGCGGTGTTTGTCGGTAAACCACCGCTTGATGTTCACCATGCCCCCCAGCTACCCACCTTTTCCCAATTTATTGGCGCTTGCGCAGGCTTGCGGCGGCGCTGTCAATCACCCGTTGATCACACGGCTATGGGAGCGTGGCAGGGTGTCATCCATGGGCCAGCCGTTTATGGATCAAGCGACGGTGCGCGACGCGATCGCGCGGACCTGGGCCGGCGACGTGGTCCCGAGCCTGTCCGGGTTCGTGGCGATCCCCTCGCTCTCGCCGCAGTTCGACGCTTCATGGCAGGCGGCGGGCCAGTTGCGGGCAGCCGTCGACCACGTCGACTCCTGGGCGGGATCACGCGACCTCGCAGGAGCACGCCACGAAGTAGTAGAGCTCGAGGGCCGCTCGCCGTTGCTGCTCATCGACGTACCCGCGAGCGGCGCAGCGGCCGGGCCGGGCACCGTGCTGCTGTACGGTCACCTGGACAAGCAGCCTGCGCTCGGCGAGTGGTCGCAGGGACTCGCGCCGTGGCGCGCCGTTTTCAGGGACGGCCGGCTGTACGGCCGCGGCACGGCTGACGACGGGTATTCGGGGTACGCCGCCGTAACCGCGCTGGAAGCGGTGCGCGCGGCCGGCGGCAGCCACTCGCGCGCGGTCATCCTGCTCGAGACGGGCGAAGAGTCGGGCAGTCCCGACTTGCCCGCTTACCTGGAGCACCTCGCCGATCGCCTCGGCCAGGTCAGCCTGGTGATCTGCCTGGACTCCGGCGGCTTGGACTACAAGCGGCTCTGGCTGACGTCCAGTCTCCGCGGGATGGTCATGGCCACCGTCACCGTGCGCGTCCTCGAGGCGGGCGTGCACTCCGGCATCGCCAGCGGCATCGCCCCGGACTCGTTCCGCATCATGCGCCAGCTGCTCGACCGGCTCGAGGACTCCGCCACGGGCGAGGTCAGGCTACCCGAGATGAACGTGCCGATTCCGGCGCAGCGGCGGGCCGACGCCGCCGCCTTGGTGGCGCTCGACCCGGACGCGGTCGGCCGGGACATTCCGTTCGTCACGGGGACGTCCGCCGCCTCGCCTGATCTGGTCGAGCTGATCCTGAACAACACCTGGCGGCCGACGCTGTCGGTCATCGGCGGTGACGGCCTGCCGGAATCGAAGCTGGCGCCGGCGGTGCTGCGGGCGTCGACGTCGTTGCGGCTGAGCTTCCGGACGCCGCCGGGCGCCGACGTGGTAGCCGCCCAGGCCGCGCTGGTCAAGACGCTGACAACCGACGTCCCCTACGGGGCGCAGGTCGACGTCGGCAATTGGATAACGCTCAGCGGGTGGAGCGCGCCTGCTCCGTCGCCCTGGCTCTCCGCCGCGCTGGATGAGCTCACCGGCTCGGTGTTCAGCGAGCCGTACCGGCAGCTCGGTCTCGGGGGCGGCATCCCCTTCATGGAGCTGCTCGGCCGCCGCTACCCGGACGCGGACTTCGTCGTCACCGGGGCCCTCGGCATGGACTCCAACATGCACGTGCCGGACGAGTCGCTCAACATCGAGTACGCCGAGCAGGTGACCGCGGCCGTCGCGCACATCCTCGACGCGCACGCGCGCGCTTCGGTTTCCCGAGACCCGATCTAGGGTGAGTGTCGATTGGCGTCAGATAGTCTGACCGGCGCCTGGCGGCATTCGGAGAAACCGTCCTGGGAGCGACGTCCCCTGAGGTCCGTGAGCAGGCTATCTAGGGTGAGTTCCTCCTCGACGCGAAGGCCGCGGCTCACCATGGCGGCGGAAAGGTCCGGGTCCCACGGCGTCGCGACCGGCTCGCCGGCAAGCTGCGGCAGCCGCGTGGTCGGTGCCGAGTCCGGCAGTGCGGCTGTTGTCAGAGTTTCGTAGGCAGCCCTGTCGTATCGCCAGGGCTGCCAGCGCACCTGCCCTCGGCCAATCCGCTCACGAACCGCGTTGGCGATCCGGACGCCGCCCCAGTCGAAATCGCCGTGGTAGCGGAACTCCGCGCCGCCCGCCGCGAGCAAGTCAAGCAGCTGCCACCCGGCGGCAGACGGTCGCCCGCCGACGCAGACTAGCGGCTGGCAGTGGCTGCCAAGCTCGTCGGCCGCGGCCGCGACTACCACGGGGTTTTCGCATACCCGTACGAGTCCTACGCTCAGCCCCTTATCGTGGCAGCGCAACTGCCGGAGGGTGAGCATCGCCGGCTGCCCGGCTTCCCGATGCAGGGCCAGAACCCTACCGAGGGCGGTGCGGTTATCGCCCGGAAGCCCGAGGCATAGCACCAGTGATGAGAGGTCGTCCAGGTAAACACCCACCGCGGCCCACGCCGCACGCCGGGAGTCCGCGGTCCCGTCCGTCGCGAATGGCAGCCCAGCCAGCCCGCGTACCGCCGAAAGAGCGAGCGTCCCGGCCGGGCGACCGTCATCAAGGGCATGCGCATCGCCGCAGCATTCGGCGGCGAGTCTGCCGATGGGCAGACCGCTTGAGGGCAATCGCCGCAGCACCGCTGCCAACTGCACGAGCAGCGCCTGTGCCGCAGCAGGCTCGGGGACGAGTCGGCGCACGACCCCGGTCGCGTCGAGCCACCGCCGCCACGACGCCAGCTCGGCCCGGTTAGTCACGGCGTCGTCCAGCGGCGCGAACGCTGCCGCCCAGGCTGCTGCCGTGTCCAACCGGTCGCGGTTATAGTCCCGGAGCGGACCGGTCAGGCGTGTCACCGCCTCGGCCAGCCCGCCCGGTGCGACCCCGCTCTCCCGCAGAATGCGATCCACCTCGAGGAGCGACACCGACAGCGACGTAGCGGAACGGGCTGGCCTGCCGGTCAGCCGCTCCAGCGCCCGCCGCTGCTCAGCGGTCGCCTCGGCCAGAGTCACGGTCCCGGTCAGTGGGCGTCCGACCTCCAGCCGGTCGCGCGTCCGCTGAACCAGCCACGCGATCGGCGCGCCGCCAAGCAGGCGGTGCAGCCGGGCGTCGGCGTCCGACGCGCCGGTCACATCGCCGCCCGCTCGGTCCGGCGGCGTTCTCGGCCATCCCACCACCACGGTGTGACTAGCACCGCGTCGATCCCGTCCTGGCGCGCGAGCTGGCAGATGCCCAGCCCGGGCACCTGCGGGTAGCATCCCCACTCACGCTCGCTGGTCATAACGACGTCCATATCGAAGGTGGCAAGCAGGCCCAGGCATTTCGCGCGGGAATCGTCGTCGACCCCGGCGAACGCCTCGTCGAGCGCGATCAGCCTTGGTGCGTATGGATTGCCAGCCGACTTGTAGTGCGACGAAGCCGCCGCGAAGAGCGGGACCGAGGCGACGAGCGCACGCTCGCCTCCCGAAGCAGGACCGGTAGCGGGCCGCCACTGCCCGTCCTGGTACCGCTGGATCACGAACTCGTGCCAGCCTCGATAGTCCAGGGCGGCGGTCAGCACCTCGGCCCATCCGGCGGCTGGGTTGTCCGCATGCTCGGCCGCGATCCGCTGCTGCAGGAACGCGCCGACCACGGCCCGGTCGTCGGCGGACCACGCATCAATCGTCTGCCGGAGCTTGTGCCTGATCCGGTCAAGCCCGTCGGGGGCATTCCGGGCCTGCTGCCAGATCAGCCGGAGCTTCATGCCGGTGGAGGTCGGCCTGGATCCCATTTCGTCGTTCATCTGCCTGACCTCGGCCTCGGCCCCCGCGATCAGCTCGTGCAGCGTCCCCGCCACCTCATTGAGCAGGTGGTTCTCCAGGATCTCCCGCTCCCTGGCGGACAGCAGCCGGGTCCGCTGGTCCACCTCCTCGCCGAGCGCCTCGGCGAGGCTCGGCAGGTCGTGGCTGCGACCCTGGAAGACCACATCGACCACGATGACGCCTTCACTCAGCATCAGCCCAGCGGAATGTCCGTGCCTGGCCATGGCGTCCGCGAGTAGCTTGTGCTCCTCGGTGACCCGCTTCTGGATCCGGTCCCACGGACCGTCCCCGTCGTCCACGACGTCGAGCTCCGAGTTCACCGCCCGGGCGAGGATCACGGCTGGGGTCGGGGCCCACGATTCCGCCACGTCGGGGATCTCCAGCGACGGCAGCGCGACCCGCAGCAGCCCGGTGGCGGCGAACGCCTGGAACTCCCGGACCGCATCGTCCCGCTGCCGTGCCGCGTCATCAACGTCAGTCCGCAGCCGGCCGCGTTCTCCGTTTGCCGTGCCGCGCGCCTCGATCGCATCCTGCTCCCGGCTGCGGGCTGCCTGTTCGGCCTTCGTGCGCGCGTCGAGGGCGCCGTTCACCTCGGCGAGCCGCCGCCGCAATTCCCCGACCGCTGTGCCGACGGTGGAAAGGAGCTCTTCGTACGTCGCCGCCGCCCCACCCGCGGCCGCGCGGGCATCGGCAGCTCGCTCGCCCGCTCCGATGAGCAGCTGCCTGCCCTCAGTTAGCTCCGCCTCCGCTTCGGCCGCCCCGCGGATCGCGACGTGTGCCGCCTCCGCGGCCGGCCAGAGACCGGCGAGCGTTATCCGGTAGGCCGCGATGCCCGCCCGCACCGCGCCGAGCTCGTCCGGGTCCGCGGGCAGGCCGACATCCTCGGCGAACTCCGCCGCCCGCGCCTGCGCGGTCGCCAGTTCGTTCCGTTGCTGCTGGCACAACGCATCGGCCTCCGAGTGGTCCGCGCGCGCCTGGGCGAGCTGCCTGCGCTGCTCGGCGGACGCCATGTGCGCCTCGCGCACCCCGTCATCCGGCGGCACCGCGCGGTGCTCGTCCGCGAGTCGCCCCTGTCTCGCCTCGACGTCCGTCAGGTTCGCGTCGAGCCCCTCGATTGCCGCCCGCTGCTCGTCAAGCTCTTGCGCCAGTGACGCTATCCGCGCTCGCCGCCCGGCCTCTCGTGCCCCCTCTCCGATGTAGCCGGCTCGCTCCTTCCGCCAGGCGCCGCTCAGCACGCCGTTTGACCACCGCCCGTCCGTGGTCACCCAGGTCCCGCCATGCCGGGCAGTTCCGGGGCCACGCCCGATAGCATTCAGAACGGACGCGACTGACTCTTCCCGCAACGCCGCCGCCCGCGGGTCGGCCCGGTCGATCGCGGGGACCAGAACGCTGCCGCAGGATGGCCCGGGCACCGGTGCGAGTCCGGAAACCGCGATCACGTCACCGTCGACAAGGTTTCCGTCAGGCGTGACCCAGGCATCGAGGATCCCCGCCGCCTCGAGCGCCGCCTCCAGCCCTGCGCGCTCGCCGTCGGGCAGGCCCGGCGCGAAGTCCGTCACCTTCCACAGCGGTGCGCCGAGGCGGTCGTCTCGAATGCCCGCTGTCCGCGTGTACGGGGACGACGGTGCATCGTGGCCGCCCGCGCGCAGGCGGCCGATCTCGTCCTCGAGCTCCCTTGCTCGCGTGACGTGCCAGGTCCGCTGGCTGCTGAGCCTCTCGGCCACGCGACCCAGCTCTGCCCCGGCGGCGCGAGCGGCGTCGTCAATGATCGCGACCGCTCGGTTCGCGCCTTCGCCGGTCACGCCCCAGGATTCCACGGCTGCGATCACGTCTTCGGAATCGGCGGCCCGCAGCTCGGCCAGGCTGCTCAGGAAGGAGCGGTAGGCATCGAGAAGGACCCGCATCCGTTCCGCTACTGCCGAATCCGCGGCTGTGACCCGGTCCGCGGCGGCCTGGACCTCAGCCGACAGCCTGCCTTCCGCTTCCCGTGCGGACTGGAGCCGCCGCTCGCAGGTCGCGGACTCTTCCAGCAGGCTGCGTAGCTGAGCAGCGGCTTGTTCCTGCCGGTCGGCGATCGTCTGGGCATCGCGTTTGGTCCTGGCGAGAATGTCGGCCGCAAGGGGCTCGGGGGCGTCCAGGTACGCGGTGACCGGGTGCTCCTCGTCATCGATCGGGCGAGCAGCTGTGTCGCCATCCAGCTCGGCGCCTTCGAGCGCCGCGACCACCGCCCGGTGCTGCGTAACGCGGCGCGCGTCGGCTGCTGCGGTGGCGGCCTCGTGCAGCGCCCGGGCGAGACTATCCCGCCCGGCGCTGGCCCGGTCGGCGGCTTGTGCCGCCCTGTCGGTGTCCCGCTGGACGAGCCTGGCGTGCCGGTCCCGGTCGTCCTCCCGGTCCCGCGCGGCTCTTTCCTTCCGGTCCGCGTCCTCGCGCAGCTGCTCGAGCCGTTCGGCGTCACGCATCGCGGGATCGGCCTGCAGCGCGCCGCGCCGCGCTTCCAGCGCGATTCGCTGCTCATCAAGCTCAGAAAGATCCTTCCGCGCTTCGTCAAGCGCCCGCTGGGCAGCCGTGAACGCCTCCTCGGCGGCAGCGAGATCCCGGCCGAGTTGCTCGTACCTGGATTGTGCCTGCCGGGGCGCGGCGGCCTTGCGTTTGGCAGCCACCATCGCGTAGCGGCTGTAGTGGCGCAGGAACTCGGTCGCCGCCTGGCGGGCCTCGGCGAGCGAGCGCAGCGCGTTACGCTCCTCGTCAAGGCCGCGAAAGGCTTCGGCCACCGTCGTCACCAGGCTGGGGCTAAGGGGCGGCAGCGCTTCTGTCAGCGCGCGGGACAGCAGCTTCTCGTCGGGCTTTTTGGACAGTTGTGGTTGCCGGAGCTGGATCAGCAGGTTGACGAGGGTCTCGTAGCGGTGCTCGCCGAGGCCGAATAGGGCTTCGTCGACCGCCCTGCGGTAGTCAGCCGCCCTGTCGTAGACGAAGCCATGCTGTCCGATGTCATCGCGCAGCCTCTCCCGGGTGAGCGGTACCCGGCTCACGGGCAGCAGGGTCAGCTCCGCACCCACGCGCTGGGTCGTGGCGAAGAACCAGTGCCTGGCGATGCCACGGCCGGCGACGGCCTTCAGCCCGCAGCCGATCGTGTAGAACTCCTCGGTCCCGTCGGCGGTGCGGCGGCCGAACTCCAGCCAGGTGTAGCCAAGGCGCTCCGGGTTGGGATGCTTGCCGCCGAGCAGCAGGTTCCATTCCATCCGCTTCTGCCGGTCGCCGTCCGGCTCTACCCGGTGCGGGGCGAGCTCTCCGTCGAGCAGGAACGGCAGCGTGAGCGCGAGCACCTTGGACTTGCCGGTCCCGTTGTTACCGCGCAGAAGCAGTCGGCCGTCATGGAACCAGAATTCTTCGGCGTCGTAGTAGAACATGTCCACGATCCCGGCACGCAGTGGCTTCCATCGCTCAGAAGATGGTGCTGGCAGCATCTGCTGTCGCCTTTCTTGTCCGGGGTGCGTGGGAGCTGTCCGGCTCCCGAATTACTGGCTCGCCGAGGGCGAAGCGGGCGATGGCCGGGCGACCGTGAACCACGGTGCCATCAACCTCGGCCAAGCGGAGTGCCGTCAGCTTCTCCAGCGCGACCTCGAGCAGCTCGGCTTCCGCGCCGGGATCAGTGACGCCCTTGCGCCAGTAGCCCGTGTGCTCCTCGGCCGCCTGCCGGACGAACCGGAGCAGTTCGTCCCTCGTCGCCTGTTCCTGGCCGGCCAGGTACTCGGCAACAAGCAGCGTGACATGCCCGTCGGTGCGCTGCTCGGGCATCCGCACGTCGGTGAGCTCATCGTCAGGATCAACCATGGCGATGCCCTCGGCGCGCAGTTCCGGCAGCAGTCCGGTGGCCTCGCTGATCCGGCGAGTGATCGCGTGCCGCTGGGATAGCAGGTAGCCCCGCTCCTCGGCAGTCAGCTCGTCGTAGTACACGACCGGGTCATCGAGCAGGCGCTGTGTGAGTCGCCTGCGCATTGCCTGGTTGCGCAGTTCGTCGGTGTCTGCGACCGGTTCTGAGGCCAGCTCCGCGAGCCGTTCGTCGAAGGCGCTGGCGGTGACGGTGGACGGTCCCCGGCTGCCGGACAGTAGCACTGCGAGTACCGGCCTTCGCACGTCGTAGAGTACGTCGGCGCCTGTCGACAGGTATGCGTCCTCGTCCCCGGCCACCCGGCTGACCACTCCCCAGGTAAGCAGCAGGCGGACCACCGCCACCAGATCCGCGCGATCCGCCCTGTTGTCCAGCGTCAGGGTGAACCCGGCCCTGAACAGCTCGGGTTCCGCCGCAGCCGTCAGTATGTCGTCGGCGAGGCTGCCGAGCGTGGTCTGCGCGTCGGCGCGGGCGAGCGCCGACAGGGCTAGACAGAGAATGACGTACCGGCGGCGGGTGAACGCTTCCCTATTGTGGCCGCGAGCGGGGCGGGACGCATCGGACAGCACGGGGGAGGTCTTGAAGAGCCGCGCCGTCTCCGTATCCGCGACGAGTCGCCAGCCGGTCTCTTTGCGCAGCCATTCAATGAGCGCGGCCAGGTGCCGTCGGACCAGCATGAGCGCCTCACGGTCGTCGGCGGCGATGAGCAGCGGCTTGGCGAGCAGGGCGCGGAGAGCGGTCTGGCGCTGCGCTTGCTCCTCGGCGGGTGTCATGGCATCAGGTCCGTGATCTCGATAACGTGCTCGGGGCCGGTGAGCACCCCGTCCTCGGTCTTGAGCGTGGCCATGCCGGCGCCGGTGACCACGCGCAGTCGCACCCCCATGGTGCCGTCGCTCGTCTCGGTCTTTACCTCGGCGTCGCCGGGGGCGCGCGCCGCCAGCGCGTCGCCGAGCAACGCAAGAAAGAGCCGGAATGCCCTGGGGTCGAGCACATCCAGGTCGGACAAGAGCGTGGGCCCATCGGTCCGCAGCCGCCGCCGGGCTTCGGCGGTCTGCCGGGCTTCCTCCTCCGCCTGGAGCCGCAGCAGGGCCCGATCCGCGGACCGGTCTCTGACCTGGTTGGGCTTTCCGCGCCGCTCGTAGGACCCGGTCTTGCGTAGCTGCGGGGAGATGTGGATCGGGGGCGCGTCGCGCCATGCCGTTCCGGCTGGCACATCCCGCCATTCGTCTACCGTCTCGCCGGGGATGGACAGGTGCCGGGCGGGGGACAGGCCGAACGCCGCGCGCCACAGCCGGTGGGCGGCGTCGTCGTCCGATGCCTCGGCGAACCACCGGGCAAGCGCACCGAAATCAGCCGAGCGGTCCGATCGGCCGGAGCGCCGCTCGTTGAGCAGGCTGACCGCGTCGATGAGCTGCTTGATCGCGGTCACGGCGGCCTGCCGCAGCAGCCTGGCCTGCGACGGGTGGCCCATGTCCCGCGAGGTGAACCAGTCGTCCAGGCCGCGCCACCGGTTCCGCCACGCGTCCAGGGCGTGTTCTCGCGCCCTGGTCAGGGCATCGTCCTCCCCCGCGGGCACGGCGTCGGCCGCCTCGCGTCTGGCGGCGATCCCCAGCAGCCGTTCGTGCCCCGCGGTTTCTAGCTCGGCAAGCAGCAGCGCGATCTGGGCGCCCGAGTTGGCGAGGTCGGCTATGAACCGGTTGATGTAGTCGATCAGTCGTTCCTTGTAAGCGACGAAGCCACCCACGTCGCCGTCGGAGAAGTCGATCGCGCGCCGAAGCGCGGACATGAAGGCCTGCGCGTTATCGGCCAGGGAAGAGAACCGCTCCGCCACCGACAGCAGCAGCAGGTGGACTTTGGCCGGGTCGGGATCGCTCTCCGCGGCGAGGACGAGCAGCGCCTTAAGCTGCCCGGCGATGTCGGTAAGGGCGACCGACTGGAGCTGGCCGCGCCGCCCAATCGCCTCTTCGTAGAACGCGATCGCCTGCTCGGCGGCCTGGCCAGCGCCGGTGAGCTGGTACAGCGACCGCTTACGGTGAAAGTCCTCCACCGTGGTAACCCGGCTCGTATCGACGTCGGCCCACAGATTGCCCCACCTGACCAGCCGATCCAGAGCCTCGGTCAGCTGGTCATCGGCGTCGATCCGCAGCTCTGCGGCGACATCCTCCGGGCGCAGGTGGACAATGAAACGCTCCTTCGCCCGCGCGAACGTCCGGAGCAGGCGCCGGTACTGTTCGGCGTTCGGGACGCTCAGATGCGTGAACGGCTGCGCCTCACCGGGGTTGGGGCCCTGCGGATCACCCTGGCCGCGCGCCGACGGGGGGACATCGCCAGCCACGCTTACATGGTGCCGCATGGCACTGACAAAACACGCTGAATGACAGCGCCAGCGTGGCGCGCGTCGTCGCGACGCTTCTGCGGGCACCATCTACGTTCGGCCCCGCTGAGCCGCCAGTGCCGGAGTATCGTTCCAGGCATCGGCTACTCTCCCGAGACGCCCGAACAGCCCGAGACGCCTGAACAGCGCTACGCACGGCGGTCGCGGAATGTCGCCGTGTTCGCCGCCGTGGTCGCGGTAATCGTCCTGCTCGCGGTGCTCGGGATCGGCTTCGCGGCGCTGGCCGTCCTGCACGCCATCACGTCAGGCTCTTGACCCTCTGGCCGTAATCGGCTCGGCTGTACGGTAAGGCGCGGATCGCGCGCCGCCGATAGCAGCCGGACCGAGGTGAGAGGTGAGGAGTCATGAATCAGCCGACTGACCCGGGCGCGGGACTACCTGAACCGGATTCCTCGCCGCAGGGCGATACGCCGCCCGCGGCGCCGCCGCTGAGCGAGACTCCGACTGCCACGCCGCTGCCCACCGCGCCCCCGCCTCCCGCCGAGGGCACCTATCAAGGCTATGGCGTCCCGGCCCCGCCGCCCGGGATGTACTACGACACCGAGAGCGGCCTCACCTTGCCGCAGGGCGTCCAGCTAGCCAGCCACGGACGGCGCATCGGCGCGTTTTTCCTCGCCATCCCGCTGTCGATCGTGACCCTGGTGATCGGCTACGTCATCTGGGGCTTGATCGTCTGGTCCCGCGGCCAGACCCCGGCGCTGCAAGTCCTGGGGATGCGCTGCTGGCGGCCCGAGGACCGCCGCGTGCCGGGTTTCTGGTGGATGGCGCTGCGCGAGATCGTCGGGCGCATCGCCGATAGCATCCTGGGCATCTTCACGGAGCTGACCTCGTTCATCTTGTTCCTGGCCACCAGGGAGCGCAAGGCGATCCACGACTACGTCGCGGGCACGGTGGTGCTGCACGACCCGAACAAGGTCCTGGAGACCTGGATGTAATAGCTGCCAATGCACCGCTCCGCCGGGCTGCTAGCAGCGCCGTGGCCGTCATCCCCGCCGCGAGCACCATGGCTCGCTGGCTAGCGGACTCACCAGTGGTCGTCCCCCGTCTCCCGGCCCGGGGACCACCAAAGGAGGAACACCGATGTCTGAGATGCGCGTGACTCAACTGGACGCTCCGGAACAGCCCTTGCGGCTAGCCCAGCGCCCGGTGCCAGCGCCGGGACCGGGAGAGATCCTGGTCAAGGTCACCGCGTGCGGCATGTGCTTCACCGAGGTGAACCTGCTGCACGGTCATTACCCGTTCGCGCGCTTCCCCGTGATACCGGGCCATGAGATCACCGGAACGGTGGCCGCGCTAGGGCCCGGCGTGGACTGGCCGGCGGTCGGCGCCCGCGTGTGCGCGCAGTTCCTGCATCATTCGGACGGCCACTGTGACTACTGTGTGCGCGGCGACCAGATCCTCTGCCCGGACAAGCGGATCACCGGCATCGCCGTGGACGGCGGGTACGCGGAGTACTTCCTCGGCCGGGCCGGATTTGTCACGCCCCTGCCAGAAGGGCTTGACCCGGTGGCCGCGGCACCGCTGATGTGCGCCGGGATCACGGCGTTCAACGGCCTGCGCCAGGCCAGAGTCACGCCAGACTCGCGGGTGGCGGTCATCGGCGCGGGCGGAGTCGGCGGCCTCGCCGTACGCTTCGCCGCGGCGATGGGCGCCCGCGTCACCGTGATCGGGCGGTCCCGGGATGGCGCCCGGGCGGCAGGAGCGCTGGGCGCGGAGCGCTACGTGGCTACCGACGACCAGGACCCGGCCGAGGAACTGCGGGCCTGGGACGGCGGCGCGGACCTGATCGTCAACGGGGCCCCGAGCACGGTCGCCGCGGTGGCCGCGTTCGGTGGCCTGGCTCCTGGTGGAACCCTGTTGCTGCTCGGCTACAACGCTGCCGAGCCGCTGACGCTGCCGGCCATGCCGATGGTACTCAACCGGCTGCACGTGATGGCGAACCCCTCGGGCTCCCCGCACGACCTGCGCGACACACTCGCCTTCGCCGCCGCGCACCAGATCCTGCCGGAGGTCAGTCCCGTCACGCTCGCCCAGGCGCCAGGGGCGCTGGCGGCGATGGCGGCGGGTACCGCATCCGGACCACGCCGCGTCATCACCTTCTAGCTAGAGACCGCAGGGACGCTGCCCGCGGACGCGGTCACGGGCTTACCGGGGCGCTCATTCCGATCTAGCGTATGGGGCGACGACGCACACCCCATCGGAGGTCGGAGCCCATGGCCGCGATTGGCGACGAGATCGACACAGTGAAGTTCGTGCACACCTACGGCGCTGGCCTGCACTCCGGTGACACGGACCCGGACGTCCACGACCCGCGCTGGCAGCGGCGCCAGGTGGACGACTTCGTGGAGTTCACGGTCCTGGCCGAGGAACTGGGCTTCGACGGGGTCACGGTCACCGAGCACCACGCCCCGCTCATGACGTGCCCGTCCCCGCATCTGCTGCTGGCGGCCGCCGCCGTGCGGACCAGCCGGATCCGGCTGGGCACCGCGGTGACCGTGCTGCCGCTGTACAGCCCGGTGCGGGTCGCGGAGGAGGCCGGGACGCTGGATCTGCTCAGCGGCGGCCGGTTCGAGCTTGGTCTCGGGCGCGGAATTCCCGGCGAGGCCCAGATCGCGGCGGGCCGGAACCTCAACGACGACGACCTGAAGCGGGCCTGGCTCGAGGGCGTTGAGGTGGTGAACCTGGCGCTGACGCAGCGGGACTTCACCTTCGCCGGGGAGTTCTTCCCGGTCGACCGTCCCACCACGATCGCGACCCGGCCGCTCCAGGACCGGCTGCCCGTCTGGGTGGGCGGGACGAGCCGGGACACGATGCGGCTCGCCGCCGCCCGCGGCTGGAACGTGATGCGCAACTTCGGAAGCAACGCCGAGCACCGGGACGCGCTGGAGGACTACATCAAGGTCGCCGCCGAGAACGGCTACCCCCGCTCGGGCGCGAACATGATGATCGAACGGTTCGTCGCGATCGGCGAGACCGAGGACCAGGCGGACCGCAATCTGGACCGGCTGATCCAGTCGTTCGGGCAGTTCCTCACGCTGTACGCCGCCGGCGGCCGGCGGCCGATCCCGCAGACCGACGGCGAGTTCCATGTGGACGGCGGCGCCGCCAGGAAGAACCGGCCGGCGATCGCCGTCTCCGGCACGCCCGGCCAGATCATCGACGCCCTCCAGCAGGTCATCGACGAAACGGGCGCGCGCCGGCTGCTCGTCGAGACGTTCTCCCGCGACGAGGCTCGCCTCTTCGCCCGCGAGGTGATCCCAGCGCTGAAGGAGCGGAACGCGACGGCTGCCTGACACCCTCCCCAACGCTGACGGGTTTACAGTGTTGACAACCTCTAGGGGTGTCCCGCAGGCTCGTGGTTGACATCACTGTCGACCATTAAGAGCCGTGGCCGGAAAGGCACGGCTCGGCCCTCGGGGAGGTTCAGCACATGCACGGGACACGCGGTTCTGGCCGCACACGGGGCCCGGACGGACCCGTTACCACCGACACAGGACCAGCGCTGGCGGGCGCGACGGGGCATGGGCAGCCGTGGGTGCTGCTGGTGCTGCTGAGCGTGGCGCAGTTCATGGTCATCCTCGACGCGACCGTGGTGAACGTCGCGCTGCCCTCGATCGCCCGGTCGCTGGGCTTCCAGGCTGGCGGCCTGCAGTGGGTGGTCACCGCGTACGTGCTGGCCAGCGGCGGGCTGATGCTGCTGGGCGGACGCGCGGCCGACGTGGTCGGCCGGCGGCGGATGTTCCTGACCGGCCTGACGGTCTTCACGGCGGCGTCGCTGGCCAGCGGCCTCGCCCCGTCGGCCGAAGCGCTGATCGCGGCCAGATTCGGCCAGGGGACCGGCGCGGCGCTGCTCACCCCGGCCGCCCTGTCGATCATCACGACGACCTACACCGGGCCGCAGCGCGCCCGCGCGCTCGGCATCTGGGGCGCGATCGGCGGCGCCGGGGCGGCGGCGGGCGTCCTGATCGGCGGCATGCTGACGACCTGGCTGGGCTGGCGGGCGGTGTTCCTGGTCAACGTGCCGGTCGGCGTCATCGCGGGCCTGGTCAGCCTGTACCTGGTCCCAGTCACGCCGCGCACGCCGGGAACATCGGGCACGCCGGCTGGCCGCCGGGGTCCGCGCGACCTGGACCTGCCCGGCGCGGCGCTAGCGGTAGCGGGCCTGGTGACGCTCGCGTACGCGCTCGCCAAGGCGCCCGTGTACGGCTGGACGTCGGCGAGCACCGTGTCGTTGCTGGTACTGGCGGCCGCGCTGCTGGCCGCGTTCGCCGGCGCGGAGGCGCTGGCCCGGCGCGACGGGCGGTCGCCGCTGGTGCCGCCGCAACTCTGGCGGAACCGGCCGCTGGTCGCCGGGGTGCTGGTGATGTTCGCCAGCACCGGCGTCCTGGTCGCGACCTTCTTCCTCAACACGCTGTACCTGCAAGATGTGCAGCACGCGTCGGCGCTGCGGGTGGGGCTGGGGTTCCTGCCGCTCGCCCTGATCATCGGGCTCGGCGCCCAGCTGGCGTCGCACCTGCTGCCCCGCGTCGGCTCCCGCCTGCTGATCGTCGTAGGCTTCGTGCTCATGGCCGGGGGAGCGCTGCTGCTGACTACCGTCTCGGCGCGCTCCGGATACGCGGACGGCCTGCTGCCGGGCCTGCTCGTCGCCGGGCTTGGCACCGGGCTGGTCCTGCCCGCCACCGCGGTCACCGGCCTGAGCGAGGTCGACGACGCTCGCGCCGGGACCGCCTCCGGGCTGATGTCGGCGGCCCACGAGATCGGCGCCGCGTTCGGCGTCGCAGTGTTCTCCGCGGTCGCGGTGGCGGCGAGCGGCGGCATCAGTGTCGGCTATCAGCGCGGGTTCGAGGTCGCCGCCGCCATCGCGGCCGCCCTCGCCCTGCTGGCGGCCGTGTTGGTCCCGGTCGTCCGGCCCGCCGACGGCGTGCGCGTGGCACTGCACTGAACGGCGGTGATGACATGACCAAGCCGCGAAGCACGAGCTACCACCGGGAAGTGTCCAGCAGGAACGTCGAGGCGATCCTGGATGCCGCCGAGGAACTGATCCGGCAAGAAGGCCACGCCACCATCTCCGCGGTCGCGGCCGAGGCGGGGGTATCCCGGGTCACCGTCTACGCGCACTTCCCGACCTGGGAGGCGCTGCTGGAGGCGGCCGTGGAGCGCGCGGTACAGCGCGTCATGGCCGCGCTGGAGGAGGCCCGCCCGGAGGACGGGCCGCCCGTCGAGGCACTGGAGCGGGTGCTCGCCCGCGGCTGGCAGCATCTCGCCGGGTACCAGGCGATGGCCGAGGCCGTCGCCGAACTGCTCACCCCGGAGGCGGTCACGCGGACGCACCAGGCCGCGCACCGCACGATCGCGGGCCTGCTGGCGCGCGGCCAGGCCGACGGCTCCTTCCGCACCGACCTGCCAGTCGACTGGCTCGTGCACGCCAGCATCGCGCTCATCCACACGTGCAACGACGGCGTCCGGGCCGGCCGGATCGACCCCGGCGACGCGCTGCGGATCCTGACCACATCGATCCGCGACCTGTTCACCGCGCGATGAGTCCTGCGGCGTCCGGCGGTCGTACTGTCGAACCCGTTACCGAGGAGGACTTGTAATGCGCAGCGTGACCTATTCGATGGGCGTCTCCCTGGACGGCTACATCGTCGGGCCGGACGGCGACTTCGGCTGGACGGAGCCCGGCGACGAGGTCTTCCGCTTCGTCACCGACGAGATGCGACAGGTCGGCGTCCAGCTGATGGGACGACGGCTGTACGAGACGATGCTGTACTGGGAGACCGCCGAACAGGATCGATCGCTCGACGACTCAGAGCTCGAGTGGGCCGCGGTCTGGAAGCCGCTCCCGAAGGTGGTGTTCTCCACCACCCTGCCGGCGGTGCGAGGCAATGCCCGCCTCGCCTCCGGCGGCCTGGCGGAGGAGATCGAACGGTTGCGAGCCGAGCCAGCGGAGGGCGACATCGCGATCGGCGGCGCGGCTCTCGCCGCCGAGGCGGCCGCGCTGGGGCTGATCGACGAATACCGGCCCAGGGTCCACCCGGTGCTGGTTGGCGGTGGCATTCCGTTCTTTCCCCAGCACGAGCGCCGCGTGGATCTCGAACTCGTCGAGACCCGCACCTTCGGCTCGAGAGTCGTCTACCTCCGCTACCGCGTGGCGCGCTAGCCGGCTCGGTCCGTCGAGCCCCCGTATCCTGGCCGCGTGGGGATCGAGGTGGTGCCGGCCACGGGGCGGTGGGACGACTTCGCGTCGTTCATGGTGCCGCGCAGGCCGGGCGGCGGGGGATGCGTCTGCGTTGTCTACCGCAATTCCAGCCTCGACGGGCCCGGCCGGATCGCCTACATGCGCGGACTGTGCGAGAGCGAGCCTGGCCCCGGCGTCCTCGCGTACGTCGACGGCGAGGTCGCCGGCTGGTGTTCGGTCGCGCCGAAGTCAGCTCATCGCGCCCTCGTCAATTCGCGCACCATCCCGCACGTCGATGACGCGGCCGCGTGGTCGGTCGTCTGCTTCGTGGTGCGGCCGGGGTTCCGGCGCCGCGGACTCATGCACGACCTGCTGGACGGGGCGGTTCAGCACGCGTCAGCGACGGGAGCGACTGTGCTCGAAGGCTACCCAGTGGACCCGGAAGGCGGCCGCGTCGACCAGACCAGCGGCTATGTCGGCACGGTGCGGCTGTTCGAGGCACACGGATTCAAGCGCGTCACGCGGACCGCGGGCCGCCGCGGCGGCAGTCCGCGCTGGCTCGTCCGCCGCGAGCTCTCCGTGGACGAGCGTCATCACGCGCGCGGGGACCGGGACGCCGGCCCCGGCGTGCCGCGCTTGTCATGATCACGAAAGAAAAGTATGCGTATAGGAGATTTTTCTTTCGTGATCATGAAGGAGAGCTCGCCGAGGAGCCACCGTCCGCGGGAAGCTGCGGGTCCGTTCGGGATGATCTAGCTCTTTATCCCGAACGGACCGTTGCTTCGCCTTCGCCCGTGCGCGGTTCGTTCCCCCGACCGCGTACGCGCGACTTCCTGGCTACCTCCATGAACGCGTACCACGCCAGGGTGGTTCACCGGGGCTGTGGGGGAATCCCTGGGGGGCCCAGCTAGGAGTGCGGCAGTTCGCGCCAGGCGCGGACGGCGGTGACGAGTTCGGCGACGTCGCCGGGGTTCCCCAGCGTCCGCCCGGTGCCCGCCTCGATGCGGCGCAGCCGGTACCGGACGGTGTTGGGATGGCAGTAGAGCGCCGCGCCGGCCTCGGTGGCGGAGCCGTTGCCCCGCACCCAGGCTTCGAAGGTGCCGAGCAGCAGGTCAAGCTCCTCGGCCGGCAGGTCGAGGAGGCCGCCGAGCACTGTGCGGGCCGTCTCCAGGGCGGCGTGCGGCGCGGCCGCGACGAGCACGTCGATCGGGCTGTCGCGGAACTGCGCCACGCCGGTGCCGCCGGTGTTGCTGCCGAGCGCGAGCCGGGCGAGTTGCAAGGCCCAGCCGGCCTGGTGCAGTTCGGCGAACACCGGGCTGGCGCCGATCCGGCGCGTGGCGTGCCGCCCGAGCACGGTGAGCACGGCGCCGTTCCGGGTCCGGTCGGGCAGGGAGAGCACACCAAGCGACAGCTCAGCGTCCAGGCGCCACACCGAACGGACGTCGATCACCGCCAGCGCCGACTCCGCCCGCGGGATCGGGTCGTGCCCCAGTTCGGTCTCCGCCGCCACCACCAGGAACGCGCCGTCCAGCGGCAGCCGCAGCGCGTTGGCCACCTCCCACAGCGTCCCCTTCGCCTGCACGCCGGAGAGGATCACCTCGACCAGGGCGGCTCGCTCGCGCTCCTGCGTGCGCAGGAGCTCCCGCGCCTCGTCGCGGTACGCGGCCAGCGCCGCGTCGCTGTAGGTGTTCTGCGCGGCGAAGACCGCGCCCGCGAGGTCGATGATGTCGTCGGCGGGGATGTCCGGCAGGCGGCGCGCGGCGGCGACCAGCGCCGACCACAGCTCCGTGACCCCGACCCGGTACGCGGTGAGCATCTCCGCGAGCGGCACGCCTTGCGCCGCCCGCGCGCGACCGGTGGCATCGGGAGCGGTGAGGTTGGCCTGGGCCGTCCCCGTCAGGCTGTCCAGGAGGTAGTCGACGTTGGCGCGGACCGATTCGCGCAGGTCGTCGGGGTGGACGACGGCTTCGCCGGCGTAGCAGGGGATCTCGGCGCGAATGCGCGTCACGATCCGCCGGACCACCCCCGGGAGGCCGTCGGCGCGCACCGCCGCCACGACCGTGGCCGCCGCCTCGTGGTGACTCATCGACGTTGACGCAGTCATGACACCCATTGCATCCCGCGCCGGGTGCCCGGTTCAACGGCCAGCAGGAAATCGCTGACCAGCGGCCCGAGCTCGGCGGCGCGGATGAGCAGGCCGAGGTGACCGTCGGGGTAGACGTGCAGCCGGGCGGCCGGCAGCAGCGCCGCCATGAGCTTCGCGTTGAGCAGCGGGATGATCGGGTCGTCGTCGCCGGCCAGGATCAGCGTCGGCTGCCGGATGAGCCGCAGCCAGGGCAGGCTGGTCCAGCCCGCGGACGCGGTCAGCTGGTAGAGGTAGCCGCGCCGGGAGACCGGCACCGCGTGGGCCCGCGCGATCGGCTCGGCGAGCTCGGGCTGGCGGCGGATCGTGCCGCCGTAGATCGACGCGGCGATGCGGGCGGCGTGCGCGGGGTCACGGTGCCGGCGCGGCGAGGACAGGTGCAGCAGCACGCGGGGACTGGCCGGGATCATCAGGCTTCCCGTCGACGTGGCCGCCAGCACCAGCCGCCGGCACCGCCGCGGGTACTGCAGCGCGAGCTGCTGGGCGAGCCCGCCGCCCCACGAGAGACCGAGGACGTCGAAGCGGTCGTAGCCGAGTTCGCTGAGCATCCGTCCGGCGAGCCTGGCCAGCCACGGCACGGAATAGGGCAGCCGGGGCGCGGGCGACCCGCCGACGCCGGGCACGTCGAACCGCACCACCTCGATCGCGGGGTCCAGGGCGGTGGTGAACGGCGCCAGCGCCTCCAGCGGGGTGCCGATGCCGTTGCACACCAGCAGCGGGGAACGGCCGCCGGTGCCGGGGCGGACCGCGACGCGCAGCGGGCGGCCGCCCACGGTCACCGTGGTGACGCGCTCCACGTGTTGTGCGGTCATGCTGCCCGCACATACGAACCCGGGGCGGCCTCGATCACGCTGAAGCGGTCGTTACCAGGCCCTTCCGGGGCCGGCACCTCGGCGCCCGATCGGGCTGCCAGCCAGGCGGCGTAGTCCGGCCACCACGACCCCTGCTCGGTGGCCGCCGCGGCCTGCCAGGTGTCCGCGTCGGCGGTGACGTCGTCGCTGACGAGGTAGCTGGCCTTCTTGTTGCCCGCCGGGTTGACCAGCGCCGCGATGTGCCCGCTGGTGGACAGCACGAACCGGGTCTTGCCGCCGAGTAGTTGGCTGCCGCGGTAGCAGGACTGCCAGGGACAGATGTGGTCGGCGACCCCGGCGACCACGTAGCTGTCCAGGTCCACCTGGCCCAGGTCGATCTCGGTGCCGAGCACGGTGACCCCGCCGGGGGTGG
>Ga0335075_10003908_pt1 | contig 23382 bp, 19 predicted proteins | sample Lox_Sample_24_FD_206723 | JGI IMG/M metagenome (GOLD analysis project Ga0335075, IMG submission 206723) | Soil microbial communities from Loxahatchee National Wildlife Refuge, Florida, United States - Lox_Sample_2.4 | ecosystem: Environmental > Terrestrial > Soil > Wetlands | place: USA...
GACGACCATGCCGAGCTTGCCGACGTAGAACTCGAGCGCCTCGTCCTGGTCGAGTACGTAGAGCGTGGTGTGGGTGATGTGTTTGAACATGGCTGCGACGCTAGAGCGCCGCGGCCGCTTCCGCTTCTCCGGAACTGCGCTTCTCGGGCGCGGGGCCGGGGGTGGCGCGGCGGACGTCCGCGCCGTCGCCGACCGGTCGCCGCAGCGTCTTCTCGACGCAGGCGGGCACGTACTGGCCGGCGCCGCGCCGGCTCGCCGCGGTGCGCTCCCGGTAGGCCGAGGGCGACTCGCCGACCACGGCGCTGAAGGTGCGGCTGAACGTGCCGAGGCTGGCGAAGCCGACGTCGAGGCAGACCTCGGTGACCGGTCGGTCGGTGTCGCGGAGGAGCTCCATCGCCCGCTCGATCCGCCGCCGCTGCAGGTAGCGGTGCGGGGTCTCGCCGAAGACGGCGCGGAACTGGCGGGCGAAGTGGGCGGGGGAGACGTGGGCGACCCGGGCCAAGGCGGCGACGTCGAGCGGCGTCGCGTAGGAGCGGTCGATCGCGTCGCGGGCGCGCAGCAGCCGCCGGTTGCGATCCTCGCCCGCCCGCGCCATCAGCGCGGTCGACCTGGGTAGCGCATAGCCTTACTCAGGTCGACCGCGCTCGAGGCGCGGCAACTGCCCGGGCTCACGATCTGCCTCTGGCTCGGCATCGGCCCCGGCTCACGATCTGCCCCGGCTCAGCATCTGTACGGAGCCCCGGCTCAGCATCTGTACGGAGCCCCGGCCCAGCATCTGTACGGGGCCCGGCTCAGCATCTGTACGAGGCGCTGGTGGCGGTCGCCTGGTGGACCCATTCGCCCTTCGGATTCAGCGCTTCGCCGGTCGCGGTGGTCCGCCAGCTCCCCTTCACGCAGCCGGGGACGCTGACTTCGGCGGTGACCCGTCGGCCCGCCGCCACCGCGGTTTCACAGCGCACCGAGAAGGAGCGCCCGCCGAGCCGCTTGCGCAGGCAGACGGTGACCCGCAGTTCGGCGTGCCCGCGGGCGGTGGTGTAGCCGCCGTGGCCGCGCAGTTCGAGCGCGCTCGCGTCGAAGGCCGGGCGCCGGGCGTGGGCGGCGAAGCTCCCGGCCGCCGCGGCGCCGACCGCGAGGAGCAGCGCCGTCGCCGCCACGGCGGCGCTCGCCAGGACGGCGACGCGGCGGCTGGTCGGGCGGGCGTTTCTCATCGCGATCTCCAGGGGTAGGAACATGGACGGGCGTCGTTTGTCACGGTGCACTGAACCTCATGGATGCTGATTCCCCGACCGACGTCCGCCTCACCGATACCCAGCTTGCCATCCTGGCGGCGCTCTGTCGGCCGATCTCGTCCGGCAACCGCTTCGCCACCCCGGCCACCAACCAGGAGATCGCCGACGAGGTCTTCCTCAGCGTCGACGCGGTGAAGGGCCACCTGCGCACTCTCTACCGCAAGTTCGGGATCGAAGACCTGCCCCACAACCAGAAGCGCGCCCGCCTGGTCGAGCTGGCGATCGAGGGCGGCTACGTCGTGGAGGAGGAGCCGACCGGCCCGATCACCGAGGCCGAACGCATCGCCCGCACGAAGCGGCCCCGGGGCGGCTCGTCGCGACGGTACCTGCGGCCGGTGGTCACCTCGATCGTCCTGATCGTCGTCATCGCCGGCTCGGCCCTGGCGACCTCCGGCATCTTCGGCTCCAGCTCGCCGAGCCCGCAGGTGCCGACGCCGGCCGCCTACCGCGCCGAGGTCGCCGGCTACTGCAGGCTCGCCCTCGCCGGCGCGCCCCGAACCGGCGGCGGCGACCGCGCCGCGACCGCCCGGGCCTACCTCGAGGTGATCGAGACGATGCGCGGCCGGCTGCAGTCGCTGACCCCGCCCGGCGGCAGCAGCCTCGCGCTCGAACGCTTCGGCTCCGGCCTCGCCAACGCCGCCAACTACACCAGCGCGGTCGCCGAGCACCCGCCCGCCCCCGGCTCGCCGGCCGAAGCCAGGGCGGTCGCCGAGCTGACCTTCGCCGCGGGGCAGGTCCAGGCTGGGGCTGTCGGCTACGAACTCGGTCAAGGGTGCCTCGCGATCGGCGAACTGGTCGCCCGCTCCGCCCAGAACGCCGCGGCGCCCTGAGCGACCGTCGGCGGGCCGCTCGCCAGGGCCATCCAAGCGATCGCCGAGGCGGCGCGCAAGCCACCCCGGGGTGGAGCCGCACCGACCCCGGGTGTGGGATCGAAGCGGCCACCGGCGCCGGGCTACAGTTGGCGGGGATGGCCTACGACGAGCAACTGGCCGAGGAAATCCGCGACCGGCTCGATCCCGGCGCGGGCGAGGTGATCGAGAGGCGGATGTTCGGCGGGCTCGCCTTCATGGTCGAGGGGCACCTGACGATCGCCGCCTCGCGCGGCGGCGGCCTCCTGGTCCGCACCGATCCCGCCGACGCCGAGGACGTCCAGGCCCTGCCCGGGGTGGAGCCGATGGAGATGCGGGGACGGAAGATGCCCGGCTGGGTCTTCGTCGACGCCGAGGCGTTGCGCGACGGATCCGACCTCGACGCCTGGATCGAGCGCGCCCTCACCTTCGTCGCCACCCTCGGGCACCCGCGTGGATGGGCCGAAAAGCGCTCGTATAGAGCGCTTTTCGGCCCATCAACGCTCAGGCCGGGGCGGCGTCGTTGTCGCCGCGGCGCTTCAGGAGCCACCAGGCGAGGCCGAGGACGATCGCGGCGGCGACCACGTAGTCGAGGTAGCCGAGGTTGTGGCGCCAGCTCTCCCAGTTGTCGCCGACGCTCTGGCCGAGCAGGGCGAGGGCCAGGACCCAGGGGATCGAGCCGAGCGTGGTCAGCAGCGAGAAGCGGGCGAGCGGCATCCGCGCCACCCCGGCCGGGACCGAGACGAAGGTGCGCACCAGCGGCAGCATCCGCGAGAAGAAGACGGTGGCGTCGCCCCAGCGCTCGAACCAGCCCTCGGTCTGCTTCAGCCGTGCCGGGCTGACGTGGAAGAGCCGGTTGCGTTCGAGCAGGTCGACCCGGCCGAGGTAGCCGATCGCGTAGCCGATCAGCGAGCCGACCAGGTTGCCCAGCACCCCTGCGGTGACGATCCCGGCCAGGGTCAGTTCGCCTTTCGAGACGGCGAAGCCGGCGAACAGCATGATCGCCTCGCTCGGCACCGGGATGCAGGCCGACTCCAGCGTCATCAGCACGAAGACGGCGGGCAGCCCCGCCGAGCTGATGAATTCGGTGGCGGCGTTGACTATCGGGTTGAGGACGAAGTCCGTCACGGAGGCGTAGGGCATGCCCCCACCGTCGCGGGCCCTGCTTAAGCCGAGATGAGAAGCTCTCTCATCTCCCCTTCATGTCCGGAGAGGATCTTGGAGGACGATGAGGGTCTTGGTGGTCGAGGACGAGGTGAAGATGGCGGCGCTGCTGCGGCGCGGCCTGAGCGAGGAAGGGCTCAACGTCGACGTCGCCGACGAGGGCGAGCGCGCCCTCCTGATGGCGGCCTCCGCCGACTACGACGCCGTCGTGCTCGACGTGATGCTGCCCGGGATCGACGGCTTCGAGACCTGCCGTCGCCTGCGCCGCGAAGGGGTCTGGGCCCCGGTCCTGATGCTGACCGCGCGCGGCGCCCTCGACGACCGCGTCGCCGGGCTCGACGGCGGCGCCGACGACTACCTGGTCAAGCCCTTCGCCTTCGCCGAGCTGCTCGCGCGCCTGCGCGCCCTCGTCCGCCGCGGCACGGTCGAGCGCCCGCCGGTGATGGAGGTCGGCGACCTGAGGCTCGACCCCGGCACCCGCCAGGTCTGGCGCGGCGACGTCGAGATCGATCTGTCCTCGAAGGAGTTCACCCTGCTGGAGACCTTCATGCGCCACGCCGGCTACGTCCTCTCCCGCACCCAGCTGCTCGAGCAGGCCTGGGAGTACGACTTCGAGCACCGCTCGAACGTGGTCGAGGTCTACGTCCGCTACCTGCGCCGCAAGGTCGACGTCCCCTTCGGGCGCAAGTCGATCGAGACGGTGCGCGGCGCCGGCTACAGACTGCGGAAGGACGGAGGCCGCTGAGCCGGCTCTCGATCCGCCTTCGCCTCACCCTCGTCTTCGCCGCGGTGATCGCCCTGGTGCTGGCGGCCACCGGGGTCTTCGTCTACCTGCAGTTCGAGCACGAGGCGAACACCTCCCTCGACGCGGGGCTGCGCACCCGTGCCGACGAACTCTCCGCAGCGGTCCGCCAGTCCGGCTCGCGCTCGGTCCACGACCGCCACCTGGTCGGCAAGACCGACAGCTTCGCCGAGGTGCTCGATCCCGATGGCAAGGTGCTCGACTCCTCGCTGACGATCGGCGACACCGACCTGCTCGACCCGGCGCAGCTGCAGCGGGCCGCCCGGGAAGCCGTCTTCGTCGACCGCGGCCCGCTGCCCGGCACCGACGGCGGCGTCCGCCTGCTGGCGACCCCGGTCGACGCGCCCGCCGGCACCGAGATCGTCGTCGTCGGCACCTCGACCACGGCCCGCGAAGAGTCCTTCACCGACCTCCTCCAGCTGCTGCTGATCGGCCTCCCGGCGGCGCTGATCCTCGCCTCGATCGCCGGCTACGGCGTCGCCGCCGCGGCGCTCCGCCCGGTCGAGGCGATGCGGGCGCGGGCGGAGGAGATCTCCACCGCCGCCCCCGACGAGCGCCTGCCGGTCCCCGACACCCGCGACGAGGTGGCGCGCCTGGGGGAGACGCTGAACGAGATGCTCGCCCGGCTCGGCGACGCGCTGGAGCGCGAGCGCGCCTTCGTCGCCGACGCCAGCCACGAGCTGCGCACGCCGCTGGCGATCCTCCGCACCGAGCTCGAGCTCGCCCTCGCCCAGGGCCGCTCGCCGGAGGAGCTGCGGGCCGCGCTCTCCTCCGCCGCCGAGGAGACCGACCGCCTCACCCAGCTCTCCGAGGACCTGCTGACGATCGCCCAGACCGAGCGCGGCGAGCTGCCGCTGCGGCTGGAGCCGCTGCGCCTCGCCGACACCTTCGCGGCGGTCGAGCGCCGCTTCGCCCGGCGCGCCGACGAGGCGGGCCGGCGGATCGAGGTGGGGGAGGGCGGCGAGCTGGAGCTGGTCGCCGACTGGCTGCGGCTCGACCAGGCGATCGGCACGATCGTCGACAACGCGCTCCGCTACGGGGCGGGGACGATCACCCTGTCGGCCCGCCCCGGCTCCGCGCCCGCGGTCGAGATCCACGTCACCGACGAGGGCGAGGGCTTCCCGCCCGCCTTCCTCGACCGCGCCTTCGAGCGCTTCAGCCGCGCCCCCGGCGTCCGCGACGAGGGCTCCGGCCTCGGCCTGGCGATCGTCGCCACCGTCGCCGCGGCGCACGGGGGCTCCGCGCACGCCGCCAACCGGCCCGCGGGCGGGGCCGACGTCTGGCTCGTCATCCCGCTCTCATCTCGCCTTAATCGCGAGCCCGCATGATCGCCGCGCGATGCACGACCCGATCTCATACCTGCAGGCGCTGATCCTCGGCCTCACCCAGGGCGTCGCCGAGCCGTTCCCGGTCTCCAGCCTCGGCCACGGGGTGATCATCCCCAGCCTCTTCGGCTGGGACATCCACCAGAACGACGACTACTTTCTCGCCTTCCTGGTCGCCACCCACTGCGCCACCGCGCTGGTCCTCTTCTTCTACTTCCTCGGCGACTGGGTGCGGATCTTCAAGGGCCTCGGCCGCTCGGTCCGCGATCGCGGCATCGGCCCCGGCGACGACGACGCGCGGCTCGGTTGGCTGCTGGTGGTGGGGACGATCCCGGCCGGGATCCTCGGCCTGGCGCTCCAGCATCCGCTGCGCACCCTCTTCGCCTCGCCCGAGACCGCGGCGCTCTTCCTCACCCTCAACGGCATCCTCCTGCTCGCCTTCGAGCGGCTGCGCCGGCGGCAGCCCGAACGCGGCGACGGCGAGGGCGATCCCGACCCCAGGATCGCCCGCCGGGTCAGCCTCAGGCAGGCTGCCGCGATCGGCACCGCCCAGGCGGCGGCGCTGATCCCCGGCATCTCGCGCTCCGGGGTGACGATGGGCGGCGGCCTCCTGGTCGGCCTCTCGAACGAGGACGCGGCCAAGTTCGGCTTCCTCCTCGCCACCCCGGTGATCGCCGCCGCCGGGGTCCTGAAGCTGCCGGAACTCTTCGGCTCGGCCGGGGACGGGGTGCGCGGCCCGGCGCTGGTCGGCGCGCTCGCCGCCGCCTTCACCACCTTCCTCGCCGTCCGCTTCCTGCTCCGCTACTTCCAGAGCAATCGTCTCACCCCGTTCGGTATCTACTGTCTGGTGGCCGGAATCGTCTGCAGCCTGATCTTCGCCCTCTGACGCTTGTCGCCCGCCGGGGAACAGGCGTCGAGATGAGATGAGCGGAGCCGAGGCAAGCCTCGCGCTCTCGGTGTTCCTCGCCTGCGCGGTGGAGGCGGTCGAGGCCTTCACGATCGTCCTCGCGGTGGGGACCACCCGGCACTGGCCCGCGGCCCTGGCCGGGACCGGGGTGGCGGCGCTGGCGCTGGCGGCGCTGGTCGCGGCGCTCGGCCCGGCGCTCACCGTGCTGCCGCTCGGCGTCCTGCGGGTGGTGGTCGGCGGGCTGCTCCTCACCTTCGGCCTGCAGTGGCTGCGCAAGGCGATCCTGCGCGCCGCCGGGGCGAAGGACAAGCACGACGAGGAGGCGATCTTCGCCACCGAGCGCGCCGCCGCCGCGGCAGCCCCCGCCGCCGGCGGCTTCGACGGCTACGCCTTCGCGATCTCCTGCAAAGCGGTGCTGCTGGAGGGGCTCGAGGTCGCCTTCATCGTCCTCACCTTCGGCGCCAACCAGCACGACGTCGGGCTCGCCGCGGCGGCCGCGGCGGCGGCGGTCCTCGCCGTGGTCGGCGCCGGGCTGGCGCTGCGGGCGCCGCTGGCGCGGGTGCCGGAGAACGGGATGAAGTTCACCGTCGGCGTGCTGCTGACCAGCTTCGGGATCTTCTGGGGCGCCGAGGGCGCGGGCGCGAGCTGGCCCGGGGGAGAGGCCTCGCTCGCGCCGCTCGTCGCCGTCGTCCTCGCGGCGAGCCTGGCGATGGTCGCCGAGGTCCGCGGCCGCGCGGCTACCGCAACGGTGACGGGATCACGGGGCGCCGCGCCATGACCCGACCGGCCAGGCGCGTGAGCCCGCGCCGCATCCTCACCGCGATCTGGGACTTCGTCGTCGGCGACGACCCGCGGTCGGCCCTGGCGGCCCTCGCCGCGATCGGCCTGACCGCCGTCGTCTGCGCCCTCGGCCTCCCCGCCTGGTGGACTGCCCCGGCGGTGGCGCTGGCTTCCTTGCGCTGGTCCCTGCGCGGTGCCCGTCCCTCGGCGACCAAGGCCTCGAGGACGAGCTCGTAATGATCGGTGCGGCACATGAGCCGACCGTAGGCCCGCTTTCTTCAGCGCGCCTTTGCGCTCCCTAAAAACCCACCGAGAGTCGCGCGCGCGTCCGGCCGGTCCGGGGCGCTAGCGGTCCATCTGCATCAGCTGCCAGATCCCCCACAGCACACAGCCCAGCGCGCCGATCCCGATCGTGGTGTTGACCGCTTCGGCGGTCTCCGGTTCGATCGTCGCCAGGCCGCAGAGGCAGAGGAGTGCGGCGAGCAGAGCCCACGCCCACTTCCACTCGAACGGCTTGAGGTGGTTCACGGCAAAAATGGTACGCCGATTCTCGCCTCCCGGATGTAGCCGAGATGTCACCCTCAGCCGCCTCTCAGGTCGGGCCTCGCGGCTTACCCGATCGGGCCCGATCACAGCCGCGTAACAATCGGCGGCCGATATCGGGATTCGATACCGGCCGATGCGCGAGTTCCTCCGCGGGGCCGTCCAGCTCCACATCCTCCACCACGCCGCCGCGGGCGAGATCCACGGCGCCTGGATGTCGCGCGAGCTCGCCGAGCACGGCTACGAGATCAGCCCGGGGACGCTCTATCCGACCCTGCACCGGCTCGAGTCCGAAGGGCTGCTGAGCTCCCGTGCCAGGGTCGAGGACGGCCACTCCCTGCGCGCCTACGAGATCACCGCGGAGGGACGCGAGGCCCTGCGGCGGACGCGCGCGGCGCTGCGGGAGCTTGCCGACGAGGTCCTCGATGACTGACGGGGGGCCCGGCGCAGCCATCCCCGGGCGGGAGGGCTCGGCCTCGCTGGAGACCGTCGCCCGCGAGTGGACCCGGATCGGGGTCACCGGCTTCGGCGGCCCGCCCGCCCACATCGCCCTGCTGCGCAAGCTGGTGGTCGACCGCGAGGGGTGGATGGACCATCACGCCTTCGAGGACGCGAACGCCGCCTGCTCGCTTCTGCCCGGTCCCTCCTCGACCCAGCTGGCGATCTTCTGTGCCTACCGGGTGGCGGGCTGGCCGGGGGCGATCGTCGGCGGCCTCGGCTTCGTCGTCCCCGCTGTCGTCATGATCCTCGCCCTCTCGCTGGTCTTCCTCTCCGGCTCGCCGCCCGACTGGATCAGGGGCGCCGGGGCGGGGGCCGGGGCGGCGGTCGCGGCGGTCGCGGTGCGCGCCGGCGGGGACCTGCTGCGGCCGAGCCACGAGCGCGCCCGCCGCGAAGGCGGCGCCCTCGCGCGCTGGGCCGCCTACGGGCTGGCGGGCGGGCTCGCCGCGGCGACGATCGGTCCTTGGCTGGTCCTCGTCCTGGTCGGCTGCGGGCTGCTCGAGCTGGCGATCCGCCACGTCCGCGGGGGCGGCGGCTCGGCGCTGTCGGCGGTGCCGCTCGTCGCGCCGAAGGCGGCGCTCGCCGGCACCTTCGCGCCCGCCGCCCGCCTCCGGGACACCGCCCTCGCCGCCGGCCTGCCCCTCGCCGCGCTCACCTCGACCGGCACCGTCGGCGACCTGGTCTGGACCGCGCTCAAGGTGGGCGCCCTCTCCTTCGGCGGCGGCTTCGTGATCGTGCCGCTGATGCAGGGCGACGCCGTCCACGCCTACCACTGGATGAGCAACGCCGAATTCCTCAACGCGGTGGCGCTGGGACAGGTGACCCCGGGCCCGGTGGTGGCGACGGTCGCCGCGGTCGGCTACGGGGCCTACGGGATCGCCGGCGGCCTGCTCGCCGCGCTGGTCGCCTTCCTGCCCTCGTTCTCCTTCATCCTGCTCGGCGGCGGCCGCTTCGAGCGCCTGCGCGCCAACCGGCTCGCCCGCGCCTTCCTCGCCGGCGCCGGCCCGGCGGCGATCGGCGCGATCCTCGGCTCCGCCGTCCCGCTCGCCGGGGCCCTCTCGGAGGCCTGGCAGTTCGTCGTCCTCGGCCTCGCCGCCATCGCCCTGCTGCTCGCCCGCCGCGGCGTCGTCTCCGTCCTCCTCGCCGCCGGCGCGATCGGCGCCACCGTCGCCCTCACCGGCGCCCCCCTGCCCTAGTCGCCCCCCCGTACGCCCGCCCCCCGGTGCGTTCGCACTTATCACCGCATACCGGGGACAACTGCGAACGCACCTGCTTGGCTTGCTCTCATCGACGGTTTAGCGCGGCGCCCTAGCTTGGCCCGCCATGACCATCTCGCTCTCCTCGCCGAAGTCCCGCGCGCTTGTCGCCAAGGTCCCCGAGATCATCGCCTTCTTCTGGCTCACGAAGGTGGCGACGACGGCGATGGGGGAGTCGACCTCCGACTGGATGAACGGCTTTCTCGGGCCCGCGATCGCGGTGCCGCTGATGCTGGCGCTGCTGATCTGGACCCTGCGCCGGCAGTTCCGCGCCGATCGCTACGAGGCCTGGACCTACTGGTCGGTGGTCGTCATGGTCGCGGTCTTCGGCACCTCGGCCGCCGACGCCCTCCACGTCGGTGCAGGCATCCCCTACGTCGCCTCGACCGCCTTCTACGCGGTCACGCTCGCGGCGATCTTCCTGGCCTGGTACCGGGTCGAGGGCACGCTCTCGATCCACTCCATCTACACCCGCCGGCGCGAGGCCTTCTACTGGGCGACCGTGCTCGCCACCTTCGCCCTCGGCACCGCCGCCGGCGACATGACCGCGACCAGTCTCCACGTCGGCTTCTTCGGCTCGATCTGCCTGTTCGCGGCGCTGATCGCGATCCCGGCGATCGGCTACCTGAGGTTCGGGATGAACGAGGTGCTCGCCTTCTGGATGGCCTACGTCCTCACCCGGCCGCTCGGGGCCTCGGTGGCGGACTGGCTCGCGGTGTCCCCGAGCCGCGGCGGCGTGGGCCTCGGCGCGGGCGGCGTCAGCCTGATCCTGGCCGCCTCCGTGTACCTCGCGGTCCGCCGCCTGGCGACGACCAAGATGGACGTCCGCGGCGACGACTCCGACCCCGACGGGCCGGCGGACGGCTCAGACCTGGGCGGGCTCGGCCGCGGTCGAGCCCTCGGCCTCGACCTTGGGTAGAGCCTCAGGCAAGGTGTAGAAGTGCTCGGTGGCGCCGCGCACGGCGCGCTGGCGCACCAGCACGATCAACCCCGCTTTGGCCAGCTCGGTCACGTGGTAGTTCGTGTTGCTGAGCGGGATCTGCAGCTCGTGGCTGAGGTCGCTGGGGGAGAGGACGCGGCCGCCGTCGATGCCGAGGATTTCCAGGATCGAGATCCGCAGCGGGTGTGCGGTGGCCCGCGCGAGCCGCTCCCAGGCGACCGGGATCGACTTTCCCTGAGGGCGCCCGCCGTTCTTGCCCTTGGCCATCAGCTCCGCGACTCCGTTTCCGTTGCCATTTGCGTGTTGCTCAAGTACCCCGTTTTGTGCGGCCATGCATTCGAGATTACCAAAAAATATTGACTCATGGACCTATTATCGGGTACAGTTGCTTTGAAATGCTCTTCTGGAGGAGAGATGCGGCGTTCGCCGACGCCTGGATCACCTGTCTGGCTTTTCCGCTGATCTGCGCGGGGATCGCACTCGCCTTCGCGGCTGCGCTACCCGCCCCCGCGGTCGCCGACACCGCCTCGGTGATCGCTCCCAGCAACCCGCACGAACCGAAGCTCGACTCCGGCTGGCAGGCCGGGACCTGCAAGCGGGAACCGGAAATCACCGACGCCGACGCGTCCGACTTCTGCAACGTCGAAAGCGATCCGGCCGAATACTTCTTCGAAGAAGCCTCGGCCCACCCGAACTACGGTTTCACCCAGTTCATCGTCGCCCACGGCGGCCCGTTCGAACAGCCGAGCAACGAACTCGCCTTCGTCCGGGTCGAGCTGCCGGTCGGCCTCGCGGTCAACCCGGGAGCCACCGGGCGCTGCCCGATCGAAGTCTTCGAAGCGAGCGCCGAAGGCTGCCAGAGCTACGACTCCCAGGTCGGCGAAAGCGGGGTGACCACGGCGGTCTCGGCCAAACTCCCGATCCCGCCCTTCAAAGGGATCACCGCCGTGCCGGTCTTCAACCTGGTGCCGAAGCAGGGGCAGGCGGCGCGCTTCGGCCTCGAACTGCTCGGCAACGAAGTCTTCCTCGAAGGCGACATCGCCTCGAGCAGCGACTACCACGAGGGGTTCACGATCCAGGTGCCGCACGCGCTGCCGCTGGAAGCCTCGAAGATCCCCGTGCTCGGCGGCCTGCTGGGGGAAATCCTCCCCGGGCTGATCCTGAAGAACCGGCTCGTCTTCTCCGGCCGCGCCGGCGACGGCACCTTCCTCACCACGCCGAGCACCTGCCACGGCCAGGCCTTCACCGAATCCGGCAGCGAATACTCGACCCTGCTGCGCGCCGCCTCCTACGCCGAGATCGAAGCCGGCGAGCAGTTCCCGAGCGGCGCCGGCGCCTACCTCGAATCGCCGATCCCGCCCGGCACCTCGCCGAAAAGCTGCAACACGATCCCCTACGCGCCGAGCATCGGCGTGGCCCCGGGCACCGCGGAAACCAACTCGCCCGCGCCCGCCACGGTGACGGTCTCGGTCCCCCACATCCAGAAAGCGACCGGCCAGGACGACTCGACCACCAAGGAAGCCTCGCTGACCCTGCCGGCGGGGATGGGGATCAACCCCTCGGCCGCCGCCGCGGTCAACGACCTGAAGACCTGCGACAACAGCCAGTTCGTCCTCCACTCGACCCAGGCGATCAGCTGCCCCGCCACCTCGCGGATCGGCACCGCGACGATCGCCTCGGCGGCGCTGCCGGAAGGGAACCTCGAAGGGCCGGTCTTCATCGGCAGGCAGGAAAGCACCGACCCCGCCTCCGGCAACGAGTACCGGATCTTCATCGACGCCGCCTCGGCCCGCTACGGGATCGACGTGCGGCTGGTCGGCCACGTCGCCGCCGACCCGAGCACCGGGCAGCTGACGACGACGATCGCCGAAATCCCGCAGGTCCCGTTCACCAGCTTCAAGCTCGACTTCGTCGGCGGCCAGAAGGCGGTGCTGAGCAGCCCGCCGACCTGCGGTCCCAACACCAGCGCCGCCCGCATGACCCCGTACTCGGGGACCGCCCCGGCCGGGCCGACCCAGGCCTTCTCCCTCCAGGCCACCCCGGGCGGAGGTGCCTGCGCCGCGACGCTCGCCGCGCGGCCCTTCGCCCCCTCCTTCGCCGCCGCGCCGAAGAGCAGCAAGGCCGGCGCCTACAGCCCGCTCCACCTCGCGATCGGTCGCACCAACGGCCAACAGGAGCTGAAGGGCGCGAGCGTCTCCTTGGCGCCGGGGATGATCGGCAAGCTCGCCGGCATCCCGTACTGCCCGGCGAGCCAGATCGCCGCCGCCGCGGGCACCAGCGGCGCCGCGCAGGCGGCCAACTCGAGCTGCCCGGGCAAGAGCGAAGTCGGCACCGCGACCGTGCAGGCGGGCACCGCGCCGACGCCGCTCTCGATCACCGGCAAGGTCTTCCTCTCAGGCCCCTACCACGGGGCTCCTCTCTCCCTGGCAGTGATCACCCCCGCCACGGCCGGGCCGTTCGACCTCGGCACGGTCGTGGTGCGGGTGGCCCTGTTCGTCGACCCGGAATCGGCCCAGGTGACCGCGGTCTCCGATCCGATCCCCGACGTCTTCGGCGGCAGCCAGCTGAGCATCAGGTCGATCGCGATCGACCTCTCGAGGAAGGAATTCACCCTCAACCCGACCAGCTGCGGCAAGCTGGCCACGACCGCGGCGCTGGCGGGGGGAGGGGCGAACCCGGCGGTCCAGGCAGACTGGTCGAGCTTCGCCGCCTCGGCGCCGTTCCAGACCTCCGACTGCGAAGCGCTCGACTTCCACCCGAAGCTGGTGACCCGCTTCCTCGGCGGCAAGAAGCAGACCCGCCGGGCCGGTCACCCGAAGCTGCAGGCGACGCTGACCGCCCGCCCGGGCGACGCCAACCTCGCCCGCGCGACGGTGACCCTGCCGCCCTCGGAGATGATCGACCAGGGCCACATCAAGACCATCTGCACCCGGGTCCAGCTCGCCGCCGAAGCCTGCCCGCCGGGCTCGGTCTACGGCTACGCGAAGGCGACCTCGCCGCTGCTCGAAGACCCGCTCGCCGGCCCGGTCTACCTCGTCTCCTCGAACCACACCCTGCCCGACCTGCTCGCCGACCTCAAAGGCCAGGTGGAGATCCGCCTGCACGGCGTGATCAAGTCGGTGAAGGGCCACCGCATCCGCACCACCTTCTCGCCGATCCCCGACGTCCCGGTCAGCACCTTCACCCTGACCATGCAGGGCCGCAAGAAGGGCCTCCTGGTCAACTCGCACAACCTCTGCGAACGCAAGTACTTCTCCAAGCTCAACTTCCTCGCCCAGAACGGCAAGACCTTCAAGACGAAGCGGCTGCCGCTCCGCGTCGCCGCCTGCGGACACGTCAAGCACAAGCACGGCAAGCACGCCAAGGCGAAGCACAACCACAAATAAACACGTGGTTGTTTTTCGATCCGAGATAGCGGGGTAAGGGCTCGCCACGATGAGGAGGAGTGCACGGAACTCTGTCGGCGTGGCCGTGGCGACGGCGCTGGCCGCGCTGCTGGTAGGCGCCTTCGGGGCGAGCCCGGCGTCGGCGATCGAAATCACCAACTTCGAAGCGGGGACCTGCACCACCGACGGCACCACCCTGGTGCCGAACCCGGCGACGGAATGCAACTACAGCAGCCCCTCTTCGAGCATGTACACGCAGGCCGCCGGCCACCCGAACTTCGGCATCACCGACTTCTCGGCCGGCGTCTCCGGCGGCAACCAGGTGAAACGGGTGCACGTCGAACTGCCGAAGGGGCTGAACGTCAACCCTCAGGCCGCCGCGCAGTGCCCGGTCGCGACCTTCCAGGCGGACGGTTGCGGCGCGTCCAGCGAAGTCGGCACCAGCTTCGTCACCTCGAGCGTGCTGCCCGGCGTGCAGACGCCCTTCCCGGTCTACGACCTGGTCCCGAACGAGGGCGAACCGGGGCTCTTCGCGTTCCACGTCTCACTGCTGGGCGGCGTCATCAGCGAGTTCGTCTACCTCGAAACCCAGATCGAATGGGCGGGCGATTACCACGAGTCGTTCTCGATCAACAACATCGCCGCCTTCCCGCCGCTCGGTCGCAACCGGCTCGTCTTCGACGGCCGGGCCGGGAACGGCTCGTTCCTCACCCTCCCGAGCCCCTGCAACGGCGACTCGACCTCCTTCCTCACGCTCGAAAGCGGCAACGGCGAAGTCACCCCGAACACGCCGACGACGCCGCCGGTGCCGATCTCCGGCTGCGCCTCGGTGCCCTTCAAGCCCGCGGTCGGTGCGGTCGCCGACGGGCCCACCGACTCCTCGGTGCCGGTCGCGGTGACGCTCGACATCCCGCAGCACGCGGGCGGCGCCGAACTCAACTCCTCCACCGTGAGGACGGCGAACGTGACCCTGCCCGCCTACACCGGGCTGAACCCGGCGACCGCGCCCGGGCTCAAGTTCTGTCCCGACAGCTCCTTCCCGCTGCACTCGCGGGCGCCGACGAGCTGCCCGGCGGAATCGCAGATCGGGACCATCGCGATCGAAGCGCCGGAGCTCCCGCCGGGCTCGCTGAGCGGCCCCGTCTACCTGGCCACGCAGAAGAGCCGCGAACCGCTCTCGGGCCAGGAGTACCGGGTCTTCTTCAACGCCGAATCGGCCCGCTACGGGGTCCAGGTCCGCGAGGAAGGGCAGATCAGGGCGAACCCGACCACCGGCCAGATCACCGGCGAATTCGCCGAACTGCCGCAGGTGGCCTTCAGCTCGGCGACGCTGACCTTCGGCCCGCAGGCGAAACACGCGATCCCGGTGCTGTCGAGCCCGCCGCTCTGCACCAACACCTCGACCTCGAGCGCCGTCCCGTACTCGACCGAGGTGGCGACAGCCACCGCTCCCACCGAACTGAAGCTGACCCAGGCGCCGGGCGGCGCGCCGTGCGCGAAGACGATGGCCGAACGGCCGTTCAAGCCCGGCTTCACGGCGAAGCCGGGGACGAGCAAGGTCGCCACCTACACCCCTTACACGCTGAACATCACCCGCGACGAAGGCCAGCAGGAGGTCAAAGGCTTCGACGTCACCCTGCCGCCGGGGGCGACGGCGAAGCTCGCCGGCATCCCCTACTGCCAGCCGAAGGAATACGAAGCGGCGCTCGGCAGGTCGGGCGCCGAACAGCAGAAGAATTCGGCCTGCGGCGCGAAGAGCGAGATCGGGGTGGCGACGATCCAGGCCGGGACCGGGGCGAGCCCGCTCTCGATCGACGGCAAGGTCTACCTCGCCGGCCCATATAAGGGGGCGCCGCTTTCGGTGGTCGTGATCACCCCGGCGGTGGCCGGGCCGTTCGACCTCGGCAACGTCGTCGTCCGCGCGCCGCTGGGGCTCGACCCGGAAACCGGCCAGGCCTCGACCAGCGCCGAAATCCCCGATGTCTTCGGCGGGGTGAAGCTCGACATCCGCTCGATCGTGGTGAACCTGAACCGCAAGGAATTCACCCTCAACGGGACCAACTGCGCCGCCGCGGCGGTCACCGGGGCCGTGCGGGGCGGGGGAGGCGACCCGACCAACCCGGCCGCCTGGTCCGCCGTGAACGTCTCCTTCCCGTTCCAGAGCGAAGGCTGCAAGGGGCTCGGCTTCAAGCCGAAGCTGAAGCTGCGCCTCTTCGGCCAGACCCACCGGGCCCAGCATCCGAAACTGAAGGCGACCCTGACCACGAAGGCGGGCCAGGCCAACACGGCGCTCGCCTCGGTGGCGCTGCCGCACGCCATCTTCCTCGACCAGTCGAGCCTCGGCACCGTCTGCACGCGTCCCCAGTTCGCCGCCGAGCAGTGCCCGAAGAAGTCGGTCTACGGACACGCCCGCGCCTGGTCGCCGCTGCTCTCGAACCCGCTCGAAGGCAAGGTGGTCCTGCGCTCCTCGAACAACACGCTGCCGGACATGGTCGCCGCCCTGAAGGGCCAGGTGAACATCGACCTCGACGGCAGGATCGACAGCTTCAAGGGCGGCATCCGCACCACCTTCGCGAAGATCCCGGACCTGCCGGTCAGCAAATTCGTGATCGTCCTGCCCGGCGGCAAGCACGGCCTGCTGCAGGCCTCGACCAACCTCTGCGCCAAGCCGGTGAAGGGGATCATCCGGCTGACCGGCCAGAACGGCAAGAAGGCGAATCGCCACGTCCGCATCCAGACGCCCTGCAAGAAGTCGAAGAAGGGCAAGAAGTCGAAGAAGCACAAGGGATCGGGCGGCAAGAAGAGGCACGGCGGCAAGAAGCAGAAGGGCAAGCGGGATTAGCTGTCCAGCCGGCCTGGGGCGCCGATTTCGCTTGTCGCCGGGCTTTCCGGATTGGCATTCCGATCCAACCTTTCTTTCCGCTGGGCTTGATTCGCCCGCTTGGGCCGCTAGGGTGAGCAGTGGGAGCAGTGCCAGGGAGAGCAGTACCGCCACGCAGGGGCGGCGTTATCGCTATTGGGGAATTGCGTTAACGGAGGAGGGAACTTGATGGTCAGGCGTTCGGAAGTTGCCCGGAGCGGCACGCGGACGAGAACTGGCGAGGTGGGCTGACCGGCTCGCCCCGGTGCGCCTGCCGTTTCACCGAGCTTTTGTTTTCACCAACGCTTTTCACCGTGGCAGGGATGCCGCAGAGGAGGATCGGATGAAGGTCTATCGAGGGTTGTTCGCCGCACTTGTGGCAGTCGCGGCACTGGTGATCGCACCGGTGGCGCAGGCGGCGCCTCCCACGGAAGTCTTCGGCGGCGAAGTCGAATGCAACGTGATGCCCCTGAACGGGGACATCACCGCCTGCAGCGGCAAAGCGCTGACCTGGGACGGGACGACGAAGATCGACGTCAACGTGTTCCTGCCGCCGGAATCGGTCGGCGAAGGCCCCTTCCCGATGATCGGCGACTTCCACGGGTGGGGTGGCTCCAAGCAGGGGCTGACCACGATCGAACCTTCCCCGAAACTGACCTTCCAACAGAAAGACCCACGCATCCAGCACTGGGCCGAAAGCGGCTACGCCGTCTTCAGCATGAGCGACCGCGGCTGGGGCAAATCGTGTGGCAAATACGACATCCCGGAAGTGTCCGAAGCGGTCTGCGCCAACGGTTACAACCACCTGATGGACGATCGCTACGAAGTTCGCGACGCCCAGTACCTGATGTCGGTGTTGGCCGCCGAAGGCCTCGCCGTACCGAACAGGATCGGGGTGACCGGCGCCTCCTACGGCGGCGGCATCTCGGTGGCGTTGGCGGCGCTCCGCAACCGTGAAATGGAACCCGACGGCACGCTGGTTCCCTGGGAAAGCCCGGCAGGCGAAGCGATGGAAATCGCCGCGGCGGTACCGCAGTGGGCGTGGACCGACATCGCCTACGCGCTCGCCCCCAACGGACGCAACCTCGACTACGTGACCGAATCCACCTACCGCGGTCCCTCTGGCAAAGCCCCGATCGGGGTCATGAAATACAGCTACACCGAAGCCCTCTACCAGAGCGGACTGGGCCTCAGCACCTACTCGACCAGCAACCCGGAAGCGAACATCCCCGGCTGGCGCGAACGACTCCTCGGCGGTGAGCCGTACACGGATGCGGGGGTCAACGCGATGATCGAACAGCTCACGACCTACCACTCGGCCTTCTACATCAACCATTCCGAGGCGCCCGCGCCGCTGCTTCTGCAGAGCGGCTGGAACGACGATCTCTTCCCGGTCGACGAAGCACTGCGCCTCTACCAGCGGACCCGGGCCCAGTACCCGGGCGATCCGATCTCATTGTTCCTCGCCGACTACGGCCACGCGCGCAGCCAGAACAAGGAAGCCGACGTCGCTCTCTTCAACGAACGGCTGGAAGCCTGGTTCGCCCACTACCTGAAGGGTGAAGGGGCCGCGCCGAGCTCGAGCGTCGAAGCGCTGACGACCACCTGCCCGGCATCGCAGCCCTCCGAAGGCCCGTTCAAGGCGGCCGACTGGGCCGGACTCTCCCCGGGGGAAATCCGCCTCCATTCGTCGGCTGCGCAGACGATCCAGCACGGCACCGTCGCCGAAGAAAAAGTCCCGACCGAATCAAGCGCGGTCTTCGATCCGATAGTCGGGCCGGAAGCCGGGAAAACCGTCTGCTCCGCGGTCTCCGCCGCCGACAACCCGCGTGCCGCCAACTACCGGCTCGCACCGGCCCCGGCGGGCGGCTACACCCTGATGGGGTCGCCGACGATCGTCGCCCAGATCGAATCGCCGAGCCCGAACTCGGAGATCGCCGCGCGGCTCGTCGACGAATCGCCGGAAGGGACCGAGACCCTGATCGCCCGCGGCCTCTACCGGCCGGTCGGCGGCAGCCAGGAAATCGTCTTCCAGCTGCATCCGCAGGGCTATCGCTTCGCCGCCGGACACGTGGCGAAGCTGGAACTGCTCCCGTCGGACTTCCCCTACGGGCGCTTCTCCAACCTGCAGACGAACGTCACCGTCGACAGCCTGGAACTGCGCCTGCCGGTGATGAATCAGCCCGGCTCGCTCGGCGGCCTGGTGCAGACGCCGCAGGCGAAGGTGGTCCCCGCCGGCTATCAGCTCGCGGCCGAATTCGAAACCAAATCGAACGGTGGCGGATCTGGCGGGGGTGGCGGCACCACGCCGCCGCCACCGACGCCGCCGGCGCCGGTGGTCAAGATCGGTACCGGCAGCCTGGCCGGCAGGCTCAGCGCCACCCGCGGCAAGCTGGTCGTGCCGATGCAATGCGGTGGCGAGGGCGCCTGCTCGGGCAAGGTCTCGCTCTCGGTGAAGCGGAAGGGCGCGAAGAAGCGCACGACGGTCGCCACCGGCTCCTACTCGATCGCGGCGGGGAAGAGCATGACGGTGCGCGTGCCGCTCACCAAGGCCGGCAAGAAGCTCGTCGGGAACCTGCTCGCGGGTCCCAAGCCGGCGAAGTGGCTCTACGGACAGTTCGTGTTGAACGACTCCGGGCGGCCGACGAGCCAAACCTCGCAGCGCGCGGTGCAACTGCCGCGCGGTAAGTGACATGGACCGGACACCGACCGCATCGACCGGAGGAGGATTGATTGTGAGACGTCTACTGCTTGTCATCGCGGTCGGGGCTCTCGGTGCCCTCTTCGTGGCGCCGACCGCCAACGCCGCGGTCGGGGTCCAGAAGTGGGAATCGCTGACCTGCAAAGAAAACTCGGACCTGCCGCTGATCACGCAACCGTCGGACTTCGGCGTGCCGGAAAAAGGGTATGAAAATGCCTCTCCGGCCCTGCCGACCCCGACCGGTCAGTGCAAAGGCTCGACCCCGGAAAAGCTCTTCACCCAGGCCGCCGGCCACCCGAACTACGGGATCACCGATTTCCGGATCGACACCTACCCGTCCCTGTTCGGCGTCGGCGGTTTCCCGACGGCGTTCCTGAAAGACATCGTCGTCAACACGCCCGAAGGCCTGAGCGTGAACCCGGAAGCGCTGCCGAAGTGTCAGGTCGCCCAGCTGGAGACGCTGAGCTGCCCGACCGCCTCCCTGGTCGGGATCAACTACCTCACGGTCGCCGGCCAGTCGCCGAACGGCGAAAACAAATGTCCTCCCGCCGGCGAATGCGGACAGGCACGGGTCGCGCTGCCTGTCTACAACCTGGAACCGTTCAACGAAGTGCCGTCGATGGTCGGCTTCATGACCGAAGGCGGACCGACGTTCGTCGTCGGCTCGCTGAGCCCGGTCGACCAGCACGTCACCTTCACGATCAGCGAAATCCACGCGCCATCGGAATCCAGCCCGCCGATCATCGAGTCGCGCCTGGTGTTCTTCAGCGCCAAGGAAACGAACGTGTTCAACCCGGCGGCAAACGGGACCTACCTGACGATGCCGAGCAACTGCGCCGGCGGCCAGGTCTCGAAGCTGAACCTCGACACGCAGGGTCCGCCCTACGAAACCGAAGTGAGCAGCACCGAAGCCAGCTACACCACGCCGACCGGTGCCACCGGCTGCGACAAAGTCCCGTTCGACCCGGAAATCACGGTCACCGCCGACGGCGGCAAGTTCGTCGACAGCCCGGAACCGACGACGGTCGACGTGGGGATCCCCTGGGACCCCACGGCGCCGATCGCCAACTCCTACCTGAAGGTCGCCAAGGTGACCCTGCCGGAAGGCATGGGGATCAACCCGTCGGCGAGCAACGGGCTCGAGTCGTGCACCGACGCCCAGTTCCACTACCACACGAACCTGCCGGTCGAATGCCCGGCGGCGTCGAAGATCGGCACCGTGGAGGTGCAGACGCCCTCGCTGCCGGCCAACTCTCTGGGCGGTGACGTGTACGTCGGCGCGCCGCTGAAGAACGGGCCGGGGGCGTTCGAATCCGGGGAACAGTTCCGGATCTTCATCCACGCTTTCTCGACCCGCTACGGGGTCAACGTGCGGCTGGAGGGGAAGGTCTACCCGAACGCGGCGACCGGTCAGCTGACCGCCGTGGTGGCGGAAAACCCGCAGGCCACGTTCCGCAACTTCCGCCTCCACTTCTTCGGCGGCGACAAGGGGATCCTGACCTCGCCCCCGACCTGTGGGACGAACACGACGACCACCGAATTCACCCCGTGGTCGGAAAACCCGGACCACAACAAGCCGACCACCGACACGGCGCTCACCCGCGTCCCCGGCGGCGGTACCTGCCCGGACAGCCTCGGCGCCCGCACGTTCACGCCGAGCTACACCGCCGGCTCGGACTCGACCGCGGCGGCGGCGTACTCGCCGTTCCACGTCACGATCGCGCGCGCCGACGGCCAGCAGGAGCTGAAAGTCGTCAACGTGACCCTGCCGAAGGGCCTGGTCGGGCGACTGGCCGGGATCCCCTACTGCGGGGAAGCCGAACTCGCCGCCGCGGCGGCGAGCGCGGGCCGGACGCAACTGGCGCAGCCCAGCTGCCCCGGCGAAAGCGCGATCGGCCAGGTGACCACCCTCTCGGGCAGCGGCAACGCGCCGCTCAGCCTGCCGGGCACGGCGTACCTCGCCGGTCCGTATAAGGGGGCGCCGCTGTCGATGGCGATCGTCACCCCGGCGGTGTCGGGGCCGTTCGACCTCGGCACCGTGGTCGTCCGCGTGGCGCTCAACGTCGACCCGATGACCGCCCAGATCAACGCGGTCTCCGACCCGATCCCGAACGTGTTCGGCGGCGTCAAGCTCGACATCCGCTCGATTGCCGTGGACGTCAACCGCCACGACTTCATGATCAATCCGACCAACTGCGCCGCCGGCGCCGTGGCCGGGACGATCGGCGGCGGTGGCGCCAACCCGGCCGACGCGTCGGCCTGGAGCAGCTACGCGGTCAGCGCGCCGTGGCAGGCGACCGGCTGCGACAAGCTGTCGTTCAAGCCCTCGCTCAACGCCCGCATCTCGGGCGGCACGACGCGGGCCAAGAACCCGAAGATCCGGGTGGTGGTGAAGTCGCCCAAGGGCAACGCCAACATCGCCCGCACGGCGCTGAACCTGCCGCACTCGCTGTTCCTCGACCAGGGTCACATCAAGACCATCTGCACGAGGGTCCAGCTGGCGGCGAAGGAATGCCCGAAGGAATCGATCTACGGCCATGCCGAAGCGAGCAGCCCGCTGCTCAAGCAGAAGCTGAAGGGCCCGGTCTACCTGGTGTCCTCGCAGCACAAGCTTCCGGACCTCCTGGCGGACCTGAACGGGCAGATCAACATCCAGTTGGACGGCGTCATCAGCTCCAAGCACGGGGGGCTGAAGACGGTGTTCAACAACACGCCTGACGTGCCGCTGAAGACCTTCATCCTGGAAATGAAGGGCGGCAAGAAGAGCCTCCTGCAGAACTCGACGAATCTCTGCAAGAGCCAGCAGCTGGCGATCCTCAACATGAAGGGCCAGAACGGCAAGACGGTGAAGACGAACAAGCTTCGCCTGAACATCGCCTCGTGCGGGAGCAGCAAGAAGTCCAAGAAGTAGCCCTGGGGAGGGCACGGACGGGCGCCGGCGCGGCGGGCTGACTAGCCTCCGCGCCGGTGCGTCCTTCCGTCTCAGTCCTGATCGTCGCCTGGAACTCGGGCGCCGAGCTGCGCCGGACGCTGCCGCCGCTGCTGGCGGAGCTGCGCGAGGGCGACGAGCTGATCGTCGTCGACAACGACTCCCCCGACGACTCGGCGGCGGTGGCGCGCGAGCTGGCGCCGGCGGTGAAGATCGTGACGATGGGGCGCAACCGGGGGTTCGCCGGGGGCGCCGACGTCGGCGCCGGCGCCGCGACCGGAGACCTGCTGGTGATCCTGAACCCCGACGCGATGCCGTTGCCGGGGTGGGGGGAGGCGATTCGTCGACCCTGGCTCGAGGGCCGTGGCTGGTCGGCCTGGCAGGGCCTCGTGGCGGGCGCCGACGCGACGACGATCAACTCGGCCGGCAACCCGGTCCACTTCACCGGCATCGTCTGGGCGGGGATGCACGACGAGCCGCTCGCCGCGGCGCCCGGGCCGGGGCCCGTGACGGCGGCCTCCGGGGCCTGCCTGGCGGTGCCGCTGGAGGTCTGGCGACGCCTGGGCGGCTTCGCCGAGCGCTTCTTCATGTACCACGAGGACGTCGACCTCTCGCTGCGCCTGCGGCTGGCGGGGGAGACGGTAGGGATCGAGCCCCGGGCCGTCGTCGCCCACGACTACGAGTTCACCGCCTCGGCCGGCGACAAGTGGCGCTGGCTGGAGCGCAACCGCCTGGCGACGCTGGTCCGGATCTACCCCGCCGCCCTCCTGGCGCTGCTGGCCCCCGCGCTCCTGGCGACCGAGGCCGTCCTCCTCCTCGCCTCCGCGGCGGGCGGCTGGGGCGCCCAGAAGCTGCGCGCCGACGCCGAACTGCTTGCCTGGCTGCCCCGCCTCCTGCGCGAGCGGCGCACGATCCAACGCTCCCGCACCATCACCGCCGGCGCCTTCGCCGCCGCCCTGACCCCCGACCTCGACTCCCCCTTCATCCCCGCGCTCGCCCGCTCCACCCCCGCCCGCCTCGCCCTCCGCACCTACTGGCGCCTGGTCCGCGCACTGCTGCGCTGACGCACCCAGCGGGCCCCTGCGTGCCCCGCCCCGCCCCGTCCGCGCGGTGAGTTCGCACTTGTCACCGCTATGCGGTGACAAGTGCGAACT
>Ga0335075_10003909_pt1 | contig 23379 bp, 16 predicted proteins | sample Lox_Sample_24_FD_206723 | JGI IMG/M metagenome (GOLD analysis project Ga0335075, IMG submission 206723) | Soil microbial communities from Loxahatchee National Wildlife Refuge, Florida, United States - Lox_Sample_2.4 | ecosystem: Environmental > Terrestrial > Soil > Wetlands | place: USA...
CGCGATCGCTGGTGAACAGCACGACGCCGTAGCGCATGGGAACCTTCACTCACTCACCTCGATCTGCCGGGGCGTGCTGACGCTAGCCCGCGCTGGCCCAGGCGATCAAGAGGCATCGGCCCGCCAAACAATGCGTTCGTCCCGCCGGGGCCCGCCGCCATTGACGAGCGGGCTATCAATGTGATATCACTTTGATAGGCACAAATAAACAAGAGGATCTAGCCGGACAGTTGCCCTGCGCGCGGCGTGGCCGGGAAAGCTACCGAAGATGCCACGTCGTCAAGCCGGTACCAGGCAGGCGGCCGAAACTGCCCAGGACTGAGAGGCCAGGCCTGAATCCGGCGATGATCTGCGGCGCGCGAGCATAGCTAACTCGCGCGCCATGTCGTCAGTGTCGCGGCCCTCGGGCCGCGCGCTGAGTGCCGAGCGGCAAGAACTGAAACGTGTTCTACTATGAACGGCATGTCCAGTGCCGGGCTGGACCGCATGAACGCGATCGCGGAGCTCAGATGACAGCCGAAGAGCCGGTGTTTGACTTCGTCGTCGCGGGGAGCGGAGCGGCCGGAATGACGGCGGCGCTCACCGCGGCAGTCAACGGCCTCAGCGCCCTGGTCATCGAGAAGACGGAGTTCTTCGGCGGCTCCACTGCCCGCTCCGGCGGCGGAGTCTGGGTGCCCCGGAACTCGGTATTGCGCAACGCAGGCATCCCCGACACGGCCGAGGACGCGAGCGCTTATCTGGCACACGTGGCTGGCGAAACAGCGGCGGCCAGTCTGCAACGGGCGTTTCTTGAGCACGGCCCGGCGATGCTCGACCTCATCCTGGCCAACACCCCGGTGGGCTTCAACTGGGTGCCGAACTACTCCGATTACTACCCGGAGGCGCCAGGCGGCAGGCCAGGCGGACGGTCGATCGAGCCCGAACTGCTGGACGGCCGCGTCCTCGGCCCGGAACTGGCCAGCTTGCGGCCACCGTACTTGCCGGCGCCCGCGCACATCACGGTCACGCAGGCGAATTACCGCTGGATGAGCCTGGGTACCAGCCACCCGCGTGCGGTCACGACCACGGCCAGGGTGACGGGCCGGATGATCATCAGCAGAATGCGCCACAGACAGCTGCTGAGCATGGGCCAGGCGCTCGCCGCCGGGCTCCGCCAGGGCCTCCTGAAGGCCGGCGTGCCGGTCTGGCTGAACACCCCCATGACCGGCCTGCTGACCGAGAACGGCCGGGTCACGGGTCTGACGGCCACGCGCGAGGGCGAGCCTGTGGTGATCCGCGCCCGCCGCGGCGTGCTGCTGGCAACTGGCGGGTTCGAGCGCAATGACGAGATGCGCAGGCGCTACCAGCGGACCCCAGTTGCGACCGAATGGACGGTCGGCTCGCCTGGCAACACCGGCGACGGCATCCTCGCGGGCCACGGAGCCGGCGCCGAGCTGGAGCTAATGGACGACGCCTGGTGGGGGCCGTCGATTCCGCTCGCCAGCGGGCCGGTCTTCTGCCTGGCCGAGCGAAGTCTGCCCGGCAGCATCTTTGTCAACAGCGCAGGCGAGCGATTCGTGAACGAGGCAGCACCATACGTCGATGCCGTGCACGTCATGTACGACAAGCACACCGACGATAATCCGCATATCCCGTGCTGGATGATCACTGATCAGCGCTACCGGAACCGGTACGTGTTCACCGGTATCCCGCCGCGCAAGCCGCTGCCCCGGCGCTGGCTCCGGTCCGGGGTCGTGTTCAAGGCCGACTCGCTGGCTGAACTGGCTGACGAGATCGGTGTCTCCGGCGACGGGCTGGCGAAGACCGTGCACAAGTTCAACGACTTCGCGAGGTCCGGGAAGGACGCTGACTTCGGCCGCGGTGACTCTGCCTACGACCGTTACTACGGCGATCCGAACTGTAAGCCCAATCCGAACTTGGCCCCCCTCGCCAGCCCGCCCTACTACGCGATCAAGATCGTGCCCGGAGATCTGGGCACCAAGGGTGGTCTGCGCACGGACGAGCACTCCAGGGTGCTGCGGCCGGACGGCAGCATCATTGACGGCCTGTATGCCGCTGGCAACACGAGCGCCATGGTGATGGGGCGCAGCTACGCCGGGCCAGGCGCGACGATCGGCCCGGCCATGACCTTCGGCTACCTGGCGGCGCTCCACGTGGCCAGATCACCGGGTGATTAACTCCTAACGGCCTGGGCATAGAGCCTGACGTCAGGTGAAAGCGGCAGAAAGGACAGCCAGGTGTTCAGCGTTGGTCCTGGCGACCACGCCGTGGTGTTTTACCAAGGGAACGAACTAGCCCGGCTCGTCGGCGAGTACCTGCACTTCGCCATCCGCGGCGGGGGAGCAGCTGTTGTGGTGGCGACGCCGGAGCACCGGGCCCAGATCAGCAAATGGCTAAGCGGCGCAGGCATCGATGTGCCGGCGGCCTGGGCTGACGGATCTTACGTCCTGCTCGACGCCGAGGAGACGATGAGCCGGTTCGTCATCAACGGGCGGCCGGACGCTGCAGCCTTCTGGGAGACTATTAGCCCGGTAGTGGGCGCGGCCGGCAATAAGCCTGGCCAGGTCCGCGTGTTCGGCGAGATGGTCGCAGTGCTCTGGGATATGGGCCTGGTAGATGCGGCCGTCGAGCTCGAAGCGCTGTGGAACGAGATCAGCAAGCAGTACCCGTTCATGTTGCTGTGCGCCTATCCGGCCGAAGCAGTCAGTGATGAGGCGGACAGCGACTCGCTGGCGCAAGTCTGCTCCGCTCACTCGGCAGTCGTTGGCGCTCCGCCCAGCTCAGTTGAGGCCTGGCTGCCTGACTGATCCGCCGGCTACCTGGCCGGCCGTCCGGCAAGGGCCGGCGGTCCGGTGCCGGGCCGCTCAGTCGGGCCCGAGGATCAGGCCGCTCGTGGGCACACCGGTGCCCGCCGTGACAAGCACCGGCCCGTCGCCGGGAACCTGGTTGACCGACGTGCCGCGAACCTGGCGGACGGCCTCTGCGATGCCGTTCATGCCGTGCAGGTAGCCCTCGCCAAGTTGACCGCCATGCGGGTTCAGCGGCAGTACGCCGCCAAGCTCGATCGCGCCGCCGGCGATGAAGTTCCTCGCCTCGCCACGCGGGCAGAAGCCGAGCTCCTCGAGCTGCATCAGCACGTACGGCGTGAAGTGGTCGTACAGCACTGCGGTGCGCACGTCAGCTGGCCCCAGCCTGGCTTGGGCCCACAGCTGCCGCGCTACGACGCCCATCTCCGGCAGGCCAGTCAGGTCACTTGAGTAGTAGCTCGTCATCGTGTACTGGTTCGGGCCGCTTCCCTGGGCCGCGGCGCGGATGACGACTGGTGATTTCTTCGCCGAACGTGAACGCTCCAGGCTGGTCACTACGACAGCGACGGCACCATCGGTCTCCTGGCAGCAGTCCAGCAGGCGCAGCGGCTCGCAAATCCACCGCGATTGCTGGTGATCAGCCAGCGTGATCGGCCGCTGGTAGAACCAGGCCGATGGGTTGGTGGCGGCATGCTTGCGATCGGCGACCGCGACCGTCCCGAAGTCCGCGCTGGTTGCGCCGAAGGCGTGCATATAGCGGCGGGCTGCCATCGCGACAGTCGCGGCAGGAGTGGCGAGCCCCATCGGATAGTGCCATCCGTTGTCGATGCCGGATGAGGTCGCTGCCTGGACCGCGCCCACCGAGACCTGGCCGAACCGGCGGCCCGACCGCTCGTTCAGCGCCCGGTAGCAGACAACGACATTCGCTGCACCGGTCGCTACCGCCATCGCGGCCTGGTGCACAGTCGCGCAGGCCGCCCCGCCGCCATAGCCGATCAGGCTGAAGAAAGTCAGTTCGCCCGCGCCAATCTCGCGCGCCACTGCGATCTCCGCGCTCGAGTCCATGCTGAACGTCACTAGCCCGTCCACGTCGGCCGGCACCAGCCCCGCGTCGTCGAGAGCGGCCCGCACCGCTTCGACGGCTAGCTTCAGCTCGCTGCGCCCGGAATCCTTGGAGAACTCGGTGGCACCGATGCCCGCGATCGCTGTTGTGCCGGAGAAAACGGGCGCCTCCGAGAACGTCGCCGAGCTGCCGGTCATGGCCTGGCTGCCGGTCACGAACTGCTCCCGGCACCTGCGAGCCGGACTGTGCCGGTGACATGGTCGCCGAGGCTGCACCTGCCGGTCACCGCTATCAGCCGGTCGCGGCCTTCGGGGCCGGTGTCATCGGTCACCCGGCCCGTGAACGCCAGCGTGTCCCCGGCATAACACGGCGCTCCGAGCCGGATCGATACGGCGCGCACGATCGCCTCCGGACCGGCCCAGTCCGTGACGTACCGCTGTACCAGGCCCGTTGTCGTGAGGATGTTAAGGAAGATGTCCGCGCTGCCGCTCCGGACGGCGTAGTCCCGGTCGTGGTGCACCGGGTAGAAGTCGCGGGTGGCGACAGCAGTAGACACGACGACGGTAGGCGTCACCTTCAGGCTCCACTCGGGCAGTGTCCACTCAGACGGGGCACCGGGCGCGCCCCGATCACCGGGCCGCCAGCCCGGCAGCACCAGGTCGCCGTCGACGGGTATGAAGCTCGTGCGCACCGGCATGCCGATGCGCACCTTCTCGGGGTCGATACCGGTCAGCTCGGCCATGACCCGCGGGCCTTCGGTGAGCTCGACCAGGGCGACGATGATGGGCAGCTGCTTGCCCGGCACTGGCGGATGGCGGTGCACAACGTAGCTGAAGACCGTACCCGTACCCGCCACGACCTGATAGCCCTGATTGCTCAGCGCTCCGCAGCTGAGGCAGGCCGGGCCCGGCGGGTGGCGGAGCGCACCGCATTCGCCGCAGCGCTGGATGCGCAGTTCGCCGGCCTTGGTCCCGGCCCAGAAGAAGTCAGTGTCAGGCGACGCAGGCGGCCGCATCGCCGGCCCGGATGACTCGGTTGCGGCCGACCCGGTCTCCGACGGTCCTGACTGGTCGTGCTGGAGCGCCCGCGGCTCTTGCTGAACAGCGCGCGGCCGGAACTTGAGCACGCGCCAGTCCATTTCGGCCACCGGTTCGTCGCCCGAGTACCAGGTATTCCTGGTGGTCACGAACCACCCTTCGCCGAGGGCTGTGCGCTTGGGTCCGCTGACCCCGGCCAGTTCGGCGCGCAGGCTGAGTAGCTCACCGTGGCGCAAGTATCGGTGGTAAGTCTGGGAGCAGTTGGTCGCGACCACTGCCGGGAACCCGGCCTCGTCCAGCGTTTTCATCATCTGCCCGAGCGGATCGGTGTCGCTGGAGCCTGCCGTGGGTGGCTGCAGTCCTGGCATGGTCCAGACCTGCACCATGGCAGGCGGTGCCACCAGCTGACCGTGCACTGAACGGCTGGCGAAATCGGCGTCGGTGTACAGCGGGTTCGTGTCGCCGATCGCGTCGGTCCAGTTCCTGATCGCTGCCAGGTTCACCGGGTCTCGGGCGAGCCGGGGCGAGCTCTGTCCGGCCGCTCGTACCTTCTCGGCGGCGGCGAGTACTACCGTGCTCGAGTTCTCGCCAAGCTGCTCTTCTACGCCGGCCGTCATCGCGGGACTCGCGGCAGCTTGAGACCCGCCATTGCGATCAGCTCGCGCTGCACCTCGTTAACTCCTCCGCCGAATGTCATGACCGTGTTCCGCTTGTTCTGCACATCCAGCCAGCGGGCGAGCTCGGCAGTCTGCTGCTCGGCCAAGTCGCCGTGCCGGCTGACGACCTCGGCAAACTCAGTGCCGATCTGCTGCACCTGCTCGGACCCGAAGACCTTGGTCACTGACGCGTCAGCGACGTCTACCGTCTCGGTCACTGCCACCTGCCAGTTGAGCAGCTCGTTGATTCGCTCGGCAGCGCTTGCCTTAGCGAGGGCGCGGCGGACATCCGGCTGGTCAAGCAGCGGGCGGCCATCGGGACCGGCCTGCCTGGCGGCCCAGTCGCGGACGCGCCGGTGCAGCATGCCGAGCCGCCCGGACGGCCCGAGCATCACCCGCTCGTGATTGAGTTGCGCGGTGATCAGCTGCCAGCCGGCATTCTGCTCGCCCACCCGCATCGTCACCGGGACGCGCACGTCGGAGTAATAGGTGGCGTTCACGTGATGCGCGCCGTCGTGAGTAATGATCGGTGTCCACGAGTAGCCAGGGTCAGTCGTGTCAACAATCAGGATGGACAGGCCCTTGTGCTTCTGCGCGTCGGGATCAGTGCGACACGCCAGCCAGACGTAATCGGCGTCATGCCCGCCGGTCGTGAAGATTTTCTGGCCGTTGACCACGTAGTGGTCGCCGTCGAGTACCGCTCTCGTCCGGAGCGAGGCGAGGTCCGTGCCCGCGCCTGGCTCGGTGTAGCCAATGGCGAAGTGCAGCTCGCCCGTCAGGATCCGAGGCAGGAAGAAGTTCTTCTGCTCCTGACTGCCGTGCTCCATCAGCGTGGGCCCCACGGTCTGCAGCGTGACTGCCGGCAACGGGACGTCGGCAAGCGCGGCTTCGGACGCGAAGATCTGCTGTTCGATCTGGCCGAGGCCGTGCCCGCCGTATTCGACCGGCCACCCGACACCGAGCCAGCCGTCTGCGCCCATCCGGCGGACGACATCACGGTAAACGATGCCGTGGCGCTGCGTGAGCATCGCTTCGCGCTCGGCCGGCGAGATCAGCGTGGCGAAGTATGCACGCAGTTCGTCGCGCAGCCTGAGCTGGGAATCGGTGAGGTCGAGGAACATCAGGCGTCAGCCGCCTCGGTAACGGTCAGCTCTCGCCAGCTCAGGCGTTCCAGCCGGTCATCCGCGCCGCCGACCAGTGCGATGAGGTCGGTCAGCAGCGCCGAATACCTCGGAAGCGGGTAGGTGATGTCCATGCCGAGGCCGCCATGCAGATGGTGGCAGGTGCGCATGGCCCGCGGTCCGCAGGTGGCCAGCCAGTACGCCGCCACGTCGGTGTCCCGGCCAGCGTGGCGCCCGGTATCGAGCTGCCAGCAAGCCGACACGGTAGCCAGATGCAATGTCCGCGCGGTCGCGTAAACGTCGGCGATCTGCTGCGCGACAGCCTGGAAGGTCGCCAGCGGACGGCCGAACTGCTCCCTGCTGCGGATGTGCTCGGTGGTGATATCGAGTGCCGCAGCGAGGACGCCATCGGCTACGGCGCAGGTGCTTGCCACGGCAATCCGGTACAACTCGTCGGCATCGCAACCGTCCAGCAGGTGCAGGACCGGGGTGTCCGCTAGCCGCAGTGTGTACTCCGGCAAGCCCGATGAGCTGCGAGTGCGCTGGCAGGACAGCCCGTCGGCATCCGGCTCGATCACCGCGACGACAGTACGGCCAGGTGCGCGGCCGGCACCGGTACTGGCCGGGACCAGGATCCAGTTCGCCGCTGCGGCGTAGGGCACGCCAGTCTTGAGTCCGGTCAGTGTGGCTAGCTGCCCGCCACCGGTCAGGGTTGCGACCGTCCGGGGCGCGGCCGGCATCGGATCAGACGGTTCCCTGACGGCCGCGGTCAGCACCGTGTCCCCGGTCGCCACCCCAGCGAGCAGCCGCCGCTTGACCGCAGGGTCGGCGCAGCGCATGACCGGCAGCACGCCGAGACCCAGAGTCGCCAGTGCCGGTATCCTGGCGGCGCTCCTGCCGACTTCGGTCAGCACCGCAGCAGCGGCCTGAACGCCAAGCTCGTCACCGCCGATCTCGGCTGGCAATGCCAGCGACAGCAAGCCAGCCCGGGCAAGGTCCTTCCATAGGCCGGCGTCGAAGTCAGTGTTGACGCCGGCATCTGCAGCCAGAACCTGCGCGGCCAGCTGTGACGCCTCGGTCTCGGCCTCGCTGCGGGTGAAGTCCATCTACCGCGCCTCCTCCCTGGGCAGGCCGAGCTGTCGTTCAGCTACCAGCGACAACAGGATCTGGGTCGTACCGCCGGCAATGCTCAGGCACCGGGTCAGCAGGAACTCGTGCAAGAACTTGCCGCCGTCGCCGTCGGCTGTGGCGCCTTCCGTCCCTGTCAGTTCCAGCGCGGCTTCCGCGACCGCCTGCCGGTGCGCAACGCCAGCAAGTTTGCGCACTGCAGCCAGCGGCCCTGGATCGGCACCTCGCAACTGGGCCAGGACTGCCTGCAGGTCGAGCAGGCTGACGGCCATGCCGTCGCCGATAAGCCGGCCAAGCAGCTGGCGAGTAACCGGGTCGTCGGCGGTGCCGTTCCTCGCGGCGAACTCAAGCAGTCGCTCGACCGCCTCGCCCACCGATGAGCCCGCGGCCATAGCTACGCGCTCGGAGGCCAGAGTGGTGCGCGCGACCCGCCAGCCGTCGGCGGGTGTGCCAACTACGCAGTCGTCTGGCACGAACACCTGGTCCAGGAACACCTCGTTGAACATCTGGCGGCCGGTCATCTCGCGCAGCGGCCTGACTTCGATGCCAGGGCTTTCCATGGCGACGAGGAAGTAAGTCAGCCCCTTGTGCTTCGGCGCGGCCGGGTCGCTACGGGCGAGACAGATTGCCCAGTCAGCCTCGCGGGCCAGCGACGTCCAGACCTTCTGCCCGCTGAGCAGCCAGCCGCCGTCGGCGCGCTCCGCCCTGGTCCTGAGCGAGGCCAGGTCCGAGCCGGCCTCTGGCTCACTGAAGAGCTGGCACCAGCTCAGCTCTCCGCGCAGGGTGGGGCCGGCGAACCTCTCGGCCTGGGCATTCGTGCCGTGAGCGAGGATCGCCGCGATGGCCCAGCCGCCGATGACGAGGTCCGGTCGGCTGACGCCGGCCTTGCTGAGCTCGTTGTCGATCACTAGCAGTGCGCCTGGAGAAGCTGCCAGCCCGTACGGCGGAGGCCATGCCGGGGCCGTGTAACCGGAGTCCGCGAGCGCGAGCCGTTGCTGCGTCTCCGGCAGCCCGCCGATCCTGGCGGCCTGCTGCGCAGCCTCCCGTTTGACGGCTGCTAGCTCCCCGGTGATCTCAGCGTCGTCCAGCAGCAGCTGGCGGCGCATTCCGGACAGCGCAAGCTGCGCAGCCCGGTCCCGCCAGTGCGCGCTGCCGCCGAGCAACTGGCGCAGAGTCAGCGCCCGCCGCAGGTAAAGGTGCGCGTCGTGCTCCCAGGTGAAGCCGATGCCACCGAGCACCTGGATGCAGTCCTTGGCCGTGTCGACCGCCGTATCGAGGTTGACTGCCGCAGCGGCCGCGGCGATCAGCGGTAGCTGGCCCGACGCGTCATCGACCGCGCGAGCCGCGTCCCAGGCAAGGGCGGCGGCGGTCTCGGCCCGGCAGAGCATTCCTGCGCACAAATGCTTTACGGCCTGGAACGCGCCAATGGGCCGGCCGAACTGCTGTCTGACGACTGCATATTCGGCCGCGGTGCGGGCGCACCAGCTTGCTATTGCTGCCGCCTCGACCGCGAATAGCGTGGCAGCTAGATCGCGGACCATCCCGGTGCTGATCCCGTTCAGCACCTGATCCGGTCTGGCAGCGACACCGTCAAGCGCGATGCCGGCCATTGCGCGGGAGAAGTCGGCGGGCGCGGGGCGCGTCAGGGAGATGCCAGGTTGATCGGCCGGCAGGAGGCACCAGATAAGTTCGCGGGCGAGATCTCCGGCCGCGTTGGCCGAGGCCGCGAGAAGCAGATGCGTCGTGCTGCTGGCGCCGAGCACCGGGCCGACGGTGCCAGTCAGCAGTACCGAGCCATCCGGCCGCCTGGTCGCTGCCACGGATCCACCGTCCAGCGCCACGGCGACCGAGATCTCGCCCGCTGCCAGCGATCGCAGCGCCGCCTGAGCCGGTTCCTGGTCCAGGCAGCCGCGGAGCACCAGAGCGGCAATCTGGGTCGGGAGCACCGGGCCGGGCACCAAGGACTCGGTGAGCTGAGCCAGCGCGGCGGCCAGGTCGGTCGTGCTGCCATCTGCTCCGCCCGCACCGGCTGGCAGTCCGATACCGAACACGCCGAGCTCGGCCAGACTCGCCCAGCGTTCTGCGGCCGGCCCGTCACCGAGCGCAGCGGCCACGCCGTGGCTGCCGCCGGCGCCCGGTTCCAGACTCCGAACGACGTCGATTACCGTTGCCCGTTTTGCCCATTCGCGGATTGAGGCCTGGAGCGCAAGCTGCTCGTCCGTACTCGCGATCGGCAACGGCTCCTCCTCATCCGCTAGCAGTCAAAATTAGAACACGTTACAGCTTCGCCGGGCCACCTTGCCCAGGAGGCCCGGCGCGAGTATGGGCCGCCGGAACGGAGCGCGTGCTCTCCCGGCCAGGCCATAGAGGCTGGCGTTGCTAGGCTTCACGCAGGCAGGCAACGCGAGCGGCAGTCGCCGAGGCGCCGGGATACGCCCGGCGGCAGGACGAGCAAGGGGGCACCTCGCGCCCGGGAAGCCGCATGCACGAGGACGAAAGGCCGCGATGGCAACGCCGAGAACACGTAGCAGCGACGCTGCTGAGCGGCCGGCCCTTTCGGGGGCGACAGAGGCGGATCTGGGCTCGGCAGCCCAGCGTGAGCGCCGCAAGCGGATCCTGGACGCGACACTCGCGCTCGCGTCCAAGGGCGGCTACGACGCCGTGCAGATGCGAGCCGTGGCCGAGCGTGCCGACGTAGCGCTCGGCACGCTGTACCGCTATTTCCCCTCCAAGATCCACCTGCTGGTATCCGGCCTGGCCCGCGAGTTCGAGCGCGCCCAGGAGAGGCTGGACCGGTCACCGCTGCCTGGCGACACTCCGTATGAGCGGATGCTCTACGTGCTCGGCCGGGTCACCAGGTCCATGCAGCGGGAGCCTATGCTCACTGAGGCCATGACCAGGGCGTTCATGTTCGCGGACCCGAGTGCTGCCGCCGAGGTCAACACAGTCGCAAGACTCATGGAGGACATGCTCACCAAGGCGATGCACGATGGTGAGCCGACCGCGGACGAGCGCGCCATCGCCAGGGTCATCGGGGACGTCTGGCTATCCAACCTGGTGGCCTGGGTGACCAGGCGGGCATCGGCGAACGACGTGGCATCGCACCTGGAACTGGCCGCCCGGCTGTTGCTCCGCTGACAGCAGCCCAGCGGGGCTGGTGCTATCACGCGGAGACAAGGAACATCTGCAGCACTGATAACGTTGGGCATCAATGGTGCATGTTGCATCGTGTTGCGAGCCCGGGCTATTTGCCTTCGGAGAGGTTCGCACGGTCGCTATGTGAGCTGTCCGCTTCTCGGTGAGCCTGAGCTTCGCCGCTGTCGTCGACTCTTGACATGACGCGGCCCAGGATTACCGATTGGAGCCTGGCAGATAATGCCTTCGACCTCCGGGCGCCGCCGCGCGCCCGCGCACTACCGTGCCAAGCCGCAGCGCCACCCCGCCAGTGGCCAGCGCTCGGCTAGCGGACAGCGTCCGGCCAAGGGACAGCGTTCGGCTAACGGACAGGGGCCGGCTTCCGGCGGGCGAGCCCCGCGGGCGGACGACGCCAAGTCTCAGCTCGACCAGGCGCTCGCCGCCGCTGCCGCATTGCCGCAACCTGTCGCGAGCTTCGCCGAACTCGGCCTTGACCCTCGCCTTGTGTCGGCGCTCGCTGCGCGTGACATCCGGGCACCTTTCGCCATCCAGGCCCGCGCGCTGCCCGACGCGCTAGCTGGCCGGGACGTGCTGGGCCGGGCCGAGACCGGATCCGGCAAGACCCTTGCCTTCGGGCTGCCGATGCTCAGCCGTCTCGCCGCGTTGCCGGACCGCGCAGCGGGCCGCACGCCGCGCGGCCTGATCCTGGTGCCGACCCGCGAGCTCGCGCAGCAGGTCGCTGCCGTGCTGACGCCGCTCGGCCGCAGTCTGGGCGTCAGCGTCACCACTGTCTACGGCGGGGTCCCGATAGGGCGGCAGATCAACCGCGTCGCCGGCGGGGTGGACATCGTGGTCGCCACCCCAGGGCGACTCATCGATCTGCTGGAGCGGGGCGCCTGCCGGCTCAGCGATATCAAGATCACCGTGCTCGATGAGGCTGACCACATGGCTGACCTGGGCTTCCTGCCGTCGGTCACCAGGATCCTGGACGAGACCCCGGCAGGCGGACAGCGCTTGCTCTTCTCTGCCACCCTCGACCGCGGCGTCGATGCCTTGGTGCGGTCGTACCTAGCGGAACCCGCCCTGCACGCGGTCACGCCGGAGATCGTGGCCGGCGGCACGGCTGAGCATTCGGTCCTGGTGCTGGACTCCGAGGACAAACTCGCGGTGGCTGCCGAACTGGCCAGCCGGCCGGCTCGTACGTTGTTCTTCGTCCGCACTAAGCACGGGGCCGACCGGCTCGCCCGGCAACTCGACCGGGCGGGTGTCCCCGCCGCAGCGATCCACGGCGACCGGAACCAGAACCAGCGGCAGCGCGCGCTGGACGCCTTCACGGCCGGCCATCCCCGGGTGCTGGTCGCGACCGACGTCGCGGCGAGAGGCATTCACGTGGACGGCGTGGAGCTCGTAGTGCACTTCGATCCGCCCAATGATCACAAGGACTACCTGCACCGGTCCGGCCGCACTGCCAGGGCTGGTGCTACCGGCCTAGTGGTCACGCTGGCGTTGCGCGATCAGGTCCGCGAGATTCAGCGGCTGCATACGTCGGCAGGCGTCGAGTCCGCGATGCATCACGTGACAGCCAGTCATCCGGCTGTGCGGGAGATCGCGACCACCGGCACGCCGGTGCCGCCCCCACCGCCGCCTCGTGAGGCGCGGTCGCGGCCGACTAGTGCGCCGCCGCGCCGCCGCCGTGGCTCTGGCCGTCCGGGCGGATCGGGCCCGCGGCCGGCGCCGCGGCGCCATGCGGCTGGCGACAAGACGCAGCTGACGTAGCCGTGCGCCGCGACTGCACTAGAAGTGACATACCTCACATAGCTCGCGGTCGCGTCGTAACTCCCGCATCGCCGCACTCCGGGTTAAGTAGTTATCCGCAAATTCAACAAAACTGCTGGCTCGGTTCGAGATAGGACGGCAGAGTGCCCTTGTGGCTCTCACACGGGAGGATCAAATCTTGAAGCCTGCAACCTGCTTGACACCGCTGCGCGCTGGGGCACTGCTCGCGGCCGGTGCGGCCGGATCGCTGCTCTTGCTCTCCGCGGTAGTGCCTGCGGGCGCATCGACAGGCCCGAGCGCTGGCAAGGTCGCGGTGCCGCAAGCGCTCAGCGTCGCCGGGCTAGTCGGGCACTCGGTGTTCCCGAAGCCGATCAACGGCAGCACGAAGGAGACGGTTTCGTTCGTGCTCAAGCTCCGTCAGGAAAACACACTCGAGTCTGACGTCGAGAAGGGGATGCCCGGCGGTTTCCTGAAGGTAGGGACATTCGCCAGTCGGTACGGCCAGACCAAGGCCCACGTCGAGGCGCTTGAGAAGTACCTGCGCGGTTTCGGCCTCAAGCCGACCGTGTACGGGGACCGGCTCGACGTCAGCGTCACCGGGACCGCCAGGAGGTTCAACAAGGCGCTCTCGGTTACCGAGAGTGACTTCACTACCAAGGCCATCCCCGCCCGCGGTAACCAGCCTGCGCGCCCCGCCGTGACATTCCACGGGACGACAGACCAGCCGCTGCTGCCGAAGAGCCTCGCCGGGTTCGTCTACGCCATCCTCGGCCTGACGAATTACCCGGTTGCCAGCAGTAACGCCCTGCACACGCCGACTCCTGAAGAGCGCACGACCCGCGCGGGCTTCCAGCTGGGCAACCGGACGCCGGCAAGCTTCGCCAAGCAGTACGGGCTGTCCTCGCTGTACTCCGCCGGCGCCACGGGGAACCACCAGACCATCGGCATCATCACGTACGCCAGCATCAAGCCGTCGAACGCCACCTACTTCTGGTCCAAGATCATCAAGATCAAGACTAAGGCCAACCGCATCAAGCTCGACAACATCGACGGCGGGTCCGGCGCGGTGAGTTATGCCGCAGGTTCCAGCGAGACCACGCTGGACGTCGAGCAGTCCGGAGCGATCGCCCGGAACGCGAACATCGTCGTATACCAGGCACCGAACACCGACTACGGCTCCGCGGACGCGTGGTTCGGCGCCGCCAGCCAGAACGTGGCGCAAACGATCTCGACCAGCTGGGGCGAGTCGGAGATCATGAACGAGGCGATCGCCGCGGACAAGACCGAGGCGGCAACCTACGGCGGCATCTTCGACGAGGCAGGCCTTGAGATGGCGGCCCAGGGCCAGAGCGCGTTCGACGCATCTGGCGACTCCGGCGCCTACGACGATGCAGAGGATTACCCGACCGCCTACACCGAGCTCTCCGTTGACAACCCTGCTGACAGCCCGTGGATCACGGCCGGCGGAGGCTCGACCAACCCCGGCAAGATCGAGCTCTACGACCAGTACGGCGACCCTGCCGACACGGTGACCATCGGCGCGCAGCGCACCTGGGGCTGGGATTACCTGTTCCCGTATTTCGCCCTGTTCGGCAACCCGAACCCGAGCAGCAGCACGTTCTTCACGTCGGAGCCGCCGTTCGTCGCGGATCCGTACTACGCCGGCGGGGGCGGCGGCGGTTACAGCGTGGTCGAGAAGCAGCCGGCGTACCAGAGCAAGATCAAGGGCATCGACAAGTACAGCTACGTGCCGTACGTGTCGTATCCCGACTGCCAGACCGATTCGAGTGCCTGCGCGGTCTTCAACTCCGCCACGACGACGCAGACGCCATGTGCGTCCAATACCCTCTCTGAACTGTGCCTGCCGACGACCTGGACGGCCTGGGATGCCGGAACCGACTCGGCCACCCCGCCAGGGGTTCAGACCGGGACCTTCTCCGGCGCTGGCGGGCGGGCCGTGCCAGACGTCGTGGCAGACGCCGACCCGTACACCGGCTATGAGGAGTACTTCAGCAAGTGGCCTGGTGGCGGCGGGACGGAGGACGGCTGGGGCGGCACCAGTTTCGTGGCGCCGCAACTGAACGGCTCGGCCGCGGTGATCGATTCCTACCTGCACCATCGGACCGGGTTCTGGAACCCGGCCATGTACAGGTTCGCCGCCGTGCCTAGCTGGACGCCATTCAAGCCGCTGGACTCGGCGAGCGCGAACAACGACAACCTGTACTACACCGGCACCGCGAAGGCCATCTACAACCCAGGCTCCGGGCTCGGCGTACCGAACCTGGACAAGCTCGCGCTGGACTTCAAGCGGCACGGCTTGGCCGGCTAAGGCAGCCCAGTGACGCAGGTCCCGCGTCCGGACGAAATCCGGGTGCGGGACTTGCTCGTTCCCGGCATGGTGAACTGGGGCACGATGTCGATTAAGGTTGGTTTGTGCGCATGGAGACGAGGCTGGCCCGGCTCACCGAGATGTCACTTACAGTTCGCTCGGACGTCACGGCGTGGCGTACGTTTCGGGCATGAACATGCCCGACGGTGTGAGCGTGAGAATTGCTTATGTCACAGAGTCATTCCCGCCCGATGTCAACGGTGTGGCCCACACCGCGGTGCGCGTTGCCGAACACCTGCTCTCCAGGGGCCACCAGCCACTTGTGATAGCGCCCGAGCCCGCCAGCGGCGTGCCGTTGCCGGATCGCGGCTACGACTTTCCTATCGCCCGCGTGCCATCCGTGGGCATCCCGGTGTACCGGGGCTTCCGGGTCGGATTGCCTGGCTCTCGCGTGAAGGAGGCTCTGGCCTCCCACAATGCCGACCTGGTGCACCTGGCCGGGCCGTTCGTGCTCGGCGCGAGGGCCTGCTCGGCAGCACTCGAGCTGCAGCTGCCGATGGTCGCGGTTTACGCGACGGACCTGCCCGCCTACGCGCGGGCCTACCACACCGGACCCCTGGGCCAGAAGGTTGCCTGGTCGTGGCTGCGCAGGATTCACAATGCCGTCGATCGCACCCTCGCGCCGTGCACGGCGAGCGCAGCCGACCTGCTTGACCACGGCATAGACCGGGTTGCCGTCTGGGCTCGCGGGGTGGATTGCAAGCGGTTCGACCCGGCCAAGCGCAGCGCGGAGTTGCGAGCCGAGCTTGCGCCCGGCGGCGAGCTCCTGGTCGGCTATGTCGGCCGGCTTGCCACCGAGAAGCGAGTGGACTTGCTCGCCGAGGTGGGAGCCCTTCCCGGAGTGCGACTGGTCATAGTAGGCACCGGGCCCGCTGAGCCCGCGATCCGACGGGCCGTTCCGACGGCCCTTTTTCTTGGCCAGCACACCGGCGAGGAACTGGCGCGAATCTACGCCAGCCTGGACGTATTCGTGCACGCTGGCCCGCACGACACCTTCGGCCAGACCCTGCAGGAGGCAGCGGCCAGCGGCCTGCCGGTGGTGGCGCCAGCCGCGGGCGGCCCGCTGGACCTGGTGCGCGACGGCACGACCGGGTTCCTGGTAACGCCGGGTAGCGCTGCTGCGCTAGCCGATGCGGTCGCGACCCTCGCCTCGAACCCGACCCTGCGGGCGGCGCAGGGCGTAGCCGGCCGGCAGATGGTGCTGGGCCGGACGTGGCCGGTGATGTGTGATGAGCTCCTCGGGCATTACGCTGACGTGCTGGAAGCGACTGGCTCTGCGGACCGGGAAGCGGTGGCAGCATGACGACCTACGTCGCGCTCGGCGACTCGATAACGCTCGGCATCGGCGACCCGATCCGGTTGCCGCCCGCGCCGGGCGAGCACGGGCGCGGTAAGGGCAAACGCGGCTGGCGGGGGTGGGCGGCCCTGCTGGCGGACAGCTTCCTTGATCCCGACCTTCACATCCTGGCCGGGAACGGGGCTCTGTGGGCCGATGTGGAACGCGACCAACTGCCTGCGGCGCTCCAACTGCGGCCGGAGATCGCAAGCGTCGTCATCGGCATCAACGACACGCTGCGGCCCAACTTCGACACCGACAGAATTGCCAACTCCGCCGCGCACACCATTGGCGCGCTGCGGGCGTGCGGCGCCGAGGTGCTCACCATGCGCCTGCCCGATCCGGGCCAGATGCTCGGGATGCCGGGGTTGCTGGCCCGGCCGCTGGCCCGCAGGGCGCAGCAGATTAACGAGGTCATGGACGGACTAGCCGAGCGGTTCGGCACTCTGCACTACGACGCCGCAACCGACGAGGATGCCGTCGACCCGCGGATGTGGGCGGTAGACCGGCTGCATCCGAGCGAGCGCGGGCACCGCCTGATCGCGCGCCGGTTCCACGCGCTGCTCACTGAGGCTGGTGTGCCGCTGGTCGAGGCGCCTGGCGCCGAGCCGACGAACCAGCCGCCGAGCAGGGCGGAGCAGTTCGCCTGGATGGCAACCAAGGGGACGGCGTGGGTCGCGAAGCGGTCGACCGACCTGGTGCCCAATCTGCTGGCGCTGGCCTACGCCGAATGGCGATCCGGCGAAGCCGACCTGGGAGCCTCGCCGGAGCCGGATCTCGCGGACGCCAGGTAGTCCGGCTCCAGTACCTGACGGCCGGTCGGCGGCTAACGGTTGCCCCCCGGCACGGACAGCAAGGGCCGCCCCGGCGGCACCGCAGACTGTCAGAGCCCACCGCAGGCTCGCTCATCGGCATTCGCGCCTAGAGCGCGCGCTGTCGCTCTGACGACCGCCATGATGCGATCCGCCGGGTTGCGCACCTAGCCAGCAATGGCCAGGCATTGGTAAGTGCCGCCAAAGGTTGCTGATTGGTGAACGGCAGGTTGCCGAATACTGCGTTCCATTGCATTCTAAATTAATCTGATTAGTCGTCTAGCCAGCCCACCTGGGGTTTTTGTATCCTGCAGTCGCTTCTGGAATTTGGGGGCTAGCTTGGCGTGTGCGCAATCTGGCCGCGTCTTGGGAAATGGGTCCGTGCAGAGGGGATGGCCAGACCGGTGGGAGATCTATCGCTGCCTATAGCGACGCCGGTTTCAGCCGGTATTGGCCCGGTGAATCCCTTTTCACGTGTTAATCAAATGGCTACCTTCTGTTTGGCTTCGGTGTACGGGCGGGTGCGATGCTCTGGACGAGACGTCGGCGACATGCCGCGGCAAGCGATTCTGACAGCCATTGGCCGTACGTTGGCTGACCGAGTCGCTGGCAGGTCATTGTGACCGAAGGAGAGATCGTGAACACGTTCGCCGCGCCGGCGATCGATGCTGCGCCCACTCAGGCGTACTCCGCTAATCCGTCTGGTGCGCACCTGAACGCTGACCGCATCTCCGCCTGGTTCGGCACGAACAAGGTGCTCGAGCGTGTGTCGCTGTCAATGCCGCCAGGCACGGTCACCGCGCTAATCGGCCCGTCGGGCTGCGGCAAGTCGACGTTTCTGCGGATTCTCAACCGGATGCACGAGCTGGTGCCGTCGGCGAAGCTGGCCGGGGAGGTGCGGCTCAACGGCGTCGACATCTACGCCGCCGATAACCCGATCACCGTGACCCGCAAGCGCATTGGCATGGTGTTCCAGAAGCCCAACCCGTTTCCGGCGATGAGCATCGGCGAGAACGTAATCGCGGGCCTGAAGCTGAACGGCAGCCGGGCTAGCCGCACTGAGCGAGCCAGGCTGATCGAGGACTGCCTGACCCGCGCCGGGCTTTGGAACGAGGTCAAAGGCCGCCTTGGCGACGCCGGCGGATCACTGTCGGGCGGTCAGCAGCAACGGTTGTGCATTGCCCGGTCGCTGGCTGTCAGCCCGGATGTGCTGCTGATGGACGAGCCGTGCTCCGCGCTCGACCCCACGTCGACCCGGCGGATCGAGGAGACCATAGCGATTCTGCGTAACCAGGTAACGATCGTCATCGTCACACACAACATGCAGCAGGCGGCGCGGGTATCACAGCAGTGCGCGTTCTTCCTCGCTGAGCAAGGCACTCCCGGCCAGATCGTCGAAGCCGGAGCCACGAAGGACATCTTCGAGCAGCCGCGCGACCCGCGGACCGCCGACTACGTGCACGGCAGGTTCGGATGACCACCCTCATCGACCTGCGGCCCGCAGGTTCGGCACCCGAACCGGACGATGCGCCACGACCGATCCGCAGGTCACTGAGCCTTCCGGATTACGTATTCCGGTGGGGCACGACCGGGATCGGCGCAGTTGTGCTTGTCATTACCGGTGGGATCGGCATCTTTCTTGGCTACCAGCTCGTTCCGACGCTGCACCACTACGGCCTGCACTTTTTCGCCGAAAACCAATGGAACCCTGGGCTCAATATCCTCGGAATCTCCTCGGTTCTGATCGGCACGGTGGAGGTCGCGCTCATCGCGCTCGTGTTTGCCTTTCCGCTAGCGCTCCTCACCGCGCTGTACATCAGCGAGTACGCGCCTTCGTGGCTTCGTGGCTCGCTGACCGCTCTGGTTGACCTGATGGCGGCCATCCCGAGCATCCTCTACGCGGTCTGGGGCTTCTTCCTCATCTGTCCGCACGCGCTCTACGTCGCGCGGTGGCTTAACGAGTACTTCGGCTGGATTCCGCTGTTTCACGTCCAGAACGGCGATGCTCGCGCGCCGGTCTTCACCGCCACCCAATACGACTATTCGCCATTCATCGCCGGCATGGTCGTCTCGATGATGGTGATCCCGCTGGCCTGTGCCGTCATGCTCGGAGTCTTCGGCCAAGCTCCGATCGCCGAGCGCGAGGGCGCTTACGCACTCGGCTCCACCCGCTGGGGGATGATCCGCACCGTCGTGCTTCCGTTCGGCCGAGGCGGCATCATCGGCGGCACGATGCTGGCACTGGGCCGCGCCCTCGGCGAAACGATGGCGGTCCTGCTCATCCTGTCGCTGAACACCGACATCAAGTTCCGGCCCCTTGAGCTCGGCGGAGTCACGACTGCCCAGCTGATCGCAAACTTCTTCGGTGAGGCAACAGGCGGTCAGCTGTCTGCGCTGTTGGCGGCCGGTTTTGTGCTGTTCGCCATCACTATTCTCGTCAACACGATCGCGGCGATGATCGTCAACCGCAGTCGCAGCGGCGCCCTCACGGAGATCTGAGCGCAATGACAATCGCAGCCAGTGCCGGGTCGTCACCCGATCTGCAGCCGAACGGGGCTGGCCGGGCTGACGATGATCGATGGGATCGTCCTCGCGCCGTGACCGCGAGAACCAGCGACTACTGGCTGACGCTCGGCGGATCGCTGATCGGATCGCTCGGGCTCGTCTGGCTGCTCTACGCCCAGATCTTGCCGTTCAGCGGCACGATCGGCTTCTTGCTCTGCTGGTATGTGGCCTACCTGGCGATGTTCGCGACCGTCACCGCCATTGTGCACAGGCCGATGATCGTCATCGACCGACTCTGGACAGCCATCATCACGGGCGCAGCGGGCGTTGTGGGCCTCGCGCTGGTCTCAGCGGTCGGGTACACGGTCTTCAAGGGCTGGGCTGCGGTCCATCACGTGGACTTCTTTGTTAAGTCGGAGGCATCGAGCAGCCCGACAGCGCCGCTGACTCAGGGCGGCATCCTGAACGCTATCGTCGGCTCGCTGATCGAGCTCGGCATCGCCACGGCGGTCTCCGTGCCGCTCGGCATCGGCACGGCGATCTTCATGGTCGAGGTAGGCGGCCGGTTCGCGAGGGTCGTCAGGACGGTGGTCGAGGCCATGACCGCGCTGCCCGACATCCTTGCCGGACTGTTCATCTATGCGACGCTGATCCTTGCCCTCGGCGTTCAGAAAAGCGGGTTCGCTGCGGGAATGGCCCTGAGCGTGATGATGCTCCCCATTATCGCGAGATCGGCGGACGTCGCCCTGCGGGTCGTGCCCGGTGGCCTGCGGGAGGCCAGCCTCGCGCTTGGTGCGTCCCAGTGGCGCACCGTCTGGCGCGTCGTGCTTCCCACCCAGCGCGCCGGGCTAGCCACGGCGGTCATCCTCGGGATGGCGCGGGCAGTCGGGGAGACGGCGCCGGTGCTGATCACGTCCGGCGAGTCGGGCTTTCTCAACTTCAACCCGGTCAACAATGAAATGCAATCACTGCCGCTTTACATTTACCAATCGGTGCGAAGCGGCGAGACGCTGTTCATCGAGCGCGGGTTCGGTGCTGGCATCGTCCTGCTGGCGATGGTGCTGATCCTCTTCGGTACCGCCCGCTTCCTCTCGCGCAGCAAGGTGGCCCGCCGATGAAGGCACGCACTCACCCATCCCGTCGCCATTTTAATGCGCTCAAAGCTCTCGCGCTCCAAGGATCCGCCATGCGCCGCCTGCTTGCCCTTGCCGTCGTCATTGCGCTGTGCGCCGGGCCGTTGATCGGTGTGCAGGCGGCCGGGGCCGCCGTGGTCGCTGTTACCGCGGCAATCCAGGGTTCGGGATCGACCTGGGCACAGAATGCCGTCGACCAGTGGATCTATGACGTCACCGCACAGAACCTCCAGGTCAACTTTACCGGGTCAGGCTCGGCGCAGGGACGCACGGACTTCCGTAACGACACGAACGACTTCGCTGTCAGTGACATCGGCTTCCAGGGTGCCGACCCATCGACCGGTGCCAACGACACGAACTGCCAGAACGTGAACCCCCTGTCTGACTGCCGGCCGTACGTCTACCTGCCGATCGTCGCGGGCGGCACCTCGTTCCCGTACCAGATCCGCGTCGGCGGAAAGCTCGTAACGAACCTCCGGCTGTCTGGCGAGACCCTCGCCAAGATCTTCACGCTACAGATCACTAACTGGGACAATTCGGAGATCACTAAGGATAATAACGGCCATCAGTTGCCAGACCTGCCAATCATCCCGGTCGTGGATTCCCAGGGCTCCGGGACGAGTGCGCAGTTTAGCCGCTACCTAGCCACGGACTACGACAGCATCTGGAAGCCGTATTCCGGCGGGCAGGGCATGACTGAGTACTTCCCGCGGCAGGGCGACGAGGTTGCGGAGAGCGGCTCGGACAGCATTATCGACTTCGTCACATCGGCAGCCGCCAACGGGGCCATCGGGTACGACGAGTACTCCTACGCGCTGCAGAAGAACTGGCCCGTCGCCTTGGTGGAAAACAAGGCCGGATACTTCACCGCGCCGACACAATACAACGTCGCGGTCGCCCTCACCAAGGCTCAGATTAATACGGACAAAAGCTCGGCCAACTACCTGCTGCAGAACCTCAATAACGTCTACGTCAATCCCGACAAGCGCACTTATCCATTGTCGTCTTACTCATATATGATTATCCCGACGTCATCGACCGACCCGCGGATGTCCACGCCGAAGCGGCAGGCGCTCGCGGACTTTATCGACTACTCAATTTGCGCCGGCCAAGGCCAGATGGGACCGATCGGCTACTCGCCGCTCCCTATCAACCTTGCTCAGGCGGCCTTCGAGCAGATGGACAAGCTGCACACTGCGGATCCCGCCGTGCAGATCAGTCAGCTCAATGTTGCCAAGGATTGCAGCAATCCAACCTTCTGGGCCGGCCATTTGAACCAAAACTATCTCGCGCACATCGCTCCTGAGCCCCCGTCTTGTGATGAGGTCGGTCATGGTCCGTGCGGGGGAAGCAGCGGCGTCGGCAGTACCAAGAACCCGGTGAACGGCAAGGCACCAGCGCCGGCGAGTAGCTCGTCGGCTCCGTCGACCAGTAGCTCGGCCAGTAGCTCGACGAGCCCATCGCCTGGGGCCTCTGCAAGCACGGGCGCGCCGGGGGCAACGACGGGCGGCAACAGCGGCAACAGCGGCAACAGCGGCAACAGCACTGGTCAAACCTTGGCCGGATCGCCCACGACTATCGGGGCGTCCGAGGGCAGCGGCATCGGCGGTCTGCTGGCCGTACTGGCCGCGGCCGAAGTGCTGTTGCTCCTCGCGCTCCCGCCGATCATCGCCCGACGCAGACAGCAACGGAGGACTGGTAGATGAGCGGCTTGAAGCTGCCTATGCGGAGCCAGCGGCTGGTCGGGCTGGCTCTGCTAACCGCTGTGGCGGGACTTCTCGCGGGAGCCGGTGCCGGGGCTAGCCCAGCCGTCGCGACGCAGGCCAGTGCCGGGGCTAGCCCAGCCGTCGCGACGCAGGCGGCGGCATCCGCCCATGTGGCGTTCAAGAAGACGGAGAAGATCAGCCGGGTTAATCTCATCAATGGTCAGAATGAGGTGGTCGATACCCGGACGGTCACAGCGACCGTGGACCAGACCAAGGACCTGCGTAACCGCCAGGAAATCGACGTTTCGTGGACGGGCGCGCATCCGACTGGAGGCATCTACCCGGAGCAGACTTCCGAGGAGGCATCGCAGGAGGAATACCCGGTCGTTCTGATGATGTGCCGGGGCACAGCCTCGGGCAAGCATGCCATCTCGCCTGAGACATGCTGGACCCAGACATCCGTGGAGCGCACGCAGGTAAGCGCCACCACGGCCTTTCCGGCCTATCGCCTGGACCGGTACGAGACGGCCGCAGACCGCGGAGCCGAGGCTGGCGTCCCGACGCCGCTGCCCGCGAGCTGCAGCCAGTATGCGAGCGATGTCCAGCGCTGGGTACCTTTCGTTGCCGCAAACGGGCACGTGTTCGATTTCGGCCCCAACGGCTGCGCCGGATTGCCGCCAGAAGCTGCCGACCTGGGAAGCAGCCTGCAGCCAGGCAACACGACCTACGGAGTCTCCGACCTCAAGGGTGACGGCTCCTCCAAATTCGTCATTAC
>Ga0335075_10003910_pt1 | contig 23378 bp, 21 predicted proteins | sample Lox_Sample_24_FD_206723 | JGI IMG/M metagenome (GOLD analysis project Ga0335075, IMG submission 206723) | Soil microbial communities from Loxahatchee National Wildlife Refuge, Florida, United States - Lox_Sample_2.4 | ecosystem: Environmental > Terrestrial > Soil > Wetlands | place: USA...
CGCTGACGGCGACGATCTGGATCGCGTTCCGCGAGCTCGGCTGGCAGCCGATGGCGCGGGCCGGGGCGACGCTGCTGCTGACCGGGCTGGTGTTCTGGACCGAGCCGGTGCAGCGGGCGCTGTTCCTTGGCCAGGTCGAGCTGGTGCTGATGGCCCTGGTGGTGTGGGACCTGTGCCAGCCAGACCGGCGCTGGTGGAAGGGCGCCGCCACTGGCCTGGCGGCGGCGATCAAGCTCGTGCCGCTGCTGTTCATCGTCTACCTCGTGCTGACTCGGCGGTTCCGGCAGGCGGCGGTGGCCGTCGCGGTGTTCGCCGGCACGGTCATCATCGGGTTCGCGGTGCTGCCCGGCCCGTCGAAGTACTGGTGGATCGACGGCAACTTCTTCCAGGCGGGCCGCACCGGGTTCGTCGGCGACCAGCAGAACCAGTCGCTGCGCGGCATGCTGACCAGGCTCGCCGGCAGCGTGAACGGCAGTTTCGCGCTGTGGCTCGCCGTCGCGGTCGTCGTCGGGGTGCTGGGGCTCGCGGCCGCGGTCGTGCTGTACAACTCGGGGCGGTCGTTCGCCGGCCTGATGGCGTGCGCGCTGACCGCGCTGCTCATCTCCCCGATCAGCTGGGACCACCACTGGGTGTGGATCGCGCCGGGGCTCGCGGTGATCATCGACGCCGCCGTGCGGGCGCGGGCGACCGCTGCACGGGCGGGGTGGTGGGCGCTCGCGGTCGCCGTGCTCGTGGTGTACGGCGCGTGGCCGGACTTCTGGTCGCGGAAGGCCGGGCTGCTGCAGGGCGGCCTGATCAACTACGCCCCGGCCAGCTCCTTCGCGCACGGCGACAACCCGGCCTACGCCGAATATCACTGGCACGGCCTGCAGCTCCTCGCCGGGAACCTGTACCTGCTGGCCGGCCTCGGCCTGTTCATCATCACGCTGGGCGCGGCGATCCACGCGGGGCTCGCCGCGCGCCGGCGGTCTCTCGTACCCGGCCGCTTACGATCAGAAAGTGGCGGTTTCCGCGGGCGTAGCGCTGGCGGGCGGCCGGCCGGTCGTCGCGGATGGGCACCCCCAAGGTGACCGACGACCCGCGCGAGGGAAGGGGCGCGGTGCCGCGCTGAACGGCGGCCAGATCACCCGCGGCGGTGCCACGCCCGTCGCGGTGGGCGACAACCGTCTCCTTCCTGTCCGCTGACGCGGGAGGCTGACGTGGCGGCCGGCGGGCGCACGCTGAGGAAGCGGAGAAGTTTTTCTGCACTGATCGCCCAACACGTCGACATGCAGGCACATTATGCCTGAAAATGGACCTGCCAGGGCTTGAAGAGTGGGGACTCGTATGGGTGGGGCGGGAAACTACGCGCGTTCGGAGCGGCTGTTCGTCGGCCGCCTGCAGGAACTGTCCGCGCTGGGCAATGCGCTGACCGTCGTGGGTGAGGGCAAGCCTGAGGTCGTCCTGATCGAAGGCGAAGCCGGGATCGGGAAATCGTCGCTCGTTTCGGAGTTCCTCGCCGCCAGGCAGGGCATGCCTGTCGTCTCCGCCAGCGGCGAGGAGGCCGAGGCGTTTCTGCCGTATGGCATAGTGCAGCAGCTGACCGCGCGAGCGGTCGCGGCGTCAGCCGGTGCGCTGGCGGGCCTTGAGCTGCTCTCCGATGGCCCGCGGGCGGACGCGGATCCGCTGCTTGTCGGTGTCGAGCTGCTGGCCATGTTTTCCTTCCTGCAGGGCCGCGAAGCGGTCGCTGTGGTAATCGAGGACCTGCAGTGGATGGACCTGATGTCCGCACGCGCCCTGCTGTTCGCCATCCGGCGGCTGAGTGCCGACCGCGTGCTCGTCATCCTCACATGCCGGCCTGGCGGCTTGCCTCATCTCGGCGAGGGATGGGGACGTTTCCTGAGTAGCGATCACCGCGCTGCTCAGCTGGCGCTCGACGGCCTCGACGTCGATGAGCTCGGCACGCTGGGCCGGGCCATCGGCCGCACCCGGCTTCCCGCCCGGACGTTCCGCAGGCTGCGGGAATACACGGGCGGCAACCCGCTGCTCGCCCGCGCGCTGCTCGCCGAGCTTGGCGACGAAGCGCTCAACGATGTCAACGGGCCGTGGCGCGCACCCCGGTCGTTCACGGAAGTGATCCGGCTCCGGCTGGCCGGGCTGTCGCCGATCGCGCGCGAGTTCGTGGCAGCCGCGGCTGTGCTTGGCGAGCACAGCCGACTCGTCGACGTGGCCGCGCTGGCGGGCACGCCGATCCCCGCGGCGAGGCTCGGGGAGGCCGAGCGAGCGGGAATCCTGCTCGAGCAGGAGACCTCGTCAGGCTGGCGGGTTTCCTTCGCGCATCCGCTTGTCCGCGAGGCGGTATACGGCAACCTGGACGGCGATCGGCGGCGGGAACTCCACCTGCGTGCCGCCGTGATCCTAGGAGGTGAGGGATCACTCGCGCACCGGACCGCGGCGGCCGCCAGCGCGGACCCCGAGCTCGCGGCCGACCTCGACGAAGCGGCCGCCAGCGCAGTCGCCGCCGGAAAGCTGCGCCTGGCCGCGCGGTACCTGCTGCAGGCCGCCGAAGTGAGCGGGCGCGGGCCCAGGCGGGATGAGCGCACGCTGGCCGCATTCGAGCTGCTGTTGCGCGCCGCCGACGTCGCACAGGCCGAAGCCGAGCGGTCGGCGGTCGAGCGGCTTGCGCCAAGCGCCCGCAGGGATGCGGCTCTGGGCCAGCTCGCGGTACTCGCGGGACGCCCGCTCGACGCGGGCATCTTGCTGCGGGCGGCATGGGCCGCGCACGACCCCGTCGCCGACGCGGCGGCTGGCGCCGAGGCGGCGGTAGGGCTCGGTATGCTGTTCGGCGTATCCGGATCGTTCACCGAGTCCACCATGTGGCTGGACCGCGCGCTGAGCACTGCTGACGGCAGCGAACCGTGGTACGACGCGGCCCGCAGCATCCGGGCGGTACCGTTCGCGCTCAGCGGCCAAACCGACAAGGCACTGAGCCTGTTCCGCGACCTGCCCCAGCGGGCAGCGATGGTCCCGGCCGCGCAGACCGACTCCCTCACCTACCGTGGTCTTGTCAAGCTCTGGAGCGGTGACCTGCCGGGGGCCGTCGAGGACCTGGGACAGGCGGCGAGCCGGGTCAGGGCCGGGCTCCAGGTGCGCTTTCCCAGCCGGGCGCTCGGATTCCTCGCCGAGGCGGAATTCCGGCGCGGCCACTGGGATGACTGCCAGGACCATGCCGAGCTAGCTTTGGCGCTGGCCCGCGACGCGGACCGCTCCTACGATCTGCCGATTGTGCACGCCGCCGCGGCCAAGGTTCCCGCCTGCCGTGGCGACTGGGCGCTCGCCGTTGGCCACGTGGAAGCGGCGGAGGAAGCGGGGCGCGCCTTCGGCGGCTTCGCGGAAATCTTCGCCGCTTCCGCCCGGAGCATCCTGGGCTTCGCGAGGAACGATCCCGCCGAGGTGCTCCGCGCCGCGTCCAGGGCGCTGGCCGTGCCGGAGATCGACTACTACGACGACCCGTCGGCGTTCTGGTGGCGTCCGCTGCAGATCTGGGCGCTGGTGCGGGCCGGCCAGCTCGCTGACGCGGAGACCCTGCTGGCCGCCTTCGGCTCCCGCGCCGTCGACCGCGGCGAGCCCTTGGCCCAGGTCAGCGCCGCGTGGCTGCACGGCCTGCTCGCCATGGCGCAGGGCGAGCCGCAACGGGCCGAGCGAGTACTGCGGGAGGGGTGCCGCGCTTGCCGTCAGGACGTCTTCCCCTTCCACCGCGGCCTGCTGGACCTGGAACACGGCCGGTGCCTGGCGAACCTGCAGCACCGCAAGGCGGCCATCGCCGCTGTCCGAGCCGCTGACGACACTTTCGCCGCACTGGCGGCGCGCCCCTTCACGCAGGCCGCCGGCGTGGAGCTCACCGCGCTGGGCGTGCAGCCGCGCGGCGGCGGTGACCCGGACCTGCCCGGGCTGACTCCGCAGGAGCTCCGGGTGGCGCGCCTGGTGGCCTCCGGATTGTCCAATCGCGAGGCCGCGGCGCGGCTGTACGTGAGCCCCAAGACGGTGGAATATCACCTGGCGAGCGTCTTCACGAAGCTAGGGGTGCGCGATCGCCACCAGCTAGCGGCCCGCATTCACGGCCGCGAGGCTCCGGCGCCGGGGCCTAGGGAAGAACCCAGTGAAATCCCCGATGCCGGACACGTTCGGAAGAACTTAGCGTTGCCGGTGAGCGGGGTGGGGGAGCCTAATTCAGACTCCTGTTCGCGGTACCTATCGTGGCTGCTTCGCGTATGAGCTGAGGCGATCGCCGAAGCCGAGTCACGGGGGGAGTCACCATGGGGACGTGGATTTGGCCGAACATCGCGGCCATGGCGCTGTTCTTCGGCTGCTGGGCAGGGATACCGCTGTGGCACACGCTGCACCACTGGAATGACGAGATCAATGCGAAGCACGCTGAGCTGGCGGCGAAAGCCGTCCGGGTGGCCGTCCCCGCGCAGTCGGGGCCCGCGACGGTAGCCGCGCCCGTCGAGGGCATCCTGGAATATGCCGGTGACTGACCGGCGCCACTGGAAGCGTACGGCGATGCGACGGCGGCGGGCGATGCCACGGTCATCGAGCCCGTCAGCCGGTGTCGCGCGCCTGCATGCGACCGCGACGCGCCTTGGCATGACGGTGCTAGACGGCGCCGACGGCCCGGGGCCGTGGCCAGCTGAGGACACCGTCGCGATCGTCAGCTTCGGCGAGCACATCGTGCTCGGTCCTGGCCTTGACGACGAAGGCCTGCGCGCGGACGTTCTCGCCATGGCCCTGATCGTCGCGGCGGTCATGGGCGATCGCGATACTGGCCATCCATGCGCCGTCACCGCGCCCGCGGGTTACGTCCTTATCTCACGGACCCGCGGGCCAGCGCTGCCGGCGGGACCCGGCGAGCTCGCCATCCTGCTTGCCCGGGCGTGCGGCCGTGACATGGCCTGCGCCGCGTTCAGGTATTTCGCGCCGGACGAGCCAGACGACCGGTGGGAGGCCTGGATGCCACAGGGGCGCGATTGGCGGCTGCTACAAGGCAACCGCTCTTGATCATCAGGGCGCGATATCCCAGGGGGCGCTGATCGCCGACGTCCGCGGGCAACGCACCTGTCCGTTCGGAATATGGCTCTTATCTTTTATCCTCCCGGCACCCTCCCGGCCGGAGATGACGTGCGGGCAAATCCTCGACACCAGTTCCCTCAAGGCCGCTGAGCGAGCGCGGGGGCCGGGTGCGCTGACGCCGACCGGGGGTGCTGTTCCCGGACCCCAGAAATCGCCAGAATGCCGCGTTCGCGGGGCAATAGACCAGGGTGTTTTGATCGTCGTACGATCTCCGTGAGCGGTGGTAATCGCCAGGAGGGTGCGCAGATGAGCAAGCAGGTTCGGCTGACCGAGCCGCTGGTCCGGGTCAACGGCGAGCCGCGGCCGGCGAGCTCGGACGGGGCGCTGGATCGCGCCGCGGCTGAGTACGAACATCGACTCGTGTAACCGTACTTGACACACCCTCAGTGTCCTCGTCTGGCGGCAGCATCCGGAGTGGGTGGCGGCACCAGCTCGTACCGGGAGGCGGAGGACGCGGACCTCATCGCCATGTGGGGTTCCCACGCGCGTGAAGCGCAGCCGATCTTCGTCCATCATGTCCTGAAGGGGATCCGCAACGGCGCGCGGATGCACGCCGTCGACCCGCGGCGGTCGTCCACCGCGCAGTGGGCCGACGCCTGGCTTGGCATCCACGTCGGCAGCGACATTTCGCTGGAGAACCTGACGCCGGTGAACGTGTGCCGGGTCTGCGTGGTCGAGGTGGAGGGTCCAGGACGCTGGTGCCCGCCTGCTCCCGCAAGGCGGAGCCGGGCATGAAGGTGGACACCGACTCCGACCGGGCCAAGACCAGCGGGAAGGTGGTGCTGGAATTCCTCGCCTCGGCGGCGGACATCTCGCTGGCTTCGGCCGACGTGCAGCGCTGGATCGCCGATCACGCGGTCGACCCGTCCCGGTACGGGACGCCGGCCGCCGCCCAGCGCCGCGCCCGCGAGCAACCCGGCAGCGCCGCACCGTGAAGCGCGTGCTGGTCACCGGGATGTCCGGGACGGGCAAGAGTTCGCTGCTGGCCGAGCTGGCCGCCCGCGGCTACCGGGCCGTGGACACCGACTACGGCGGCTACTTCCATGTCGTCGACGGCGAGAGCCTGTGGCGCGAGGACCGGATCAGCGCGCTGCTGTCCAGCGCTCCCGATGAGCTCTCCGGCGTGCTGTTCGTCCAGGGCACGACCCGCAACCAGGTCCTTTTCTACTCGCGTTTCGACCACATCGTGCTGCTCAGCGCCCCGCCCGGGGTGCTGGCCGAGCGGCTGGCCAGCCGCACCACCAACCCCTACGGCAAGGATCCCGCTGAGCTTGCCGAGACGCTCCGGTACCAGCGGACGGTCGAGCCGCTGCTCAGGGCCTCGGCCACCCTCGAAGTGGTCACCACGGTGCCCGTCGCGCAGGTCGCCGACATCGTCCTCGGCCACGTCCTGTGACACACCGCGGCTGACCGCGGTCACTGAGCTCAGGACCGGACGAGGCGGGCGATCGCGTCGGCGGCCTCGCGGACCTTGCTGTCCGCGCCGTCCCCGCCCGCTGCCATGGCCTGGGCGAGGCAGTGGCTGAGGTGTTCTTCCAGCAGCCCAAGGGCGACCGATTGCAGGGCCTTGGTGACGGCGGCCACCTGGGTGAGGATGTCGATGCAGTACTTGTCCTCGTCGATCATCCGCTGCAGACCGCGGACCTGCCCCTCGATCCGGCGCAGCCGCCGCAGGTAGTTGTCCTTGTCGTGGCTGTAACCGTACATGCCGCCCTCCGAAGTATCCGCGCCTGCCGTCGGCGCCGGCCGTGCTTGCGATCGTGATGTCATGTCGTCGGCTCCGGCGCGGCACGCGCGGGTGCGGGGACCGCCCTGCCCCGCCCGGCCTTGCCGTTTCCCGATGCGGCGTCGCTGTCGAATCGCTGCAGCCGCAGGCTGTTGGAGACGACGAACACCGACGAGAGCGTCATGGCGGCCGAGGCGACGACCGGGTTGAGGAAGCCAAGCGCGGCGAGCGGGATGGCGGCGACGTTGTAGCCGAACGCCCACGCCAGGTTCTGGCGGATCGTCCGGAACGTGGCGCGGGACAGCCTGATCGCGTCCGCGGCGGTGCCGAGGTCGTCGCGGAGCAGGATCAGGTCGGCGGCGCAGATCGCGACATCGGTCCCGGAACCGAGGGCCAGCCCCAGGTCGGCCGCCGCCAGTGCGGGGGCGTCGTTGATTCCGTCGCCGACCATCGCCACCCGGCGGCCGCTGGCCTGCAGGCCGGTGATGACCGCGGCCTTCTCGGCGGGGAGGGTCCCGGCGATGACCTCGTCGATACCGACCGCCGCGGCGACGGCCCGGGCGGTGGCCTCGGTGTCCCCGGTCAGCAGGATCGGGTGCAGCCCGAGCCCGCGCAGCTCCGCGACCGCGCCGGCCGACGACGGCTTGACCGTGTCGGCGACCGCTACCGCGCCCCTGGCCAGGCCGTCCCAGCCGATCAGCACGGCGGTATGCCCGGCCAGTTCCCACAAGCGGCACTGCCGGGTCAGCCCGGCCGAGATGGTGAGTCCCCGCTCGGCGAACAATTTCTCGCGCCCGACCACGACCTCACGGCCGTCGACGACGCCGCGGGCGCCGAGCCCGGGCAGCGCCTTGAACTCCGCTGCCAGCGGCAGCGGGCCGGCCTCGTCCTTCGCGGCCGCGCTGATCGCCGCCGCCACCGCGTGCTCGGACGCCTGCTCGACAGCCCCGGCGAGGCGCAGCAGGTCGGTGCGGCTGACGCCGGCATCCGGCCGGATGCCGGCCAGTGACATCTGCCCGGTGGTGACGGTCCCGGTCTTATCCAGGACGACCACCTGGAGAGATCGGGATGACTCGAGGACCTGGTAGCCCTTGATGAAGATTCCGAGCTGGGCGCCGCGGCCGCAGGCCGCGACGAGCGCCGCCGGAGTCGCCAGGCCGAGCGCGCACGGGCAGGCGATGATCAGCACGGCCAGCCCGGCGCTCGCCGCCTGACCGGCGGGGGAGCCGGCCAGCAGCCAGCCCGCCAGGGTAACGCAGGCGCAGGCCAGCACCACGGGAACGAACACGGCGCTGATCCGGTCCGCGGCCCGCTGGATGGCCGCCTTCTGCGCCTGAGCGCGCTCGACCAGCCTGATCAGGTGCGACAGCTGAGTGTCCCGGCCGGTCTTGACCGCGCGGACGACCAGCCGCCCGGTGAGCGCCACCGTGCCGCCGATCACGCTGTCGCCCTCCGCCGCCTCGCCGGGTACCGACTCCCCGGTCATCATGGCGCGGTCCACCGCGGTCCGGCCGAACAGCACCTCCCCGTCCGCGGCGATGATCTCACCGGGACGCACGACGAACATGTCGCCAGGCCGCAGGCTGCCAGCCGGGATCAGCCGCTCGGTTCCGTCCGGGTCCAGTAGGCAGACGTCGCCGGCCCCGGCGGCCGCCAGCTCACGCATGGCCTGGCCGGCGATGCGCCGGGCTCGTGCCTCGTACAGCCGGCCGGCCAGCAGGAAGGTGGTGACCGTGGCGGCCGTCTCCAGGTAGATGCCGCCGCCGGAGGCGTGGATCAGCAGCTGCCAGAAGCTGCCGCCGTGCTCGACCGGGTCCAGGACGAACATGGCGTACACCGACCAGCCGCAGGCGGCGATGATGCCCAGCGAAACCAGCGTGTCCATCGAGGACGTGCCGTGCCGCGCGTTCTTGAGCGCGGCCCGGTGGAACGGCCACGCACACCACAGCGCGACCGGCGCCGCGCAGGCGACCAGGAGCCACTGCCAGCCGTCGAACCGCAGTGAGGGGACCAGCGACAGCATCAGCGACAGGTCGGTCAGCGGGACGAAGAACACGAGGGCGACGATCAGCCGGCGCTTCAGGTAAGCGGCGTCCCGTCCGTCCGCCGTCTCCATGCCCTCGGCTGCCCGCGCGGCCGCGGGCTCGCTGGCCGTGTATCCGGCCTGCTGGACCGCCGCCGTGAGCTCCCGCACCGGCAGGCCAGCCGGGGCGATGACCCGGGCGGTCGCGGTCGCGTAGTTCACCGCCGCCGCCACATCCTGGAGCTTGTTCAGCTTCTTCTCGACCCGCGCCGCGCACGCCGCGCAGGTCATGCCCTCGATGGATAGCTCGATCTCCCGCATGCCGTGCGGGGCCGCACGAGCCGTGGCGGCTGCCGTCACGCGACTTTCCCGCCGTCGCGCGCGGCCACGCCCGGGGGAGTGGCCTGGGCGGCATCGCTCCCGCCGTCGTTCGGCTCCGGCGGCGTTTCCGGCCGCAAGACGGTCACCTGGCCCGCTGCCCACTCTCTGCCTGAGGGCGGGGCGGCCCAAGGCCATGGCGTCTCCACAGCTGATCCCGCGGCACCGGAGCGAAGGGTCCTGGCCTGCCAGCAGAGCAGCGCCGCCCCCGCCACGGCGATCAGGTGCTGCGCCTCGTCGGCACCGATCGTCTGCCCGCCGATCAGGTCGGCGATCGCGGTGGCGACCAGGCCAGCGGCCGCGGCGCCGCACGGCCAGGCCAGCCCGGCCGACAGCGCCGGGCGGATCGCGCCGACGGCGAACGCAATGGCCAGGGCCAGGTCGAACGAACCGAGTTCATGCGCGGCGTGCGCTCCCGCGTCGTGGTCGTGGCCCAGGATCAGCAGCGGAACGGTGATCGCCAGCTGCGCCAGGGCCACCGCGGTCAGCCCGCCCCGCTGGGCCAGGCCCGCCCCGCGGGCGAAGCGGCGCGGCCCCGGCTGGACCGGGGGAACGGCCGCGAGCACCTGGGCGGTGAGATCCCGCTCCAGAAAGGGGCCACCGAGACGGGCGCGCCGGGTCAGCTCATGTGCCCGCTGCTGCCAGTCCCGGCAATCAGCACAGCTCGCCAGGTGCTCGTCGAGAGCACTGGCGGGAAGAGCGGGGTCTTCGCCGTCGATCCGGGCCGAAATGGCCTCGCGCGCGCTGAGGCAATTCATACCCTGCTAGTGCCACGGCGGCCAAGGAAAGTTCCCGGCCAGGGAGAAAAATCTGCCGGGTGGCATGCCTGCCCGCGGTCCTCCTCAGGAAGAGAGGCTGCTGCGCGCCTGGCGCCTGCCCGGGTAGGCTGCCTCCCCGGCGGAGATCATCGCGATCAGGTCCTCGCGGGCCCGGGCGACCCGCGACCGGATCGTGCCCACCGGGCAGCCGCAGACCGTGGCGGCCTCGGCGTACGGCAGCCCGAGCACCTGCGTCAGTACGAACGCTGCCCGCCGGTCGGGGTCGAGCCGCGCCAACAGGTCAGCGACCGCCACCTCGCCGGCCGCGTCGGGGACCGCCAGCCAGTCCGGGTCCTCGGGACGATCCGCAACGGTGTTCATCCTCGTCCTGCCGCGGGAGCGCAGTTCGCCCGCGCACACGTGCCTGGCGATGGACAGGAGCCACGTCAGCGCCGAGGCGTCGCCGCGGAACCGCCGCAGGCTCGGCACACACCGCGCAAACGTCTCCTGCGTCAGGTCATCCGCCGTGGCCGGGCCGGCCAGCGCCGCGCAAAACCGCCATACCTGGTCGTAGCTCGCGCTGACAAAAGCCTCGAGCGCCGCGCCGTCCCCCAGCCGCGCGGCTTCGGCAAGGCGGGTGAGTTGATCCACGGCACCCAAGGCTACTCCCCGGACGCCGGCTCGGTCGCCCCGCCGGCCAGTCGCGGGACAAGGATGACAAAAATGTATAGCTCGGCTGACCAGCCGGGACTCGCCGCAGGCCCCGCGGGCGCCGGGGGACCGCGCCCATAGCGAAACCCCCGGCGGGTATTCATTAAACCGGGCCAGGGTATTTCTATCGCGGGCGCCGGGCTCAATACCGGCAATTCCCGCGATTAATCCGCGCCCGCATGTTCATAGGTCCGGCGGCCCATGCAATGCTCAAAGTACCGTCAGTGACGAAGGGAACGCCGCAATGGATGACAATACCGGGCGCCTCACCAGGCTCGTGCTGCTGTGCGGTCAGTGCAATTGCGGCTGCCCGGAATTGCTGGTCGACCACGAGGCGCCGCCGGAGCGGCGGATCGTCATCACCGATGATTTTGGCCAGCGGGTCCAGATGAGCGAGGACCAGCCGCTGGTGCTCGTCGAGGAGGCGCGTTCCGGCCGCCTCGGCGCGGCGCTCAGCGGGCTGGCCTCCCCGTTCTAGCCGGCGGGTGCCAGCCGGCGGTCGATCTGGTACCCGCCTGCCTCGTCGAGGGCGACGCTGACCGCGTCCTCGGGCAGCGGGCCGTCGCTGGCGACGGTGACGCGGGAACCGCCGCCTGGCACGAGATCGACGGTCACGGCAGAGACCCCGCCGAGGTCGCTGAGCTCGCTGGTTACCGCCTTCACGCAGTGCTCGCAGCTCATTCCCGTCACCACGTAGGTCGTCGTCGTCATCAGGTTCCTTCCTGTGCTCGCGGTCGCGGGTGGCGCTCCACACCTCGGTAGTGCGCCGCGGCGGCGGAAAGGTTCCCGTCTCCTGCGGCCCGCATATGCGCGAAAATGGCTTCTTCTCGTCTCTACGTGTTGCCATGCTCCCGAATGCGGATCTCGCAAATACCCGTCATGGGTATCGCCGATACCCCGCCCCGGTTTAACCGATACCGGGCCGGGGTTTTCCGCGAGATCGCACAGCGCGCCGCTAGCGACTATTTCCGGGAAAGTATTGCGTGGCCGGCAATGGTCCTCCTAACCTCGTACCAGTTAGCGGACGAAAATAAGGCGAGGAGACTCCCGATGAGCGTCGCGGGCGGCAGCACCGCGTGGCGGGGCGGGTACGGCGTCCCGGCGCAGGCGGCTGGCACGAGAATCGATGCCAGGCGCGCGCTGCAGCTGGCACTGGCCGGCATCTGGCTGCTGGACGCCGTGCTGCAGTACCAGTCGTTCATGTACAGCACGGGGTTCTCCAAGATGCTCGCCGGGACGGCCGACGGCAACCCGTCCGTGATCGCCAGGCCCATCACCTGGGACGCCACCCTGGTGGGGCATCACCTCGCGCTGATCAACACGCTTTTCGCGACGATCCAGCTGCTGATCGGGCTCGGCATCGCGTTCCGCCCGACGCTCCGGCCCGCGCTCGCCGCCTCCATCGTCTGGGCGCTGGGCGTCTGGTGGTTCGGCGAGGGGCTCGGCGGGGTGCTGAACGGGGCCGCCAGCCCGCTCAACGGCGCACCGGGCGCGGTGATCATCTACGCGCTGCTCGCCGTGCTGCTGTGGCCGGCCGACCGCCAGTCGGCCGCACCGTTCACCGCCGCCAGGGCGGTAGGCACCCAGGTCGCCAAGGCGCTCTGGCTCGTGCTGTGGCTGAGCCTGGCTTACTTCGCCCTCACCCCGGCGAACCGGGCGCCGGGGGCGGTGAGCGGCATGATCTCCGGCATGGAAAGCGGCCAGCCCGGCTGGCTGGCCGCCATCGACCGGGGCGCGGCGTCGCTCGTCACAGGGCAGGACCTGGCCACGTCCATCGCGCTGGCCGTGGCGCTCGCGGTGATCGCCGCCGGGGTATACCTGCCGCCCGGGATCGCCAAGGCGACCCTGGTCCTGGCCATCGTGGTGACTCTCGTGATCTGGGTGGTCGGGCAGAACTTCGGGATGATCCTCGCGGGCGGCGCCACCGATCCCAATTCCGGGCTGCTGCTCGTGCTGCTCGCCCTGGCCTACTGGCCGGCTGGAGCGGCGACGGCAGGCGGGACGGCCGCTGATGCGGAAAGGAAGGCAGCCTGATGACGACCCCCGCCTGGATCCTGGACATCTTCGCCGCGCTCATGCTGGTGGTCGCGGCGGTGAGCGCCGCACGGCTGGTCGCGGCGCGGCCGTGGCGGCGCGGCGCGGCCGCCGGGCCGGCCGGCCCTGACGTCGACGTGGCGCATCTGCTGATGGCCATCGCGATGGCAGGCATGCTGACCGCCAGCCTCACCACCCTGCCGAATACCGCGTGGGACTTCATCTTCGGGCTGATGACGGCCTGGTTTGCCTGGCAGGTCTGGCGCGACGCCCGGGCGAACGGCGTCCGCGCCCTGGCCGGCGGCCATTGCGCGCCGCATCTGGTGCACAGCGCGGCGATGCTGTACATGTTCACGGCGCTGGCCGCCCCCGCCGGCGGGGGTGCTGGAATGGCCGGGATGGGTGCGTCCGCCGGGTCGGCGATGCAGACCCTGGAATACCCCACCCTGGCGTTCACCTTCGCGCTGATCCTGGCCGGCTACAGCGTGTGGGACCTCGACCAGCTCTCCGGCCGGCGCTACGTGCTGGCCGGCGCGGGTGTCCCGCTGGCCCAGGCCCACGTGCCCGCGATGGCCGGGGCAGAGCCCGCGGGCATCGCCCTGACCGGAGCGGCGGGCACGGGGTACGCTACGACCGCGAGCGCGGAGTCCGCCGTCGGCGTGGTTCCGCGCGGGTCGGGGGGAAGCGGGCCAGGCGTCCGCACGCTCCTGCTGTCACCAGGCACGACGGTCGGCTGCCGGGTCGTCATGGGCATCACCATGGCCTTCATGCTGGTCATCATGATCTAATGCGGCGAGGGCCGGCCGGCCTCGCGCCGGCTACACCGGCAGCTGTTGCCATGTCGGTAGATACGGTGATCCGTTGACTCCCGCGGTCAAGCTGATCGGCTTCGTCGTGCTGCTCATCGCGATCTTCGCGGCCGCGCACGCGGCCGGGGCCGCGCTCGGCCCGCTGACCACGGGGCATTCTCACGTTACGTCCGGCGGCGGGATGGGCGGGATGAACATGAGCGGGAACCCGTGACCGAGGCCGGCGTCGCGGCCGGCCAGGTCGAGGCGGAACTGGTCGTCACCGGGATGACGTGCGGCGCGTGCGCCGCGCGGATAGAGCGGCGGCTGAACCGGCTCGACGGGGTGGCGGCGACGGTCAACTACGCCACCGGGCGGGCGTACTTCACCAGCACTGGCGACCGCGACGCGGCCGAACTGATCGGTGTGATCAAGTCGGTCGGCTACCAGGCCGAACTGCCCGCGCCGCCGCAGGACGGGGCCCAGGGCGCCGACCCTGTCGCTAGCGACCTGGGACGGCGGCTCGCCGTGTGCGTCCCGCTGGCGGCGGGCGTCATCGTCCTGGCGATGGTGCCGTCCGCGCAGTTCAGTGGCTGGCAGTGGGTGAGCCTGCTGCTGGCGGCGCCGGTGGCCAGCTGGGGTATCTGGCCGCTGCACCGCACCGCGCTGATCGGCCTCGGGCACGGCGCGGCGACGATGGATACCCTGGTCAGCCTCGCGGTCACGGCGTCGTTCTGCTGGTCGGTGTACGCGCTGCTGTTCGGCGGCGCGGGCATGGCGGGCATGCGGATGCCGTTCACGTTGACCTTCACCGCGGCGAGCGGCATGACCCTGTACTTCGACGCCGCCGCGGGGGTGGCCACCGTCGTGCTCGCCGGCCGGTTTCTCGAGGCCCGCGCCAGGAGCCACTCCACGTCGGCGCTGACCACGCTAGCGGCCCTCGGCGCCAGGAGTGTCGCGGTGCTGCGCGACGGTGCCGAACAGCGGGTGCCCGCCGCCGAACTGGCCGCCGGGGAGCTGTTCGTGGTCCGCCCTGGGGAGAAGATCGCCGCCGACGGCGTCGTCGCCGAGGGCACTTCGGCGGTCGACGCGTCGCTTGTCACCGGCGAGGCGATGCCCGCCGAGGTCGGGCCCGGCGACGCGGTGACGGGGGCCACGGTGAACGTGAGCGGTCGGCTGGTCGTGCGGGCCACCCGGGTCGGCGCGGACACCCTGCTGGCCCAGATCACCCGCCTGGTCTCCCAGGCGCAGGCCAGCAAGGCGAGCGCGCAGCGGATCGCGGACCGGATCGCGGCCGTCTTCGTGCCGTGCGTGATCAGCGTCGCCGCCGCGACGCTCGGCTTCTGGCTCGGCGCCGGGCTGTCCGGCGCCGCCGCGGGGAGCGCCGCTGTCGCGGTGCTCGTCGTTGCGTGCCCGTGCGCGCTCGGCCTGGCCACGCCTGCCGCGCTCGTAGCGGCGATTGGCCGCGGCGCCGAGCTCGGCGTCCTGGTCAAGAGCGCCAGGGCGCTCGAGCCCGCCCGCCGGATCCGGGTCATGGTGCTGGACAAGACCGGCACCCTGACCGACGGCGCCATGCGCGTCACCGACGTGGTCACCGCGCCGGGGACCGGGGAGAAGGAGGCGCTGCTGCGGGTCGGCGCTGTCGAGGACGCCTCGGAGCACCCCATCGGCCAGGCGATCGCCAGGGAGGCCGCCGCCCGCCTCGGCGGCCTGGCGCCAGTCACCGGCTTCGCCGCGCTGCCAGGCTGGGGCGTCCGGGGCCACGTGGACGGCGCGGACGTCACGGTCGGCAGCCTCGCGCTGTTCGAGGAGCTGTCCGCCGGGGTGCCTGCCGTCCTGCGGCAAGCCGTGACGGCGGCGGGAGACGCCGGGCGCACCGCGGTCCTGGCCGGCTGGCACGGACAGGCCCGCGCCGCGCTGATAGTCGCCGACCAGGTGCGGCCCGGTGCCCCCGCCGTCATCGCGCGGCTGCGCAGGCTCGGCCTGCGTCCCGTACTGCTGACCGGGGATAGCGAGCGCACCGCCCGGGCGGTAGCCGGGCAGCTCGGCATCCCGGCCGACGGCGTGCTGGCCGGCGTCAGGCCCGAGGGGAAGGCGAAGGTCATCCGCGAGATGCGGGCGGCCGGGCTGCCCGCGGCGTTCGCCGGCGACGGCGTCAACGACGCGGCGGCCCTGGCCGAGGCGGACCTCGGCATGGCGGCGGGAACCGGTGCCGACGCGGCCATCGGCGCCGCCGACCTCACGCTCGTCAGCGGCGACCCGGCCGCGATCGCGGACGCCATTGAGCTCGCCAGGGCCACGATGACCGTGATCAGGGTCAACCTCGCCTGGGCGTTCGGCTACAACGTGATCGCGATACCGCTCGCCGCGCTCGGCTACCTCAACCCGCTGTTCGCTGGCGTCGCCATGTCCGCGAGCTCGCTGGTCGTCGTCGCCAACAGCCTGCGGCTGCGGCGGTTCACCCCGCGGCCGGTCCGTGCCGGGTCGAAGGAGGCCGCGCGGTGACCGCGGTCGCGCGCCGGCCGTCGGCCGCCGGCCGGGGCTGGCTGAGCGAGCTGGCCCGGTCGGCCGCGGGGCCGGTCATCTGCGGCACGGTGCTGATCGGCCTGCTGGCTGCCTGGGCGGCCGCGGGTGGTGCCGGGACGCTCACCCGGGTACGCCTCGAGGTCACGGCCGCCGCGGTCCCGATGCGGGCCTTCACCCCGCGCGCCGCGGCAGCCGCCGGAGCCGCGCACACCTACCTGGCGGTCCGCAACCTGACCGGCACCGCGGACGAGCTGATCGCCGTCCGCAGCCCCATCGCCAGGCACGTGGTGCTCGTCCGGCGGGACGGCCCGGGCAGCCCGTCCGTGGTAGTCAGCGCCCTGACCGTGCCCGCGGGGGGGACCCTGAACCTCAGCCCGTTCACCGACGACGCGGTGCTCGAGGATCCCGCTCCGTTCGAGAACAGCGCCGAGGTGCCGCTGACTCTGGTTTTCCGGCACGCGGGGCAGGTCACCATCGAGGCGTCCGTCACCGCTCCCGGCGCGCCCTGAGACGTTTCGGAACGCGGGGAACTTTCCGGCTCGGCCGGCGAACTAACAAGGCATGGACGCGAAGGAGCAGGCCGCATGCCGGGAATGAACTCCGGAATCAACGCCAATGACCCGACAGTGACCGCCGCGTTCCGCGCGGCACTCGTCCACCAGGGGCTTATCGCGCTAGCGATCGTCGTCTTGCTGGCCCTGCTATGGGCGGCCGGCAAAGCCTGGCTGCCCCCGAGCGCGCAGGCGGCAGCCGGGCGCGGCACCGGGCTGGCATGGTCCGCCGAGCCCGACGGCCGGCGGCTGCTCCGGATAGGATTCGGCCTCCTGTGGGTGTTCGACGGCATCCTGCAAGCGCAGCCGGCGATGGCCGCCGGCCTTCCGTCACAGGTCATCCAGCCGACGGCGGCGAGCTCGCCGGGCTGGGTGCAGCACCTGGTGAACTGGGGCGGCACCACGTGGTCCTACCATCCGATCCAGGCCGGCGCGGCGGCGGTGTGGATCCAGGTGGGCATCGGCATCTGGCTGCTGGTGGCGCCCGCCGGCCTGTGGTCCCGCACCGCGGGGCTGGTGAGCGCGGGCTGGGGGCTCGTGGTCTGGGTATTCGGCGAGTCGTTCGGCGGGATCTTCGCGCCGGGGCTGAGCTGGCTGTTCGGCGCACCAGGCGCGGTGCTGTTCTACTGCCTGGCGGGCGTCCTGGTCGCGCTGCCGCCGGCGGCCTGGCGCACGCCACGGCTCGGCCGCGGCGTGCTGGCCGTGATGGGCGTCTTCTTCCTGGGGATGGCAGTGCTCCAAGCCTGGCCGGGCCGCGGCTTCTGGCAGGGCATTTCCGGTCACCAGCCCGGCTCGCTGGCAGCCATGACCCAGACGATGGCCCAGACGAGCCAGCCGTCGGCCACAGCCGGCTGGGTCAGCGCGTTCACCGCGTTCGACGAAGCGCACGGATGGGCCGTGAACCTGTTCGTGGTGATCGCGCTCGCGGCGATCGGGCTGGCCATGGTCACGGCCTGGCGCCGGGTGCTGTTTCCCGCCGTCGCGGCGACGGTCGTGCTCTGCCTGGCGACCTGGGTGCTCGTCCAGGACTTCGGGTTCTTCGGCGGGCTGGGCACCGACCCGAACAGCATGATCCCGATGGCACTGGTGATCGTCGGCGGCTACCTGGCGCTGACCCGGGTCCCGGTGGCCGCGACCGAACCAGCCGCGGCCGAGCCAGCCCCCGAGCCGGCCCGAGACGTGGCCGCGGAGCCGGCGACGGCGGAACCGGCGGCAGCGGCTGTGGCGGCAGCGGCTGTGGCGGCCACGGCTGCGGAGCCGGCGCACGACGCGGAGCAGGCGGCACCCGCGCCGTCTGGAAGCTGGCGGGCCCGGCTGCGCCCGGCGGCCCTGTACGAGTCGTTCGCCACCGCCACGGTGGCCTCGGTGGCCTCGGTGGCCGCCCTCGGCGTCGTCATCCTCGGGGCTGTCCCGATGGCGGCGGCGCAAGCGAGTACCGGCGCGTCGACGATCCTGGCCCAGTCGCTGTCCGGGGCAGCGGCGCCGATGGACTATCCCGCCAAGGACTTCACGCTCATAGACCAGAACGGCCGCACAGTGACGTCGGCCACCCTGCGCGGCAAGGTGGTCCTGCTGACCTTCCTCGATCCGGTATGCACCAGCGACTGCCCGCTGATCGCGCAGGAGTTCCGCGCCGCCGGACAGCTCCTCGGGCCAAGCGCGAGCCGGGTCGAGCTGGTCGCCATCGCCGCCAACCCCGTCTTCTACCAGCGGGTCTACACCGCGGCCTTCACCCGGCAGGAGGGGCTGTCCCAGGTGCCGAACTGGCGGTTCCTGACCGGGTCGTTCGCGACTCTCCGGCAGGTATGGGCGGACTACGGCATCGACTCCGAGGTTGAGCCCGGCGGGTCCATGGTCGGGCACACCGAGGTCGCCTACGTGATCGACCCGGCCGGGAACGTCCGCGAAGAATTCGAGGACGACCCGGGACCGGGCACGACAGCGACCCAGGCCTCGTACGCGTCCATGCTGGCCGGCGCCGCCCGCCAGTACCTGGGGACGTCGTGAAAAGACCGGACCTGCTCGGGGGCGTCCTCCTGGCAGTCGCGGCCCTGGCGGCATGCGGCACACAGCAAACTCAGGCAACCGCGACGGCCGCGACGGCGCCGCCCCCCTCGCTCGCGCTCTCCCTCGACTCGGCAGCAGGCACCTGGGCGACTGTGCAGATGGGCGGGTCAGCCGCCGACTACAACAACTTCTGGCAGCTGTTCGTCCGGCCGGCCGGGGCTTCCGGGGCGGACAGCTGGCGGCTGGTCACCCCGCCTGGCATGGCCGACAACGGCGGCCTGCTCCTGGCCAGCACCGGCGGGCGGTCCCTGGTGACCGGGTTCCGGCCGAGTCAGCTGATCACGTTCTCCCCACTGACCAGCACCTCGGACGACGGGGCGCACTGGGCGACGGGGACAGCCGCCGCCGGGTTGTCCGATGTCCCTGACGCGCTGGCCGCCGCGGCGGGGAGCGGTGACCTCATCGCCCTCGTTCCCGGTGCGGTCGAGCTGTCACGGTCCGGCGGTTCCGGATGGACCGCGCTGGCCCGGACGCGGTCGGTGGCCAATTCGGCGCCAGGGCGGGCCTGCGGGCTGAGCGCACTCACGGCGGTCGCCTTCGGCCCTGCCGGAATCCCCACGGTGGCCGGCGCCTGCACCAAGGCCGGCACGGCGGGGATCTTCGCTCTTGACGCGGGGCAATGGCAGGCGGCCGGGCCGGCGCTGCCCCCCTCGCTAGCCGGCCAGCCCGTGACAGTGCTGCGCCTGACCAGCTCCGGCGGCCGTCAGCTGGCGCTGCTGTCGGCCGGCGCCGGGTCCTCGGCCACCGTCGTGGCCGCCTGGACCGCCAGCGGCTCCGGCCGCTGGCAGCTGTCCCCGGGACTGCGAACCGGGGGAAAGCAGGTGCTGTCCGCGTCCTTTGGTTCCGGCGGCGCGGCGGGACTGGTGCTGTCCGGCGGGCAAGGGGAGATGCTGGCCGGCCCGGGCAGCAGCTGGCGGCGGCTTCCCGCACTGCCTGCCGGCCGCCAGGTGCTGGCCGTCGGCGCGGGCGGCCAGGTCGAGGCGCTCGCCGCGCACGGATCGGTCCTGACCGTCTGGGCGACCGGGCCCGCGTCCTCCGGATGGGCGAAGGAACAGACCATCAACGTGCCGATCCAGTACGGTTCCTCCAGCTGACGTGAGAACCGCCAGGAACGCGTCCCTTGCCACGCTCGCCTGCGCCGCGGGCGCCTGCCTCGCGGCCTGCGGCACGGCCAAGCCTGTCGCCGCCGGGCCGTCCTGGGAGGTCACGACCACCGTGCTGCCCGGGGCCGGGCGGGTGCTCACCGACGGGCAGGGCTTCACCCTGTACGCCTACATGCCCGACCAGCAGGGACAGTCGCGATGCTCCGGGGTATGCGCGCAGAATTGGCCGCCGCTGATCCTGCCCGCCGGGGTCGCGGGCCCGGCGGCCCGCGACGGGGCGCGCGCCTCGTTGCTGGGAACCGTGCGCCGGCCTGGCGGCGCCAGGCAGGTCACCTACCACGGATGGCCGCTGTACCTGTGGGAAGGCGACCACGAGCCGGGACAGGCCACCGGCCAGGCCGAGAACATGGGGCTCTGGTATGTGCTCTCGGTCACCGGGTCGGTAGACCGGGCCCCCATTCAGGAACAGCCCGGAGGCTGATCCGGGGCCAGGGGAGTCATTGTGCGACCCGCCGGTACACCTGGCCCAGGCCGCGCGCGTGGCCGCGGACGTGCAGCGGCTGGAAGTTAGCCGCGAACCAGGCGGTTAGCCCGGGCGTCCACGGGATGCGGCGGGCGTTGTTCGGCGACAGCCACACGTAGTCCGCGCGGGACAAGATGGACTGCCACGCGGCGACCACGTCCGGGTGAGTGGTCGCGCCGCCCTGGATGCTGACCCCGTTGCTGAGCACCAGCGTCTGGGCGAGCCCGTCGAGCACGTCGGGGCAGCCGGGCCGCGCGGCGGTGAACCGGTTGGCGGCGATCGTCAGCGAGATCTCGTCGCTCACCACGCAGGAGCCGGCCGGGATCAGCGCCCGGTCCGGGTAGACGCTCGTGGCGCGCAGCCCGCTCAGCTCGCTGACCTGGAACGCCGCAACCGCGAGCACCGCCACCCCGCAGCAGCCGATGATCGCCTGCCGTACCCGCGGCTGGCGAGCGAATCCGCTGGCCAGCGCGCCCGCCGCGCAGCCCGCCGACAGGGCGAGCCACGGCGCGGCGAACGCCGGATAGTGGTAGAAGAACGCCGAGTAGCCGAGCACGGCCGCCACCGTCGCGACGGCGGTAGCCAGCACGTACCACTCCAGCGGCGACGGACGCCCCGGCTCCCACAGGTAGCCGATCGCGAGCACGGCCGCCCCGAGCAGCGCCACCGCGTACGGCAGCCAGCCGACGCTCGCGTTGGGGGTCGCCGCGGCGCCGCTGCCGGTGAACAGCGAGTGCACGCCCGCCGTCAGCGTGAAGTGGCCCCGGGCGTTCAGCACGTCGATCAGCCCGGTGAGGTGCGCCAGCCGCAGCGACACTGGGACGTAGGTGCCCGCTCGCGTCGCCTGGTCGAACAGCGTGCTGCGGACCAGCGCCGCCGGCGCGAACGCGAAGAACGGCAGCACCGGAACCGCGAACCCCGCGACGACCCCCAGGGTGTAGGCGCCGGCCCGGCGGACCCGGCCCGGCCAGCCGTTGCCGGTCAGCAGGCAGACCGCGAGCAGCAGCACCGCGGGCAGCGCCGCCCAGTACTTGACCGCCCCGGCGAACCCGATCGCGACGCCCGCCCACAGCAGCCGGTGCCGGGACGAGGCCAGCCGCCCGCGGTGGAACGCGATACAAACCCCGAGCAGGCAGAACAGGTTCAGCCACGGCTCCAGGATCAGCGTGTGCGCGGTCGCGACGTCGTCGGGGTAGATGGCGAGCAGCCCGCAGGTCACCAGCGTGACGAGCACGCCGCGGTATCGCACCAGGCTGCCCGCCAGCGGCACGCACGCGGTGCTGGCCGCCGCGGTGAGCAGCCGCGCCGCCGCCATCGCGTGCGTGGTCGCGCCGATCTTGCCGAGCACCGCGACCGGGGCCATCAGCAGCAGGATGCCCGGCGGCTGCACGAACGCGAAGTCGTGATAGGGGAGCGCCCCCTCCAGCAGCCGGATGGACCCGCCGAGGTATACCCCGTCGTCGTACTCGGTGACCCCGGTCAGGTAGCCGGGCCTGGTCAGCGTGTACAGCCGGATCGCCAGCGCGAGCACCGTCGCGGCGAGCATGACCAGGCCAGCCGGCGCGAACCAGTAGGAGCTCAGTCGCGCCATCGCCGTCGGCCCCGCGGTCCCCGGCGCCGTGGCCGGCCGTCCTCTGCGGCGGAGACCAACTGGCAAGAGAAACGCTCCGTAGTAGTTGCCGGGCCGCGCGGATAACGCGGAAGCGGCACCACGACCGAGGTACCGCTGCCCGACAGCAGCCACGCTTACTGAGCGTGGGCAACATACCACAAGTGGCTAGAGTGACCGGCAGACGCCCCGGGCGGTATGGTCGCGAGCGTGGATGATCTCGTCCCGGCGCGGCGCCGGATCCCGCGCACGGACGCGCTGCTCGCCGACCCGCGGCTCACCGCCGCGCAGCATCGCCTCGGGCGGCCGCTGGTCAAGGCGGCCATCGCGCGGGCACAGGCGCGGGCCCGCAACGCGGAGATCTCCCCTGAGCAGGTCGCCGACGCCGCCGTGGCCGAGCTGCCGCCGACCGCCGCGTCCCTGACCCCGGTGATCAACGCGACCGGCGTGATCGTGCACACCAACCTCGGCCGCGCGCCACTGAGCGTGGCCGCCATGGCCGCCCTGCAGGCGGCCGCGGGCAACTGCGACGTGGAATTCGACCTGGAGACCGGCGCCCGGTCGCAGCGCGGCAAGGGCGCCCTCGGCGCCCTGCGCGCGGCCGTCCCCGGCGCGCAGGCCGTGGGCGTGGTGAACAACAACGCGGCCGCCATCGTGCTGGCCGCTACAGCCCTCGCCGTTGGCAAGGAGATCGTGATCAGCCGCGGCGAGCTGATCGAGATCGGCGACCGGTTCCGGCTGCCCGACCTGCTGACCGCCACCGGCGCGCGGCTGCGCGAGGTCGGCACCACGAACCGCACGACCGCGGCCGACTACGGGGCGGCGGTCGGGCCGGACACCGGCTTCGTGCTCAAGGTCCACCCGTCGAACTACCGCATCGAGGGCTTCACCTCCAGCGTCACGGTCGCCGAGCTCGCCGCGCTCGGCGTCCCCGTGGTGCACGACATCGGCTCGGGCCTGCTCGCCCCGCACCCGCTGCTGCCCGGCGAGCCGGACGCGGCCACCTCGCTCGCCGACGGCGCGAACCTGGTCACCGCCAGCGGCGACAAGCTGCTCGGCGGACCGCAGGCAGGCCTGCTGCTCGGCGACGCCGACCTCGTCCGGCGCCTGCTGCGGCACCCGCTCGCCCGGGCGCTGCGGGTCGACAAGCTGACCCTGGCCGCGCTCGAAGCGACGCTCGCCGGTCCGCCGCCTCCCGTCGCCCGCGCGCTGGCCGTCTCCGCCGCCTCCCTTTCCCATCGCTCAGAACGTATCGTCGCCGCTCTCACCCGCCACTCCCTCGCCGCGACGGTGGCGGACGCGGAGGCCGCCGTCGGCGGCGGCGGCGCACCGGGCGTCACGCTGCCCAGCGCCGCCGTGGCGCTGCCCGAGGACCTGGCCGCGCCGCTGCGCTGGGGCGACGCGGTCCGCCGCGGCGCGGCGCCCGCCGTGGTCGGCCGGGTGGCGCAGGGCCGGCTGCTGCTCGACCTGCG
>Ga0335075_10003911_pt1 | contig 23377 bp, 21 predicted proteins | sample Lox_Sample_24_FD_206723 | JGI IMG/M metagenome (GOLD analysis project Ga0335075, IMG submission 206723) | Soil microbial communities from Loxahatchee National Wildlife Refuge, Florida, United States - Lox_Sample_2.4 | ecosystem: Environmental > Terrestrial > Soil > Wetlands | place: USA...
GTGCTGGCCCATCGGATCCAGCGGCGGCGTCTGCCCATGTGGATCTTCCTGGCCGGGGCGGCGCTGGTGGTGGGGAGCGCGCTGTCCGCCCTGAATGCGCAGTCCGCCGGATCGGCGTTATGGGGCGCGGTCCGATGGCTCGGCGTTCTCGTTCTCCTCGCGGAGGCGTTCAGCATCCTGCGCGATGAACCGAACGCCGCTCGCAAGATGGTCGACATCATCTCCTGTGCCGCGATCGTGGTTGTCTTCTTCGGCCTGCTCCAGAAAGAGGGCATCTACCTCCTGGTCGGGTCGCCGTATCAGGCCGGAAACATCCAGTCGTTCTTCTCGTACTACACGAACTACGGGGGGTTCGTGGCGATCGTCGCCGTGCTCGCGAGCGGCGAGGTCCTGGCCGCGCTGGATGAGCACGAGCGGACCCGGGCGATCGCCTACATGGGCGTGGTCGTGTTCATGCTGTTCGGCGTGGGGATCTCGGCGTCTCGGGGCGCGCTGCTGGCGCTCGGCGGCGGCTGGGCGGCGTTGCTCGTGCTCAGCCTGCGTCGCGGAGGCCTGGTCGTGCGGGTGGTGGCAATACTGGGCGTGCTCGCCGCCGCGGCATATGCGGCGACGCCGTCTTCCACCACGTCACGCTACGTCGCGCGGTTCTCGTCCCCACTCGGCTCACAGACCGAGGACCAGCAACGGTTCGCCCTCCAGAAGCTCGGGGAGCACGCCTTGGGCGAGAACCCACTGGGGATCGGATACAACAACTTCAGGTTCTATCTGGCCAAGCATCCGATCCCGCAGGCGAATCAGATCTTCTATCACAGCCATTTCACCGTGGTGCAGATCGGCCTGGACGCCGGCTGGCTCGGGATGGCCGGATTCCTGGTGCTGTACGGCGGCGCGATGCTCGGGGCGATCCGGGCCGGGCCGTGGCGAGGGCTGCGCAACATCGCGTGTGCCGCGGCACTGACCGGTTTCATGGCTCAGGGCCTGTTCGACTACCTGTTCTTCGAGATCTCGTTCGTGGCGATATTCGCGGCCCTGGTGTGGGGCGCGACGCGCCCACCTCCGGCCGCGCGAGGCCCGACACCCGCCGGCGAGCGGATCGAGCCGGCGGTGGTCTGACTCAGCCCTCCAGGAGGCCGCACAGGCCCGCGCAGAAGCGCTCGTAGTTCCAATGGCGCTCGGCGAACCGGCGGCCGGCGCCGCCCATCTCGATTCGTGTATCGCGGTCGGCGAGGAGGCGGGAAATCGCGTCGGCCCATCCGTGCGGATCGTCCGGCTCGACCCAGATGCCGCAGCCGACCGCCTCGATGTCGAAGGGAAAGTAGGGCGATCTCGTCGCCACCACCGGCTTGCCGAGGGCGAGGGCGTCCGCGACTTCGGTGAGACCGGTCAGGCGCCAGGGATCGCGCATCGGCACGGCCACGACGGACGCCGCCGCAATGTCGGCCAGCGCCCGCGTGGCGAGGTACTGGCCGGGAGCGTCGGGGTCGACGCCGTCGAGATCCCCCGGCCGGATCAGCCGGACCGCCGGGTTTGGGGGCTTGGCCACTTCCCGGGCCAGGTCGTAGAGCAGGGCCGGCGCGCCCGAGATCTCGAGCGCGCGGGCCAGCGTCGGCAGGTCGCGGTTTGACTTCCCGGCGCTGACCACGCCGTTTTCATCGCCCTGGGAGCGATACAGCGGCCAGCTCAGATCGGGTCCCCACGGCAAATGAACGATGCGCGCCCGCCGCCGCGGCAGCTCCCGGGCAAGCTCTGATGCCAGCGACTCGCTCAGGCAGACGAGCATGTCGTGCTGCGCCGCGGCGCGCCGCCTCACCGCGCTTCGGACCGGGTGGTGCACGACGGAGACGAACCGCGCCGCGGGCAGCAGAGGGCGGGCGAGCGCAAGCCCGGCGAGGCCGGTCTGATCCGCGCAGTACAGCGCGTCGATCGAAGCCATCCGGCGCAGGGCGTATGCCTCCTGATCGAGATGCCCGAGCACCCGTCGGCTGCGCGAGCTCACCAGGTCAAGCGGATTGCGCTCGTACGCCTCGTGGAACGGCGCGATGTCGACGACGTGGCCCGCGGCGGCGAGCGCGTCGACCCCCCACAGATGCTGGCGTGGCGTCGAGCCACGCTCCGAGGACTCCCACATCTTGCGCAGCGGGTAGTTGTTCAGAGCGCAGATCCTCGCCACCGGCCGGGCGATTGTAGGGCCGGGGCCGAAGTCGCGAGCCCTAAACTGGCCGGACGTGCTCGCGGGATCATCTGCGCCGTCGTCCGCCGTGATCGTTTCGCGTTATGCGCCCGGTTTCATCGGCGGCGTGGAGCGTTCCTGTGCCCTGCTCGCATCGGTGCTGGAGGACCGCGGCCTGCAGGTCAGCACCGTCTGGCCCGAGCGAGGGCCGGGGCGGTGGATCTACCGTCCGGGGCTGGGCTCGCTGTGGCTGTCGCGCGAAGTCGCGACGGATGGGCGCGTGAGCGCCGCCGACCTGGTCGTGACCAACGGCATCTTCGGCTGGGGCTTTCCCGTCTCGGTGCCGCGGATCCACGTCTTCCACGGCACGCTGGCCGAGATGGCCCGAGCCGACGCGGCCGGACTGACACCAGCCCAGCAGCGCGCCGCCGGGCTTCCACGACGGGAGTTGCTTCGCCGCCGCTGGGGCGGCGGGATCGCCGAAACGCTGGCGGGACGGCATGCCACCGTGGTATGCGTCTCGGAGTCCACCGCCGCAGAGATCCGCCGCTACTACCGGGTGCGGGCCGACGCGGTCATACCGAACGGCGTCGATCTCACGACGTTCAGTCCGCGTCCGCGCGCAGATGCCAGAGCCCAGCTCGATCTGCCCGCGGGTGAGCGGCTTGCGTTGTTCGCCGGCCGGCTGAACGCGAGCAAGGGCTCTGGCTTCCTGCTCGACGCCTGTGAGCGCGCCGGCTACCGCCTGATGATCGCCGGTCCGGCCCAGGATCCCCGAGCGCTCTACCTCGGGGCGCTGTCGCCGGCTGAGCTCTCGGTCGCGTATTCGGCCGCTGACTGCGTCGTCTTGCCGAGCCTGTACGAGGCATGCAGCTATGTGCTGCTTGAGGCGCTGGCCTGCGGGGTCCCCGTGCTGACCACGCGAGTCGGCAGCGTGCCGTCACTGCTGAGAAGCGTGCCCGAGTATCAGGCACTGTGCGTGGAGCCTCGCGAAGATGACCTGGCGGCGAAGCTCGACGATCTCCGGCATGCCGATACCGCGGCGGTGGTCGGACAAGCGCGCGCCTGGGTTACCGGGAGTCACGGTCTCGCGCAGTACGCCGCCAACTGGAACGCGCTGCTGGACAAGCTCGGAGTCGCCGACCGGAGACGATCGCATGCCGCCGCGAGTTCGTGAGCTCGCGACGGTGCCCGTGGAGACGCTGGCGCGTCTCACGGGCCTCAGGGCAAGCCCGTACGTGGCCGAGCTCATCGGCGAAGATCTGGCCGCGCTGCGCCGCTATCTCCTGAGTCCGTCCGCGCGCCACTCCGAAAGAGCCGCCGACGCGCGCGCGATCAGCGCGGACGAGTGCTTCGCGTTCGCGCAGGCTCACTTCGGGGTCGGACCGGTCCAGCACCCCGCCGAGATCAACGGTCTGCTGGAGCTCGCGCGACAGAACGGTGCACAAGTCGTGTGCGAGATTGGCTCGCGCGACGCCGGGACCAGCGTGCTGTTCAGCCGGGTACTACGGCCGAACACGCTCGTGGTGATGGACCTGTACGCAAAGAACAGGTGGCGGCTGCGTCGCGCCGCTCCACCCGGGCAAGCCATACACGTCATCGACGGCGACACCACGCATCCGCTGACGGTCGCCCGGCTGCGGCGCAAGCTCGGTGGGCGAGAACTCGACCTGCTGCTGATTGACGGGGACCACCGCTGGAGCGGAGTGCGGCAGGACTTCATCAATTACCGCCAGTTCGTACGTGACGGAGGTCTGATCGCCTTCCACGACATCTGCGAGGTCCGGGATCCCGATGCGGGGTTCACCGTTGACGACGTGCCGGCGTTCTGGAAGCTGATCAGCACCCTCTACCCCTCGCAGGAGTTCATCGAGACTCCCGGCCAGCAGGGGCTAGGCATCGGCGTCGTCCGCTATCGCCCCGAGGAGTCGATCGCGCCCGTGCTCGCGGCGGCGACCCCGCCGGAATGAACCCGTCTCGCCGGCGGCTGCGGCGCGTAGCGCGCCGCGGACTGGCCGCCGCATTATTGATCGCGGCTGCGGTCGTGATCGCGATCATCCTTTTTTCTGGCCCGAGCAACCAAGGCGAGGGCGCAGCGGCGGTCGGAAACAACCGGTTCGCCCGCGCGGCCGCCGCCTGCTCGAGGCAGGCTCCGGCCACGCCCGCATACCCTTCGTCGGCGCCGCTCCTGCTCGGGATCAGCGCGAGCATCAGGCTGGAGCAGGGAGCGGGTCGCTGCGAGGAGGCCCGGCTAGCGGCCCAGACGGGCGTGCACGCCGTGCGCGAGGACATCAGCTGGGCAGTGACCGAGCCGCGCGAGAACGAGTACGACTGGAGCAGCTACGACGGGGTCGTGCGTGCGGCGACAGAAGCCGGGCTGATCGTGCTGCCGATACTCGACGATCCGCCCAGCTGGGCCTCGCCGGCCCCCGGATGCCTGCCTTCGGACCCGGGGCCATACGCGTCGTTCACGGCCGCGGTGGTGGCCCGCTACGGGCCAGGCGGCCAATTCTGGCGCGAGAACCCCGACCTCCCCGACCGGCCACTGCTGTGGTACGAGCTGTGGAACGAGCCCTGGAATGCCCCGTGCAATCGCGATCCGGCGCTCTACGCCCGGCTCGTTGTCGCCGCGGTGACCGCCGGCCGGGCCACCAGCTCAGACGCCCGGTTTCTGATCGACGGGGACACCTACTACACGACGCTCGCCGGTAGGACCGCGGATTGGATCGCCGGCATGTACGCCGCGGTGCCGGACCTGGGGAAATACTTCGACGCTCTCTCCGTGCATCCGTACGGTGGAAACCCCGCGGTGCAGACGCCCGGCGACAACCCCGACGCCGAACCAGCACATCTCGTCGAGCAGGCGCACGCCGAACTCGCGGCACATGGCGACGGGGACAAACCCCTGTGGGTGACTGAAATCGGCTGGTCGACTTGCTCAGGGACCGGCGGGTGCGTGACCGAGGCCGAGCAGGCGTCGTATCTCGCCGAGTTCTTACGACTGGCGGTGACGACATGGCGCTCGTACGTGCGGGCGGTGTTCGTCTACGACCTCCGCGACATCGCGCCCGCGCCGGCCGACGATGCGCAGGACTGGTACGGCCTGTTGCGCCCCGACCTGTCACCGAAGCCGGCGTGGTGGGTTCTGCACAGCTTCGCCGATCAGCTCCAGGGCTAATCGCCCGCTCCGGACGGCGCCAGGATCCTCCACTCGGCCATCCGTCCACGGCGTCCAGTCCGTGGCGGAGCGTGCCGGCGACATGCCGATAGCCGTATGAGCGGGTCGCTAGTCCCGAACAGCGAGCCGGCACCGAACCAGCGCCTTCCCATCCAGCGACGGGATCGGGACAGGCGGCGCTCGATTTCTCCCGATCACCGCAATGACGCAGCCAGAGCCTGGCCGTGCGGCTGTCGCGCGGCCGCGGCCCACCACTCATTCAAGCTCGCCGCACCGCGCGCGCCGGATGATCTGCCGGTGGCTGCTGGCAACGATCGCGATGCTCGGGGCAGGCCTCACCATCGCGGCCTTGCCACCAATCGCACAGGCCGGCGGGAGTCTTCGCTCAACCAGTGCACGCGAACGGACAGCGCTTACCGTCCGGGACGGGACGCTCCATTGGACACGGGTTCCTGGCGTGTCCCGCTACGTGATGGCAACGGTGGCCGAGCGACGCCACACGACATTTCGAGTCGTGAGGAGCGTCACGTTGACGCCCCGACCGGTTCTGCGCCAAAGGGTCAGCTACCGCGTGCGGGCGGACCTGCGTGGCGCGCCCTGGTCACGGAGCGTGTCGATCACCTACGCCGAGTTCAACGGTCCGGTGCAGCCGGGCGGAGCGAAGTCGGGGACGCCGCAACCGAGCGGTGTGACGACCGGAGCCGGTGGCGGGCAATCTGCGCCCACATCGACCCAGCCCCCGACGCCCGCTCCACCGACGCCCACGCCTCCGTCGGTGAGCAAGCTGAAGGTGGGGGTGATGGATCTCGGCAACTACGACTACGCCCCGTTCGACTCGGCCTCGTTGTTCAGCGCAGCGGGCATCACGTACACGCGTGAGGATGTCGATCGCGGTGAGGACACGGGCACGTGTAACGCCACCGACTACGTGTGCACGGCGCTGCGCAACGGGATCACGCCGCTGGTGCTGTTTGAAGGATATGCCGATGCGAATATGACCAGCGAAATCGTCAGCCTGGCACAGAACCTCAACGACCTCGCCGCGACCTATCCGATCATGAACAACATGCACGTGATCGAATTCGGGAACGAGGTGTGGTGGGGGACGAGTGGTCCCGCCGAGGACGCCACCACGTACGGTGAGCAGTACAACGCCGCGCACGCCGCGCTCGCTGCCGCCGGCCTGGGCAGTTGGAAGTTGCTCGCCGACGGCGACGGCTTGGGCACCTGTGTGAACTCATACACGAGCCCCAACTGGATCAACCAGGTGATCGCCGCGCAGTCCGACGGCGCCGCCGGGATCGACGGCTGGACCGTACACCCGTACGGACCGATGACGACGGACTACGGCTGCGGCGCCCCCGGCCAGGGGTACGGCTGGCCCGAGGTGGTCGACTACCACAACATCGCGGTGGCGGCCGGTAGCGACGCTCCCTGGTATGTCACTGAAGTAGGTCAGTGCCTGGGTGGCGCCGGATGCAACGACCCCGTGCCGATGGGAAGCGCCGGCGACATGCCCGAGGGCGACGGCTCGGCCCCCTATTACACGCAGGCGGCCGACGTGCGTCAGTACCTGACCGACGCCGGCGGCGACGTCCGCACCGGCACCGCCGCCAAGTACCCGTGGATCGCGGCGCTCATCTTCTATCAGGCATATGACGACTCAAGCGGCTGGTTTGGCCTGCTCAGCAACGGAACAAATCTGGATCAGCCAGTCAACTTCGAGCGACCGGCCTTCACCGAGCTCGAGCAGTGGGTCGCCGCCAACGGCGAAGGGTGAAGCCCGGCTTTTACCCCTCGCCGTGCTCGGCGATCCATCGCGCCAGAGCGTCAAAGGCCGGTCGGCGATCCGAGGGGCCGTCTTGGCCACACACGCCCGCGGAGTTCTCCGCCAGCAGGCCATAACCGCCGGAACTGTCGTCACAGCTCGTGTACCAGTTGAAGTACACGAGCCAGGGATACGTTGACGCGGCATCGAGGTAACGCGTCATGTCGGCCGCCTGCGTCGCCGGATCGACGATGTCAGGGCATGCGTAGCCGGCGCTTATGCACTGCCCGACTTCGGTCACGTACCACGGCGCAGAGCTTCCATTGTTCACGGCGATCTGGTGCCAGCTGCGCACATCCGGCCAGCCGAAGCCATGAGGACCCGAACAATCCGAGGACAAGTCGGTATTCATCGGGCCATACGGATGCACGCTCCATCCGTCGACCTCGGCGGGTCCGGATGACATATGGCTGATGAACTCGGGAATCCAGTTTTCCGCGTGGTAGTTACCACATACCGCGGTCGCGTTCGCCACCAGCTTCCAGGAGGAGAGACCGTTCGCGGCGAGCGCCCGGTGAGCGGCGTCATATTGGGCGGCGTACTGGACGGCGTTCTCGTAGATGTAGACCTCGTTCCCGAACTCGATCGCGCTCAGCTTGTTCAGGCTTGGGTACACCGCGGCCAACGACGTGAGCCTGCGCGCGAGCGAGACGATCTGCGTGGCGGCCTGGGCGGGCGATACACCGCGCAGCGAGCCGTCAGGGCCAGGGTCGTATAGCACGAGCGGAGTCATGCCGTCGCTCAACGCCTTCGTCACCAGAGCGAGATTGCTCCCGTCACCAACTTCGAGACGCTCATAACGCACGCCGGCGCTCCGGAAGATCGAATCAACACCCCATCCGGTCGTGTTCTCGACCGAGACCATGAGCTGATCCCCGTCCTGGGTCGTGTGTACCAGCAACGGCCAAGTCAGCCTGACCGCGCGTGACCAGTGGGCGTGGCGAGCGCGCGCCCTCACCTTGTAGAGGACGGTGTGACCCCTCTTCGGCCAGGGCGTAAAACGAGTGCGGTTGACTACCCGGTAGCTCGTTTTCTGGGCGCCGACGACCGCCACCACATAACTGCGCACACCCGGAAGCCGGTTCCAGCGCAACGTGCCACCTCGCAGCCGGAGCCCGAGCGCGGGCGTCGCGGAGTCGCGGGCCGGCGCTGGGGTGGCGCCCGCCAGGAAGGCGGCCAAGAGAAGCGGCAGGACGATAGTGATGCGGCGCATGGCGATCGGTTCAAAGACAGCCGTCGTCCGCCAGCCACACCGGTTTCTCGCAGGCGCGTCAGAGCACGGACGACGGGAGCCTGTCCCAGTCGGGGCAAGCCTCCATACATCCCTGCTGACTCGACTACGTCGTCCGTAAAGGTGCGAACCGCGACGTTTCCGTCAAACGGCTTCTCAATTCGCCCGTAACCTGCCCCATTTGCCCCAAAATTTCCCGGAGACACCCAAGATGTGCGGAATTACCAAGGCAAAAGTGTGCAAACGCCATGATCTCCCCGGGCGGAACCGTGCAGGCTGCGCAGATCTTGTGAAGAAACGTGAGGGGTTTGCACCTGCGGCTCAGGTCGCCATCCACCATTCACCCTCGAGCCGCGTGAGCAGGGCGCGGCCCGACATGAGTACCCCGAGCAGATCGTCGTGGGGGGTGTAGACGAGGGAGCGCGGGCTGTAGCGGAAGACGGCTCCCCGATGCGCGAGAGGCGCGAGCAGCTGAGGCTCGACCCGTCCCTGGATCGCCGTCGCGCCGCCCGTGACGGCGTCGGCGAACAAGTCGTCGAGGACGGCGCCCGCTTGACGGGGCTGGGCCGCCACCTGGAGCACGTGGCCGGGCTCGGCGGGCGCCAGGAAATAGATGTACCAGCCCAGCACCTGGCCGTCCCGGCCCCGCACCAGCCGCCGCACCGGCGTTCCCCAGGTGCGGTTGTGATGCTGCTCGGCGAACAGCCATTCGACGAACGGCTCGTCGTAGTCGGGGAACAGCCGCAGCGATCGGGTGACCACGGGCAGGTGCTCGACGAGCAGCGCCGGGGTCAGCGGCTCGCTCGTCGTCTCGGGCGAACTCGGCATTCTGAAATAGCTCGCTGTGCGCGTGGCCGCGGAGTCGAGCGGCGACCACACGCGACGCGCGGGCACCTTGAGGTGCTCGCGCGGCCACAGGCGGCCGTGCAGCGCGCGATCGCCGAGGAAACCGAACGGTTTGTAGATCCGCGCCCAGGCCATGCAGCTCGGGTGCAGCATGTGGCCGCCGATCAGCTCGAATATCTGGCGCATCTCGTCCGAAGCGCCGTCGGTCACGGTCAGCTCCTGCGGACCAGCCAGGTAACGGCGCCACAGCAGGGCGCCGACGCCGCGGTTGCGCACCTTCGGATGGGCGATCAGGGGACCGGCCGCGCCCATGCGGATCGTGCGCCCGTCGAAGCGCATCCGGCGCACGTGCGAGGCGATGAAGCCCAGGATTTCGCCGTCGTCGTCCTCGTAGACGAGCGTGGGGATCTCGGGATCGACCCACGGGTGGCCGTACAGGGTGCGCTCGAACCACAGTGGAACTTCCTCCGGCGGGATGCGCCAGTCGGACCGGTCGACGAAGCGATACAGGGCCGCGAGCTGCGGGATCTCCTCGCGGCGCAGCGGTCGGATCTCGCTCATGTCGGTCGCGATCCCTCCGGCTCTGCTGTGACGAGGGCGGCGATCCGCTCGATCGTCCGGAAATCCTCGACCTCGAGGGAGTCGAGCGGGATCTCCACGCCGAACTCGAGCTCCATCTCGAACAGGAGTGTCACGAGCGCGAGCGAGTCGAGCAGCCCGCCGGCGATTATGTCCAGGTCGGAGGGTGGCGCAGGAACGCTGAGCGCCCGCTCGAACACGGCCTGGATCCGGGCGATCGCGGCGGGGTCAGCCATCGGCGGCGTCCCCGACGAATATCTCTCGCAGACGGCGGCGGTCAATCTTCCCGTTGATGTTCTTGGGCAGCTCGTCCAGAGCCAGCCAGCGCGAGGGGAGCATGTACGACGGCACCGCTTCGGCGAGCGCCTGACGCAGTTGGAGCTGATCGAGGTCGGCTCCGGGCAGCGATGCCCAGGCGCAGCAGATCGCCGTGCCCTCAAAGCCGTCGCTTGGCGCGCCCACCACCGCGCACTCCGCCACGCCCGCGACCGCCGTCAGCGCAGCCTCGATCTCGCCCAGCTCGATGCGGTAGCCGCGACTCTTGATCTGAGTGTCCTTGCGGCCGAGAAAGTGCAGTAGCCCGTCCGGGTCGCGGCGCCCCAGGTCTCCGGTGCGGTACAGCCGGTGCCCGGTGTCCGGGTCGAGCACGAACGCGGCGCGGCTGCGCTCGTCGTCGCGCCAGTAGCCGGGACTCAGTCCCACGCCCGCGATGCACAGCTCGCCGACCTCTCCCGGCGCCACCGTCCGCAGTTCGTCGTCGAGCACGAGGATGTCCTCGCCGGCGCAGGGACGGCCGATTGGGACCGGCGTCGCGGTGTCGGCCGGGAGATCGGGCAGCGTGTACCAGCTCGACGCGATCGTCGTCTCCGTGGGTCCGTACAGGTTGGTGTAGGCGGCGTGGGGGACGCGCTGCATCCAGTGCGCGAGCACGGGTGTCGGCAGCACTTCCCCGCACCAGAGGATCCGTCGCAGCTGTGGGAAGTCGCCCTCGCGGATGGCGCCGAAGCGGGCCATGTAAGCGAACGTCGAGGGCACCGAGAACCACTGGGTGAGCTCGGAGTCGCGGATGAAGGCGGCCAGCTGCGCGGGCAAAAGGACGCTGGGTGGAACGAGATGGAGCTCGCCGCCGGCGGACAGCGTGCCGTAGATGTCGAAGGCGGAGAGGTCGAAGTGAAGTGGGGGATGCCCGGAGACGCGCTCACCCGGCTCGTGCCCGAAGTAAGCCAGCGCCCAATCGAGGAACGCGCCGACCATCGCGTGCGTGATCACGACGCCTTTGGGGGTGCCGGTCGAGCCTGAGGTAAACAGCAGACTGGTCGGGTCCTCGGGCCGCGCGGTGGCGGACAGGGGCTGATCGCTCAGCGCGTCCTCGTCACCGGGACCGAACGACGCGCCGGCCAGCGGGCCGCCCACGGCGCCCACCGGGACGTCGCTGTTCAGGGCGCTCAGCAGTGCGGCTGCATCGGGGATGGCGAGCAGGAGGCGGGGCTCGGCGGCGGCGAGGATCCGCTTGACGCGCGTGGCAGGGTTGGAGATGTCGAGCGGCACGTAGATCGCACCGGCCTTCAGCGCGGCGAGCATGCTGACGATCGCCGCGGGAGACTTCGGTTGGAGCAGGCACACCCGGTCGCCGGCCCGCACGCCGGACTCGACCAGCAGGCGCGCGAGGCGGTTGGACCGCCGTTCGAGCTCCTCGTAGCTCAGGCGTTCCTCACCCATCACCACGGCCGTCGCGGCGGGCCTGCACTCGACCGAGCGCGACACACGGTCCTGGAGCAGCTCGGTCAAGGGGTCAACGCCGCGCGCGCGCGATCGAACACCACCCCGGTGTGGTGCAGGTCTTCCTCGGAAGGCGGGATATCGAGAATGAACGCGCGGAAGCCCAACCGCATGTACCGCTCGAGCTCGGCGGCGACGACGTCGTAGCTTCCCACCAGGTACGGGCAGAACGTGGCGTAGTTCTCGAACGGCCACAGCCAGTAGGGATCCTCCTCGCCCCCGGCGACGGCGCCCAGCTCCGACAGTTGCCGGTGCCACTGGGAATCCGACACCTTCATCGCGAGCTGGTGCGCGATCTGTCCCTTGCGATCGGCCGGGAAGCGCGCCCGCGCGACCCGCCAGGCCTCCTCACCGCTCGGCCGCGCGACGATCCCGACCCGTATACCGGAGTCCTTGCCCGCTTCGCTGGTCTCCTCCCCGGAACGCTTCGGGTACTTGACCGCGATGGCACCGATCTGTTCGGCCGCCGCGCGCCCCGCCTCCGAAGAGCCCGAGATCAGGAAGCCCGGCTGGAGCTCGGGCCCGAGCTCGGGCGTCATGCGCAAGTTGTTGACGGTGTAGTAGCGCCCGGTGAACGTGACCGTCTCTCCGGCCAGCAGCCGCTTCATGATCACGCCGTATTCGGTCGTGCGCTCGTAGCGCTCGTCGTGCGGAGTCTGGTCGCTCAGGGCCACGAGGTCGTTACGAAACCCCCCGGCCACCAGGTTGAGCCACAGCCGGCGGCCGTGGACGTAGCCGAGCGTGGCGACCATCTTGGCCGCCGTGTAGGGATGCATGTATGCCGCCTGGACGGCGACGAGTGGGGCCAGGCGCTCCGTGCTCTGGACGATCAGCTGCGAGACGAGCCAGGCGTCGACGAGCCCGTTGTCGGTGTAGACGAGCATCCCCTCGCAGCCGGCGGCCTCGCTCCAGCGGGCCACCTCCGCCACCCGGCGGCCGTATTCCTCATGCGGGATTCCCCTGGACTGGGGACAAGTGGAGAAAATCGCGAGGTCCATCAGCGGCGCCACCTCACGTTGGGTAGCAGGTCAGCCCCTCATTCCGCGATCGGGCGGCTCCTAGCGGTCGATCATCGGTGCCGCGATCATCGGTGGCGTGGCACGCCCGCCGGACCGCCCCCGTACTTCCGGGCCTTCTGGCTGTCACGAAAGCGGAGCACCTCGGCGACGGTGAGCATCATGATCTTGAGGTCGAGCGCCAGCGACCAGTTCCGGATGTAGTAGTTGTCCCACTCGACCCGATCGGCGATTGACGTCTGGCCGCGCAGGCCGTTCACCTGGGCCCAGCCGGTGATGCCCGACTTGACCCGTAGCCGGTCGTCGTAGCGGTCGACCTCCGCCCCGAATTGCGCGGCGAACTGGGGTCGCTCAGGCCGCGGCCCGACGATGCTCATCTCGCCGCGCAGGACGTTGATCAGCTGCGGCGCCTCGTCCAGCGAGCTCTTTCTGAGCCAGCTCCCGAAGCGGGTGCGCCGGTCCTCGCCCTCGATGCCGCCCGGGGCGCAACCTTCGGGCGGCACGAACGCGTACTCGCCTTCCGCATTGGCCTCGCGCATCGTGCGGAACTTGAGGACGTCGAACACCCGGCCGTCGCGGCCGACCCGGCGCTGGCGAAACAGGATGGGACCGGGGGAGCTGAGTCGCACTCCGGCGGCGACGGCGGCCATCACCGGCGCGAGCGCGACGAGCGCCAGGAACGCCAAGGTCCGGTCGATCGTGTGCTTGACCGCGAACTGCCATCCGCGGGGATTGGTGGGACGCAGTGAGATCAGCGGAATGCCACCGACGTGGTCGAGGATCGCCCGCTCGTTGATCGCCTCGAACATGCGCGGCACGATCGACACCCCGACGCCGAGCTGCTCGCACTCCCTGACCTTGTCGACCAGTGCGCGGTCCGGCTCGGACGAGAAGGCGAGGATTACGCGCCGGGCGCCGGTCCGAGTGATTGCCGCCTCGAGGTCCTCCGGGCCGCCCAGAACCGGAACGGTTGCGCCGGCGGTCCAGTCCGCCTTCGGCATCGGATCGGAGTCGAGAAAGCCGACCGGGCGCAGGCCGTAGCCCGAATCGGCGGTGAACCGCTTGACGAGGTGCTCGCCGATCACTCCCGCGCCAACGATCAGCGTCGGCGTGGCCAGGGCGACGTTCCGTACCGCCTGGGCTCGGATCGAGCTGAGCATTATCCGGGCGAGGCTCAGGTACACCAGCGCGAACAGCCACAAGCGCACCGCGAGCGCGACCGGGTGGTCGCCGCCCAGGATCGAGCCGGCGGCCACCATCAGCATCGCGGACAGCGATGTCACGCCGAGGACGTGAGCCGCCGTGTCGAGCGGGGATGTGTGCAGGCGCTCGTCCGGATCATTGCGTGCCCGGAGGATCAGCAGTGTCAGCGCCGGGAAGATCGCGGCCAGCCAGCCCGCACCGGCGCCGGGCCGGATCGGGGCGGCGTAGAACGCGGCCGTCGAGGCCAGACACAGCATCATGGCATCGACGAGCAGCCGCATCTGTGACCAGACGCGACCATCGAGCAGCCGGGCGACAGCGGTCGCGGTGTAGCCCGAGGGCGGGCGCCCGACCCCGATCAGCCGTGAGCGTTCGGCGTGTGACGCGACGTCGGGCGTCATCGCCGGATCTCGCCGCGTCGCGTGAACGAACGGCGCGTGGTTTCGACCTTACGAGCCACCATCCGTGTCGCTTCCAGCCTTTCTTAGTCCGTCGGCCGACTGTATTCCCTTACAGATCCCTACCAAAGCGATCATACCAGCCTAAACCCGCGAAATCTCTACTAAGAGCGGTCAAGAATCGCCTATTCGACGCATTGCTGAGGCCCTGGCGCCGGCCAACTAAACGGGCGTACGATGTCCGGCAAATTCCGGCTCAGGAGGCACTGCGATGTCCCGACTCGTCCGAATGGATCAGACAGGCCACACGACGGTGGCCGAGTGGACGGCTGAGGACCCTGTGTCCGTCGAGGCCGCGGTGGGCGCGTTCAGGGCGCAGCTCGATCGGGGCTACTACGCCGTGGTGTCGCGAGGCGAGGGGTGCGCCGAACAGGTTCGCGAGCTCCCGCTCGACGCTCAGCTGGTGATCCTGCGCCGGCCGATCGCGGGAGGCTGACGGCGTGAGCCCGCCCGGCGCCACGGCACCCCAGCCGCCGCCGCCTTCACCGCGGCCGGCGTCCCCACCGGCGCAGGCAACCGCGAGTGGGGCGCTTCCCGAGCTCGCCGCGGTCTTCTGGCGTCCTCGGGTGAGCGACCGCTCGCTGCGGCGGACCGGTCGCCTGTGGACCCTGTTCACAGTCGGGCAGACGGCTCCGTTCGTCCTTGGCGCCGCCGTCCTCGCATGGCTGCGACCCGTGCTCGCGCCGGTGTCGGTGATCTTGCTCGTACACGCCTGGGCGATTCCCGAGCTGTACGCGGCGCGCGGCGCCGGCGTGGTGCGACGGGCCCGTCATCGCGACCACCCGGCGGAGCCGGTGGCGCTCGGGCTGCTCGGAGACCTCATCGACCACTACGCCCGGGAGCTCCATTCCCGGACCCGGCTCGTGCTCGAGCGCGGACGGCTGGGGATATGGCTCGTGGGGGAGGCCGGGGCGCTGCTGATCCGGCCCGGGGGACGTCGCGTCCACTGCTATTGCGTCAGGGTGCCCGACCCGCAGCTACCGCCCAGCGACCGGACGGCGCACCTGCTGCTGGCCCTGCGCACCGACGAGACGGGATTCGCGACGGTCGCGAACCTGGCGTTCTCGGGCGCGCGGTGGCGGCTTCGCCGGCGCCTGCCGAGTGACCGCCGCGAGGCCCTCGACGCCGCGGGGCGCGCCCGGGCCGGCTGACAGGCCGGGAGATCGCACAAAGGCCGCGAGGAACATCGCGGATACCCGAAGTTTGGCCCCAGGGCCAATGTACGCTGGCGCGCAAATACCGATCATTCTGGCCATGACCCGCCCACTCACAGCCTCCAAGGTCCTTCTAGTGGCGGATAGGCGGACGGCCAGCTCAAGCCGCCAGACCGTCCCGATCCGGCGGTACCGGCTCGCCCGGGTCCGCCTCGACCCCCGGTCCACGAGCCCCGAGTCCCGCTTCGACTACCTCAAGCGCGTCTACGACTGAAGCGCCCTCGGTGAGGGACTCTTAGCGAGTCCTTCATGAGCCGTTTTATCGCGGGAGTACGCTTAGCGCATGCAAACTCAAGTTGAGGCTCACCGCTCGCGTACACCGGCAGTTGTCCGGAAGGCAGTAGCCGGTCTCGTCTTGGTCGTAGCCGCAGTCTTAGCGATCAAGCTCGTTATCGGGTTCGTGACTTGGCTTTTCGGAACGATCGTGATCATCGCGGTTGTCGCGGCGATCCTGTGGGCGGTCAAGACGCTCGTCTGGTGACCTAGGGCCCATCGCCAGCATGGGCTACCTGATAATCGTGTTCTTCTTCGGCCTGGCCGGCGGGATCGTCGGGCGGATCAAAGGGGGCTCGTTTTTCCTCTGGTTCCTGATCTCGGCCTGCGTGCCGTTCATCGGGCTGCTCACCGCGGTCTTCTCCCGCTGGGAGAATCGCGAGCTTCGCCGTCAGTGCCCCGGGTGCGGGGGAGTCGTGAAGCTGCACGATGCGCTGTGCACCTCGTGCGGCACCGAGCTCGAGTTTCCCGATGTCGCGATCGCCTCGAAGGCGGCCGTGCGGGAGGGCCTCGCGGCCGGTCCTCGGGCCGGCTAAGCGGGGCCGTAAAGCTTCAATCTGCGCCCAAATAGCGCTGTTACACTCGCCTTCCGCCCAGTGCGGATTGGCCGCGCGTACCCCGGCGCGGGACTCTCGAACAGGAGGCAAAGCGCATGCGTGCAGTCGACGCCCTGATGGAATGCCTAAAGGCCGAGGGCGTCGATGTCGTATTCGGCCTCCCCGGTGGCGCCAACCTTCCCACCTACGACGCGTTCTACGACGCGGGAATCCGTCACATCCTGGTCCGCCACGAGGCGGGCGGCGGACACGCCGCCGAGGGCTACGCGAAGGCGACGGGCAAGGTCGGCGTCTCGCTCGCCACGAGCGGTCCCGGCGCGACCAACCTGATCACCCCGATCTGCGACGCGATGATGGACTCCGTCCCGGTCGTGTTCATCACCGGTCAGGTGCGCACCGAATTGCTCGGCACCGACGGCTTCCAGGAGGCGGACATGATCGGCATCAGCATGCCGATCGTCAAGCACAGCTTCATGATCCAGGACCCGGTCGAGATCCCGCGCTCGATCCACGAGGCGTTCCACATCGCTCGCACCGGCCGGCCCGGACCGGTGGTGGTCGACATTCCGCAGGACCTGAGCCGCGCGGACATCCCATATGAGCCGGTCAGCGACGTCCGATTGCCTGGCTACCAGCCGACGACCGAGGGCAACCAGAAGCAGATCCGGATCGCCGCTAAGGCGCTCGCCAACTCGCGCCGGCCGATCATCTACGCCGGCGGCGGCGTGACCAACGGCAATGCGGCCGCCGAGCTGACCGAGCTGGCCACGTCGGATCGGTTCCCCGTCACCTGCACGGTGATGGGCCTCGGGGCGTTCCCCGGAACGCACGACCAGTGGCTTGGGATGCTCGGCATGCACGGGACCCGCTCGGCGAACTACGCCATGGACGAGGCCGATCTGATCGTCGCGGTCGGCGCACGCTTCGATGACCGCGTGACCGGCAAGCTGTCGGAGTTCGCGCCGCGGGCAAAGTTCATCCACATCGACATCGATCCGGCCGAGATCTCCAAGAACGTGCCGGCCCACATCCCGATCGTGGGCGACGCCAAGAACATCCTGCCCCGGCTGACCGCCGAGTACCGGGCGGTGGCCGCCGATCCTGGTCGCCTCGAGGAGTGGTGGTCGCGGATCCGCGTGTGGCAGGAGCGCCATCCGCTTCGTTACGAGGACTCGAGCGACGCCGAGATCAAGCCCCAGTTCATGATCCAGGCGCTGTACGAGGCGACCGCAGGAGAAGCGATCGTCACCAGCGACGTCGGCCAGCATCAGATGTGGGCCGCCCAGTACTACCAGTTCCCCGCCCCGCGGCGGTGGATCAACTCCGGCGGCCTCGGAACGATGGGCTTCGGCCTGCCCGCGGCAATGGGCGCCAAGGTCGGGTGCCCGGACCAGACGGTGGTCTGCATCGCCGGCGACGGCTCGGTCCAGATGAACATGCAGGAGCTCGCGACGTGCGCCCAGGAGGGCATCGCGATCAAGGTGTTCATCATGAACAACGGCTACCTGGGCATGGTCCGCCAATGGCAGGAGCTGTTCTGGGACAAGCGCTACAGCCAGGTCGATACAGGCCAGTGGCCCGACTTCGTCAAGCTCGCCGCTGCGTACGGCGCCACCGGCCTCCGGTTCTCCGACAAGCACACGCTGGTGAGCGATATGAAGGAGGCGCTGGCCCTTGACGGTCCGGTCCTCGTCGACGTGCGCGTCACGCGCGAGGAGAACACCTACCCGATGATCCCCGCCGGGCAGCCGGCGCGGAACATGGTGGGCTGAGGCATGGGCGAGCCAGGGACCAAGGAAGTCCTCTCGCTGGACGAGCTCGAGGCGGTGGCCGGCCTGCGCACCGGCCGCAAGCACATCCTGTCGATCCTGGTCGAGAACAAGCCGGGTGTCCTGACCCGGATCGCCGGCCTGTTCGCGCGCCGCGGCTTCAACATCGACACGCTCGCCGTCGGGCCGACCGACGACGAGCGTCTCTCGCGGATCACGCTGACCCTCGACGGGGCTCTGCATCCGATCGATCAGGTCACCAAGCAGCTGCACAAGCTCGTCAACGTGCTCAAGATCCGTGATCTCGAGCCGCGCGAGACGCTCGCCCGCGAGCTGGCGCTGTTCAAGGTGTCCGCGGACGGGGCCAGCCGCGCCGAGGTCATGCAGATCTGCGAGATCTTCCGCGGCAAGGTCGTCGATGTGACCAAGCGCTCGATCGTCGTCGAGCTCACGGGCACGTGCGACAAGGTCGACGCGTTCGAGCAGCTGGTCCGGCCGTTCGGGTTGATCGAGATGGCGCGCACCGGCGAGATCGCGATTGCACGAGGCCGGACCGAGACCTAGCTGTCCTGAGAGTTTCGCTCGGCGCTCGCCCCGGTAGCCTCCTCGCATGACGCAGATCGCCTCGGGGCGCTCCCTGTCGTGGGGCCGGCTTCATCCGGAGACGGCTAGGCGACTGGGTGATCGCCTCGATGCCGCGCTTCGCCGGGCGCGCGCCACCGGTGAACAGACGCTGGCCAGCATCACGTCCGAGGTTGGATCCGGGATCGACCCGACCGCGGCGGCGGTGGCATCCCGGCGTCCCGGCGAGCCGTGGTTCTGCCTCGAGCAACCCGACCGCGAGGGGTCGGCGCTGACGGCGATCGGCTGCGTGCGCGTGCTCGAGGCCCGCGGTGCCGATCGCTTCGGTGAGGTCGGTCGAGCCTGGTCGGACCTGGCGGCGGACGCGCTCGCCGACGATCTCGACGGGCCGCCCGGCTCCGGGCTCGTGGCGGTGGGGGGCTTCGCGTTTGCCGATGCCGGCGGCGGGTCGGCGCGCTGGGAGGGGTTCGCGCCCGCCTCCATGGTCGTGCCGGAGCTGTCGCTCGCGCGCCGGGGCGAGCGCGTGTCGTTGACGGTCAACGTCGCCGTCGCACCCGATGACACGGTTGAAGATCTGCGGGCGCGGGTTGATGCGCGGCTGGCCGAGCTGCACGCGCCCGCGCTGCCTCTGCTTGATCCCGCGCCGGCGGGGACCTACCGGGTGCTCAGCCCGATGCCGCCGGCGCATTTCGAGGAGGCGGTCGCGCGTGCGGTTGAGCGGATCCGGGCCGGCGAGCTCGAGAAGATCGTGCTCGCGCGGGACGTCGAGGTGCACGCGCCAGTCGAGCACGACGTGGGCGCCGTGCTCGGATTGCTCCGCGAGGCGTTCCCCTCTTGCTACGTGTTCGCGGTCGGCCGCGGCGACGGGGTCTTCATCGCGGCCAGTCCCGAGCTGCTGGTCCGGCGGGAGGGGCAGCGAGCCTCGACCGTCGCGCTTGCCGGGTCGATCCGGCGCAGCGCGGACCCGGCGATCGACGACCATCTCGGCGAGCAGCTGCTGCGCAGCGAGAAGGACCGTGAGGAGAACGCAATCGTCGCGCGCCGGATCGCCCGGGCCCTGCGGCCATTTTCGGTGTGGGTGACCGCCGCCTCCGAGCCATCGCTGGTGCGCGTGGCCAACATCCAGCACTTGGGCATGCCGATCCGGGCCCAGCTGGGCTCGCCGCTCAGTGCGATCGAGCTGGCCGGCGTGCTGCACCCGACGCCGGCCGTCGGCGGCGAGCCGTGGCCGGTCGCGTCGCCCCTGATCCCAGCGCTCGAGGGGCTCGATCGGGGCTGGTACGCCGGGCCCGTGGGGTGGACCGACGCCACCGGGGACGGCGAGTTCTGCGTCGCCCTGCGGTGCGCGCTGCTGCGCGGGCGCCTCGCGCACCTGTACGCCGGCGGCGGGCTCGTCCGCGACTCCGACCCCTCAGCCGAACTCGCCGAGACCGAGGTCAAGCTCGGCGCACTGCTCTCGGTTCTGTCGGGCTGACCGTCCGCCTCCGCCCCGCCATCCGCAGGTGAAATTTCCGCCATTCCAGGTCCGGTTGCCGACTAATTCCGGATTTTTCATCCCCACAAGGAAGAATCCGTCACTAGCCGCGGGTAAAGCGCGGAATGGCGGAAATTTCGGGTTGGGCGGGGGTCAGCCGCGAGGGAGGGTGCGGATTGCGGCCAGGCCGGCGTCGGCGGCGCGGCGGTGCAGAGCGAGGTTCTCGACCCGGTCGGTCCGGACCTCGATGATCGTGGTCCCGGCGCCCGCCACCGACCGCTCGACCGCGATGCGAAGTTCCTCGACGCTGCCCGGGCGTTCCAATCCACACCCGTAGAGCGCGGCGGCGTGAGCGAAGTCGAGGCCGTGAGGGGTGGCCACGTGCTCCTCGAACGCATCCGCCTCGCCGGCCACCGGCAGGAAATGGAAGATGCCGCCCCCGTCGTTGTTGAGCAGCACGATCGTGAGCGCCAGGCCCAGCCTGCGTGCGGCGAGCAGGCCGCCGATGTCGTGGGCCAGCGCGACATCGCCGACGAGCAGCACCACCGGTCCCTGGCCGACGGCGGCCGCGCCGAACGCGGACGACACGGTGCCGTCGATCCCGTTTGCCCCGCGGTTGGAGAGGACGCGCGGGCCGCCCTCGCGAGCGGGGAGGTACAGCTCGACGTCGCGGATCGGCATCGAGGAGGCGACGAACAACGTCGTGCCGGCGTCGAGCCACTGCCCGAGGCTTCGCGCCACCAGCGGCTCGGACAGCTGCTCGCCCAGGGCCTCCACGAGCGCCGCGGCCGCGGCGTCGTCGGCGGCGCGCCACGAGGTCATCCATTCGCGCTCGAGCGGAACGATCCGGCCGGCGGTCAGCCCCTCGAGCAGAGCGGCCAGCGGCGCGCGCACACGCTTTCCGACGACCGCGTCGGGGTCGTGCCAGGTCCCGTCGCGATCGATCGCGATCTGGGTCGCGTCAAGGCCGGCCAGCCAGGCGCGCAGCGGCTTGGAAGTGGGCAGATCGCCCGTCCGGATCACGAGCTCGGCGCGGTGCGCGGCGGCGAACTCCGGGTCGCGCAGCAAGAGGTCGTAATGAGCGATTGCCGCGAAGCCTTGCCGGGCGCCCGACAGGGGGTCGGCCAGGAGCGGGATCCCGGCCCGTGCGGCGAACCCGGCCAGCTCACGGGCCGCGGTCGCGTCGCGGTCGGCGCCGGCCACGATCACCACCCGTCCGAACGGGTGACGTCCGTCCGTGGGCACGCTCTCGACCGCGGGATCCACCGTCACGTACGGGCGTCCGTCTTCGCGGCCGGTCGGGTCCTCGGGCAGCGGCGCATCGAGGGTCAGCGGCTCGCGCAGGGGGAAGTTGAGATGGACCGGGCCGGGAGTCCCGGCGGCGGCAGTCCAGTACGCGCGGCAGGCCAGCGTGCGGATGAAGCGCATCCCCGCCGGCGTCGCCGCGTCGACCCCGACCTCGAAGAACCACTTGACCGCGTCGCCGTACAGCTTGAGCTGGTCGATCGTCTGGCCGGCCCCGACGTCGCGCAGCTCGGGAGGACGGTCGGCGGTCAGCACGATCAGCGGCACGCGCGCGTACCGTGCCTCGATCACCGCCGGCGCCAGGTTCGCCGCCGCCGTCCCGGAGGTGCAGGTGATGGCGACGGGCCGGCACGAGCGCTTGGCGGCGCCCAGGGCGAAGAAGCCGGCAGACCGCTCATCGACGTGGGACCAGGCGCGGATCCGAGGCTCGCGCACGAGCGACAGGACGATCGGGGTGCACCGCGAGCCGGGCGACGTGCACGCGTGCTCCATCCCGCAGCGGGCCAGCTCGTCGCAGAATGCGCGCAGAAGCAGGTAGGTGTCGGTGGCGCTCATGATGAGATGTCCGCAATGGCGCCGGCCGTCATCCTCCTGCACGGTTTCACGCACACCGGAGCGAGCTGGGACCCCGTGGTCGCGGCGCTCGGGGAAAGCTACCGCGCGGTCGCGCCCGATATCCGCGGCCACGGATCGAGCTCGGACCGCGAGCCGATGACGCTCGAGGGCGTCCTCGAGGATCTGCACGCGCTCACCCCGGACCGTTTCACCCTGGTCGGCTACTCGATGGGCGGCAGGATCGCGCTCCATGCGCCGCTCGCGATGCCCGACCGGGTGCAGCGGCTGGTGCTGATCGGGGCCAGTCCCGGGATCGCCGATCCGGCCGAGCGCCGGGCGCGACGCGCGGCCGACGAGCGGCTCGCCCAAGAGATCGAAGCGTCGACCATCGAGGAGTTCGCGCGTAGATGGGCGCAAACGCCCGTGCTGGCCGGGCAGCCGCCGGACGTACTCGCCGCCGCGCACGTGGATCGCCTGCGCAGCACGCCTACCGGGCTGGCCGGGGCGCTGCGCGGTCTCGGAACGGCCGCGCTGCCGTCGCTGTGGGAGCGACTGGGCGAGATCCAGCTACCGGTGGCGCTCGTCGTTGGGGAGCGCGATCAGAAGTTCCGAGAAATAGCCGCCCGGATGGCGTCCGAGCTGCCCCGCGCCGAGCTGGTCGTGGTGCCCGGGGCCGGTCACGCCGTCCATCTGGAGGCGCCCGGCGCGGTCGCGGAAAGTCTCTAAGCGGCCTGGAGGATCGCCGGCGCGGCCGGACCGCACTGGTACAGGTCGTCGGCGAGGCGAGTCGCCGTGACCTCTTCCCAGCGGCCGGTCTCGATCAGCGTGCGGCACAGGTTCTCGACGTCGATCAGCGCGGTCTGCGCCTCGATGTCGGTCTCCAGGTCGCGGCTGAAGATGAGGTTGTCCGCGGCGTAGCGGATGCGCTGCTGCTCGTCGTCGAGCAGCTTGCTCGGTCCCATGTCCTCGAGGATCTTCATGACCCGGCGGTATGCGCTGGAGCGTTCAGGACTCATTTCGGTCTCCTAGAGCGGAAGGCTCTGTGTTAGGCATCATCGTCGGCAGGTGAGCCGGCGGCTTTAGCCTTCCGTCCAAATTTCTTCTGCGTTCAGTTGTACCCGCGCCCATTCGTGTGATCCGTGAGTTGGATCACACGACGTCGCCGTACCAGCCGAGCAGACCTTCCCCGAGCCCGTGCCCCGACGGAGGGGCGATCCGGCCGTCGACGGGCGCGAGCGGGTCCGCGCGATCGGCGAACAGGCCGAGCGTAGCCAGGCCGCAGGGCCGATCCGGGACGATCGCCACCGCCGCATGGAGCGCGGCGGCGATTCCCAGAGGCCCGTCCAAGGTCGACGCCAGG
>Ga0335075_10003912_pt1 | contig 23376 bp, 23 predicted proteins | sample Lox_Sample_24_FD_206723 | JGI IMG/M metagenome (GOLD analysis project Ga0335075, IMG submission 206723) | Soil microbial communities from Loxahatchee National Wildlife Refuge, Florida, United States - Lox_Sample_2.4 | ecosystem: Environmental > Terrestrial > Soil > Wetlands | place: USA...
CGCCTGTGACCACCTGATAGCCCTATAAGCCAAAGAATATTGCTTGGTGGACAGACTGACCAAGATGACCTTAACGCCGAAAGGCCCCATTTCGTTTCGAAGGATATCACTCCAATGGTTTACGGCGGCACAGCTGGCACCATACATACCTTGCCAAACCGATGGGTAGACTCCGGCAATACTGCCGATATTGACAATAGTCCCTTTTGATCTGATGAGCATAGGAGCGAATGCTTGTGTGACGGCAACGCGTGAAAAAAGATTAACCTCCATAGCTTTCCTTGCATAATTTAGGTCTGCGTCTAGAATCGGACTTGAATAGCCTGATTATCGCCATCAGCAGTTTTTTTGGATTTTTTTTTTTTTTTTTGAAGGATCTCACCAATTCCAGCATTGTTGACAAGGATATCAAGTGTTCCTGCAGTGGCCTCTTTAACACTTTCCACGGCACTTTTGACAGACAATTTGTCAACGATATCAAGTGGCAGCACGTTCATGCCCATCTTCTTCAAATGCTGGATCTTGGACAAGTCTCGGGCTGTTGCGAAAACTCGAAGTCCTCTTTGATGGAAAGACTGAGCAAGGGCATCTCCAATGCCTCCTAGACTGCATCCCGTAATAAGAACGGTCTTTTGGACAGAGGCAGACATCATTGTCATTTGAAAATATATGGCAGACTGAATGGGTGTGGAGCATGGACGGGAGCTTCTGAGATAGATAAGGAGACGGTCTTGTACTGTACATATGTATGAATACATGCAATCAGTATCAAAATACCTGAAGGGACTGCATACATGCGCAATAATTGGGCACGTCGTAAAAGCAACGGCGTAACATTTCGTCCGGCCACGTGAGACGTCATCTACGGAATGCATAGATCTACCGGAACTCCGCAGAGACGGTTGCATATTGTATTCACCAGAAACAAGAAGGTGAATTGACAGTGCAGCCAGAATATCTTTGAGGTAAGTCCTGGGGCCTAAAATGCAACAAGGAATGTCTTCTTCTTTGGTAACACAAGATTGCAAGAAGTCTTTTGGTGGTTGCAGGTTTCGTGTGGCAAAGTGGTGTCTGTGGGCCACCGTAGCGATCGCCCCTTCTGCAGCGATCCGATCGCGGCTTCTAGACGAGTTCCAGGGCCTGCGTGTCTGTTTCAGCTGGTACAAACCACCGACACACCAAGCGGAACCCCCCCCGTAATAGTTGGCGATCCTATTGCATGTGCGCCGCTCAACCAAAAGTGATGCGCCATGCACACCACTGCATGCATGAAACCAACCCTACAGGTGACATAGAGTGAAGGCGCCATCCCCCATCATTCCATTTCAGGCGGTTAACGTGGCTTCCTATGTTGAGTGTCCAATATTTGTGTGTTCAACAGGTTGGATGCCTTGACTTACTTTTGCTGGCAGTGGCATCCTGGTGTGGGCCAGCGTGCCAGCAAGACCCTGGGAGAGCGATGGCAATGGTTCCTCTCGTGTTGCTTTCCTGTTGGACTGTAGCAATATAGATTGTCCCCTTCCTAAGAAGCAAAGAGGCAGACGAAGAATCCCGAAAAGGATGGACTTTGAGCCTATTCGGGAATAGTTGCATACATTTCAAGATACCGCCTACCGCCCCGTCCCGAACGGCGACCGAGCACATCGTACTGCCTGACTAACGTAACGAACACGATCCTTATGTGATTCACCAGCTTCTTCTTCGCCTCCCGCACTCTTCTTCCTTCTCAATTATACTTCCACTCGTACAAGACATCCATCGCTCCCATTTTCCACCGTCCTTCACAAGCTACCTCAACCTTGCCACAGTCGGATCGCTGTCACTGCACTTTTCTGCCCTGTCACAAAGACAACATTCCTTTCATCAAAAAAGACACCTTTGATATCCTCGGCCTCTGCAAATCACAGGCAACACTCAAGATGCATTCCTCAACACCACTTTCGCGCTCTGCGTCCCCCGAAGCCATCTCCACCATGCAAATCTTCATCAAGAACGTCACTGGCGACAGTAAGCGCTTTTCCCAGTCATTACCTCTCTCCACATGCCCAGCTAACTCTATGTCACTTAGCCATCGCTATGACTGTCCCACAAGACCTCACAATCCAAAATCTAACTACTTTGCTCTCAATCCGCACCTCTCTTCCGGAACAAGACTTGCGCCTTGTCTACGCCGGCAAACATCTCTCCTCGGCACCCTCAAGTACACTCGCCGACAACCACATCCAGCGCGAGTCAACCATTCACCTAGCCGTGCCCTTGCGAGGTGGTATGCCACCGAAGAAGATCCGCTGCACGCACAAGGATTGCAAAGAGGCAGCGCAAAGGATCATCGGTGACTGCGGCTTCTGCAACGGCAATTTCTGTGGGAAACACAGACTTCTAGAGGATCACAAGTGTACAGGTTTAGAAGACGTAAGCTCTCCTTTCCTTGAGTCTGAAAATGGGCATGAGGATAAGTAGCCACAGTGGTGGCCGATTGGCTTGAATCATGAACTCTTGGCTGACATGATGAAATCAGTGTAAGAAGGAAAGCCACGAGCGAAACGCAGCGCAGTTGAACAAGGAGCGGACGACCGTCATCAAGGGCATTTAAATGTCCTCGCATCGCCTGCGAAACCCTTCCCAGCCCTTGTATACGAACTCTATTAGGGAACTGTACACTGTAGCACGCAGTCTAAATGACTGAAGGCTGGATTTGTATATAGAGCCCACACCGGGCATCGGACATCTAGATGATTTAGCGGGAGTATCTAGGCATGGGATTTTAGGTTTTCTTCCTTTTCGAACTCCTTTTGCATCGCGCAATCTTGTGTAACCCTAATTAGATGAGATATTATCAAATTTATGAAACCACTTTATATTCTCTGCAGCGTATTATTTTCTAGGGATGAAGCTTGAGTAATATTCCACCGCATAAACGACTAACTTAGACATCCTAACCAGCTCTCATCAAGCATTGCCATCATACAGCGCTTTTCAAATACGACTTGAATGCATTCCCAAAGCCGGGTTCCAGCATAGCGTGAGAATTCTAAAATTGACCCATTTAATTCTCACGATAAAATTCCCGTTGCTGTTGAACGTTCCGCTTGTCATTACCGTCGTTTTGGCGTTATTACTCCTACCCGCCCCGAGCAGGCCCTTTTCGGGAGTTATGTTTATGAGATGCTATAGCAGACACGATATCTAACTTCAACGAAGGGAAAAAGACCTTGTGTGGTTTTATGTTCATTTCTGATTGTTTGGATTGCACCTAGCTCATTACATTTTTGTGTCTGTGAATTGTACAAGCCATGACGACGTGAATTACTCTTAATGATCTGAAACCCACCAGTTCAACCTAATATAGGAGAGTCAATCAGCAGACCTCCGATCTCGGTATCTGTGGCTCGTGTAGGAGAAAGGAAACCAACGACTTGGTGACTACGCTTCCTTCATGTTGACCACGCAGCGAATACAGTCGCCTTGCTTCATGACATCAAATGCTTGATTGATATCTTGTAGCGTCTTTCGGTGCGTGATGAACTCATCAACCTTGAGCTTGCCCTTCATATAGTCGTCGACAAGACCTGGAAGTTGGGTGCGGCCCTTGATACCACCGAAAGCACATCCTCTCCAGACGCGTCCAGTGACAAGTTGGAATGCTATAGAACTAATCAGCCTCATTAATTTCAGAACGCGAGCAATGACATACGCCGTGTAGAGATCTCCTGTCCAGCTGCAGCGACGCCGATGATAATACTTTGTCCCCAGCCCTTGTGGCAAGCTTCAAGTGCAGCACGCATGACGCCAACATTTCCTGTACAATCGAAGGTATAGTCACATCCGCCATCTGTCATCTCGATAAGCTTCTCCTGAACACTCTGGTTGTTGAGCTCGGACGGATTCAAGAAGTCTGTGGCACCAAACTTCTCTGCCCACTCTTTCTTCTTAGGGTTCAAGTCGACAACGATGATCTTGCCAGCCTTTCTTTGCACAGCTCCCTGTACCACTGACAGGCCGACACAGCCAGCACCGAAGATAGCGACATTGGAGCCCTCCTCGATCTTTGCGGTCTCAACAGCTGCGCCATAGCCAGTTGTAATACCGCAGCCAAGCAGGCAGGTTCTGTCCATAGGAGCTTCCTTTGTAATAGCGACCACAGAGATATCCGCGACAACAGTGTATTGAGAGAATGTTGACGTGCCCATGAAATGGAGGAGTTCTTTTCCCTTACACGTGAATCTTGAAGTGCCGTCAGGCATGACCCCTCTGCCTTGTGTAGCTCTGATCTTGCCGCAAAGATTGGTCTTGCCGGACTTGCAGAATTTGCATTCCCTGCATTCTGGAGTACTGAGAGAGTGCTCAAGTTAGTGACCGGCTTCAATTTACCGAGCGTAGAGCGTACTATAGAGCTATGACATAGTCACCCGGTTTAACAGTGGTGACCCCTTCACCAACAGACTCAACAATGCCTGCACCTTCGTGGCCGAGGACTATTGGGAAGGCACCCTCGGGATCTTTGCCAGAAAGAGTATACGCATCTGCCACCATGTCAGTCTGTAGCATCCAATTTTGACTCAATGTATGAGGATACCAGTATGGCAGACACCAGTGTAATATATCTCAATCCGTACTTCGTGAGCTTTTGGCGGGGCAACCTCAATTTCTTCAATGCTCAATTCTTGACCAGCATCCCAAGCAACCGCCGCCTATAAAAGGTCATTAAAGAGTCTCAACGCCGCGTCATTCTCTGGGAATTACCTTGCAGGTTATGGTCTGTTGAAATATAATTTTTAGCCTTATGACGTAAAGCTGTTTGCAAAGCTCAGCTTACCTTTCCCTCATACTCAGACACCTTCCCACCGACAATAGGCATAGCATCCATCTTGACGATTTATGTATGTACAAAGAAGCCTTGAGCTTTCTATTTATACTTGATGCTCTCCACCAGGAAATTCTTTTATGTAGATCACGTCAGAGACATGGCGTGCAGTTTCATTTCCCCTCTTTCCGACCTAATCCGTCATATACCCGCGACTTCGGCCGTTAAGCACCGGATCACCGAATTGCCCATTTCGGGAGCTTACAGAGAAGGCAATTCTGTGCTGGAACCGGATGTGGGGCATGCATGATAACGAGCGAATGTCGATTGCATCTGAATACCGACTTTACGGACCCAGCAATGGTTCAACCCGGCACTTCCATGTTGATGGCCGCAGCGGACATTTTCTCCGTATTCGGACTTGTTTGACCGTGCATGTCACGTGTGATGTAAATAGAAGATCACTGCCCGCGCTATCCGGGGTTCCCACCACGTGAATAGCTTTTACGTGGCCAAGGTGCTGGCCACCTTCGCCTCCGAATAGAGTTTTATTTAAGACGGGATATGGAAATTCACACGCTCTGGCTATTACGGGTAGAAAGGATTAAATTACGCATTTCAGCCATTGCTGTCGCTCGTCATGGAATTGGATTCAATATTAAAAGGGTAAAACCGCCTTCTCGAACTGTTAAACAGTTAAGAATACTCCGAAAAGAATCGTGTATACACTACTACCAAATATGCAGCTTGTACGTGTCAATTATGCCCTCTCATCTAATGTTATATGCTTATAGTAGCGCTGCTATAACCTTTGGCTTTCGATAGCGACTCCATCTGAGTAAAGCTGTAGCACGAAGGGATATTCGGGACTCCTAGGAGTCTTTGGCATTATATATATGTATATTATATCAGACGTAGCTGCAAGCAAGCGTTTAATAATTCCCTACTTGAACGGACTTTTATCATCCCACTGTAGAGCATTTCAATAAATCCATCCAGTGAAAGCAGGTAAGGAGCGTAGAATGCATGCCCTCACGCCTGTGTATTTACGTCTAACCAATGCGCAGCTGCGCCCTGCCAATTCCCGTAAACAGACGTAGCAGTCCATAGGTAGGACTGCAATACGCACAAGACTCTTCTTTCGCACAGCTGAAGTGTCGAGAGTTCCATCACTCATTGCCATTGTGGAATCATGCTTAATCCTCAAGACCGACAACGAGGCTTAATTGAGACACTGACTACCTTTAACTGCCCGGCTGCAGAATTGTACAGCAATCAAGTAAACAGGAAACGCACGACGATGGCAGTACAACTACCCGCCCTGGAATCCAAAATGACCCGCCAACGCTGCCAACAACCTCTTCCTCCTTTGGCTATCGCCCATGATACGGTGGATATTTCAATCATCGAACTCCACTCCAGCCCTTTCCCAGCACCGTGGAAGCTAAAATTTAGTAGCAAAGGAGAAGTCCTGGAATACGCGTAGGAGCGTGGGTGACGATTACAGCAAGAGTCCAGATATGGTGGTCGTTCTACCATGATAATCCTAATAGGCCAAGTCCAAAGCTCAGGCCTGCTAAAACCTCTCTCGCAGCCACACAGGCGCTCTTTACTCATTTTAATATCTCCCCTGGCTCCTGGACAGTTCTCAAACTCTTCAGCCTTGGACTTAGAACATGATGAAGCAGCAGGAGGGTCCAACGAGCTCGTAGTGAGCAATAATAATAACTCTTCGGAGATCTCTTACACAGCGGAGCACGTCGAAGAGTAAACCTTGCGCCAGCTAACAGAGCATTATCTATGAAGGATACAGCAAATTGGAGTTGATCACAAAGATGACGCGAGCACGAAATCAAATACACTTATGTTGTTGAATCCGAACACTGCCTTGATAAAACGGATAGATTGTTTAGTACGTACTTGAAGACTCTACCTTCGTAAACCCAAGTCTGGGTTGAGATAGTACTCATTTGATATAAACGAATTTCTAGTAACATGCCCAGATCCAAGTGCACAGGACATGATATGATAGCTTTTCAGTCGAGAGCCTTTAGAGAAGCCTGAGATGAGAGCAAAATATCCTTACCGTAAGCTTCTGATTATCTCTTGAGATCTGGGCCAAGGGCCTTTGCGAGCTTGAAAAGCGGCTATCAAAGAGTTCGGAGGGAGAAAGAGACATCAATTTGCAGGGTTTCGTACACGCAACTTGGTTCGACAATGGGATGACGATATAAATGAAGATAGCTTCCGTATCAGCAACGGCTTAAGCCGTCTCCACAGAGAGATTTCATGCGTTTGTCCACTCCTCCCCGTTACCTTCGGTGGCAGCCTTTCCATCATAAGCTCAATCGTGAATTCATCTGCAGCTTTGATGAATCTGACACCCCTAAACACACAGTTTGACAAATTGGTATTAGTAACTTCCAAAATTTAACAAGTTTCGTTTGGGCAATGTCGTTCGACCTCTGATATTTGTCACATTTCGCAGCGCCCCCATGTGTTTGCTTCGTTTGGCAGGAGTTTGCAGTGTTTGCACGTGTTTTTCTGAGGCTCGCTTAAGCCCACAGTCCTGCGCCCCACGAGTATTTATTGACCCGAATTTCTCTCACTTCCTTCTTTTCTTCTTTTCTCTTTAGCTCTCTTTGGTAAGTCAACATCTCCTCTCCAAATCCAAAATTTGTGATCATTTTGAATATTTGCTAACACACATCATAGCCTATTGGCTTAGGTATTTCTAACTCTCCCCAACGTTTGTTTCTTTGACTGACATCCCCCAAGATCAAGGCGAGTAACGCGGAGTCCCTTCTTTTGTACGCTACTGACCCCCTCACAGTGTAGTATCTGTTCTTTTCAGTTTAATCTCTGAAATGGTTCTAAGGAATCAAATCGTGATTATACTTATTTTTGTACCTCGGTCGTGGCCCTCTGTGCTTGCGCATGGTCACTTCCACAGTGTTCTCGGTATTACACTGCCTCCGAGTAACGCGAACTCCCTTTTCATTGCATTCGTTGGTTTACCAACGTTGTGAAGAAGAGCTTGCTTTTTCTCATATTTTGCCTCTATGATTGTAGATCGCCGAAAGCCTTTAACATGCGTTGAACCTCTGCTCGCCCAAAATTAGCAATTGCTCGTGGCAGCTTAACTTGTGAAGGTTACATCATCCATTCTTTAGACAATATGGCGGGATCAAACACCGCAGGCATGGTAGATCCGCAGATCTTTGAAGACCTCCAGGCCAAGATAGATGAAGATACCCAAGTGAAGGAGCAGATACGCGCCATCTTGCAGATTTTGGAGCGGCAGGGACGAATTACTCAGTCAATTCTCTCAAGGGCTCATTCAACCCCAACATCGAAGCGTAAACAATCTCAGTCATCAAGCTTTACCCAGCTTGACTCACATCTTTACAGTTCAGCCGGTCATTTCAGCAGCAGAGGCTGCCATTAAGGATGAGATCGAGAGCGTGGGAAGGCTGGCTGGAGCAGTCTCAGATTTCCCATACTACAAGTTTGTCTCTCTACTTTGATCACAGAATTAAGCTCACAGCCTCGCAGATACAATGGCATATGGACCAGAGAAATCCAAGATGTGATATTTGCTATTTTGATGTGCGGTTGGCTCGGGGGAGTGGGCATGAAGGATAAGCAAGCTGAACCTGGACAACTGCTCACAATTGAAGAGGTGGGTGAGATATTGAATGGTGAGTCCAAACTTCCAGTCTCTACAGTATGGGAAGATAGACAATTCCACATGCTTTCAGCTTAAACCAACCAATCTCGCAGCAAGGCTAGGGGTGCTATACTTGATGCTCTAAGACCGCTAACTAGCTCACAGTTCCGGTAAACCTTAAAGATCGAGACGCCTTCCATATCACAATCGAAGAATATCTCCAATCACTCATAACCCTCATCGAAGAGCTCGCACGACTAGCCATAAACTCGGTCACTCTTGGGGATTACAAACGTCCACTCCAAATCAGCAAGTTTGTGAAGGATCTACATGCGGGTTTTCAGATATTGAATCTTAAAAATGACTCGCTGAGAAGGAGGAGCGACAGCATAAAATACAATGTCAAAAAGATCGAGGACGTCGTCTACGATCTGTCTCTGAGGAATCTCATACCTGCAGAAGCAGGAACCTCTACTTAGCTAGCTATGGAAGAAGGATAAAGCTCAATTCATCGAAGCCAACTTTGAGAGCTACCCCTGCACTCGTTTGCCGATCTAATCGTGACACCCGAAATAATTTTGAAGAACGACGACGTGTCTTCCCATCTTATAAAAACTCCACAATGCCACTTATCGACCCAGTGACAATGTCAAGCATGAGCAGTGCCTCTCAGAGCCGGTCTTCAAGATCCTCAATGCCCATTGAGCTCCTCCCTACAGCAATAGCAGGCAGCAATTACGTCTCTCCTGTTCTTCTCCTCTCGACCCTCTACTTGCGCTTCCCAGCTCTCGTCGCGGATCCTGTGGCCACACTACTCCAGGCGCTCATTCCTGTCACTGCTTGCCAGACTGCTTACTGTTTGTACTGTCTGCCTGTTGCTGGAACGAATTCGAGGGTAGCTAAGAGGACGCAGAAGAGCAAGGGAGGGACAGTAAAGAAGCTGACCGATGCATTGTCGCCTGCAGCAAAGGCTTCAGTCAGTACCTTCCAGTCCGTATATAAGCCTTATTTGGCGAATGCTGATCAAAATCTCTATAAAGCGTGTCATCCTCTCCCTCCTTCTAACCATCCTCTCCATCCCCTTCTTCCTAACCATCCAAATCCTCCTTGGCGCCCCCCTCACCTCTCACCTCCCGCAAACACTCCTCTCATCCGCTCACCTCGCACTTCTCGCAGTGTTCCCTCTCATATATGTACACGGCATTGATGGCTCTAAGTGGCTCGAAGTGCTCTCGGCGCAAAGCCCCTTCGATGAAGTGTTTGGTGCTGCGGTGGGTGCGGGAGTGGGGGCGTGGCTGGGTGCGGTACCTATACCATTGGATTGGGATAGAGAGTGGCAGAAGTGGCCGGTGACAATTGTGGCCGGGATGTATATGGGGTGGGCGGTGGGGAAGGTGCTTGGTGGGTGGGTAGTTAAGGGGAGGAAGATTGAGTTTGATTGATATTCGCAACATGTGGCTAGAATTCAATGCTACGGTCTCACCAACAAATACATCTTCTGTTGGCGGGTTATCGTGACACTTTTGGAATGGTTGAGCTGCACGAACACCGGGAGCATGAGGATAAGCAGAAACACAACACGGACGTAGCACTTCTCCCGAGCCTCGCTCAAGGACAATGCAGGCCAACCTGCCTTCCTGAGCTACCTGATAATCTATGTCATTCAATTTTGCAAGGCCATTTGGCGTCTTGTTCTCTGGAATCTTACAATAGGATATAGGCAACGGTGGGTGCCATCCTACTACAAAGAGAACGTACGTGAAAAAGCCTACGACCAAACAATATTGCCTGGCAAGATGTGGCTCACTGGGAACCGGAGAACGCTGACGGGCCTAAAAGCTACGGGTATTTCTATTGTATTTTCAGACCAGTTGCCCTTCTGTGAGAGGACGATAGTCCGAATCTCGGCTATAACCATGGTATCAGCAGCACTATCTGCAGCCGCGGGAATCCTAAATACCGGAGATACGATGATAGAGATGCTCATCAGATCATTTATAAGTGCCAAGTGCCAGAGATGTAACATTCTTCAACTAAGGGTTCTAGCGCCAGCACCAGGTCACCTGCCACAGCACCGCAGTAGTCAGCGCTAGTAGTAACTTATTAGTAGGTGATCATTCCGAACTCCCTTTGAGCAACATCTGCTTCTCATCTGATCAGAGCTAGTCCCTTTCATGCGTATCTACTAGTGTATACTCCGTCTACGAAGATGCATCTCTAGCTAATGAGACGACATCAGGACCCTGGATTTCGTTAATCTAAACGACGGCCGCTCCGAGGTGTTGAGGTAGTCTAAATAGTCATACATGAGGCATATTTCAACCACTACACATCCACATATACACGAGACTGGCTAGTTTCAAATGAGAATTAGATTTCGGACTTTGGGACGTAGTTTTAGATCGTATGTATATCACCGCTTCCCCAGTATGCGAAAAGCTGTGTTTTCATTCCAGCACCTGTCATTTTCTGGCTTGGTGTGACTTGATCGTTGTTTCCTTCGAGTCAACAGCACCATGACGTGAATTTTATTTACGAGCATTCATTCTTTCAGCCTCCTATAAACCCCAATTTCCACTCCGTTGCCCTAAGCTTCCTATTTATCATTTCTTGGATCACACAATCTTCAAACCAAATCCCCGTTTCACCGGCCTCATACTGCTCTATATAACATATCATGGATTCATATCCAGTCTCTTATACAACTCCTTCCCGCAGAAATTCGTCCAGAACTTTCCGGGATCTGGCAGCTTATCATACAAACGGGCACTCGTCGACAGTTCATCCATCTCACATCATGGAGGAGACTATAAAGGTAAGCGTACTTTCTACGTCCTTACTAGAGACTCTGGCTGCATTCTGATACACAGGAACCTGGGTACTTACAAAATCCAGGTCCTTGTCATGATATCTCTCAGCATGCTAACATTGGCAGCATCGCACTCCGCGTCCTGCTACGCCTCCCCATGTTGGAATAATTGGCGCAGGCATTTCCGGTTTACGCTGCGCAGATATATTACTCCAAAATGGCTTCCAAGTGACCATTCTTGAAGGGCGGGATCGTGTGGGTGGTAGAGTGCACCAAACCTATGTTCCCAATACGGATCACCTCGTTGATATTGGAGCGAACTGGATCCATGGCACTGACCACAACCCAATCCTTGACCTGGCAAAACAGACAGAAACAACCACGCATTCTTGGGGCGAGGAGTTAAATGTCTTCGGTGAGGACGGAAAATATATGTCTGTGGAAGACGGAGCTGAGTGCAGCGAGATTATGTGGGGAATTGTCGTAGATGCTTTCAGGCATTCGAACGAAGACTTTGCCTCGATTCCTCCAACTGAGAGTTTATATGACTTCTTTGTCTGCAAAGTCAAGGAACTTGTACCCGACACAGAGAATGACTATGAAAAAAAGAGAAAAGTTATCTTGCAGATGTCGGAGATGTGGGGTGCTTTTGTTGGTCGCACGGTCAAGCAGCAAAGCCTTAAGTTCTTCTGGTTAGAAGAAACAGTAGAAGGAGGTATGTTTGCTGAATTCCTCAAGGCACTTATTTATATCACTTCAGATTTCATATGTGCACAACACCGTAGATATTATTCAAAGCCACTTTATTAGGCACTGTCAGATATCTTTCTATCAAAAATATTTAAGAAAACCTAGGGTTCACATGCTAACGAGCTATAGAGAATTTATTTTGTGCTGGTACATATCAAAAGATACTCGCTTACATAGCAAAACCTGCACTTGAAAGAGCAATAATCAAGTTCTCAACCAAGATTACGAAGATAAATGCAGCGGATGGAGCAAATGGAAAAGTGCTGGTCACCACGGAGAAAGGCGACGCCTTTCAATTCGATGACGTAGTTGTGACAGCACCTCTTGGCTGGTTGAAGCAAAATCAAGAGGCATTTACGCCGTCATTACCTACAAGATTCTCTAGTGCTATAAATTCAATAGGCTACGGATGCCTTGAAAAGGTGTGCAGCCCATTAGGCAAGATATTGCACAGGAGATTACCTGCTCCGAAGTAAGAATGAATGCACTAAAACTTCATAGGTTTATGTCAGCTTTCCTCGTGCTTTCTGGCTCTCTTCTGCGAAGGAAAATGTTCGAAATAATCAATCAGATTCGAACCACTCTGACCGGGATGCTGAATTCTCAGGCTTCTCTCAGTTTCTCGCCCCAACCTACTCTACCTTAAACCAAAAACACTGGATCCAAGAAATGCTCGAACTAGGCACTCTTCCCGGAGCCTGTGCACACCCCACTCTTCTATTCTACATATTCGGAGACCAGTCTCGCGCTCTTACTTCCGATCTCGCCCATATCCCACCATCAAAAGAGCGTCACGAGCTCGTCGTCAATTTCTTCCGCCCTTACTTCAGCCGCCTCCCTAACTACTCCGACTCGAATCCAGATTGCACTCCAACTTCGAGCTACGCTACAGAATGGCTGAATGATGACCTTGCGGGAAATGGTAGCTATAGTAACTTCCCAATAGGGCTCGAAGAAGGTGATAAGGACATCGAGGTCATGAGGGAAGGCTTGCCTGGACGTGGAATTTGGTTTGCAGGTGAGCATACGGCGCCGTTCGTGGCAAGTGGGACGGTCACTGGTGCTTATTGGAGTGGTGAAGCTGTTGGCAAGAGGATCGCTGAGGCGTATGGTATGGCGAAAGAAACAGTAAACGGGACGATTGAGTCAGTTGCTGAAGTTGTAGAGAACAAGGCACCCGAAAAGGGAAGCAGTGTGGAAGTGAGTGTTCGCGCGTTTGTAGACCATGATATTTTATAGACATTTTCTATCTGACGTCAAAATGATATTCACCGTGACCACCACGCTTACGAATTCCTCACTGACAAGATCTGTGTAGCAAGGACACATTCCCTCTTTCCTAATGAAAGGCGTTCCTTGAACATCCCCATGCCCAGGCCCATGCCTATAACCCAAGGTCTATCTTCTTCTCAATCAGATAGGCTTCGTGATATTCAGTCACTTCAAGCGGTTAGACACGGACGCGGACGCAGACACTAACGCCAAGGTTATTAAATAAGAGCAAGTTAGGTCAGGTTGATGTTAACGGTTGTCCTCATCAGCAATGATTTATCTCTCAGGAACGGCTCTCTTAGCAACAGTTTGCGCTTTGATTAAAATTAGAAACTTCCCCATACTGGCTGCGACTAATGCGTTCCATGATCCATCCAAGCCCACGTTAGCAAGCTCTCAATTTGAGCTACGAAGTTATTATCGGCATGCGCTCTTTATGCTATTTGAGTATTGTAAGTCATGTGAGGTAGGAATCAATATCTCGTATGGGATATACCATGAGGGAGCCTTAACCGGGAAAGACCTCCTACCGCAAATATGATCTGGTAAGTGCTCCAGATTCTTTTATCAGATGATTCTACGGTGGTTCCTCTTGGCCCTTCACATCAACGCCAGCGTCCCCTGGAGCATTGACCACCTTCTCTTCAACCACAACTTCATCCTTCATCAGCTCCACCTTCTCCATCTCATCCCCATCATCATCCCTCTTGACAGCCTCCTCCCTTACCTTCCTCCCCGCAATCACCTTCCCCCTTTCCGCACTCTTACACAAACCCCTCAACCCCACCTCACATTCCCCACATCTCCTCCCCACAGGCAAACAAACTGTCTGCCCAAACCCAACCAGCAACCAATTAATCTCATGCCACAACTCCCTCGGCAGCCACCGCTGCAGCGCAAGCCGCGTTTCCTCCGGCCCCTTCGTGCCGCTCCCGCCATTCCAGCCCCACAGATTCGTAATCCGGTGTACATGCACATCTACACCGATACCCTCTGTTCTACCCCAGGCGACGCTCATGCAAAGGTATGCCATCTTCGGCCCCACTCCGGGGAGGGACATGAGTCCCTCAATGGTATCCGGGATGTCAGAATTGTATTCATCGCGGAGGATGATTGCAGCAGCCTTTATATAGCGCGTTTTATTATTGTGGAAGCCAACCGCCCAGATGAGCTCGTTGAGCAGCTCGGGGGACACGGCAAGGATGTTCTCGAGGTTGAGGCCCGGAGGGGCGCCGGGCGAGTGTCCGGGGAGCTCGGTTTGGAGACGCTTCATGGCGAGGGCGTTGGTGGTGTCTTTTGTTTGGGAGGAGAGCATTAGGGCTGTGAGGGTTTGGTAGCGCTTGTCTCGGGGGCTAACATCTTTTTCTGCTAGGGATGCGCAGCCCATAGTGTCTACGGCTGCATTACGTGCAGCGCCCTGAGTTCGCATCTCTTTGACTATGGCGTAGATTTCGGCCCAGTCATTTGGCGGATGTATCTCTACTTCTCCTGTTTCTTCATTCTTTACTTGACGTGCTGGCTTGCGGATTCGACGGTCTTTGGATGGGGTTGGAGAGATGGTTACGCTTTCTTCGACTTCTGTCTTGACTTTGACGGTGGTTCGTGGAGAGCTTTTCTTCATGGGAGTCTCCGAGAGAGCGCGTTTCCGTTTGCGAGGCCCTGGAACAGCGTCTTCGATGTCATTGGAGACCGCAACCTCGTCCTTTTCGGCATCGACTTCTGTTCTGGCTCCATTATGCGCGAAGCGTGATAGCGAAGAGCGGGTAGTGCGTCCCGTGGATTCTAAGGCTGCCGTCGCACTTATAACCTTCGAGGCTTCCCTTGATATTCGAGAAGTACGCATCATGAATGTCGCGGAGTGAGCGTCACTCTTCCCATAGCTTGATAGAAGGAAATCAAAGGCAATTGGCTTAGGAGCTCCCCTGAGCTCGGAGTTGTAGCGAGATCTCGCCAATCTGGTGGCGCTGCTGGTCATCCGAAGCTGCTTGGACTTTGAAAGAAAAATAAGAGTAAATATCTTCGTCTAGTAGTTTTGAACATCACTCCGGAAACACATGGGAGGAGAGGGCAGGAAGCCAGGTATTCAAAGCTCGTTGTCTTATTATTATATATTTCTATTCATGTCGGATATTTTCTTGCCGTTGAATTTCCATTCATCGTTAGTCACTCAATCGTCCTTGGTCGTCTTTCCTACCCCGATCGTAGGTTGATAGACGCTATGTTTCTCTGCGCCAAAGCTTTCAGTCCGGATGATGAGTTTACGGAGTTCTCGAGTTCCTCAAGCCGTTCGACTCTCTCCGGAAAGGTTCATGTAATAATTCATTCCAAGGGCTGGGAGACGAAAAGTAAGACGCAGAAGAGGTATCTTAGCTGTAGGCACGGCTGGCAGTGTGCTTTGGCTGGATCACCTGAAGGCTGTAATTGGGGTTGTAAATAGAGGTAATGAGCCCAAATTATCCTTCTTTACAGAAGCTCCTTAATCCCATAAGCCTTAATTGCAGTCCCGCTCCAGAGCATAATTTCATCTGCTGTACTCAAGTTTCCCAATTGACACATCCTCTGAACAATCCGTCTCCATTTCTCCCACGCATCCGTAACACCAATGGTGCAGACAGGCCAGTCACTGCCAAACATAATGCGCGAAGGACCGAACGCGGTCAAAACCACTATCAGCCAAGGCTGGAAGATCTCCTCTTCATCTTCATTTAGCAGTTCTTTAGGCATCTCAGAGAAGCAGCCAGAGAGCTTGATATATGTCTTGCTGAATCTACTTAACCTGCCAATAGCATTCCGCCAGGCTATGAAGCGGGGGTCGTCTACAACATCTCCCTCCATGAAGAGTGTCATGTCTGGCTTGCAAAGATGATCTGCCAAAACCCATATGTCAACATATCACATTCTATAAGAAACCGAAGTCCTTACCTAGAATAAATGTAACCTTATCAGCCTCCGCAACACCATCATGCGCTCTTTTAACCATCTCCAGCATCTCATCTAATTGCCAATCCCCACCCCGGTGATGATCAACACCAACATCAAACGCCCACCCTTTCTTCCCCAACCACCTCAAGCCCTGCACAAATCCATCCTCCAACATCGTCCCCTTCTCTTTATCCTGAACCAAATACCTCCAACCCCTGATCTTCCCCCAGCTCTCCCCTGCCCTCTTCCTCACCATCTCCACATACCTCTCCAACGCCACCACACCACTCGGCAACGGCGCCCACGGCACAATCGCCAACACCAAATCCTTATGCTCTGCACTGTGGCCTTCACCGGGCCTAGGTGTTCCAAGTACTATTCGCCTCAACCAGTCGACTTCCATCAGCGGATATTCCCAGCCAGAGCCATCTGCGATGCCGGCTTCGAGGTCATGCTTGCGGTCTGTTTCGACGAAGATGAAGCCTTCGAGGGAAGACTTGGAGGAGGATGTTGCGGCGAGGTATTCATGGAGGGAGTGTTGGGTGCCGATGGGGTTGGAGGGGGTGTGCCAGGCGAGGGTGGAGAGTTCGGACGACGGGTAGAGGTGGATGTGGGAGTCGATTATGGGGACGTCGGTTGTGGTCATTGTGATGATTCTGGACCTAGGTAAGGAATTGAGGTCAATATGATAAAACGGACGGAGATTTTAATATTGAGCACATCGTGGACTTCAGACGTCATGAGCGATGTTCAGCCATGTGCCTCGTGCGGAGATAACCCGAGCTCGGTAACCCTTCGCCGGAGACCCCACATGTTCGAGATCTACCGTAAGAATAAAACTTGAGCTGTTGGGGATTTTGATATCTTCCATCCCCAACTATTATCAATGCCGTCTTCAAAAGCACACACTCTGGCACCCCCACCCACATTCTTCGTCTCCCGGTCCTCCTCCAAGTATCATGCTGGATTCCCGTCTCTAGATCTCGAAACTCAAGCGAAATACCTGGCAAAATGCGGAATTACAGGCCTGGTTCTCTTAGGTAGTACCGGGGAAGCAGTAGCGCTCACGAACGAAGAAAGTATCAAGGGCATCTCCAGTGTCCGGAGTAGACTGGAAACCGCCCGGTTCAAGACTACCGCATTATTGCGGGGACAACGACGCAGGGTGTAATAGATAAAATAGAGCAACTTGACGAGGCACGAGAGGCAGGTGCACAATGGGGTCTGTGTCTGGCGCCAGAATATTTTGCGGGTGCTGTTGCTCAGGAGGGGATACAGAAATGGCATGAGGCAGAAACGGATTGAAGTCCCTATCCCGATAATGATGTTAGTGCTTCTTGTGCCCATTGATTTCCTTACTGTCTTATTTGGTGTTGACTACCACTTTATCGAGTAATAATGCTATGAGCAAGGTCAAATATCATTACCCAGGCATCTCTAACAATGTCAAAGTCACCCCGTAGCCATTTGAAGCTTTAAGCAAGCACCCCAATATAGTTGGCTGTAAGCTCTGCCGTGGGGATGTCTCGTACCATGCACAAATTGGTGCCAATCCAAACATCAATGAGACGCATTTCCATATTTTTACCGGGCTTGGATAGCAATTATTGCCTATACTATTACTTGGCTGCGCCGGAACCATTGATGGAGCCGCCGGCTTCTTCCCAAGGTCAGTGGTACGATTATGTAAGTTAAGTATCAAAGAAACTCCTAGTCAAGAAGAGACCCGGGAGAGGAGAATCATGCAGTACACAATCAGCTCAGTTGAAGAGCTTGTTGTTAAATATGGGACTGTGGGGATTAAGGAGGCTATCAGTAAGATATTGAGTTGGGAGACAGGGATGGTATACGCTTACCGCTTTGTGGAGGAATTCCTGGTGGTGATAAGGAGTGGGAAAATTGGAAGGAGATTATTGGTGAGCTAGAGAGAGTAGAGAAGAACTTGCCTATGAAGCAGGCGGCATAGATTAAAGGCTGGGGAATAGAAATGGTATCTCCAGCGGCCACTGTATTCACTGGACTCGTCGGAAACTGAAGCTTTTAATACTTATTTAGATCGAGCACAGAACTGATGATATTGACAATTTAGTAAAGGAAAAAGAAGAGCCCATTATATCATAAAATCAGTCGCCTTCTTCGACAACGCCTCTCTACCTGAATGATGGCCAGCTATGCTCTGAAAACATCGGATCTATCATTAAGATAGAGAAGAGAGGTGAGTATACAATCTATGCGACGAAAGAGAAACCCAAGATATCATAAAATCAAACGCTCCTTTACCATAGTCTACGCTAGCAACTCGTGAAAACAATTTGGTATATCATTATGGTAGAGAACAAAAGGAAAGTCGTTTCTTGCTTATAAATGCTTAGTCCATCAAGAATTCTTCATTGAGCCAGTGTTGCAGGACAATATAGCCTTCAGAGAAAGACGGCTTGTTCATGCGCACAATCATCGCCGCGTGGCTGTGCCTGTTCTTATGGATGTACACAGGGTACTTCCTCCAGCCGACATTGTCCAACGCATGGATCATGGCAAATTGATCTGAAGTTAGGGCTAGCATGGGTGCATCGAGGTGTCGCGATGGCGGCCTGATCGGGTCATCGGAGGCGTTGATGGAGTCGACAGATGGGCTTCGAGATGGAGATGGGGCTGGCTTCTCTAACGGTGGTGTTTCAGCGAGGACACCAATACCCATAGGTGATTCTGACCGCTCCCTCCATGTCGAGGTCAGGGGGTCACTGTCCAGGGCCTCTTCCTCGTTTCCAGATGAAAGGTATTCGTTGCTCTGGGCACTGTTGAGGTTTTCGTAAGTTTCCTCGACCGCCCCGCGCATGCCACTAATCAGGAGCGGCGTGCGGTAGGTGCTTATTTGGATTCCTGCCATTCCAGCCTCATGTAGTCGGATTCTACGAGTGCTCCATGCGGTTTGGAAGACTGAGTTGATGAGAAAGACCACTGCTCCAATAGGAATGAAGACCATCAGAGCAAGTATGAGCGGTACGCGACTGAAAAATGCACGGCCCGTTCTACTGAGACGAACAAAGAACGATGATGGCTCTGCTCTCCCGGGCTCAGGAGGGGCAAATGGTTCTACCGGATCTAGCACAACATCTGCATAACCTGGTATATACTTTATCAAAATCTTATCCAAGTTTTTGTAAGGGTCAGTTTTAGAGATGCCTGTGGTGTAATAGACGGCACTTCGATCATTGACAATGTTGGCATATAATGTCCGTCGCTTGAACAATGCCAATCCCTTTATGAAAACTGAATCCGGGTCCGCAAGCACCGAGAGCAGCGATCTGCCTGTCCCCCGGAAATTGTCAATTATAAAGAGCTGTCTGCCAGACATAGAAAGTGTCCGTGCTCCAAAGACGTTCCACACATGATTATGCCAGCCACGCAATGGAGTTCTGACTCCAAGGTGAGGTGTTGCAAATGTTGTGAAGTTCTCCGAATCATTAGCAAAGTCCTATTCAAGGTAAACGTCGATTTGGCTTACAATAGGCTCGAGCTTATCAAATACGCCCCTGGAGTATAGTAGTCCGATGGCATAACGGGCGACCAGTCCACCAAGAGAGTATCCAACAACGCTCAACTTCTTTATCGTCTGTCCTGCCTGTTCCAGCTTCTCTAACTCCTCCTCAATCTCCTGGCACACCCGCTCGCCACCCAGTTCGACGCCATCATATGTAAAGCTTCCGCTGTTCCGTTTCGCAACGAGTATGTGGAGGGTCTCTTCGGGATGCTTCTCTCGCAGGGCCTTTGCGACGTTAGCAAGATGATTGGGGTTTCCCCACAGTCTAGTTGCCTGTTAGTGTTTAGTATAACAAACGTAAGCCGCAAGTACTATACCCATGAACTAGTACACAGAGATGTTCAGCGTCCGCGTGTGCGACTGGCTGCTCCATCTCGCTAGATAGTAGGCTCCTGTCTATAGACGAAAATGAAAATGGAAGCAGATTGTCGGCCAAACCGGCGGCTTTGCTTTAAGTAATAGTCAGGAATCGGCCTTGTATAAGACAAGACAGACTCCAGACTACAGGGGACAGACGCGGTAACACGAGGCCCGCAGAAACTGTTTAACGATGCGCACTCTACAGTCTGACAGTAGGGCATATCAGTAGTGAGATCAACGGCTGATAGCGTCACAAGAGTGCTATTTTAGACAATCTAGGTCAGCGTCTACAAGGTCCAAATGCGCTTCATCAAGCAGATCTCAAAATCTCAAGTTCAGCTACTTTTGGATGATTGAGTGACGTTGTAAGATCGTAGAACGTGTGAAGCGGCGGTAATTTGTGTGGCTCAGAGGAATGAGACAAGACTCAAAGTTTGTGTGGCGCCCCCCACATCCAATATGATGCCCGCCGAACATTGCTGATCAATAGTTTTGCCGCGAAACATCCGCCCAAGGCATAACTCGGAGGTTTGATAGACGTCAAAGACGTCGGACAAGGCCAACAAAGGGGCTAAGTCACAAGATATTTCTTGGAGGCCCTTAGGTTGTGTGCACCAGGCCCCATTTCTGGCGCGTGCACCCGGCGACCCCATGGACTGCCGAAACAGGTAAGATAGAGTATCAGGACCCTTCAGAGTTGACCATTTCAAAACGCGCATACGGAGTAGTCAGCTTCAGCTTCTACTTCGGCGAGGAATGACCTCACTCAGCCTTGCCGATAGCCTGGTCTTTCGGAAGGACCTGATTCACAAACTCTTGTCTGGTCACGCTTCATAGACGCGAGTCACATGAGCACCAGCCACCGTCTCTCTTCACATCCGATTCACCATAGCCAACTCCTGGTTAATGTGCTGACCCTTGGATAATGTTTACTTCCAAGGGGCTCTTCTCAAGCATACCTTGTCCTTACAACGATTCATGCGTGCTACCTAAATGTCTCTTCCGTCACTCGAAACCAGACGCCATAGGCACTTTACCCGAGTCAACACCAGATAGTGGAGAAGGCAAAACCAAACCGCGTAATGATGTAAGACGAAAAGAGGAGACCAAAGTTGCCTCAACAAGCCTCAAACTAGAAGCTAAGAAAAGTCCCGAAACCAAAACAGCCTTTCGAACAGTTCGTCAAGATGTCTCCCCACCACCGTTGAGCCGTGCTCCTGACATTGCCTCTAACACAACAACTATAACCAAGCAGCAACCTACCGTGGAAAAGGTTCAAGAAGAGGACTCAACGGAAAACCCCGCCAAAAGACAAAAGGTGGAAACCCTGAACCCTCGTATGCTCAAGTCATCTCCAGCATCACACGATTTAAGATATAGACTCCTCAAAGCCTTACATGATCAGCTCGTCCGCCTTAACAATGAGCTCAAACAGGATGCTAGCGCCTCAGAGGAGGCACTGATCTTATCAGATCAAGCGCTAATCAGAATGGCATTAGATGTAGAAGAGGCAGCAGCCATTGAGAAGCCTTCTATCTACTCTAACGTCGTAAAGAATAACATCCTGGCTTATAAGCGGATGACCGCCAAAGACTGGAGAGATGAACGGGCCAAAGAGGAAGCAGAAAAGAATGCCCTCAAGGCATTGAAGTCCTCTGATACTGTTCCTTCGGACCCGCCCAAGCCAATCGAAACAGGCCTCAGTGCGGAAGAGGAGCTTGCTTTCCTTCCTAGGCTCTATACACCAATCGCAGGCTTAGCAAAGCATGGTTATGTGCCTACAATTCCGACCGAGGAGGAGATCATACAAGCCCAGAAAGGAATCGAAGCTGCAAAGGGCTGGGAAATATGCGATCGATGCAAATCTCGATTTCAAGTCTTCCCAGGTCGACGAGAGGAAGATGGAGCCTTAGCCTCTGGTGGCCCCTGCGTGTATCATTGGGGAAAGGCCTATATACAAGACAAATTGGCAAACGATCCGAAGGCCAAGCGAGAGCGAAAGTTTAGATGTTGTGGTGAGTCTATAGGGGATTCACGGGGGTGTACTCGGACAGACTCGCATGTCTTCAAGGTCTCAGAAGCCAAACGTCTGGCTGCTTTATTAAACTTTGAAGAGACGCCTGAGAATGAGGCCGGCTCCAAAAGGCCCGTCTGTATTGATGGAGAGATGGGCTATACTGTGCAAGGACTTGAGCTCATCCGACTTACAGCTACTTTGTGGCCCAATGGTGAAGAGCTTTTGGATGTCCTGGTTAGGCCTATTGGAGAGGTTCTGGATTTGAACTCGCGATTCTCAGGCGTATGGCCACAGCAGATGGCCAATGCAAAACTCTGGACTCCTGGTCAGGATGAGGCTTCTCCCACTGCACCTCGTCAAAATGGCACCCCCCTGGAGGAACTTCGAATAGTGAGTTCACCAGCAGAAGCTCGATCACTCCTGTTCCGACACTTAAGCCCTCAAACGCCTCTTATTGGTCACGGCCTAGAGAACGATCTCAACGCAGTACGAATAGTTCATCCTACGATCATTGACACTGCGTTACTTTACCCACATATAGCGGGCCTACCATATCGCAACGGTTTAAAAGCACTTATGCTGAAGCATCTGGGGAGACATATCCAGGTAGTGAGTGACGACAAGGTCCGTGGTCATGACAGCAAGGAGGACGCCAATGCTGCAGGTGATCTCGTCAGGTACATGATTGGAACTGAGTGGGCAAAGCTGAAGCGGAATGGCTGGACTGTTGAGAATGGAGAATTCATACCCCCAAAAGGCCTAAATGGCTTCCAAGATGTACCAACTGGGATAAGGAGTATGCTTACGGTGGACTTCTTGGAAAGGGATCCGCAAACTCCGGATGGGAAGGATATCAGTAAGTCTGGGAAGGGTGCAGATGCAGTCAGGCGCGGGGTCAAAAGAGGTCTGGCCGAGATCTCTCAAGATGATCTTGAGGAAGGGGAGGTTGAGTAACATTGATAACATCGCTTAGGTCACTGGGCGAAGACTTGGAGTATCTCGATTTAATCTTAGACATAGAATTAAGACTCATGACCTCGTATCTCTTACTTAGAACATTCTCTATGCACTGGTATAACTAAAGAATGCTTGTACTGCCAGCGTTCTTTGACTTCGTCGATGAAGAAGACTAATACTCCAAATCTACCAGAGGTACGTCGCGTCAATTTCGCTCAACAGCGTGTTAATGCTTTCGAAGGGACACGGTGTAAAAATGAAATTCGTCTACTAG